>Ga0315281_10006175_pt1 | contig 17082 bp, 10 predicted proteins | sample YL17G07_0_MG_FD_204540 | JGI IMG/M metagenome (GOLD analysis project Ga0315281, IMG submission 204540) | Sediment microbial communities from Yellowstone Lake, YNP, Wyoming, USA - YL17G07_0 | ecosystem: Environmental > Aquatic > Freshwater > Lake > Sediment | place: USA: Wyoming | collected...
GACGCCGCCGCTCACCGGCGCGCTCCACGTCAGCGTGACGGTCGAGCCGGACAGAGACGCGGCGAGGTTGGCCGGAGCGCCCGGCGGGACGTCCAGAACGGCGGCCGCCGCCGCAGACGCCACGAACGCGCAGGCAAGGGCGGCGGACCGCAGCAATTGCATCGCATCTATTATCGATCGATCTCGCGCACGACCCATCTGCCGGAGTCGAGCGTGTCGGCATGCGCAGCCTGCGATCTAATCAGTCCAGGCCGGCTCCGCGTCCTTCGTGACGAATTGACACTAGAAGCTGAAATTGAGCCCGACGTCGATCTTCCGCATCCCTTGCGCCGCCGTCGGCAGGCCGAAAAACGGCGACGTCATCGAGCCGTAGTAGCCGGTGTAGTTCGTGGTGTTCAGGATGTTCTGCGCCTGCACCTGAATCGCGAGACGGAATCGCGGCTGCGCGTCCATGTTGAACGTCGAGACGCGCGGGCCGTCGCCGCCGCCGCCCTGGATCATGATGCCTGGCGGCAGGCCGCCCCGCTTCGGGCCGAACAGGAAGGCGTAGCCGAAGAACCCGTTCAGCGTGAACGATCCGTCGGCGCGCGCGGTGTTGCGAGCCACCCCGGCGGGCCGATCGGCGAAGAGCAGATCGCCGTTGTTGTCGAGCCCGGTCTTGATCGTATACGGCGAGGCGCTCGCGTAATTCAGATTGAGGTTCGCGTTGAAATTCCGCAGCGCCTGCGTCCCGAGAAACGCGTTGATCCGGTGGCGCACGTCGTTGCCCGCGACGCCCCACTCGTCGGCCAGGCTGCCCGTGGCCGGCGTGACGAGCGCGCCGTCCGTGTCGTTCTCGATCGTGCCGAGGATGTAGTTCACGCCGAAGTTGAACCGCTTCCCGTCCCAGAGCTGCGTGCTCGGCATCGGCGTGGGCGGCGAGAGATTCACCTGCAGGTTGATGTTGAGCGTGTTCTGGCGCGACGTCGCGTCGCCCACGACTTCGACGAGGTTGCCGACCGCGGGATTCGGGCGCACGCCGTTCGCCGGCTGATTCCGGTTGAGCCCGCGCAGCAGGTCCGTGCCGGTCGTGTGCGCGTAGGTGGCGCCCGCGCGAACCGTCGACGTCACCTGCCGATCGATTCCCGCGCTCAGGCGCGTGTTGCGCGCCATCTGGAGGTGGTCGCCGAGCATGTACCTGTTCGTCGGCGGCACCAACCCGAGGTTGCCCGGATCGGGGTACGACGGGTTGATGATGTTCAGTTCCTGCTGGCGGACGCCATCGACCCTCAGCGTCTGCTCGTACGTGCTGCTGTTCAGCCAGTCGTAGAACACGCCCGCGCTCGCGCGGAGCGTCGTCTTGCCGCTCTTCCACGGCGACCACGTCACGCCGACGCGCGGACCGAACGCGTTGAAGTCCGACAGGTGCGTCTGCGCTTCGTACCGGGCCCCCGGCGTGATCGTGAGGCCCTTGCGGATGCGGATGTCGTCCTGGATGTACGCGCCGGCCTGCAGGTTGAAATAGCTGATGTTCGGGTCGCCGATGCGGCGGATGTAACTCCGCGGTGTGCCGGCGGCGTACGCCGCGAGGCTTTCGAACGTGTACGTCCCCAGGTAATTCTGCGTGTCGTCCGACGCATACGATCCGCCGTTGAACAGCACGCCGGTGCGCACCGAGTGGATGCCGCGGACGTAGTCGAGATCCGACGCAAGATTGAACGTGTGCGTCGACCGGCCGCCGGCCACCTGCGCGCCGCCGCTCGTGAACGCGTCGTTGACGCGAATCGTCGGCGCTTCGAGTCCCGACGTCGACAGGCTGCTGGACCACGCGACCTCGAACCGGGTGTTCGTGAAGAACCGCCGTCCGAGCGGGCCGGCTTCCTGGATGCGCAGCGTGTGCTCGTGGTTCTCGTTCGCAAACGCGCGCTCGACCAGATCGAACGCGCCGACGCCGAGATTCCCCTGTGTCGTGTCGAACTGGCTGTAGCTGAAGCGCAGCGTCTGGTCCTTCGTGACCGCGTAGTCGAGGTTCGCGAAGACGCCGCGATTGGTCCGCGGGCTGCGCAGGTTCAGCGCCTGCGACACCGTTCCGGTCGGGAGCGCGACGTTCTGGTTCGGCGTGTCGAACGACGTCGAGCCGTTGAACGAGATGTTGAACGAACTGCGGTCCTTCAGCAGGGACCCGCCGAAGAACGTGCCGTAGTTCTGCAGCCGCTCCGGGCCCTTGACCGGCGTGAACGGATTCCGGGCGGCGAGCGCGCCGTCGCGCAGCGAGTACCGTCCGCCGCCGCGGATCGGGCCGACGCCCGGCTGCGTGATGATGTCGATGAAGAACTGGTTCGGGTTGTGGTTCTCGGCCGCGAAGGCGTCGCGCGTGATGTGAATCGACTTGATCTGCGCCTTCGGCGGCAGCTTGCCGCCTTCAAAGCTGTCCACGCGGATGACGGCGTTGCCGCCGGCCATCTCCTGCAGCTGCTTCGCGAGCTCATCCGGGTCGTCCGGCAACGCGTCGACCTGGTCGCGCGTCAGCGCCGAGCCGAACGTGCTCTGACGATCGGCGCCCGACTCCTGCTTGTCGCGGCCCACGGTGACCTCGTCCTGCATCGCCTGAAGCGCCAGCGTGATCGTCTGCCGGTTGTCGCCGGCGCGCAGGCGCACGTCCGGCAGGATGCCGACGAGGAACCCCGGGAACTCTGCCTGGATCATGTACCGGCCGAGCGGAAGGCCGGCCAGCGTCGCGACGCCCTGCCCGGACGTCTGCACGGGCGCCATGTCTTTCTTCGTGGCGGGATCGAGTCCGGTGATGGTGACCTTGGCGTCCGGAAGCACGGCCCGCGTCTGATCGATGACGGTGACCAGGAGTCGTGCGTCGCGCGGCGCCTGCGCGGACGCGGCGGATGTCGCCCAGACGTGGCAGACGCCGCAGAGGAGCGCGGACGCGACGAGTCGTCCCATGGCCCGCCTCACTGGCGCACCAGGAACTTCCTGGGATCGATCTTGCCGTTGATCTTGAAGCCGTCGAACGTCGTCTCTTCGATGGTGTCGGGCCCGACCGCGCGCCTGAGGCGAAATGGAAACTGCACGCCGCCGACCTCGCGGTAATCCGCGTAAAAGAGGCGCGACTCGGGCGGAGGCCCGGGCGGCACGGCCGCAGGGCCCGCCGACGGGGAAGGAGGACCACCGGGCCGCCCACCTCGCTGCGGCGGCGCCGGCGCCGTCCACGTCACCATGATGGGCACATGCGTCTCGCTGTTGATGAACACACGCCCCGAGAAGGTGCCGGCGCCCTTGAAGTCCAGGACATCGGCCTTGCCCTGCGGCGCCTCGGCGACGCCGGCATACGAAAAGGTGAGCGGGACGCTGCTGAACGATGACGCAAAAAGGCCGAGCGTCAGGCGGGCGAAGTCCTGGCGGACGTTGGTGAGGCGCGCCACGCGCGCAGCCTCGAGCGTCGCCGCGGTCGGCGCCGGTGGTCCGCCGGCCCGTGCCGGCATTGTCGGGAGCGTCGGGACAATGGGTACAGGGAACTGAATGAGGTCCGCGCCGTTGAAGCCGACGGTCGAGGGGTCGGACTCCTGGGCCGGGATCTCGTCCTTGCGGACGTACTTGTCGGGCAACTCCATCGCGATCTCGAACTCGATGGGGACCAGGTTGTCCCCGCGCACCTGGCGCGTCCGGCCGGTGGCGACGATCGTCTTGACCGCCGACAGCTTCTTTTCGCCGCCCAGCGCCTCGCGCGCGGCCGCGAGGACGGCGGACGCCTTATCCGGAGCCGCGGGTTGGGCGGAGATCGACAGACCCGCCAAGGCCAGGGTTCCGACGAGCGTAGGAATGAGCACGCGCATGGCCAATTAGACACCTTGGACGCGCGTTTGGACGGAAACGTTGTGAGCGGGGAGGGGCAGTTCTGCGGGGCGTGCAGCGCTGAGACGCGCGGGCGGAGGCCGGTCAAGGCCCCCGCCCGGCTGTGTGAGGCTGACTACTGAACCGGCGTGTCGCCGGCCGCCGGCGCGCCGCCGTAAGTGGCCGCCGCCTTGAAGAAGATCGTGCCGCGCGTATCGGACGCGAACGCCCGGGTGCCCGTGCCGTTGAACGTGACCGGATCCGCGTTGCTGAAGTAGTCGCTCTGCGCCTGGGTGGCGTTGCACGTCGTGGCCGGGGCCCCGATGTTCACGGCCGCCGCGCCCGCCGCGAGCGACACCGAGTAGCCGCTCTTGACGACCGGATTCAGGTTCAGGTCGGGGCTGATGAAGCCTGACCCGCCGGCGACCGGTGCCGCCACCAGGTCCACCAGGCTGACCGCGTAGCCGCCGGCCGCGCAGCTGGACGAGTAGCTCGCCTGGCCGCTGTTGATCGCGCGCAGCGACCCGATGCCCGACGCTTCGTTGCCCGACATGCGGGCGCGCAGCAGCCCAGGCACGGCGATCGCCGCGATGATGCCGATGATCGCGACGACGATCAGCAGCTCGATGAGTGTAAAACCCTTTGATTGACGAAGCTTCATGTCTGACTCCCTAGTCGTGAACTGTCCGGCGGAATTGCCTTCGGGGAGTCATAGAGCAACCATCGAGCCAGAGCGAATACAGACACGAACCTGCCGGAAACTCGACCAATAACCGCCGGTCATCTCGATTGATACACACGGAGGCTGACAATTGGCAGGGGTCTCGCACTAATTGTCATGAGGAACGGCAACTAAGTGTCAGCGCGCCGAAAGCGCCGGTGGCCCATTCGCTACGGATTGCTGACGCCTTTGGCCGCGAGGAGACGGCGCCCGTTGCCGGAGAAGATCAGCGCCTTCTCGTCAGCTGTCACTGCGGCCTGCTGGACCGACTCGATCGTCGGACCGATGGACGTCGTCGGCCCGCTGTCGGTGCCGAACAGGATGCGATCGGCGCCGAAGACTTTCGCGGCCATCGCGATCCCGCGTGGACCGCGGCCGCTCTGGCCGGTGTCGAGATACACGCGCGTGAAGCGCTTCGCGGGCACCGGCGATCCGGCTTCCTCGGCCGCCATCTGGATGTGCTCGGCGACGTAGGAAACGGCGCCGCCCATCATCGCGACCTGGACCGAGACGTTCGGATAGGCGTCGAGAAAATCGGTCAGTGCCAGCGTGACGACGCCGGTCGCCAGGTGCGCCGCCGTCGCGAGCAGCGTGCGCGCCTGGACGTTGTCTCCAGGGTCGCGGGACGACGCCGGTCCGCGTCCGCCGCCGCGACCGCTGCCCGCGTCGGCGAGACCGAAGTACGGATTCACCGCGCCCTCCAGGTGCTGACCCGGAATCTCCGGGCTCGCGGCGCCGCGGTGCACGAAGATGTGGCTGTGGTGCCGCTCGGCGACGTCGAAGATCGGCGCGAGCGCGCGCGCGCCGGCGAGGCTGACGAACGCGTCGAGCGGCAGGACCGCGCCGATCAGCCCGAGGTCCGTGTGGGCGCGATCGAGTTCCTCGGCGGCCCACGTCACATTCGCCGTCGGCAGCGACGCCAGTCCCGAGAAGCGCGCCGGATATTTCTTCGCGACGGCGGCGACGTCGTCGTTCTGCCCGCGCCACAGCGGCTTGGCGTCAGCGGCCGACAACGCGCCGTCGAAGGACGCACCGACCCAGCCGAGGACCTGCCGTGTGACGCCGGCCTTGTCCATCTCGCGCAGGCGCGCGTCGATGTCGGTCCAGCCCGCGCCCTGCGGCGGGCGCGGCGACGTCCGCGTCCCGAGCAGGCGAACGACGGTCGGGCCGACCCAGTGGGCGTGACAATCGATGATGTGTGCGCCGGCCGGCGTCCCACCGGGCGCCTGGACGGCGTCGAGCGCTGTCTCGCCGCGCAGGGCTCCGGCCGCGAGGCCGAGCGCCGTGGTCTGCAGAAACTGGCGGCGGGTGCGGGTTTTCATGCGCGAAATCTTACCAATGATTCGGTCCCCTCGCCGACCGTGCGCCGTATAATCCGCTCATTCCCTCGGTAGCGGCCGGCTTCAGCCGGCCGATCGGTCCGCCTGAAGGCGGACACTACCGCTACCTGCGAGGCCTTCATGCGCAAGCGCAGCATCTCGCGTCGCAAGTTTCTCAAAGGCACCGGCACCGTGCTGACCGCCGCCGCCGCGGCGCCCGCGCTTCGGGCCCAGACGCCGGCCGCGCGAGCGGCGGGTGCGGCCGCGGCACCGTCGTCGCCACGCACGAGCATCCGGCTCACCGTGAACGGCGCCGCGCGTCAGTTCGACGTCGAGGATCGCTGGACGCTCGCCGAGGCGCTCCGCGATCAGTTGATGTTGACCGGCACGAAGATCGGCTGCGATCGCGGCGAGTGCGGCGCCTGCACCGTGCTGCTCGACGGCAAGCCGGTGTATTCGTGCAGTCAACTCGCGGTCTGGATGGACGGGCGATCGATTCAGACCGTCGAAGGCCTGATGAAGGGCGGTCAGTTGTCGCCGCTCCAGCAGTCCTTCGTCGATCATGACGCGCCGCAGTGCGGCTTCTGCACGTCGGGCCAGCTGATGAGCGCGACGGCGCTGCTTGCCGCCAATCCGAAGCCGTCGGTCGACGAGGTGCGCGCCGGCATGACCGGCAACATCTGCCGGTGCTCGGGCTACAACCACTACGTCGCCGCGGTGGCGGCGGTGGGCGGACGGAGCGCGAGCCTTGCAGGCGGGCGTGACATCCCCACCATCGGCAATCACAAGACCGTCGGTCATCCGACGCCGCGCATCGACGCGGCCGAGCGGTCCAGCGGCAGGGCCAACTACACGGGCGACGTGAAGCTGCCGGGCATGGGCATGCTGTATGCGCGCGTGCTGCGGAGTCCGCATCCGCACGCGCGGATTCGCAGCATCGATACATCTCGTGCGCGCGCCCTCGCAGGTGTCAAGGCGATCATCACGCACGAGAACTGCCGGGTCGTCTGGGGCTCGGGATCCGTCGCCGGCGGCCAGCAGTACAGCGACGAGATCAAGAAGATCACGAAGCAGCGACGCTACGCGTTCAACAATCCCGTCCGCTTCGTGGGCGAGCCCGTCGTCGCCGTCGCGGCGGTCGATCGCTACGTCGCCGAGGACGCGCTGCAACTGATCGCCGTCGACTACGAGATCCTGCCGCACGTGCTCGATCAGGAAGAGGCGTTCAAGCCCGACGCGCCGAAGATCTGGCCCGAGGGCAACATCGCGCTGAACAACCGCAACGAGGCGCAGCCGATCGGCCAGAAACGCGGCGACGTCGAGGCCGGCTTCAAGGGCGCCGATCGCGTGTTCGAGGATCGCTTCTCGACCGCGTTCGTGCACAACGCGCAGATGGAGCCGCGCGCGGCCGTCGCGCACTGGGAGGGCGACAAGCTCACGGTCTACACGCCGACCGGCGGCATCGCGAACTGCCAGGGCGACATCGCGCGCGATCTGGAAATGCCGAAGGAAAACGTCCGCGTCGTCTGTCAGTACATGGGCGGGAACTTCGGCAACAAGAATCAGAATCAGGGCGCCGATCTGATCGCGGCGGTGCTCGCGAAGGAAGCCGGTGCGCCGGTGAAGCTCGAGCTGTCGCGCAAGGAAGACTGGATCGACATGCACGGCCGCTGGCCGACCGCGCAGTACTACAAGGTGGGCGTGAAGAACGACGGCACGCTGACGTCGATTCAGCTCAAGGGCTACAGCGGCATGGGCCCGTACCGGAAGAACACCGGGAACATCGGCGGCATCGAGGCCTATCAGTGCCCGAATACTGAGACGATCATCTATCCGATCTACACGAACAAGACGGTGTCCGGGAATTTCCGCGGCCCGGAATTCCCGCAGGGCTACTTCGGCATCCAGTCGATGATGGACGATGTCGCGTACAAGATGAAGATGGATCCGGTGGACTTCATCCTGAAGAACATGACGCGCAAGTTCCGCGACGAGACGCCCTACACGGACTACACGCTCGAGGACTGCATCCGCCGCGGCATGGACGTGTTCGAGTGGAAGAAGAAATGGCACGCGCCTGGCGCGGACCGCGGGCCGATCAAGCGCGGCGTCGGCGTCGCGTTTGTTTCGTTCCGGTCCGGCGTCGGCCGCAGCAACGCCGTGATTCGGCTCAGCGCGAACGGGCGGTACGCAGTCCACGTCGGCGTGACGGACGTCGGCGCGGGCGCGAAGACCACCATGGGGCTGATTGCGGCTGAAGCGCTCGACGTGCCGCTCTCGAGAGTCGACGTCGTCTGGGGCGACTCGGACCGCTGCCCGGCGTCGGTCGGCGAGTCCGGCAGCCGGACGACGATCATGACCGGCGACGCCGTGATCGCGGCGGCGCAGGACATCAGGAAGCAACTGGCGGAGAAGGGCATGCCGAAGGGCGATGATGTCCTCATCGCGTCGGCGAGCCCGAATCCGCAGATCCAGGGCAAGGTGCGCAACACGTTCGGCGCGCACTTCGTGGAGGTCGAGGTCGACACCGAGCTCGGCCGCGCGCGTGTGCTCAAGTACTTGTGTGTGCACGACTGCGGCGGCATCATCAACCCGCTGACGGCGATGAGCCAGATCAAGGGCGGCGCGCTGATGGGCATCGGGATGGCGCTGCACGAGGATCTGCTGTACGACCGTCGCAGCGGCCAGCCGCTCAACGCGGGCTATTACGGCGCGCGGATTCTCACGCACCGCGACGCGCCCGAGATCGACGTGCTCTTCATCGAAGGCAACGACGGCTACGGGCCGTACGGCGCGAAGAGCATGGGCGAGTCGAGCAAGGTGCCCGCGGTCGCGGCCGTCGCCAACGCCGTGTCGAACGCGACCGGGCACCGGATGAAAGACTTGCCGATTTCGCGCGACAAGATCGTCGCCGCCAGCGCGGGGGTGCGGTCATGAAGTCCTTCACCAACGCCAACCCGAAAGATCTCGCGCAGGCGCTCGCGTTCGTCAAGCAGGCGCAGGCCGGCGGCAAGACCGCGGTCTTCGCCGGGGGCGGCAGCGATCTGCTCGGCCAGATGAAAGAGCGCATCGTGACGCCGGATGTGCTCGTGCACCTGACGTCGATCAAGGGGCTCGATCAGATCAAGGAAGACAAGAATGGCGTGACCATCGGCGGGCTCATCACGCTCGACGCGCTGAGCCGGCATCCGTTGATTCGCCGGAAGTACGCCGTGCTCGCCGAGGCGTGCGACGATGTCGCGACGCCGCAGATTCGCAACGTCGCGACGCTGGCGGGCAACCTCGCGCAGCGGCCGTGGTGCTGGTACTACCGGAACGGCTTCGCGTGCTTCAAGGCCGGCGGCAACACGTGCTATTCGGTGTCTGGCGAGAACCAGTTTCACGCGATCTTCGGCGGCGGGCCGAGCCACATCGTGCATCCGTCGGATACGGCGCCGGCGCTCGTCGCGCTGGACGCGAAGTTCCGCATCGCCGGTCCGTCCGGCGTTCATGGCGAGCGTAGCGAGCGTCTTGTCCCGGCCGCGGAGTTCTTCACGCTCCCAACCGTGAATGTCTCGCGCGAGAACGTGCTGAAGGACGACGAGGCGCTGGTCGCCGTCGTGCTGCCGCCTGTGCGAGACGACAAGGCCGGCGCGCTCAGCACGTACCACAAGATCATGGACCGCGAGGCCTGGACCCACGCCGTCGTCAGCGCCGCCGTCGTGCTGCATATAGATAAGGATGTCGTCCGCGAGGCCCGGGTCGTCCTGGGCGGGGTGGCGCCGATTCCGTGGCGGCTGCCGGAGGTCGAGAAACTGCTGACCGGTCAGCGGATGACGGCCGAACTCGCCGCGAAGGCGGGGGAATTGGCGGTCGCCGGCGCCCGGCCGCTCGCGAAGAACGGGTACAAAGTTCCGCTCACGCAAGCGATGGTGAAGCGAACGCTCGAAGGATTCGTTACGAAGTCCGCCTGAAGGCGGACACTACGGGTGATCGGTAGTGTCCGGCTTCAGCCGGACCTTGTTCTTATGAATCGACGGGACTTTCTCACACTCAACACTCGCGACCGCTCGGCCGTCGTGTCGTGCGAGCAGCTCTACATGCGATACGTCGACGCGCAGGCAGAGGGCACGACGACGCAACTGTTCGATCAGCTCTCGCGCGATCTGCGCGGCGTGGGCGCCGTGCGGTTGACGGAGACGTCGTGGCTCTCGTGCGAGGACCTGAAGCAACGTCTGGACGCCGTGCTCGCGCAGGATTCCGGACGGCAACGAGCCGTGTGACTGACACGTACAGAAGCTCACGCTTCGTCCGGCAAAACAGGCTCGATCCGGAAGATTGAAGAAATCGGTTGGGGTGTCCGGCTTTTGAGCCGGGCACCCCTTCTTTTTTGGAGCAACCGGATCCGCCACGGCTAGAATGCCACGATTGCTATCGATTCATCAGGCGTAACTCTCAGGAGGGGCTTCGTGAGAAAACTCAGCGCAATGCTCATTGGGGCGATTCTGCTGGCGGCGCCCGCGGCGTACGCGCAGCAGGCCTCGGTGATCGGCGTCGTCGCGGACCAGAGCAAGGCCGTGCTGCCCGGCGTCACGGTCACGATCACGGATATTGCGAGCGGGATTTCGCTGACGGCCGTCAGCGACGACAAGGGCGAGTACCGGCTGCTCAACGTGCCGCCTGGCACGTACAAGGTGCAGGCCGAACTCTCCGGGTTCGGGTCGGTCGTGCTCGACAAGGTCGAATTTCTCGTGGGCCAGCACGCGACGATGCCGTTCACGATGAAGATCGCCGGTCTCGCCGAGACGCTGACGGTCACGGGTGAATCGCCGCTTGTGGACACGACGTCCTCGCAGGTCGCGGGCAACGTCGATCGCCGGCAGATGGAAGAGATGCCCCTGCAGGGGCGCAACTGGATGGAACTGTCGAAGCTGGTCAAGGGCATCACGGCCAACGACGTCGGCAACACGCCGGGCGTCAGCCGCGACGACGACTTTCAGTTGAACCTCGACGGCCAGCAGATTACGCAGAAGGTGGCGGGATCGGGCTTCGGCCAGCCGAAATTCAGCCGCGAGGCGATCGCCGAGTTCCAGATCATCACCAACATGTTCGACATCACGCAGGGCCGCTCGGCCGGCATCCAGGTGCAGGCCATCTCCCGCTCGGGGACGAACAAGGTGGCGGGGAGCGCGTATGGCTTCTTCCGCGACGAGAAGTTCAACGCCGCGGATCCGGTGGCCGGCAAAGTGCTGCCGTTCCAGAACCAGCAAGTCGGCGGCTCGCTGGGCGGACCGATTCGGAAGGACAAGATTCACTTCTTCGCGTCGTACGAGTACGAGCGCGAGCCGGGCACCATCGTGACGTCGCCGTCGGCGCTCCCGGGCCAGACCTTCGAGATTCCGTACAAGAACAGCCAGAAGAGCCTGCTGGCGCGCGTCGACGATCAGCTCACCTCGAAGGATCGCCTCACGGTGCGCGGCTCCCGCTGGGACTGGGAAAACCCGCAGGTCCTGGGGGCCGGCGGCCATCCGTCGAATGCGTCGGTGCAGACGAAGAACGCGACCAACATCGTGGCGGCCTGGTCGAAAGTCCTCAGCGACACGCGGGTGCAGGAAATCCATGTCGGGTACAACAACTTCGCATGGACCAACGCCCCGCAGCCCGGCCAGAACACCGTCGAGTACGACTTCGTGGGGCTGACGATCGGGAAGCCGTACAACTTCCCGCAGCTGTTCTACCAGGACAACTTCGAGTCGCGGTACGACTTGAGCCTGCACCGGACCAAACACGACCTCAAGATCGGCGGCGAGTTCATCTACGTGCGCAACACCGGCACGTGGAACATCCAGCAGGTCGGACGGATGCTCTTCAACTCGAATCCCGCCAACCTGTCGTCGATCTTCACGACGAGCAACGTGGACAACCCCGCGTCGTGGAACATCGCGTCGATTCCGAGCAACATCGTCCGTGAATTCGACCAGAATTTCCACCCGGGTGACTGGGGGATCAACATTCCGCGGCCGACGTGGGCCGCATGGATTGGCGACAACTGGCGCGTGAACAACCAGCTGACGCTCAATTACGGCGTGCGCTGGGACGTCGACTGGGGCGTGGCGTCGCCCCCCGACGTGATCACGAACGTGCTCAATATCGACAACCGATCGGGCGCGGCCACGGCCAACATTCCGGGACTGGCCCCGGGAGACTACGGCTACAAGGAAGGGATTCGCGACAACCGCAACGTCGCGCCGCGCGGCGGCTTCACCTATAACGTGGGCGGCAAGAACGACCTCGTGATCCGCGGCGGCACCGGCCTGTATTTCACGACGCCGGTGTCGAACATGACGTTCAGCCCGCAGATCTACAGCCAGATGGTGACCGGGGCCTTCCTGCCGCCCGCCAGCGGCCGGTGCCCCGACGGCTCGGTGTGGATTACCAATCCCGCCTGCGGCGTCACGACCTACACTCAGGCCAAGGCCGTGGCGCCGGCGCAGTCGCCGCGCATCATCAGCCCCGACTACCAGAACCCGTTCACGTGGCAGAGCAGCATCGGTTTCCAGAAGCAGATCAACGAGATCACCGGCTTCGAAATCGACCTGACGCACTTCAACGAGTACCGGGACACGCGGACGATCGATCCGAACCTGTTCTACAACCCAGCCACCGGGTACAACGCGAATCCGGCCGCGGTCGGCGGCGTCGCGAACCGTCCCAACACGGCGTATACGCAGGTGGCGTATTTCGTCAGCACGGGCCACCGCGACAACACGCAGCTGTCGATGGCGCTGAATCGGCGCTACAAGAACAACTTCCAGAGCGGCGTCACCTACACGCTGATGTTCTCGGCGCATGACGACGGCAACATCGGCTATACCTCGCCGGGGCAGAACAACCAGTTCGATTACCTCGACGGCGAGTACGCCACGGCGACGGACTTCCAGCGCAACACGGTCCGACTGTGGACGCTCTACCGGCTGCCGTTCGGTATCTCGACCAGCGTCTCGTACTTCTACGGCTCCGGCTCGCGGTACGCCGCGAGCGTCAACGCGGCGGTGTACGGCAAGCCGGGCACGAACCGTCTGAACCTGACGGCCGCCGGCGCGGCGACCAACGCGATCGTCATCCCGGCGACCGCCACGCTCGCCAACGGCGACGTGATCGACATCGCGAGCCGGTTCGACGGGCCGTCCACGATCGCCTCGGGCGAGACGATTCCGCGCAACGCACTCATCGGACTGCCGCTCCACAAGGTGGACATCCGCGTGACCAAGGACATCAAACTGGTGGGGACCACCAAGGTGTCGCTCATCGCCGAGGTGTTCAACCTGTTCGACCACCACAACTACGGCAGCTACAACACCCTGCTCAGCGCCACGGCGGCCGGGACGACGGCGGTGTTCGGGCAGCCGCAGCAGAACACGGGCAACGCGTACGTGCCGCGCGAAGCACAGTTCGCGTTCCGGTTCTCGTTCTAGAATGGCGGGTCCGCGACCGTAGGCCGGGTCCTTCTGGACCCGGCCTTTTTTTGTTCTCCGACCACCCGGAGGTTGTCATGCGCCGCACGTGCCTGCTCGTCGCCATCGTGGGATTTGCCGCGGCTTTGGGAGTTGGCGCCGCGCCGGCTCCGGCGCCGCTCAGCGTCACCGTCAGCGAAGGCACCTCGATGTCTGTGGCGGCCTCGCCTGACGGCCGCACGCTCGCCATCGACATGCAAGGCAGCATCTGGACGCTGCCGTCGGCAGGCGGCGCCGCGACGCGCGTGACGGATCTCTACAACGACGCGCGGCAGCCGGCATGGTCGCCCGACGGCAAGTGGATCACGTTCTTCGGCTACCGCGACGGGGGCTACGACCTCTGGGCAATCGCGCCGGACGGATCGAACCAGCACAAGCTGACGTGGGGCGCCTACGACGATCGCGAGCCCGTGTGGTCGCACGACGGCATGCGTGTCGCGTTTTCGTCCGACCGCGGCGATCCGCTCGGCAGTGACTACAACATCTGGGTGCTGGACACGAGAAGCGGCGCGTTCACGCAGCTGACGAAGGATCCGGCCGACGACTACATGCCGACGTGGTCGCCGGACGACAAGGAGATCGCGTTCGCATCGGCGCGCGGCACGGGCCAGTCGGTGTGGGCGATCAACGTCGCGACCGGCGCTGAGCGCAAAGTGACGGACGCCGCCGGACGCGTGGACGCGCCGTCGTGGGGGCCGGCGGGGCAGATCGTCTATCACGTCACGGCCGGGGGACAGAGCCGCTACGAAGTCGACGGCAAGCCGCTGACAGGCACCGAGAACGTCTTCGCCTTCCGGGCGTCGTTCGTTCCCGGCGCGTCCTCGACGGACTTCTACTACGTCTCGGACGGCAAGATCAGAAAACGATCGGCGACGGGCGGCGACGCGCAAACGATTCCGTTCACGGCGACGATGGTCGTTACGCGCGCGGCGACGGCGTATCCGCATCGCAAGCGCGACTTCACGACGACGACGCCGCGTCCGGTACTGGGAATCGTGCGGCCGGTAATCTCGCCGGACGGCAAGCAGATCGCGTTCGCCGCGGTCGGCGACATCTACGTCATGCCCGTCGGCGGGAAGGCTGTCAATATCACGAAGGACGCGGCGCTCGACACCGATCCTGCATGGTCGCCGGACGGCAGTCAGCTGGCCTATTCGTCGGACAAGGACAGCGAGCACCTGCAGTTGTGGATTCGCGACCTGAAGACCGGACGCAGCCGTCAGGTGACGCGCATGACGACGCAGCCGCAGGGCGCCGCGTGGTCGCCGGACGGGAAGCGCATCGCGTTCTTCAACGTCGACGGCATGTGGCGCGTGGCGCAGATGTCCGTGCTGGACGTCGCGAGCGGCACGGTGACGAAAGTCCACGACACGCTCGCGCAGCCGGGCTCGCCGACGTGGTCGCCTGATGGGAAACGGATCGCGCTCGCCGAGGTCGCGCCGTTCACGCGCCGCTTCCGCGAGGGCACGAACCAGGTGCTGACGATTGGCGCGGAGGCGGCGACCGCGAACACGGACAAATGGTTCGCGCCCGTGCCGCTGCTGTCGATCGACTCTCGCGGCGGCTGCGGTCCGGTCTGGTCGCCGGACGGCACGAAGATGGCCGCGATCTACGAGGGCGTCCTCGCGGTCTGGCCGGTGGCGGCGACCGGCGAGCCGCTCGGTCCGCCGCGTCACATCACGGCCGAGAGCGCGCACGCGCCGAGCTGGGCCGGCGACTCGCGCCACATCCTCTATCAGTCGCTCGACAAGCTGCGCGTCATCGACATCGAGACCGGCGAGCGCCGGAACGTGCCGCTCGATCTGAAATACACCCCGGCCATTCCCACGACGCACGTCGTCGTGCACGCCGGGAAGCTGCTGGACATGAAGAGCGCGACCGAGCGCTCGAACGTGGACATCGTGATCGACGGCAACAAGATCACGAGCGTCGCTGCGCACTCGGACGCCGCGCACACCCCTGGAAACAACGTCCAGGTCGTCGATGCGTCGAACCTCACGGTGATGCCTGGCCTCGTCGAGTTCCACTCACATCTGCAGAAGGACTTCGGCGAATCGCAGGGCCGCGCGTGGCTGGCGTTCGGCATCACGACCGTGCGCAGCCCAGGCAACACGCCGTACGAGTACGTCGAGGATCGCGAAGCGAACGAAGCCGGCGTCCGGCCAGGGCCGCGTGTCTATGGGACGGGTTATCTGACCGAGTGGGGCCGCGTCTATTACAAGATGGGCATCGCCGTGTCGACGGTCGGTCAGCTCGAGATGGAGCTGCAGCGCGCGAAGCTGCTGCAGTACGACCTCATCAAGAGCTACGTCCGGCTGCCGGACCTGCAGCAGAAACGGATGACCGAGTTCGCGCACAGCATCGGCATCCCCGTCGCCACGCATGAGATCTATCCGGCGGCGTTGGTCGGCGTGGACAACACCGAGCACACGTCCGCGACCAGCCGTCGCGGCTATTCACCGAAGATGGCGACCATGCAGCGGGCGTACGACGATGTGGTGCAGCTGTTCGGGAAGAGCCAGCGGATTTTCTGCCCGATGATCCCCGGTGCCGGCACGCGGAAGATCTTCGAGGACGAGCCGTCGCTGAAGGGCGATCCGCGGTTCAAGCTGTACCCCGATTGGATTCAGCAGCAGGTGGCGAGCGAAGGGTTGCCGGGCGGCGGTCGCGGTGGACGGGGTGGTCCTGGCGGAAATGACCCCGGTGGCAGCGGAAAGATGGTGATCGACGTGATGAAGGCCGGCGGTCTGATCGTGGCCGGCACCGACACGCCGAACGCGATCAACCTGCACGGCGAGATCACGGCGTACACGCTGGCGGGGATGTCGAACTTCGACGCGATCAAGGCGGCGACCGTGAATCCGGCGCAGGCGCTCGGCCTGGACGCGGGGACGATCGACGCCGGCAAGCTCGCGGACATCATCATGGTGGACGGCGATCCGCTGGCCAACGTCGCGAACCTGCACAAGGTGAAGCGCGTGATCGCGAACGGCCGCGTGTACGAGGCGGGGCAGTTGCTCAATCCGGCGCCGGCGACGAAGACGACGGCGGGAGGAGATAGAAACTGAAAACTGAAAAGGAAGAAGTCATCACCGCCGGACTCTAAACCAATCCGGTACTGAAAGCGGGGGGACGGTGGGGGCTACACACGTATTGCACACGCGGAAGAGCGCGAAATGTGCGCACGAGTTGTTAGTTGTCCTCCCAGACTCAGTGGCGTTGCGGGAGAAACGAGGCGGCACATGGGGACCGGCGCTAGATCGAGCCGCCGTAGACTTTCACCGAAAGGATAAACGCCCAGAGCATGATCAAGTACGCCATCGCGGGAAAGTAGATCAGCCCGATGGCGGTCGCTGTCGCCCGGCGCGTCACAGGTTCGAGAGTTGTCTTACTCATTAACTGCCAAATAAAAACAAATCCAGGCCCAATGCTGACTGGATACGCAAGGATGCCAAATGTCGGTTCCAGCGGGTCGAGCAGTCGGTGCATGGTCGGGTTGCCGAACGCGAAGACCCAAATCGTAATCATGACAAATGGCACTGCGAGTGCCAAAGCGATGGCTCCTATTTGTTTCGCGAGTGGCATCTCATACACTCCCCTTCATTGCGGCTGAAACATCGTCGCCGGCACCGGCTTTCCCCAGCCAGGATACTGGTGGAAAAATCCTCCGTGTGCCGGAAAACTTGGCAGCGGTATCGACAGATCCGTCAGTAAGCCATTAGCGAAC
>Ga0315281_10006176_pt1 | contig 17080 bp, 11 predicted proteins | sample YL17G07_0_MG_FD_204540 | JGI IMG/M metagenome (GOLD analysis project Ga0315281, IMG submission 204540) | Sediment microbial communities from Yellowstone Lake, YNP, Wyoming, USA - YL17G07_0 | ecosystem: Environmental > Aquatic > Freshwater > Lake > Sediment | place: USA: Wyoming | collected...
GGACTGCCTGATCTTTAACTTCGTGGCGACGAATACGATCGAAGGCAGTGTCCTCCAGCGACTCCTTGACAGACTCAAGCAAATCCGCGATGCGTTGGATGACGATGCTGTTTTCAATGTCATCGGCGAGATCCTCCCTTCGGCCCATGTCGATCGTATTCTTCGGGACTACTATGCGGGAAAACTCGGAGCCGCCGACCTCGAAGACCGAATCCTTCAAAATGTCGACGAAGGCCGGTTCCGGTCGATCTGCCAGAATGCCCTGGAAGGCCTGGCCTCCAAGAACCTCAACCTCGAAATGCTTATCGAGCGCCGCGCCCGGGCCCAGGAGCGGCGGGTCGTGCCTGAGACAATAGCCCGCTTCATTCGCGAGGCGGCCGATACCGTTCCGATGCGGGTCAAATCCATCGAGAATTTGCCTCATGCCTTTGAGCCCGGCAAGATCCCCAATATTCTCCGACGCTATGAACAGGAAAAGGATTGGAAGCTCCCGGCTTTGGCCAATAAATATCCCAAGTGCTCAACCGACCGGGAAACCGCCGAGAGCAATAACCTGGAATGGGTGACCCCGGGACACCCGCTATTCGAGGCCATCCGCCGTCACTCCTATGCCAAGGCCCGCGAGGCTCTGAGCAAAGGTGCTTGCTTCTATTCTCTCCAGCACGAATCTCCGGCCCGAATGGATTTCTATCGAGCCTGTGTCGTGGACGGGCTGGGCGACGTGATCCACGAGCGGCTGTTTGCTTTGGAGATAGGGCCCGATAAAGAGCCCATTCTCCAAGAGCCGAATGTCATAGGAAACTTCAGTCCGGCAACTGCTCCGGTTGCTCCTTCCGCGATCATGACTCTTCCCGAGCCGTCGGACTGGCTCCACGACCATGTTCTCCAGCCGTTCGTCGAGGAAGTTCGTGAAGAACGTCAAGCCGATCTCGAGCGTGTCGCCCAACATATCGAAATATCCCTGACGGAATTGATCCAGCGGGCAGATGACGAAATAGGCAGGGCCTGCGACGAAGTCAATAAGGGCATCACCGGTGCCGAAGGCCGACTCTCGCAGGCAGAAAACAGGCATGCCGAGCTCTTGTCCCGCCGAGAGAAAAGAAGGAGAGAGCTCCAACAGCAGAAATCCTTGACTCTTCAGAATGTCGAACGAATGGCGAGTGTTCTGGTTCTTCCGCATCCCGAGCGCGAAGCCCCGGAACTGAGGCGCATGCGGCCGAACCCTGAAACCGAGGCGACGGCCATGCGGGTCGCCATGGAATATGAGCGTTCCTCCGGCCGCCAAGTCTTCGACGTTCATGAACAGAATCTCGGCTACGATGTGACCAGCCTGGATGTAAACTCAGGCGAATTGCGCCTCATCGAGGTCAAGGGCTTGTCCGAGGCCGCCGGCACGATCTTACTGACGCCCAACGAGCGTCGTGTCGCTGAAGACCGGCGTGACTGTTTTTATCTCTATGTGGTGACCAGTTGCTCCACCAAGCCCACGCTCCAGGAACCAATCAAGGATCCTGCCCGTTTCGAATGGCACGAAGTGACTAAGGTGGCACATTATTACCTGGCTGTGGATGCAATGACGAAGCCGATGAAAGTTAACGAGGACGGAAAGCCCTACAGAGGATAGGGGAGCATGATATGGGGCATATGATTTGCTTCGTAATGAAATGCAGGAGGAAAGAAGGACGGCGTGAAACTTTGGGAAAGGGATGCGATGCAAAATGAAGGCGCTAAAAAAAAGAGGCAATCCGGTATTATCATGGGAATAAATGTGGGAACATGCTTCATAATGGATTATCAAAGCTCGTGCTTGCAACCATTGGCTGAACGAGGTTCTTTGGAGCAAAACATGATTGACAAACCGAGAAATCGGATGCAACGCGACAAAACGAAGCAGTCAGAGTCGCGATGCTGGAGAAGAGAATGAGCAACGGGCCTAGACAGGGTCGGGATTACACCCCTCATGGCGAGCGAGGAGGGCCGTCACATGGTTAGGACGTCCGTGCGGTCGAGCAATATACGCTCCGTAGGCTACGACCCGGCATCTAGGACGCTGGAGGTGGAATTCCAAAGCGAAGGAGTTTACCAGTACTCAAGTGTGCCGGAGAATGTCTATCAGGGGCTGATGCAGGCTGCGTCGAAGGGTTCATACTTCCACGACCACATCAAAGATCGGTATCTCTGCAAGCAGGTGAGGTAGCGGCGACATGATTATCAAAGAAGCTCATGTGAAGAACTTCCGTTCGATCCTGGATGAGTTGCTTCCTTGCGACTGTCTGACGGCGGTGGTGGGCAGGAACGGCACCGGGAAATCATCTTTCCTTCGGGCGTTGGAGATATTCTACGATCCTTCAGCCAAGGTGACCGCCGAAGACTTTTACGCAGAAGACACATCACAAGACATTGAAATCGCGGTTACCTTCTCCGACCTGACTGCGGAAGAGCAGGGCTTCTTCTCTGCCTACATCGACAATGACACGCTGACCGTAGTGAGGGTGTTCTCGCTGGCCCCTGGCAGAAAATATGGTACGTACCATGGCATGCGGCTTCAGAACCCCGATTTCGGCGATGTACGCAGTGCGGGGGGCAAGAAAGAGACCACCGCTAGATACAATGAACTGAAGGAAACGAACAGGAAGTATTCATCTCTTCCGGCGGTTCGGTCGGCAGATCAAGCATTGGAAGCGCTTCAGCAGTGGGAAAGCCAAAATCCTGGTGAGTGTCGACGGCTGCGTGACGACGGCCAATTCTTCGGGTTCACTGAAGTGGGCCAAGGCTACCTCGGCCGCTATACCAGGTTTATACGGGTTCCAGCCGTTCGAGATGCTTCCGACGACGCCACGGAGAAACGAGGTTCCTGCGTCACGGAGATCATGGACTTGGTGGTTCGCAGCGCGTTGGCTACTCGAAAAGACGTGACGACCTTTAAGGAAGAAACGCAAGCGAAGTATAAGGACATCTTTGATCCCTCCAAACTCAGGGAGCTCACCATCCTTCAGTCCCAACTTACGAATACCCTGAAACATTACGCTCCCGACGCGAGCGTTTCGCTGCGGTGGACCGAACTTGTGGAGATCAACCTACCCATGCCGGAAGCAGATGTCAAGCTCTTGGAGGACGGCTACGAATCTGCCGTACAACGGTCCGGGCACGGGCTTCAGCGAGCATTCATCTTGACCATGCTTCAACATCTCGTAGCCGCAAGGGAAATCGAGAAGGCGACCGAGGAGGGCTTCAATTCAAAAGAAGAAATCCCCGCTCCAGAAGAACCGCAACTGCCGAATCTCATACTGGCCATCGAGGAGCCGGAGCTCTATCAACACCCGAGCCGCCAGCGGCACATGGCATCAGTTCTGCTGAAACTTGCCCAAGGTTCCATCCCCGGCGTGGCCAAAAAGACCCAGGTGATCTACAGCACGCACGCGCCACTTTTTGTTGGTCTCGACCGCTTTGACCAGATCAGGCTCTTGCGGAAGGAAAATGTCGTGCCCGGAAAGCCGAAGGTGACAATAGTCGCCAAGGCAGAACTGGCAGGCGTGGCCGAAGAGATCTGGAATGCCTGCGGACAACGGGGAGCCAAGTATACAGCTGATACGCTTCGACCCCGTCTTCAAACGGTCATGACACCATGGATCAACGAGGGGTTCTTTGCCGACGTCGCGGTGCTGGTCGAGGGCGTAGGCGACCGGGCCGCCATCCTCGGCGTGGCGAAATCGATGGGACATGACTTTGACGGTAGCGGCATCAGTGTTATCCCATGTCTTGGCAAGAACAATTTGGACCGACCGCTGGTCATCTTCCGTCGTCTCGGTATTCCGGTCTATGTCATCTGGGACGGAGACCACGGCGATAAAGATGCAAAAGCGGAAGACAACCGCAAACTTCTGCGGCTCGTTGGCCAATCTGAAGAGGACTGGCCCTGTGGAGTAAAGGACCTGCACGCCTGTTTCAAGATCGAACTCGAAACGACGCTTGCCGAGGAGATTGGCAAGGAGATGTTTGACCGGCTGCTAGCTACAGAGCAAGACCAACTCGGCATTCCACGGAAGAAGGACGCCTTGAAAAACCCTATCGTGCTCCAGCATATTGTCGAAAAGGCCGCAGCAGAGGGGAAAACGAGCACGATTCTCAAGGGCATCGTCGAGAAAATCGTTGCCCTGAAACCTCAACGAGGAGGAGGGCAATGATCCCTAGGGACTGCAAACGGCTGGCTGAAGTAGACTTCCCGATTGCGGCTGTCAGCCGAGCGGTAATGAGCCGGGAGAAGAAGTTTCCCGTGCCGCGCGGCCTGCCCTCCACAATGCACCAATGGTGGGCGCGGCGGCCATTGGGGTCCTGCCGCGCGGTCCTTCTCGGCCTGCTCTTGCCCGACCCGTGCGACCGGAACTGTCCCGCTGAGTTCAAGAAGAAGGCTCGCCCGCTTCTTTCCAAGGTTCAGGGAAACCCAGACGCCGACGACGTAAGCCTTCAGAAAGCATTGCTCTCTTTTATCGCCACGTTCTCGCATTGGGACACCTCGGCCAACGCGCAGTACCTGGAAGTCGCACGAAGCCTTGTTAAGGCGGCGCACGGGGACGAAGCGCCGCTTGTGGTGGATCCTTTCGCCGGCGGCGGCGCGATTCCCCTTGAAGCCCTGCGGATCGGATGCGATGCATTGGCCGGAGAACTAAACCCCGTCGCCTGTCTTATTCTCAAGGTCCTTTTGGAAGACATCCCAAGGAACGGAATAGAATTGTCCGACGCCCTGACAAAGGCCGGCGACAGGATTCAAAAAGTCATAGAGAAGGAACTAGCGCAGTTCTACCCGGCCGACCCAGACAAGGCAACGCCTCTTGCGTACATCTGGGCCAGGACGATCCACTGCGAGTCCCCCAACTGCGGTGCGGAAATCCCCCTTCTCCGCTCCTTCTGGATCTGCAACAAAGGGGGACGCAGATGGGCTCTGAGGTATGAGGTGCAACGCCCCGGAAGCATCCGCCCAACCATCAAGCTCGAACTCTTCCAGCCGGAAAACGCCGAAGACGTGCCGGATGGAACCATCACTCGCGCGAAAGCCACGTGTCCCTTTTGTGGCGTCGTGTTGCCTCCCAACCGAGTTCGGGCCCAGTTGAGTGAGCAGCGCGGCGGGGCGGATGTCATCTTTGACGCGAAAGGGAACCGAATCGGCGGCGCGCTGATGCTGGCGGTGGCCACACGAAGGCCTGGTGAGACCGGGCGGCACTACCGTCTTCCTGCTGAGTGCGATTACGAAGCCGTCTGGAACGCGCAGAAACAGCTCAAAGGAATTCTAGATGAGTGGGAGCGTGACGGAAAGAAGAGCCTTTGCCCCGTGCCGGATGAGCTGACGCCAGCCGGTGGTGGTTCTGGCGCAGGCCGTGCATTCAGCGTCCAGAAATACGGCATGATGAAGTTCGGCGACCTGTTCACGGCGAGGCAGAAGGTAGCGCTAGTGACTCTGGCCGGGGAAATAGCCAACCTGTATCGGAGGGGCGACGCGAAGTTTGTGGCGACGGCCGAACTGCTGGCTATGGCGTTAGATAAGGTGGCGGACTTCAACTGCTCGCTGTCGACATGGCGCTCTTCGAATGAGGACATCGGTCACCTCTTCGGCAGGCAGGCGCTGCCCATCGTGTGGGACTTTGTGGAGACCAATCTCGCCCGCTCGTCTTACGTCGATTTTGGCCGCGCCTTGGGGCACGTGCTGGAGGTCGTGAATCACACATCACGGGCAGTCAAGCGCTCCGGCCAGGTTCAGATATCGGATGCGCGGAAGCCTTTGTTGCCGGAGGAGTCGGCCCACGTGGTGTTCACCGATCCGCCGTACTACGATGCTGTTCCCTACAGCGACCTGTCCGACTTTTTCTTCGTGTGGCTCAAACGCACGCTTCCCGGCCACCCACTGTTGCACGACCCCTTCAATCCCAACAACCCGCTGACGCCGAAGACTGCCGAAATCGTGCAGGATGAGGTCAAGAAGGTAGACGGTCGCCCGAAGGACCGGCAGTTCTTTGAGGACTCGATGGCGGCGGCCTTCCGCTCGGGTCGGACGGTGCTCCGAGAAGACGGCATCGGCTGTGTCATCTTCGCTCACAAGACGACAGAAGGCTGGGAAGCCCTGCTATCGGGCCTCATTCGCGGCGGATGGACGATCACCGGTTCATGGCCGATTGCCACCGAAATGGGTTCACGGCTTCGGGCGATGGAGTCGGCGGCTCTTGCCACGAGCGTTCACCTTGTCTGCCGCCCCCGGCCCGACGACGCGCCTGTAGGCGACTGGGGCGAAGTCCTGCGGGAACTTCCCAAGCGTGTCGGTGACTGGATGGAGAGGCTCCAGGCTGAGGGCATCCGCGGCGCCGACCTGGTTTTCGCCTGCATCGGCCCGGCATTGGAGATCTACAGCAGATATTCAAAGGTTGTGGATCCAGATGAAAAAGAGATCCCTTTAGGAGGAGATACGAAGGCAAAAGAACCTCATAAAAGGGGGTTCCTGGCGTATGTCTGGGAAACAGTTGGTCGGATTGCATTGGGACAGGTCCTCGGCACGGCTGAGACACGGGCACGTAACGGTATGGCGGGCGCTCTTGAAGAGGACGCTCGCCTCACCGCGCTCTTCCTATGGACGCTCCAATCCACCAACGGCAAAGAAGGCAATAGTGGTGAATCATCTGGAGTCGTAGAGGACGATTCTGGCGATGACGAAGACGAAGAGAATTCTATGCCAAAAGGCAAGGCCAAAGGCTACAGCCTTGTTTTCGACGCGGTCCGCCGTTTCGCGCAACCCCTGGGCATCGAACTTCCCAAGTGGGAGGGGCGCATTATTGAGACCAAAAAGGGGGTGGTGCGGCTCATGACCATCTCCGAGCGAACCAAACAGCTTTTCGGCGATGACGGCGCGGACGCCGTTGCCGACTTGATAGAGCGCGACCCGGTCAAGAACCTTCAGCAGGTGCTCTTTCCCGAATTCGAGGAAGAACAAGCTCCAAAGATTCACGGACGTGGCCGGGGCCGTCGCAAAGTGACTTTGGATCCATCGGCCGTAGAGGGCGACTCAATGCGGGAGGCAACAACATTGGACCGGGTACACGCGGCGATGCTGCTCCAGGCGGGCGGACAATCGAACGCGCTTCGAGCTCTAATTAAAGCAGAACAGGAGCGCGGTCCCGACTTCTTGCGCTTGGCGAATGCCCTTTCGGCACTCTATCCTAAAGAAAGCGAGGAGAAGCGGCTTCTGGATGCAATGCTGCTGGCAGTGCCGAGGTAATACATTGCTGTACTTCGCTTACGGATCTAACATGGACTGGGACCAGATTAGAGAGCGCTGCCCTTCGGCAAGATTTCTCGGAATTGCTGTTCTCTTCGACCATCGGCTAGCATTTTCTCGTTATTCAAGTACACGAAAGTGCGGAGTAGCCGACGCTGTTGAATACGAAGGAAACCAGGTCTGGGGTGTTGTGTATGATATCGATGAACAAGATATTGGCAACCTCGACAAAAATGAGGGATTTCAACCAGGGAGTAAAAAAAATTCATATCAACGTGAACAACGGCATGTTTTTCTTGATGGTCACCGGGAAAAACCGCTTACCGTGGCGATCTATTTCGCTACACGCGAACCGGGTTCTCATCTTCCAAGCCAGAAATACAAGGATCTGATCTTGTCAGGCGCGAATTATTGGCATCTGCCAGAGAATTATATCCGGGACATTCTCGAACCTATCCAGGTGCAAGAGGAATGAACAGCCTATCACGAGCAATCTGGCAGCTGGCTGGAGGCCCGGCATCTCGACCTTATGCCGATCTGTTTCTCCAGCATAGGGTCGGGCTCATTGGTCCAGGCGATCCTGGCCCTTGGTCGCCAGAACGAAGCGATGATGATTTTATTGATGAGCAGGGCGCCACAGGAAGCTTTGTTCGTCGTTTCGCCAGCGAAATGCAAGTGGGCGACGTTGTGCTTCTCCGCACGGGCATTGCTGCGATAGCAGCCGTCGGGATTGTGGCCAGCGATTATCAATATCTAAATCAATTCGACGACGTGAATGGATGGGACCTTCAGCATGCCCGACGTGTCCGATGGTGCAGGTTACCGGAGGAATACACATTCGGGACTCAGGTTTTTGGAGCCAATCCAACCCGATGCTCGCGGATCTGGAACGAGGAAGTGAAGGCCTATGCCGACCGATTCGTGAACTCTCCGCCCATACATTGGCAGGAAGCACCTTTGCCTGCGCTCCCCGCAGAAGAGCCTGATTTGGACAGAATTCCGCTCGCTCTTGAAGAAATAGTAGCGAAAGCACAGGACTTGGCCAGACTATTTTGGGATCGGCAACGCTTCGGCGACCACCCTACTGAGGACGAACTCGTTGCGCACTTCGTGGTGCCGTTCCTCCGGAAGTTGGGCTGGCCGCCTGAGTGGATTTCTGTGAAATGGCGGCGCATAGACGTGGCGGTGTTCACGTCGCTTCCTCGCACACCGCAGAATTGCCGGTTCGTTATCGAAGCTAAGCGACTGGGAGCAGGTGTAGAAGGCGCGCTGAAGCAAGCCATGGGCTACGTGGAATCCCTCGGCGTGTCGCGGGATATAATCGTCACCGATGGCATTCGATACCGGATGTACTCAAGTGAGAATGGATTCGCACCAGCCGCTTACGCAAACCTGATTCGATTGAAACGATCCGCGAAGGATTTGTTCGACCGAATGAAAAAGCCATAAAGGAGAGTCATCCCATGGAACCTTGGTACAAAATAACTACACCACGCAAGGAAGTCCGGGAAGGCCGGTCATTCAACCCGGACGAGTTTGCAATCCACTTAGAGCAAGTCATTGCCAGAACCGCGCCTGAGGATTACCGAGAACCCGAGAAATTCTTCGAGCGCACTTGCTTCACGCGGGCCCTTCGGGAACACGCGGGGATGGTGCTTCGTCGGCTGTCCGGTGAAACTGCGAATACAGCGCCAGTCATGACGCTGATTACGCAGTTCGGTGGAGGAAAGACCCATACGTTAACGGCGCTTTATCACCTGGTTACGAAAGGGTCGAAAGCAGAAGGGTATGCTGGTGTAGCGGGTCTGATTTCAGAGGCTGGCATCAAAACCGTGCCCTCAGCAAAAGTCGCCGTCTTTGTCGGCAACGCCTGGGACCCTCAGGAAAAACGGGAGACGCCATGGATTGATGTCGCCTTCCAACTAGCCGGAGACAATGGGGTGAAAGAACTTGGCGCAGCGGCTAAGACAACGCCACCGGGGACCGAGGCACTCGGACGTATGTTTAGGGCGGCAGGCGGGCCGGTGCTTATCCTTTTCGACGAGGTGCTCAACTTCCTGAACCGCCATCGCGGAATGGCCGATCAGTTTCATTCCTTTATCCAGAACCTGACCGTGGCTATCACCGGCACTACACAAGGCGCCGCGGTCATCAGCTTGCCCCGCAGTCAGGTCGAGATGACCGACTGGGACATGCAGTGGCAGGATAAAATCTCGAAGGTCGTCCGCCGGGTGGCTAAGGACCTCATCGCCAATGACGAAACTGAAATAAGCGAGGTCGTTCGCCGTCGCCTATTCGAGGGTATCGGAAGCGACCGTATCCGTAAGAACGTCTCCAGAGAATACGCAGACTGGTGTTTCGAACGCCGTGCGCAGTTGCCGTCGGAATGGACGGCTGTGGACAGCGCCGCGACCGAGGCTAAGGCCAAGGAATACCTTAGAAACCGCTTTGAAACCTGCTACCCATTCCATCCGGCAACTCTCTCCGTCTTCCAGAGAAAATGGCAGGCCCTCACTCAGTATCAACAGACGCGTGGGACCTTGGCCATGCTCGCCCAGTGGATTTCCTGGGCTTACCGGACGGGATTCACGGAAGCGCGCCGGGAGCCGTTGATAACGCTCGGGTCTGCGCCGCTGGAAGTATCGGAATTCATGAGCGTCGTATTGGGTCAGCTCGGTGAATCACGGCTGGTGGCTGCCATCGATTCTGATATCTCGAGCGATCATTCGCATGCTAAGGCTTTGGATGCAGATACCAAGGGCGCGCTCAAGGGAATCCATCGTCGGGTTGGAGCCGCAATACTGTTCGAGAGTTCAGGGGGCCAGACCGACAAAGTAGCCCACTTGCCGGAGTTGCGATTTGCCCTGGGGGAACCGGAGATCGACACGACGTCCGTGGACAATGCCACCTTTGCGCTGGAGGATAAATCCTACTTTGTAAGGCGCGTCGGCTCTGACGGCTTTAAAATCAGCCACCAGCCGACGATGAAAAAGGTTGTCAATGACCGGAAGGCTTCTCTCGATGAAGACTCCGAGATCAGGCCGACTATGAGGGCTTTTATCCAGAAAGAGTTCGAACGAGGCCGGAGCATTCCTATGGTGCCCTTGCCGGCAGACGGCACGGAAGTCCAGGATTCGCCGAAACTAACGCTCGTGGTTGCCGAGCCCGACTGTGAATGGACGGGAGACGGAACGTTGCGCCAACAAATCGCGGAATGGACCAAGCTGCGCGGAAAGTCGCCCAGACTTTATCCCGGGTCGCTCGTTTGGTGTATGAAGAAGCCCGGCCGCGATCTCCGCGAGAAGGTGGCGTTATGGTTGGCCTGGAAGCGCGTAGCCAAAGAAGTCGCCGAGGGGACGCTGGGCGGCGACTTCGACAAAACCGACCGCAGCGACCTCCAATCGAAGGTGACTGATGCGGAAGAGGCCGTCAGGGATGAGGTCTGGGGCGGATATCGCTACGTCATTATTTCGGATAACCAAGAACCTGACGGGCTTAAGACAATTGATTTGGGAGCCGGACACGCTAGCGGAAGCGAAACGTTGTGCGGGCGTGTAATTGCGGCCCTGAAATCCCAAGCTTTGCTGAATGAGTCGGTGGGAGCGGGTTATATTGAGAGGAACTGGCCGCCGGCGCTGAAGGCGGAAGGGGCCTGGCCGTTAGCCAGCTTGAGGCAGAGCTTCTTGAACGGATCGTTGACTCGGCTGATCGATCCCGATGCCGTATTGCACGGCAAGATAGGCGAATTTGTGGCGAAGGGGGAGTTTGGGCTTGGCTCGGGCCGAAAGGCGGATGGCGGATATGACCGAGTCTGGTTCGAGGAACCTTTAGCACAGGATGAAATTACGTTTGAGCCGGGAGTATTCCTGCTTCTTAAGGCTCAAGCAAAAGCCCTGAGGCTGGGCGCGGCACCGTTGCCTGGTGGGGGGTTGGAAGCCGAGAGGGGGACAGGGCCAGGGGGAGGCCTCATGCCTGAACCGACTCCACTATTGGGCCCTGAGGCGGGGGCGGAACCTGAGCCAGGCAAGAAAATGAAAACCCTCAGGATTTCGGGCGACGTGCCTTCTGAACTATGGAACCGATTGGGGGTTAAGATCCTTCCTAAGCTCAAGTGCGGCACAGAGTTAAGCATTGGCGTGGATTTTTCTGTTACTGTCGATGAGCAAACTGCTCAGAGACTAACAGTTGAATTGAAGCAGATACTGGAGGATCTTGAACTGGCAAATAGATTGAAGATCGAATAGGATTATTATGATTCAGAAGGGGGATCACTATGGAAAAAGATCGCTTTGACTTGCATGCCCTCCTAGAACATTTTAGAAAAGTCGGAGAGAACCGCTGGGGGGTGATCTTGGGCACAGATAAGCTGGAAGCGATATTTGCGCCAATTAAAGAAGGCAAAGAAAAACTGTCCACAAAGCATTTAGAACGCTTCAAGGATGATCAGGCCTTTCCGACGTGGTGGAAAATGCCCCAGGTCAGTGATTCTGAATTGGAAAATCTGGTTGCTGCGATAAATAAAATGACGCCTCGTGACGAAAGGCTTATTTGGCGGATATACGATATCTTAAAAAACATAGAAATCGCGTCTTGCATTATGAGTTTCATAAATCCGGAGCAATTCGCGATTATTTCACCCCCAGTTGAGAATCTTCTTAATATCAGAGGAAAGGATCATGTCAAAAAGTACGTCAATTATCTCAGCGATTTAGATTTGATAGGGGATGCTTATGGTTTCGTCAGGATTGCCGATGTTGATCATGCGTTATGGACCCTGGCTAACATCATCAATTCAGATCAGTTAAGAAACAAACCACCTTACGATCAGTTCTACTCAGACTATCAAAGCAAGCCAAACATTATTAAAACCATTGCGGCGAGGAATTCGTTGAAACAAATATGGGGAGAAAAAGCTCTTTACCTCGATTTAGCCGGCCTTTTCTTTGAAAGCGATCCGATTTTAGCCGGACTGATAGGGTGTAGGGAATTTGAATATGTAATCAAATGGCTGTGCAAAGAAAATAAAGTTAAGCTCAAGTATAAAACCGTCAACGGAATCTATTGGATATATATTCCGGACTTAGTGGAAAATCTGAGAATGAAGAAAGCTATAAACCCCGACGAAGAGGACAAAGCAAAGAAATACTGGGAACTCAGAAACTTGCTAGTACACGGTTCAGAAGTACCTGATGAAACGCTGAACGAAGTCCAGGGCATGATCGACTGGCTGGATGAGTTGAGCAAAACGCATAGTATAAGGTTGAGGACAAGCATTGGATATAGCAAAAGCAGAAAGGAATAAGGCCGATTATTAGGAGGAAAATAATATGATTGGGAAAATTGAGAGAGTTAAACTGCGGGATATCTGGAAACATGAAACATATGATTTTACAAAATGGCTTCAAGATAATATGGATGTCCTAAGTGATATAATTGGCTTAAATTTGATAAATGCAGAAAGAGAAAAGTCCGCAGGAGATTTTTCTGTAGATTTGGTTGCCGAAGATGACGCGGGGAATCCAGTAATTATTGAAAATCAATTAGAAAAAAGTAATCATGATCATTTAGGAAAAATAATCACATATTTAACCGCTATTGATGCGAAAACTGCAATCTGGATTGTTACCGATCCGAGACCTGAACATATAGACGCGATTACCTGGTTAAATGAATCTAGGGCAGCAAGTTTCTATTTACTAAAAGTTGAGGCAATAAAAATTGGCAATTCAGATTCCGCGCCTCTATTAACCTTAATTGTCGGTCCTAGCGATGAAACTAAGCAGGTGGGAGATACAAAAAAAGAGATGGCAGAACGATATCAAATCAGACATCTTTTTTGGAAAGAATTGCTAGAGAAGGCAAAACAGAAAACAAAGCTTCATGCTCAAGTTTCACCTTCACAGTATAACTGGGCAGGAGCAGGTGCTGGGAAATCGGGATTAGGATTCAATTATTCGATCACTAAACATGATGCAAAGGCCGAATTATATATCGATAGGGGAAAAGATTCTGATCAAGAAACAAAAGATATATTTAACGAGTTAATATCGCATAAGAACGAGATCGAGAATACTTTTGGCGAACCTTTGAATTGGGAGCGTCTTGATACAAAAAGAGCTTGTCGTATTAGTAAAAGGATAGATATTGGCGGATATAAAGATTCTGAAAAATGGCCCCAAATTCAAGACGCCTTAATTGATGCGATGATTCGGCTAGAAAAAGCAATAAAGCCTTATATATCAAGGCTACAAATTTAATCCGGGAAATGATCCGAATTGGCACTTGAGTGTTAGAAACCGGGGTTGGCTCAGCTGGCAAACTATCAAGAATTATTGCGAAGCAAACGGCCTAGAAAAAACGCTCAGTAATTTTGAGCATAATAAAGAACAGATTTATGAATAGGCAAGAGGCCTCCATGCCTGAATACTCGATTCCTCAGCTCGGCCAGTCCAGACTAAAAAATGTCACGCAAAGATGATCTAGGGCGGTTCTACAAATTGCTGGAGGAGTTGCAGGAACAATGTGGCGGTTTTCGGCGTCTTGCCGAGTGCACTGGGCGAATGACGTGGCCTAAAAGAGGAGTGTATTTCTTTTTCGAGGACGGCGAGAATCAATCTGACAGTGGAGATGGTTTGCGTGTCGTCAGGGTTGGTACACACGCGCTTACGCAAAACTCTAGAACTACACTTTGGAATCGGCTGCGGCAACATAGAGGAAATGCCAACGGGGAAGGCGGCAACCATCGGGGGTCTGTTTTTAGGCTCTTAATCGGGGATGCGATAATTAGAGACAGGCCAGCGGGCACGTTCGCTGATCAAGCAACCGCAAAATGGGGTGTCGGCGGCAGTGCCTCCGCTGACGTGAGGAAGCAGGAGCAGCCCATCGAAACTGTTGTTTGTAAACATCTGGGCAACATGCCCTTTCTTTGGATCGGGATTAACGCCGATCCTGGCCCGAACTGTCAGCGGGGCATTTTGGAAAGGAACTGCATCGGTCTGCTCAGCAATTTCCGCAAGGAACAACCCATTGACCCGCCCAGCAAAGCATGGCTGGGTAACCATTCATCAAGGGAAACAGTGCGTAATTCAGGCCTATGGAATCAGAACCATGTTGGGGAAGGTTACGATATGGGCACTATTGAGCGCATTTTCGAGCAAGCGATTGAGGAGGGATCAATATGATTATTGTGATTCAATGTGCGGGTAGCCATGTCCCGAACGCGGCAACTTTGACGCTAAATGGAAACGCAGTTCATTTTGTTGCACAACCACAAGATAGGCAAATGGATAAACAGCCCTGGGATCAAATCCCGGGATCCAATAAAACGTGGATAGATTGCGTCAAGGCGTATAATGAAGTAGGTGGTGCACTGCCTGGCGAATACATCAAGCTAAACGTTGGAACAGAAAATGGTCGACTGCTAATGCAATGTGGCAATCTTTATAAGCATCCAGGCTATGGCGAATTAATGGCTGCCTGCGGTTTAAGGAACGTCTATATCTTGTCTGCTGGCTGGGGCCTGGTTCGTGGGGACAAATTCATTCCTAATTATGATGTCACTTTCAGTCAGGCTGGAGATCCCAACGTGCGCATCGCGGTCAGAGACCGGCTCCAATACCCATTCATGTCTGATGAAATCCCTGATAATGGTGAAATCAACCTCTTTATTTCGCGGGCATATGCCCCATATTGGTCCCGTTTGTATCGAGGCGCTGCACAAAGAACCGTCTTGCATTGGCGTCTTGGTCAGAAACTACCGGATAGACAGTACGGAACTGTAATAAAGCATGATTGTGGCAAGCAGGTGACAAATTGGCAGTATAAGGCGGCGCGCCAGTTTATTGCCGGGTTGGGGCAGACCCCAAAATCACCCTAAATCGGCATTTACGGATTTAAGTTTGTCGGTTATAATAATTTCGGGAACCTGAATAATTGGCTTTAGAGGGAGGAAAAATGAAAAGAACCATTGGGCTAGGCGTTATTTTCATCGGTTTCCTTGCAATCGGTCTGATCGCCGGGCCGTCTGTGGTATTAAAGGTCAAGGTGCAAATGGCTAACATCCATTCGGAACCCGTTATGTCAAGCGGGGTGATCGCTCAAGTCAAGATCGGAACTATGCACGAATCTTCCAACAAAGTAGGCGATTTTTATGAGATTTCAATCACCGATAAGGATGGGAAGACCGTTTACGGCTTTCTCCATGCCAGCATGGTAGAAGTCTTTGGGACGGAAGGAGAGAAAGTGACAACTGAACCAATGGCCTCCCCTAGATCAGGCTATTTGCCTGGGAAGACGAACCCCTACAAAACTCATATGCTAATCTCAGGGCTTGGCCTCGGACTATCATGGGTAGCAACGGCCGTTGTTTCTCTCGCTGTTGGAGATGATTTTATCGAAACGACGCTAATCCCAGTTGCCGGTCCCTTTATCACCATAGCGAGAATTGAGAGCGGTCGTGGTTATTATAAGGAAGGTGGCAAGGGGATGTTAATAGTTTCTGGAATTATGCAAACTGGATTTCTAACGTATTTCATAATATCTGCGGCAAAAAAACATTCATACAATAAAAAGCTGGTTATTATGCCCTCGGCGATGCCAACAGGGATAACAATTAATTATTGTTTCTAGTGGGAAATTTCGCGGATGGAAATTTCCTGCCATGCAACAGGCAACGTACGACGTTGAGATGGACGATCTCCTGCCGTGTCAGGTGCTATTGGCAAAGTCAAGTATTATTTTATAAAAATATTTAAAACTTGACTGCATCTTATGTTGTCGTTATGTTACCTAATGGTCTCGGCAGAAGGACCCCGGGCATAGTGGCGAGATTGCCATTTTGGGGCCGGCCGAGGCCACTATTCAATCCCCGATATTCCGGATTAAAAGGGTGATTGGATTTAAACACTCCATAGATGATCCTTGCCAGATGATTCATGCAGGCCACAATGGCCACATTTTTAGGTTTCCCTTTTGAGACTAAGCGATTATAGATTTCGATGATCAAGGGATTTTTCTTTGTCGACAAGGCGGAAACCACGCACATATAAAGTTTCTGCCGGGCATGACTGGGACCGCATTTGCTGATATGACCTTTTCGATTTATCGACGAACCGCTTTGCTTGCCTCGAGGAGTCAGTCCCAGAAATGAGGCGAACTTCTTGGCCGATCCAAAAAGCCGGGGATCGCCGACATCTCCCAACAACGTCGCCATGGTCAGAATACCCACGTTAGGAATCGTCTTCCAAGGCGGGAGCTCCAAGGGTTGCATCGAGTTTTCAATGGCCTTGTCGGTTTCTTCGATTTGCTGCTGAAGAGATTTCACGTTCCGGACCAAAATCTTGATCTGAAAAGCATAGACCTCCCCACGGCTACTCCCCACGGTTTGCTTGGCAAACATTTTCAACTGCAGGGCTCTTTCCTTTCCCAAATACCCGCTGCCTTTTTTGGCTTGAACCGACATCAGTTGACTTGTCTTTGCGGTGATCAGATTTTGTGGACAGGGGTAGCGCGAAAGCAAAGTCCAGGCGAGAGGCTCTGATTTGACGTCGGTGAAGATTTGTTCGAACTCGGGAAAAACATGGTCCAAGATGGCATGCAGTTGATTCAGACTCGCCGTTCTTTGGGTGATCAACTGGCACCTCAATCGGGATAAATCCCGCAGCGGCTGCATGTCCGAACGTTTTCGGGGCGTCGGAGCAGGCCTCTGGACGCACATGTATTCCGCAATCGCACGGGCATCTACCTTGTCATTTTGTTCCCGGAGCATCTGCATCTGGATGAAACGCTTCGTCTGAACGGGATTGATGCAGGTGACCTCAACAT
>Ga0315281_10006177_pt1 | contig 17080 bp, 15 predicted proteins | sample YL17G07_0_MG_FD_204540 | JGI IMG/M metagenome (GOLD analysis project Ga0315281, IMG submission 204540) | Sediment microbial communities from Yellowstone Lake, YNP, Wyoming, USA - YL17G07_0 | ecosystem: Environmental > Aquatic > Freshwater > Lake > Sediment | place: USA: Wyoming | collected...
TAACACGCTTGGTGTGGGTATCTGGACGATGGCCAGCTGGGGGCTGTTCATCTCACCGCATGGCAACATGCTGCTGGGATCGATACTCGCATCGCTGATGTGCATATTCGGTATAGCTTTCGTCTGGGGATTCCTGGGCGGCTCGATGCCGAGAAGCGGGGGCGACTACATCGCCAACTCGAGGATCATCCACCCTGCGGTGGGCATTGCGATGTCGATGACTAATGCAGGATTCGTGATGACTTTCTGGATCGCGACTCTGGCACCGTTCTGTGCCGATCCTGGCATGACCTCGCTTCTGTCGTCCATCAAGGCCGATCCGAGCCTCATCAACTGGTTCACGACCCCGGAGGCCATTGTGGTAGTTGCCACGCTTGTCAATGTCTGGGGATTCTTCATAGTGGTAACCGGCCTGAAGATCTACAACATGAACCAGAGAGTCATCATGCTGCTAGCATTCTTCACACTGATCGTGACTGGCATCGTGCTGACAATGAGCAGCCACGCTGACTTCGTGAACGCGTACAATACACAGGCCACCATCGATGGTTCGATGTCGTACAACACGACGATATCTACCGTCAGAGATGTGGACGGAGTCAACCTGTCAGGGCCAACACCTGGATTCAATCTTGGAGCCACTCTGGCGCTGTTTCCTGCAATAGCGTGGGCTACTGCGTACGGGTATCAAATCACTTTCATCTGCGGTGAAGTGAAAAGGCCTCAGAGGAACATCATCTTGGGACAGGTGCTCGCAGCAGTAATACCCGCAGTCTTCCTGGTATGGTTCGCATGGGGACTGGTTCATGTCATGGGACAGGACTTCTTGGGCGCAATCGCGTACATCGACAATGCCGATGGGGGAGCGGCAATCGACAACTTTACGTTGTCAACTGGCAGCAATACATACAGCATGATATCCTTGCTGACACACAACAGCTTCGTCCAGTTCTGCATAGGTTCGGTGTTCATCTTCTTCAATCTGTTATGTATGCCGATTTCGTACATCGCCTTTAGCAGAGCTTCGTTTGCTTGGGGGATGGACAGATTGGGGCCGATGTGGTTCACCGACGTGAGCCCGAGATGGCATTCGCCCGTGAAGAATAGCGTCATCATGCTAGTCATGAGCGAGATTGGTATCTTGATCTACGCATACGCGGCAACTGCGATAGACGCGGTGGCGATCGTGGCGCTCGAGGCAATGTCGGCATGGGGCGTGATGGCTGTATCAGGCCTGCTGTTCCCGTACGTCAAGAAGGCGAGGACCATTTGGGAGGCGTCTCCATACAAGTTCCATCTGGGGCCGATATACGTGATGACGGTTGCCTCGATAATCAACCTGGCTTTCGTCGGCATACTGATCTATTACTTCTTCACCGTGCCGGCGCTGGGAGCCATTTCGCTTTGGGGTGCGGCCGTCTACGTCACGATATGGGTCTTCGGTCTGATCTGGTACATCCTCTGGGTTAGGCACTGGAAGAAGCAGGGGATAGACCTGAAGATGGCTTGGAAGGAGCTGCCTCCGGCCTGAAGTCGCACGAATGGCGTAGAAACCCCTGAGAAGAGGGCAGAACGGCCCTCTTCCAAAACCTTTTCCTTTTCAATTCATCATCTGATGAGCCTGTGGCCTAGACCTTCGGAACGATCTCGTAGAGATCGAACGGCTTCTTGAAGACGAACATGGATTTCGGTCTCCATTTGTTGACCACCTTGATGTTGTCGTAGTCATCGAAGTAGAGTATCATCCTGTAATCCTCTGGCTTCTCCCCGCCTCTGTTTGCCTCCTTGGCAAGCGACCTCAGCATCTTGTTGACGCATTCCTTCATCTTCTCTCTGTGGGGAGCATACAGGTCCCGCGTCTCCGTCTCGTACTTGATGACCTTCTTCCTGATTCTGTAGTCGACCAGTGTGGCATAGTTCATGGCCCCGACCACGACCAAAACCGCGATCATGGAGTACAGAAACGCGTGACCTCCCAAGGGGTGAGGCCCCAGCACTCGTCTCCAAGCCGGCACGATCTGAATGGCAACGAAACCTATCAGAACGATCAGACCGACTCTGTTCGCTATCTTGATCCAGGCGAGCGACCGGATCATCCGCTCCACGCCCGGTATCTTCAACGGCATGTCGGCGATCTTATCAGCAGCTGGTCGAGCTTTCACCCACATATCGTAGTGCTCCTTGAACCTGGTCTTCTTGAGTTCCAAAAAAGCCTGGTCTATCCGGTCGACGTCCTTCCTCTTGTAGGCGCGCGTGTCGTCGAGGAGGGCTATGCACTGCGCCAGTTGCGAAACGGGGTCGATCTTCTTCTCCTTCTTCTTCGGCATCCGAGGCACCTGTGAACTCTGCCAGCGCAGTCAGTCGCAATGCCCTAAGTGCTTTATTAGACTATGCGCTGGTCTCGGGAGGAAACGTGAAAACGTCAAAGCGCTCAGGTTATCTTCGACTGGGTCTCTTTGATCGTTTCCTCGAATATGTCGATGCCTATGTCCAGCTGCTCCTTGGAAATGATAATCGGCGGCGCGACTCGGAACACGTTTCCGTACATGCCTGCGGTTATCATCATCAAGCCCTTTCTCCACGCTAGACCCTGTATCTGTGGGACATAAAGAGGCTCCTTGGTCTTCTTGCTCTTCACTATCTCGACTCCGATCATCAGTCCCTTTCCCCGGACATCGCCGATGATATCATACTTGTCCTTCAGCTCGCTGAGCCTCTTCATCGCATGAGCACCAAGCACCTTCGAGCGCTCGGCAAGGTTCTGCTCAAGTATCTCCTTCACGTGAGCCAGACCTGCCGCAACGCTCAAACCGTTTCCGCCGAATGTTGACGAGTGCGAGCCTGGTCTCCAGACATCCATGATGTCCCTCTTCGCCATACAGGCTCCGAACGGAATCCCCCCGCCAGAGGCTTTGCCCGTGAGCAGCAAGTCAGGGATCACACCAGCAGAGTTGCATTCCCATATCTCACCTGTTCTAGCAAGTCCCGACTGGATCTCATCCATTACTAGGAGGAACTTCTTGTCATCACACAACTTCCTCATCCTCGGCAGGAATTCCTTCGGAGGGACGATGTATCCACCTTCACCCTGCAACGGTTCAACGAATATGGACGCGGGCGAGTTTGCGGGACCTCCGAACTCAAGGATTCCCTTCTCAAGATAGTCGATGCAGAGCATGTTGCATTCAGGGTACTCCTGTTTGAACCAGCATCTGTAGCAGTACGGATAGGGAGCGAAGAAGAATCCCGGCGCGTAGGGGCCGTGTCCGTACTTGTACTTCACCCTGCTGGCCATGGCGAGAGCATTGCCTATCCTGCCGTGATATGCTCCCATGAACGCGATGTGCTCGTACCCCTTCGTGTAGTACCTCGAGAGCTTGATCGCCGCCTCCACCGCCTCAGCACCGCTGTTGGCGAAGAATGTCGACTCAAGCGCTCCACCCGGAGAGATCTTTGCGAGCAGTTCGGCGAACTCGGCCTCCTTGTCGTAGTATGCGTCGTTGGCAAGGGAGTGAACGAGGTTGTCCGCCTGGTCCTTGATCGCCTGCACGACCCGCGGGTTTCCCCATCCAGCATTCATGACGGAAATGCCTGCTGAGAAATCCAAGAAGACGTTCCCGTCCGCGTCCATGATCGCTGCTCCCGAGCCCTTCGTCATGGTGAACTGGAATAGGCGGTCATAGGCGTGAGAGACATACTTCTTGTCCTTATCGATTATTTCCTTGCTCTTCGGACCTGGCGGTGCCACCTTCAGCTTTGGCACGTCTCTCGCCCAGTCCGCGACCCAATCCGGAAGACCAAGATCCATTTTAACCCCCTCAGTTTGAGAATCGTCCGAAGATACGATATCTTCCCGTTCCGATAGGCTTACAATCGATATTAACATTGCGTGGAGAATCAAACGCGGCAGACTGAGCCAGGCGCCTCACGTTTACCACTTTCCTAGTCTTCGTCCAGCAGTTTCGCACGAGGTCCGATATTCTCGATGACAATTCCTTCTCGTTCAGGGGATGGTTGCCTTGTTCTGCCCAATATGCCCGCAGATTCCTGCTGTAATCATCGGCTAGTGGACCTGCGTCCTCAGAAACCGCTTTTTCAGATGCTGGACAATATGGTTAAATAGAAACGATTCATTTACACTTTGTCTCCAAGAAAGGAGCAAACGAGGGGTAGATTTTGCGCCCGATAAGACTGTTCTTCGTCACCGACTTACATGGATCAGAGCTATGTTTTAGGAAATTCATCAGCGCAATCTCCATCTACGAAGCTGACGTGGCCATTGCCCTCGGGGATCTCGCGGGAAAGATGGTCGTGCCTGTGTTCGACAACGGTAACGAGACCTACGACGTAAACTTCCTCGCTCAGGACATTCATCTGAACAACAAAACAGAGCTGGAGCAACAGCTGGCAAAGATCAACAACATAGGATTCTACCCCTACCTAACTGACAAGAAAGAAGCAGACCACCTCCGATCAAATCAAAATGAGGTGATGACCATCTTCCACAGGCTCATCAACGAGAGGTTGCAGCACTGGATTGAGCTGGCGGATGAGAAGCTGAAGGACAGCAAAGCGAAGATATTCATGGCCCCTGGTAACGACGACCCAATGGAGATGGATGCAATACTCGAGAGTTCCAAGGTCATGAAATCAGCAGCCATGCAGAACCTGGACGTCCTCGGCTACGAGATGATCACCATCGCCCATACTTCCCCGACCCCATGGGACACACCTAGGGAATGGAGCGAAGAAGAGATGGCGAAGAACATCGACAAGCTCGCGGGAACTATCAAGAACATGGAGCGGGCCATATTCAACTTCCATGATCCACCCTACGGAACGATGCTCGACTATGCACCGAAGCTAAAGGACATGCGCCAATCGGCCGGCGAGACGGAGCACGTCGGTAGCACGGCAGTATCCGAGGCGATCAAGAAGTACCAGCCGTTCCTAGGTCTGCATGGACACATTCACGAGTCCCGAGCTGCGCAGAAGATAGGGAGGACATTCTGCGTGAATCCAGGAAGTGAGTATGGCGAAGGAGTTCTAAGGGGAGTGCTTCTGACACTCGCCGATACCAAAATGAAGAGCTACGTGTTTACCTCGGGATAGTCTACTGTTCGAGAAGTCACAAGTTTTGAGGGATAAGATGACAGTGCGTTTGCCGGCAGACATCCCAATAGAAGAGTATCCGAAGCCTGAGGTGTTCATCGACGAAGCGATGGTTCTGGTAGAGGAGGCCGGGAAGAAAGGGTACCTGCTCAGGGTCATGGGCGGCATGGCCATCTACATGCATAGTAAGGAGTACGAGACGCTCTGGCGGAACCTCGCACGCCTAGGCACAAAGGTCTTCACTGATATCGATTTCGTGGCCTACGGAAAGCAGCGGAACGAGCTCTTTGATTTCTTCCAGAAGCGGGGTTACAAGACCGATCCACGGTTTCTCTATCAATTCGGAAAATCCCGGCATATATTCTTCGGTGGCCGAGTCCCCATGGCCGAGATATTCTACGACCAGCTGGAGATGAACCACACAATACCTTACAAAGGCAGGCTCGAGCTCGACACCCCGACCACGCCAGTCGCTGAACTCATGATGCAGAAGCTGCAGGTCGTCAAGATCAACGAGAAGGACGTCAAGGACCTCATCGTGCTGATCAGGGCGCACGATATCGGCACGGACGACCACGAGAAGATCAACTTGAATGTCTTCGATTTCGTGGGCTTGTTCAACGAGTGGGGATGGTACTACACGGCGACGATGAACCTGAACAAGGTGAAGAAGTTCGCCAACGACTACCCGCAACTATCTCAAGAGGACAGAACAGTGGTGTCGGAGAGGGTTGACAAGTTGCTGGCCTACATCGAAGCGAAGCCGAAATCCTTCAAGTGGAAGATGCGTTCGAAGGTCGGCACAAAGACGATGTGGTACAACCCGGTCGAAGACTGGTAGGTTTCGCCGCCTAGCGCGGAGATGTCCTGGCCTTCTTCAGACGCGCGGCTTTCGCCTCGAGTCTCTCCATCACGGCTTTGACTATGAGCGGCCACGCTATCGTCGCGTCGGAGAGGACCTCGGCGTACATACCGCCCTCGCTCCTGGGGACAATCTTGCCCCATGACACACCTTCGGAGTATGTGCACCCCGACAGCCCGCCCCAATGGACCGGTTCCGGGCAAATCCGCAGGGCATAGTCGAATCTCTTGAACCCGCCCCCTTCACCGACACGTTTTCGGATGATATCGAGATACGGCCCGACCTGTTGCGCCCAGTTCCTTGGGACTCCTCCACCTATGGTCACTATCCCTAGCTTCTTCGAGTCCAGCACCCTGGAGGTGTAGTCTTCGAGATCAGCAAACGCGTCGAACATGACGGGCTTCTTGCGCTTGAGCTTCATCCTTCTGAGGTAGACGCCATAGTCCAACCCCAGCTCAGAGTCGGTGAATGCGGGGACGTAGACGGGGACCTTCCTCTGGTAAGCGGACTTCAGTATTCCCCGCTGGCACTCTTCGGTCTCGCATGCAAGGGCCTCACCAATCAACCAGTTCAGTTCGTAGCTTGAGATTGAATCTCTCTTCGACACCTTCTCCATGACCTTCCGGAAGATCAGCTCCATGTCGTCTAGGCTCTGCTCCAGCTCGATGGTGTCATAGATCCTGTTGTAACCTGCCCGGTAAAGCTTGACATCATCCATATCCCATCTGTGCTTGAAATGAGCTCTGCCGGTGGATTCGACCATGCCGTGTGCCATGATCGCGCCGGTGGTCACCACCGCGTCCGCCATCCCCCAGTCTATCATGTCGCAGATGACCAGCCCCATCTTGGCGGGAGTCATGGCTCCCGAGAGCGTCAGGACCTTGAAGCACTCCTCATCTTCCACCATAGCCTGGAGAACATTGGCTCCCTCGCCAATCGATCTCGCTCCGAAGCTGCACAGAGACATGCCGTCGACCAGGTCCGATACCGTCCTGCACTTCGTTAGATCGAGTGGGACGAGGGGCTGAAGGTGGTCGCTGAAACCATCATGGAACTCCTTGACCTTTCTCATATCCTTGAGAGGTTCTGCCATTTCACTCCCCCGGGTTCATTAGTCAGATTCCGCTAGGTCGGCGGCCTCGACTCAGTAGCAACGGTTGGCGATGTGACTTCCGATGCGTCCGTTATGAAGACTGCGGCGGCTATCACAGTCGTGTACACGCCGGTCTTCTCACCTTCGGCTGTCTTCGTGACGTTGAACGATTTCACGATCTTCCCGCTCATCTTGTACTGGTCTTCCCTTTCATCCCAATCCTTCTCGGGATCGAAGGGTATGCCTAGGGTCGTGGCCAACATCGTCGCAGCCAGGTCCTCCGAGTAATGTCCAGCTATGCTAGCGTTCTCGCCGAAAGTATGGTGCTCCGAGAGATATCCGTACTGCGTTCCATCCGCCGGGACCGCGCATCCGATAGAAGCTGCGACGACACGATTCGGTTCGCTCGTGGAATTCCTCGCCATCACCACATGGACTATTTGTCCTGGGAGCAACTCCTTCAACCCGTCCTCGCGAGACACTATGTCACATCCGGGTGGCAATATGCTCGAGACCGAGACGAGATTGAACTTCTCGATGCCCGCATCACGGAGGGCCATCTCAAACGACTGGAGTTCGTACTTGTGCCTGCCCACGCCTTTTGTGAAGAAGATCTTCTTCGGAATCGTCCGCATTGTATGACGTAATGTATCGACTCGACTAATAAAGCCAGTGCCAAACGTCCGATGTATCTGAAGATGATTCGTTGGAGCCTTTCCGGATGGTTTCGAGGCTTGGCGCCGCGTCGCGATTCTCAGTGCCCGAGACCAAGAACAAGTCTAAGGGACAAAAAAGAAAAAAAGAGGGGGGGATGAATACTGAGGACTAATTGCCCTTACTTGCGATATATAAGTGTATGTTTTGGGCCGATTTGGACAACATCGGACTCTGATAAAGTTAATATATATCCTGGATGGACCCACCAAGGGCCTCCGTGGTTCATGCCCAATCGCTCGGAGGATCAGGCGAGGCGAATCATGATTGTGTCGCCAGTGACCCTTGGGAGACCATTCTCAGTACTTTGTAGAGGACCCTAGGAATCTGGTCAAAGCTCGCTACTGAGTACATCCTTCCTCCCCCGTTCTTGGCGATCCCTTCACAAGTCTCGGGTTGGCAATCATGACTCTCAGTCATGATCACGAAAAGTCGTCTGTAGGCCCCCGCTGATTCAGCAGGATCGGCACCAACGGTGTAGTTGCCGTCAGTGACAAGGATCCCTACCGTGTTCTTCGTGGTGGACCTGACAAGCTCTTCCTTGCCTTTCTTGAGCGCCTCGTCGATGTTTGTGTATCCTCCGGCGTGCGCGTCCAAGAGATCCGATATGAGGTCGTCGAGGCTCTTGGACTGGTTAACCCTCTTGAGGACGCTGGGCCTGTCGTTGAACGTGATCAGAGCATAGTCGACGGTCTTGAGCCTGAACGCCAGCACGGCGATCGCCGCGGTCGCCATGGCTAGCTTGTCACCGCTCATTGAGAGACTCGCATCCAGCATCATCGCGACAGCCAGTTGCCTCGGTTCCCGCCGCTCCACGATCAAGTCGGAAGGGGAGACGTGTTTCTTCTCCACGATTAGGTCGAGGGTCGATTCCACATCCATCTCCGCATCCTCGCCCAGCCTCAACTCGCTCCTCGAGATATACGTAGGAAGCGAGACGGGACCGAGCAACTGAAGGACACGCCTAATTGTCGCCTTTATGGCGATACGCTTCGCGAGCTCAAGAAGGGTCTGATCCCTCAGGGTCATGCGGAGCTGCGAATAGTTCTTCGCTATCGCCCATCCGAGATCATCGGACTTGGACACCTGATCATCGCCCTGTTCGAGCATCTGAACGAGGTCCCCGACATCCATGCGTTTCTCTCCATCACCCCTCGACGCGCGTCTCTCTTCCTCCTTCTTCTCATCCTTAAGTGGACGACCAGGTGCCGATGGAGGAAGTGCAAAGCACTCCTCGATTATCTCCTCGATCAGTTCGTCCACCGTTCTTTTGGACTCCTCCCTCACCTCTATCCGCGTTGGAAGGGCCATGTGCGCGGCCCTCCTGATTCCCTCTACCATATCCGTTGAGAGGGTGCCAGAGAGCTGGGCGATGCTCATGGCCGCTCGTATGCTCGCTCCGCGCCTGATGTTCGGGTGGTCGCGCGTCTTTCGAGCGATCCATGTGGACCTTGAGATCACCTCATGGGAGACCTTCGGGAGGTTCTTTGCGACAATCATGATCTCCTCTTCCTCCGTCTGGTAATCAAGCCTGAGCAGTTCGAACCTGTCAGAGAGGGCCTCCGAGAGGGCAGTGGTCGCGACGAATTCCCGTGGATTCTGAGTCGCTATCAGGACGAATCCCGGCATGGCGCGGACGGTCCCTATCTTGGGGATCTCTATCAACCCTTCGTCCATGGCCGGCAAAAGGATGTTCTGCACCCCCTCCGGCATCCGATTCATCTCGTTGATGAAAAGAACGCCGCCTTCTCGCATGGCGCTCGTGAGCGGACCTGGGGAGAAGGCTTCCTTGATGTACCCTTTCTCCAGGACGATGGGCGGGTCGAACCAGCCAGAGAGCTTCTGTTCGGTGTATCTCTCGTCTCCGTCGACCCTGAAGATCAATCTGCCAAGGTGCTTAGCTACCGCGATGGCAAGTACGGTCTTTCCGACACCGACTGGGCCTTCGATCATGAGGTGCTTGCCAGAGCTGATCGCAGCCAGGGATTTCTCCAGCTCTTTGGTGCGACCGACAATGGCGTTCTTCTTCTGGATCGAGAGGACCTCATCCGCGATGGACATGTTCCCTTGCCGCCTGAGGATAGGGTAAATGGATATTAATCGTTTCCCGACTGGGTCGACCCTAGGCTTTGGGCAGCAGTATGATGAACATGCTTCCTCTTGTGAAATCGTCATGGACGCGATTCTCGACCCATATCCTGCCGCCATACCTGTCCAAGAGCGACTTGACGATCGACAGACCCATGCCAGCCCCTTTTGGTTTTGAATGTGGCGCCCGGTCCTGTTTGACTAGATTCCTATATTCCCTCGAGAAGATCTTGTCTTTCATGTCATTAGGGATTCCGACGCCGCGGTCGATGACCCTAATCTCCGCGTAGTCCCGATTCTCGAACTCCACCATCTTGGTCTCCACATCTATCACGACCTCGTCGTGCTCATCGTATTTTATGGAATTGGTGAACACATTGTAAAGGACCTCATCTAGGAAATCGTCCGCCACCACCCATATGTCCTGACCGGGCAGATTGAGTCTGATATCGACATTCTTTCCCAGAAAGGCGTTCCTCGAATCCGCAGTCGATTGCCTCAGAGCCCTCGACAAACTGACTGGTACCAGCTCAGGGCGATCTAGCTCGAGCAGCTGTGCGGACCTCCGGACGTTCCTTATCAGATGTGTCATGTTCCTGCTGGCCTCGAGTGCGGACGAGACGTACTTGTGTTGAACCGGCGTCAATGTCGTCGTGGCCATAACCATCTCGAGATACGCGTTCACTGGATTCACGAGATTTCCGATGTCGTGGGTTAGCAGATCGAGGTACATTCTGACCTCGCCTTTGGTTCTATCCGTGTTCTTGAGAATCGTTGAGTTCTCTACCGTGATGGTGGCCATGTTCGCGAACGCTTCCATCACTTCCATTGTCTCCTTCGTGGGAACTTTACCATCCAAAGGATAGTCTACCTGGATGACTCCGAGTGCCTCTCCCTCCCTGTCGTGCATGATGAAATACACCAGGTCCAGCTCATGCCAGCTATCCGGGGTCCTGCGCGCTTCATTCACGTTCTCGGGGTTTTCTACGAAAACGAAGTCGGATCCGTCTCCCTGGGTCTCTCCGGGGATGAAGTAGCCCGTGTGCGTGAGCCTGTGCTCCTCTTTCAGGTCATCAAGGATCTTCTCCGTCAGAATCTCGCTCCTCCGGATCGCTTCCTCTTCATCCTTCGTGTAGCCAGTGAGCGCGTGGACGACGACCTCGTTCGAGTTCTCAGAGAACATCGAGACGCTCGCCTTCCTGAACGCGAAAGTACTAGCCATCGCGTCGGATATCTTCTGCAGGACTACGTCGACATCGTCGACCCGCATCATGCTCTGGATGAGATCGAGGATTCTCACCAATCTCTCGGTCTTGACCTCGTTCTCCTGAAGCACGGCCAGAGAACGTTTGTAGATCCCGGAGTTCTCAATCCCGACCGCAGCGATGGTTGCGAAGAGCTCTATCTCAGCAACGGTCTCGCCTGAAGGGATCTTACCGTCGGTAGGATAGTCCACCTGGAGGAACCCTATCATCGTGCCACGCCTGTTATACAAAGCGAAATAGAGGAGGTCCAAATCATGCCACGAATCTGGGGTCTTCCTCGGCGCCTTCGCGGCCTCCTTGTCTCTGATTGCCACAAACGTGTCGGGAGCGGTTTGTTTCTCGAACGGGATGTAGTACGCTATCTTGGATATCTTGCATTCCGGTCTGAAATCCACCAGGACTTCATCCACCCTGAAAGCCTCCTGCGAGGTTCGAATCTCTTCCTCGACCTCCGGTGGGTAGCCTGCCAAGGCATGGTCTGTGAATATCTCCCTGTCCTCGTCCAGTATCGCGATGGATACTCTCTCGAACCCGAACTGATCCTTCACGGACTCGGCGATCCTCTTCAAGAGAGCACTGATGTCCTCGACATACAGGAGTTTCGCGGTGAGATCGAAAATGCTTGACAGAGTCCTCATTCTGCGCTCTTCTGCACTCGACTGCGAAATCGCAGGAATAGGGGGTCGGTCTCGTTCCATCTGTGCAGATATACCCTCCTGGCCGATTAAATGCTTTTGCGGAGGAGCATTACCCAATTGTTTATGTGTCTCCGAGTTGCTCAGTGTCCGACACAATGAAAGTACACATATCAGCTGACATGGAAGGGATTGCCTTGCTGGCGCATGACGACCAGACCGAATCGAAGGGGTTCGACTACAGCCGCATGCGGGAGATCATGACCGCCGAGGTCGAGGCGGCAATTAGAGGCGCGAAGGATGGCGGGGCGGATGAGGTGTTGGTGTGCGACGCCCACGATACGGGCCGAAACCTCCTTGTCGAGGAGATGGCGGAGGATTTCGAGGTCATAGAGGGGGCCCCATATGAGCTCGGGATGATGGCTGGTATCTCCGAGAGTTTTGATGCATCCTTCCAGGTTGGTTACCATTCAATGAGGCATACGCACGCAGGCACGTTGGGCCACACTTACACATATTCGATCGCGGAACTGAAACTCAACGGGGTCACCGTGGGTGAATCCGGACTGAGCGCAGCGATTGCCGGACATTTCGGAGTTCCCCTTGTCTTCGTCTCGGGGGACCTTCACGCCATCAAGCAGGCCCGAAGACTCGTATCCGGAGTGGTAGGTGTGCCGACGAAGGAAGGTGTCGGATTGTATGGTGCGCGGTCCTTGACCCCACGGAAAGCCCAGGAACTCATCAGGAAGGGAGCCAGGCAAGCCATCGAGAAGATGCATGAGATCAAACCGTACGTCCTGAAGAAGCCGATTCAGATGGAAGTCGTCTTCGAGAGGCCACTGATGGCGCAATACGCATCGCAGATCCCGCTCGTGAAGCGGAAGGGCATCTGCACCGTGGCATACAAGGCGAAAGACATGGTCGAGGCCTTCCAGCTGTTCGATGTCTTCGCCAAGATTGCGTCCTATGCCAAGAGTGAAGGGCCACTATAGACAGGAAAGGGCGAAGCGCGCCGAATTGTTCAAATCGCAGCGTGCCTCTTACGGTTCGATGGCTGCCGCAAAGCGCAATAACGTCTCGATTCGCCCCATTGGGGAGGGCGAACTAGGTGCGATGCGTGGAGTATGGAAGGCCGCCGGTCTGCCTTACAGGCCCAAGGGAAGGGACAGCCTCAAGAACCTTGAGAAGCAAAGAAGGAGTTGCCCTGGCTACTTCCTCGGGGCGTTCAAAGACGGTAGATTGATTGGCGTTTCCCTGGTGACAGACGATGGAAGAAAGGGCTGGATCAACAGGTTAGCTGTTCACCCGGATGCGCAGAGGAAAGGCATCGCCACGCTCCTGATCAGTGAATCCGAGACAATCCTAAGGAGGAGGGGCATGCGGCTCCTCTGCACACATATAGAAGTCGGGACCGATGGATCCTTCGCCCTCTTCAAGAAGTTGGGATATCATGTCGAGAAAGACATACTCTACCTCACAAAGCGCGACAACGAATCCTACTGACGCGTCAGCCGAGCTCCAACGACGACATGCCAAATACGCCCTCCGGATGCGGGTAACGGTCCACCCCTCGGACCATGAATGTCGTTTTCCAGGCTATCAGCGGCTTGAGCGTGTTTGACATTCTCACGGCTTCCGGATGGTCAGTGAACACACCCAGATACACAACGCCCTTGCCTAAGGATTTCAAGACAGCGCGCAATAAACACTCTGCATCATGCGGACCTGAAGTACACTCCCAAGGTCCGATGTCGTAGCCGGCCGGGGTCGTTCGCCCCATAATGAAGCCAACCAACCGTCCTTCGCGTTCAAGCTTCCACGAGTGCTGGGGGAACTGGGCGAAAAGCAACCGGAGCAACTTCTCACGGTCGTCCCCGAAGAGGCACTCGTCCATCGCCTGGACGTCATCAAGGTCGTTCGATGTTATCCTCGCACACTTGTTCTGGCTGGGTCCGTAGTCGGCCTCCGACATGAGGGCTTTTGTGACCATAGCCTGGCGCTTCTCGTCGAATCCGAACTTCTTGTAGACTGGCAGACCCTCAGCAGTTGCATACAACAGGATTGATTCAGCGCCAGCTCCGTCGCAATACTCGATCGCTCTCTTGATGAGGGCCTGTCCAATCTTCTTGCCCCGGGCTTGCTCGGACACCACCAGATGACCGATGACCCCCGTGTGGCCATATGTCACCGAGGTGATCACGCCAAGAGTATTCCTGTCCCCATAGAGGAAACTACCCTCAGGGTCCATCAGGAGCATACGCTCGAGCTCAACCCGAGCATACCCCCACCCCTCGCGGTTTATCATAGTGAGGGCGAAATCGATATCTTCATCGTACATGTTCCGTATCGACATATCATCCCTCCCTGGCCTTTTCAGTGCAAGGGCATTCCCGAGGGTCTATTAGCTGTTGTCTGTCCGAGGCCGAAGGATCAAAGAAGGGAACTCCTTACCGTTTCATCCTTCTCGACGAGGTCTACGTCCGCTGGAATGATCACATACCCGTCTACGAATGCCATGCTGGTGATCGCGCCCGACTCCTCGAACGCAGGATACGCCACTTCTCCTTCAGGCCGGACCGTGAGGAACCGGGTTCTGTCTTCGGTAGACACCACTATATTGGCCAACCTGGCGTCAACGAACGAGGACGACGCATCTGGAAGCCTCGCCATCTTCCCTAGTACTGCACCGAGCAGTCGATCATGCGCTGGGGCTTCGTCACAGCACCCGGAGTCAGCATGGAGACCGAACGAAAGAACGGGAAGATAACCGAGGTCATGCGGAAGGGCAAGTTCGTCTAGGGAACTCATGTCACGAGCTTCTTGCCCGCCTCGCACGCCCGTTGCACAATCGGTCTCCTCTTCTCGGCAATGTCGGGAGAATCCGTATTTGGGAGGAGTATCTCGCCCGCATAACTGTAGTCAAGGGCGATGAAGAGCGCCTTGACGCAACGGATCGCCGGATCGAACACCTCCGGCTTCGGAGAACCTGCGGTGGATACGAACAACCCTTTTGGATGTGTCATGCCCTCGTAGCGTCTGCGATCAAGGACAAACCGCTCGATCCAGAAGCACTGGCACCGATCGACCATGGCCTTCAGCTGCGCGCTCACCCCCATGAAGAATATCGGGGAGGCAAGCACCAGAGCGTCCACCTCGCGGATCTTTTTGTATATCACGCGCATGTCGTCTCTAGTGCGCACGCACGCACCCGTGGTGTCGCACTTCCGGCACCCATCGCACGGATCGATCCTTAGATCCCCGACATCTATCCGCTCGACCTGCGCCCCTGCCTCATGCGCTCCCTCCAGGACCGCATCCAGAAGAATGGCCGTGTTGCCATCCGTGCATGGGCTCCCCAGGATCCCCAGGACCTTCTTGGACATATTCAGACGCGACAAACCGCAACGGGTTATTTGTAGTTGCGGGCAGAAGCCATCATAAGTTTAATTCAGGCGGTGCGGATACCTCCTCGGTTTGGTGGACTTGTCAGAGCGAAGATTCGTTGGAAAGGGCGTCATCGTGACCGGGGGCGCCTCTGGGATTGGGAAGGCTACAGTCGAACGGTTCCTGACGGAGGGTGCCAAGGTGGCCATAATCGACATCTCCGAGAAGAGCGGAAAGTCGACTCTCGAAGAGCTCCGTGGGAAAGGGTACGAACCTGTCCTTGTGACGGGTGACGTAACCGACTCGAAGGATGTCAAACGCATGGTCAACAAGGCGAAATCCGCCCTTGGGTCGATCGACGTGCTCTTCAACAATGCCGGGATACTTGTCGAGGGCACGATCGAGGAAGTTTCGGAGAAGGATTGGGACCGCATAATCGCAGTCAACGTCAAAGGTGTGTTCCTGATGTCGAAGGAGGTCATTCCTATCATGCTCAAGCAGAAGAAGGGTGCGATCGTGAACAATGCCTCCTGTAGCGGCCTCGTGGGTGACAGGAACGCAATCGCATACAATACCTCCAAGGGAGCCGTTGTCCTCATGACCAAATGCATGGCCCTTGACTACGCCAGGAATAACATACGCGTGAATTGCGTCTGCCCTGGGGAGATAGACACGCCAATGTTCAGGCAGGAAGCGAAGGCGCGCGGCCTGCCAGTGGAAGAATACAGGAAACAGCTTTCCGAGTGCCATCCAATCGGGAGGCTCGGTTGCCCCGAGGAAGTGGCAAGCGCAGTTGCGTTCCTCGCATCGGACGAAGCTGCGTTCATCATTGGGGCCGCGTTCTCGGTCGACGGCGGATACACCTGCCAGTGAGGAATCGGCAGTCGACTTCATCTGCTACACGCACTACCCTTTGATGTTACAGGGATTTTTCGCGTAAAGGTTTATGGGCAACCACCGCATTTGACGTTCACAAGGCAGCATACGGAAGGATATTCGAACCACATATGTGGCCAGGAGAATGGAGGTAGTACATTGGCTTCCCAGAAACTGAAAGACATGTTGAATATGGCGATTGCGCGCGAGATACAGGTATCGATACAGTACATGTGGCAGCATGTGCAATGGATGGGCGTCGACCACTTTTCGGTGAGCGACAAATTCAGGGACATCGCGATCGAAGAGATGAAACACGCTGAGAAGATCGCTGACAGGCTCTGGTACCTGGAAGGAGTGCCCACGACCAAGCCTACGGAGATAAAGGTCGGCGACGACCTGTACGTGATGCTCAAGAACGACGTCAAGGCCGAGGAAGAGGCCATGGTCCTGTACAAGAAGATCCAGAAGCAGGCGGACTCGGAGGACGACCCGACCACCAGATTCATATTCGAGGAGATACTCGAGCAGGAAGAGGACCATCACGACTTCTTCACATCCGCTGTTTGGAAGCGGAAGTGAGTGTCCGTAGTTTGGGACAATTGCGTAATCCAGCGTGAGCCATGAGACACAGAACGCTCAATAGGCCAAGGGACGAGCTCACGCCTTTCTTCTTCGTTTCCCGAAGAGTCTCCTCTTGACGACCTTGATCTTCTGGCGCTGGATCGCCTCGGTCGGGTTCAGCTTCTTCGGGCACACCTCTACGCAGTTGAACTGAGTGTGGCACCTCCAAACTCCTTCCTCTTCGCTCTCAAGGATGTCCAGACGGTCATCGGTTATCGTGTCACGCGTATCGGCGATAAACCTCCACGACTTCAGCAGAGCCGCCGGCCCGAGATACGAGGAGCTCGTCCAGGCCATCGTGCAGGAGCTTGTGCAGGAACCGCACAGGATGCAGTCGATCGGCTCATTGATCGGGACCCTTTCCTTGGGCATCTGGATGTATTCGCGGTCAGGATATGGCTCCTTCCCGACCAAGAACGGCTTGACC
>Ga0315281_10006178_pt1 | contig 17078 bp, 16 predicted proteins | sample YL17G07_0_MG_FD_204540 | JGI IMG/M metagenome (GOLD analysis project Ga0315281, IMG submission 204540) | Sediment microbial communities from Yellowstone Lake, YNP, Wyoming, USA - YL17G07_0 | ecosystem: Environmental > Aquatic > Freshwater > Lake > Sediment | place: USA: Wyoming | collected...
CGTCCCCTACTGCCTCCACCCGCAAGCCGTCCGCAACTTCGCATAGTGCCTCAAGTTCGGCCCCTTCGGCGCGGAAGAAGGCTAGGGCCTCATCGTCGGTGACAGCTGCTCCCGACTCCGCCTTGGTCAGCCCCGATCTGATCTCGCTCGATAGCCGCTCCGGAGCTACGGTCGCGCCCGTCCAACCACGAGTCAGGTCCGGAAGATCGAGATCGCCGTAGATCTCCAAGGAATCCTCCCGGAGTCCGGCAGCGGCAGTCTTCGCGAAAGTGAGTGATATCTCTCTCGGCTTCCATATGACATCCGGGTCCTGCCAAACCACGGGCTCGGCGATCTGCCCTTCGCGAGCGAGCCCATCGACATCGGAGAGGATCTCTGCGGGTCCGCGCATCCTGCCGGCAAGCCAGGGATCAGGCCTCTGGACATAGCCGGGGTAGATAGCCAAACGCTCGCGCAGGATGAACCCTCGTTCGGCCGTCTTCGCCGCTAGCACCTCGAGCTTGGGCCACGGGGCCTCGGGGTTGACATGGTCCGGCGTCAGGGGCGACACGCCGCCCCAATCGTTGATGCCTGCGTCGAGGAGCCGCGGGTACTCGGCGTCGGAGAGATTGGGCGGCGCTTGAACGCTCATCTTCGGCCCGAACAACACTCGAGCTGTAGCCACGGCCGCCAAGAACGCTTCCCGCGTAGGCTCCGCAGCCGAAGCCATCACCGTCCCAGGCTTGGCCCGGAAGTTCTGGATGATGATCTCTTGGACGTGCCGATACTTGCGGTGCAGCCCCCGCAGCGCCAGCAAGGATTCGGCTCGCTCGTAGGGGGTCTCTCCGATGCCGATCAGGATACCGGTCGTGAACGGGATCGAGAGGCGACCGGCGTCCTCGATGGTGCGTAGTCGCGCCGCAGGTGCCTTGTCGGGCGAGCCGAAGTGCGGACCCCCTTTCTCGGAAAGACGATCTGCACAGGTCTCGAGCATCAGCCCCATCGAGACCGACACGTGCTTCAGGCGGGCCATCTCCTCCCAGGTCATGACCCCCGGGTTCAGATGTGGCAGCAAGCCGGTCTCCTCGATGACGCGGATCGAGACGGCGCGAACATAGTCGAGGGTCGAGTCGAAGCCGCGCTGTTCGAGCCATCGCGCAGCCTCCGCGTGTCGCGCCTCAGGCCTGTCGCCGAGCGTGAACAACGCTTCCTTACAGCCGCGCTTCCGACCGGCCTCTGCCACGGCAACGACCTCTTCTGGAGAGAGGAAGGGCGAATCCAGCTTCGCCGGCGGCTTCGCGAAGGTGCAGTAGTGACAGTGGTCGCGACACAACATCGTGAGTGGGATGAACACCTTGCGCGAATATGTGACCGTGTCGCCGTGGCCGAGTTCGCGAAGCCTGCGAGCCAGAGACATCAACCTTTCAAGGGACTCCCCACCGGACGAGAGCAGGGCCTCGACCTCGCCCGCGGACAGGGACTTCCCGGACTCTGCGCGGGCCAGCGCGCGACGCTGAAGGTGAGCAGGGTCGGACATCGCGTCCGAGCCTACTACGCTATGCGCCTATGAAGATCGCGGCGTTGGCGGGTGGGATAGGTGCGGGCAAGTTCCTACGCGGGGTTGTTCGGATCGTTCCACCAGAGGACCTGGCCGTCGTCGTCAACACCGGGGATGACCGCGAGTTCCACGGTCTGTGGGTCTCCCCGGATCTCGACTCCGTGACCTACTGGCTCGCCGGTGTGATGGACCGCGAGCGCGGTTGGGGTCTGGCCGGAGAGACGTTCCGAACCACCGAGGAACTGCGCGCCTTCGACGCGCCGGACGCCTGGTTCGGCCTCGGCGATCTCGACATGGCCACGCATCTGTACCGCGGGTGGGAGATGCGTAGGCCCGTGGGGCGCCGCCTACTAGACGCAACCGAAGCCATCTGCCGACGATTCGGTGTCACGGCGCACGTGTTGCCGATGAGCGAGGACCCGATCTTCACGACGATCGAGACCACCCACCCTGACGGCCGGGACATGGAGTTGGACTTCCAGTCCTACTGGGTCAGGTTCGGTGCGTCCTGGCCGGTCCACGCGATCCGCTACGACGGGGCGGAGGAAGCCGTCCCCACCGAGGGGGTGTTGAGTTGCATCGCACGGGCCGACGTCATCCTCATCTGCCCATCGAATCCGATAGCTTCCATCTTCCCCATCCTCGCCGTTCCGGGCATCCGAGAGGCGCTGGAAACCAGCAGGGACCGCGTGGTCGGCGTGTCCCCCATCGTCGGAGGTGCGCCCGTGCGCGGCATGGCGGACAAGCTGATGCCCGCGGCCGGCTACAGGGTGACGGCCGCCGAAGCTGCTCGGTGCTACGAAGGCCTGCTGTCCGGTTGGGTCATCGACGAGCAGGATCGGGACCTCGCACCTCAGATCGAAGCGACCGGGCTCAGGGTCGCCGTCACCGACACCATGATGGTGAACGATGAGGCATCCGAACGCATCGCTAGGATCGCGTTGGACCTGCTGTGACTCTCGAGATCATCCCCATCACAGGGCTTCCCGAGTTCCGCGATGGAGACGACATCCCTGCCATCCTCTGCGGGCCCCTCCGAGGGATGGGCCTGAGTACCGGTGACGTGGTAGTCGTGACTCAGAAGGTGGTGTCGAAGGCCGAGGGACGCGTCGTGCCCTCTGGTCATGGTCAGCGCGATGCCCTGATCGAGCAGGAGACTCGACGGGTGGTCGCCCGCAAGGGCGACATCCTCATCGCGGAAACCCACCACGGTTTCGTGTGCGCCAACGCGGGCATCGACGAATCCAACGTCGCCGAGGGGATGGCGTCTCTCCTGCCCGAAGACCCCGACGCCTCGGCTCGGCGTATCAGGCAAGGCCTCCTGGAACGGACCGGCGCAGAAGTCGCGGTCGTCATCACGGACACGTTCGGACGTCCCTGGCGAAACGGCCTCGTGAACGTGGCGATCGGTTGCGCCGGCTTGCCGTCCCTCGTAGACCTGAGGGGATCGGTCGACGCTGGAGGACGGACCCTTGAGGCCACGGTCGTAGCCCTGGCAGACGAGATCGCGGCCGCGAGTGGTTTGGCCATGGGGAAAGCAGATGGCGTTCCCACGGTCGTACTACGGGGGGTCGACGTTTCTGAGCTTCCCCACGGGACCGCCGCGGACCTCCTGAGGCTGCCCGGCGAAGACATGTTCAGGAACTCGCCGCTCACTTCGATATCCGCCCGCAGAACGATCCGCTCCTTCGGCCCGGGATCCGTTCCGCGGGATGCCATCGAAGAAGCCGTGCGCAGCGCCTGCACCGCCCCGGCGCCACATCACTCGAGACCATGGCTGTTCGTGGTAGTTGACTCGGCGGAAGGCCGGCGGACCCTCGTGTCGGCGATGGCCACTGCCTGGCGACTCGATCTTGAGTCGGACGGCATCCCGGCCGGAACGATCGCCCGCAGACTCACCCGATCGGACGCCCTCCTGGGAACCGCCCCGTCGCTCATGGTGCCGTTCGTCAGCACCGACGGCCGGCGCTCCTATCCCGATGCCCAGAGGTCTGAAGCGGAGCGAGAGATGTTCCTGTTGTCTGCCGGGGCCGCCATCGAGAATGTCCTTCTTGCGCTGCACGCCGAAGGATTGGCCAGCGCGTGGATCTCCTCCACGCTCTTCTGCAAAGAAGAGGTGCGACAGGCGCTGGCTCTCGAAGATGGATGGCTCCCGATGGGAGCGATAGCGATCGGATGGCCCGCCGGCGACAAGCCCGCGCCCAGACCGGAGCTGGATCTCACCGACTTCCTTATGTATCGCTAGACTCGCCGACTTCAGAAGCGAGACAGAAAGGCTAAGATGCCCACCCCTGTCTCAGATCTCAAACCAGCGAGCAGACTCCCGCTCCGGCGGGGCAGGCTATCTTGCCGTTCTGGAACGTTGCCCAGGTGCGGCCATCGGAGCCCGCCTCAACGTCGCTCGTGGGGAAGCCGAGGCCGCCGCCCGGACCCCTTTGTGCGAGGTAGTAGTCGAGTACGCGCCCGTGTATCCAATGGGCACCGACGTTGCCACGGAAGTAGATCGTGCCGTCCGCGAACTCCTGCCGAGTACCGCCGGCGACATCAGCTTGCTGGGCCTGAGGCAGGCCTGGCTGGCAGCCGACCGCGTCATACTTGCTCCGGATGGGGCCCGTCACGGTCAGGTCCGAATCGATCCAGACCCGGTCGTCGAGAAGCCCGAGAGCGGCCTTCAATTGGGCCCCGGTGACCGAATGGCGGCCGCTAGTGCCCACGGCCGCTACCGACATGATGCGTCCCGACACCCCACGTTGGTAGTCGGCGAACGAGGTGATGGTTCCGATGTTGCCCGTGTAACCGACCAAGGCACTCGTCGCCGCCGCAGCGGTAACGGTCTTCTGCCACACGCGGTTGGGGTTGTCCGTCGTGAAGTCGCCCGGATCGCACACACCTCGGAGGTACGGCAGAGCGGTGCCGTTCCAAACATTCTCGACGTCCTCCGAGTAGCCGCCGTCCGAAGAAGCGTAGTGCGCCTGTATCAGGGCGCCCCCATACAGAACGGCCTCGCCGGCGGTCTTGTCCACTGCCGCGACCCATCTGTTTCCGTCCGTCACGCCTTCCTTGTCCCATGCAAGGTAGACCTGACTCCTGGTGTCGTCGGATACCGCGCAATTGCACCAGCTCTGGTGCTGACCCTTTCGCTTGGCGATCTCGAAGGCGTATGTCCTCGCTGCGACGGCCTGCGCCTGGAGCGCCTGCGCGGGCCAATCACTGGGAACCTCGGAGAGGCCGTAGAGGTAATCCTGTGGGTTGAGGATGGCGATCGCGCGGCCGGCACTATTGTCGCCGTAGATGTTGAACTCGATCCGCCCTCGGTTGTAGCTGGTGCCTCCCGACTCCTGGATCTGCAACATCGCGCCACCAGCCTGATAGGTGGCGATCAGGTTCTTCGTCCTGCCGCCCCACTCGTGCCCGCCGACCAGCCTCCTGCCATCGAGGAGCCGATAGTGGCCGCTTTCGGTCAGCATCTCCCAGGTTGCACCGCTCGGGATAACCCCTGCGAGCCGGCCATCGGTTCCGCCAACGTGCAGTTCGACCGAACCACCTCGCGCATGGAGGTGGAAGACCTTCGCTCCTTGTACCAAGCCGACGCGGATGGACGGTGGGAACACGTACTGTCCCACGGCGGTATCCGAGTAGAACTGCGTGAGGATCTCCTGGTAGGTCCAGCCGTCCTGCGCCATGCCCAGCGCCCCGTACTGAGACATCCCTACTCCGTGACCGTATCCCCCACCGTAGAACGTGAAGGAACCGGCCGCCGCCGCCGTGTGCCCGAAGGAGCCGCCGACGAGCGGGATCAGGAACAGAGCTAGGACGATTCTGATCATTCTCATGGGGAAGAGGCCTTCACGATAGCGAATCGGGGCCGCCGATTCCCGGCTTAGGCCTCTCGGGAACTTCGCGGATGTCCGGAGATACGGGCGTCCGCTACGGAGTCTCCCGCTGCGACCTCAGCACCCTCGCCCAGGACTGTGCCCACCACTGTTGCTCCCTCGCCCACTCTGGAGCCGGGGCCGAGTATGGAATCCCTCACCCGGGCCCTCTTCGAAACCACGGCGCCACCGAGCAACACGCTGTCCTCCACCTGCGCCTCTGGACCGACTGCCGCTCCTTGGCCTGCAACCACCCAGCGCCCCAGTCGAGCCGCCAGATCGATGTCAGCGCCGTCCAGATACGGGGCCGGGAACTCCTCGCCGCGAACCTTGCCCTCGAGGATGTCGAAGTGGGCGCGCAGGTATTTCTCCGGTGTGCCGAGGTCCATCCAGTAGCAGTGGGACGCGAAGGCGCGAACCGGCGCGCCTCGTTCTATGACCGCAGGGAATACGTCTCGTTCGATGGAGGTGTTGACGCCACGTTCGAAACGTGCCACGGCGAGAGGGTCTATAAGGTAAGTTCCAGCGTTGATCTCTCCGGGGGTCGGATCCGCTGGCTTCTCGCAGAATTCGAGGACGCGGCCTGTCTCGTCCGTGACGACGAGCCCGAACGGTCTGGCATCTTCCACGTATATGGTTGAGATGCTTATCGACGCTCCTGAAGCATCGTGAGCCGCCGCCATCGCCGTCAGGTCCAGATCCGTGAGGATGTCGCCGTTCAGAACGAAGAACGCTTCTTCCACGTTCCCCAGAGCGTTCAACACGGCTCCGCCGGTTCCAAGAGGCGACGATTCCGTTATCCACGTGACGAGCGGATCGCCGTGGCGCTCCCGGATGAACGATGCGAAGCGCTCCTGGAGATACGGAGACGACAGGATGACCTCGTGAACCCCATGCGCCCCAAGATGATCAAGAACGTGGTGCAGGAAGGAGCGCCCCATCAACGGCAGCAGGGGCTTCGGGATGGTCTCGGTTAGGGGGCGGAGTCGCGTTCCCTCGCCACCGACCAGAACGACGGCCTTCATGTACGCCACATCCGGCGCGAGACTATCGCCGCTCTCAACCACAGCACCGCCCAGGCGATGGGTAGGAATGCGCGGCGCCACCCCTTGGCGTAGTGCTTCTCGAAGAAGTGGTAGATGCTGCGGGAGTGCTCCCAAACCATCCGCCTCGAACCTCGCGTGGACAGGCCGTGGTCGTGGAGGATCTCCATGTCTGGCGTGAAAAGCACTGTGTAGCCGGCCTCTCTCATGCGCTTACAGAGATCGGCATCCTCCGCGTACATGAAGAAAGAAGGGTCGAACGCTCCCACCCTGTCGAGTGCAGCGCGACGCACCAGCATGCACGAACCCGAAACCCAATCCACCTCGCGTTCCGATGTTCGATCCCACGCGCCCATGGTGTACGCGCGCGAGAAGCGGTTGTCCTTCTTGAATGGGCCGATGAGCGCGTGGCCAGTGGCTTCGGCGAGCGTCGGGACCTTCCTGGCCGACGGATAGAGGGCTCCGTCGGGATCGCGGACCAGGACCCCGATAACCCCGGCATCCGGCCGGGAGGAAGCGAGATCCAGCAGACCTCCTAGAGTCCCGGAAGCGATCTCCGTGTCCGGGTTGAGCACGAAGACCCAGTCGGCGCCGCCTGCTGCCATCCCCTGATTCGAGGCCGACGCGAAACCGCGGTTGTCTCCATTGGCTATCAATGCCACATCGGGAAAGGCGTCGCACGCGCGCTGCGCACTCCCGTCGTGAGAGTCGTTGTCGACGATCACGACGGAGACGACGGCCTCGCCCGCAGCTCCGAAGACCGACCCCAAGCATCTCAGCAGATGCTCGCCAGCGTTGTAGTTGACGACCACGACGTCCACGTCCGCAAGACCAAGGGCAGGCAGAACGCTACCCCTTGGTCCCGACCGAGGCTTCCATCGTCGTTGCGATCACCAAGATGCCGGCGACGATGAAGGCCACGCCCAGCCACCGCATCGGCGGAACCTCGTGGTGCAGGATGAATCGGTCGGCCAGGATTATCAGCACATAGGAGAGCGACGCGAACGGGTAGGCGAAGGAAAGTGGCGCCTTCGAGAGGACAACGAGCCACGCCAGCGCCGAGAGTCCGAACAACGCGAGCCCCACCCACACGAGAGGCGTCTTCGCAGCGCCGGCGAGGAGTTGGCCGACGCCGTCCGCTTCGCCCGCTCGGTCCATCCCGGCCTTGAGTGTCAGCTGTGCCGTCGCAGCAAGCGCGACAGACACCAATATCGTTCCGATAAGCATGCCTTTGCTTCCTTTCATCGGGTTCTTTCCGCCGCTCGGTGTAGTACCTGGGCCGTCTGCCTCGCGGTCTCAGCCCAGGTGAACTGCTGCGCTCGCGCAAGGCCGGCCTCGCGTAGTCGTGTGCGGAGCGACGCATCGGTCAGGAGCTGGAGCATGCCACCCGCTATCGCGCTCGTCTCATAGGGGTCCACCAAGACCGCCGCATCTCCTGCAACCTCCGGCAGGGAGGAAACATTCGAAGTCAGCACGGGCGTCCCGCAGGCCATGGCCTCGAGCACCGGCATTCCGAACCCTTCGTATACGGAGGGATAGACGAGCGCTTCGGCCCCGCTGAGCAGGGCAACCTTCTGCTTCTCCGACACGTAGCCGGTCATGACCACTCTGTCAGTCACATCATCCGGGAGGGCCCTCAAGGCCGAGGTCATGATCTCGGGGCCGCCCGGGATCCAATGGACGGGAGCCCCGGCCAACACCAACGTGGGCCGCAGTTCTTCGGGGAGTTGAGAGAAGGCGCGCAGAAGCATCCGCAGATTCTTCCTCGGCTCGAGCCCACCGACGAAGAGCAGATACTGCCCCTCGATGCCCAGCTCCTCCTTGGTCTTCGCGATATCCGCTGGGCCCGAGGGCTCGAACAGGTCAAGGTCCACCCCTGACAGCACGGCCGTCACCTTCTCGGCAGGGATGTCGTAGATCTCGCACAGATCGTCACGCGTGGCCCGCGACACGGTGATTATCTCGGCTGCCTGAGCCAGCGACTGTTCGAAGTACCTGTGCCAGAAGCGGTTCGCGTGCGGAGCGGTCTCGGGGAGGATCTTGAAAGCCAGATCGTGCACCGTAACGACAAGGCCTTTGGTCCGCGTTGCCGGCGGGATGTAGTTCGGAGCGAAGAAGGCGTCGAACCCCGTCGTCCACTCGACCCGAGGCATGCCGGTCCGGTTGGAGAGACGCTGCCATACGCGCGCAGGGAACGGGATCCCACGCTCCCTGAGGTTCTCCTGTTCTTCGAAGAAACGGTGCTTGTTGAATAGATCGCGGGCGTGGAGGTACCAGGCCGTGTAGTCCGTCTCCGGATCGACGGTCGGAAGCCACCGGATCAGGTAGTGCGTGTACCAACCGACACCCGTCTTCTTCTTGTCGATCGCGGGGATGGCGTCTATCGCGATCCTCAAAGCGCCTCCACCTTGAGCGTCGTAGGTATGTATGCCACCGGGGGGTTGTCATTCTGCGCCGGCACGTCGAACGTGTATCGCTGCTCCTGCAGGTCGTACACGACACTGTGGTCTTCCGAAGTGATGGCGACCGTCAGCCAGTACTTCCCGCTCGTATAGGGCAAGGCCCCCAACTCGAACAGCAATCTGCGTTTGCCTGAGACGGATCCGAGATCCACGCCGGAATCGGCTGTGCTCCAGCCGTACATATAGGTGTTGTGCTGGTCATGGAGCGCCAGCGACACCACGGGGTCAGCCACCGCCGCGTGAGCCTCTATATCCACCAGTATCTTGAGCACCTCTCCGGGATGGAACTCCTTCGCCGGAGAGCCGTCGGCGGCGAGCAGCTGGACGCCAGACACTTCGACGGTCTTCGTCTCCTGCTGCATCGCATAGGAGACATCCTTCTGCAGCAACAACCTTCGGTACTCCCGCACGACGTCGTCCGCGTCCCCGGCGGCATGCACGATGCCCTTCGTGAGCATCATCGCCTCCGAACAGATCTGTCGCACCTGGTCCACGACGTGCGTGACCAGGATGATGGTGCGCCCTTCTTCCTTGAAGCTGTTGATCCGCTGGAGGCACTTCTGCTGGAAGCCGACGTCGCCCACAGCCAGCACCTCGTCTATCAGCAGGATCTCCGGATCCACGTGAACCGCGACCGCGAATCCGAGCCTCACGAACATCCCCGACGAATAGAACTTCACCTGCGTGTCGATGAAGTCCTCCAGTTCGGCGAACTCGACTATGCCGTCGAAGACCCTATCCGTGTCCTTCTTGGACAGACCGAGGATCGACGCGTTCAGATAGACATTCTCGCGGCCGGTCAGTTCCTGATGGAACCCCGCGCCCAACTCCAGCAAGGCAGCGATCCGGCCCCGCGTGACGACGCTCCCCTCAGATGGGCGCAGGATCCCGGCGATGATCTTCAAGAGCGTCGTCTTGCCCGAACCGTTGGGGCCGATCAGTCCTACCGTTGACCCGGGCATGATCTTGTAGGAGACGTCGGAAAGGGCCAGGAACTCCTCCGCCTCGATCCCGTGCCTCGTCATGCGGGCCTTGAGCGTTGTCGGCTTCTGCCTGTAGCGCCGGAACCGCTTCGAAACGCTGTCGATCTCGACGGCGGGCATGGACATCTAGAGTTCCTCCGCGAAATCGCCCGACCGGTTGAAGAACACGCGCCAGCACAAGAACAGGAGCACGAGACCACCGAGGATGACCAGCCCCAAGATCGTCCACAGCGCCCAGAGTGACAGGTCTGGAAGCACCGGCACCGGTGTTCCGGTGGCATCTAGCGGCGCGACCACGGCGTACAGGGCTCTCTGGAACCCGATCACGATGCCGCCCATAGGGTTCAGGAAGTACAGGTAGAAGAGATTGATCCCCATGCCTTCATGGGCCGACAGTGTCTTCTGCAGCAAGGCTCCCGGGTAGACGATCGGTGTCAACCAGAACCAGGCGAGCAAAAGGAGGTTCAGCAGGTGCTGGACATCGCGATAGGTCACGTTCACGGCCGCGACCCAGAGACTGATGGCCACGGTCACCACGATCAGGGCGACCGTGGCCGGGATGAACAGGAGCATGTTCCACCCGAGGAAGTGGTAACCCGTCACGACCATGTAGAGCGCTAGCACCGCGTACTGCAGGAGAAAATCGACGAGGGAAGTGCCCACGGCGGCAAGCGGAAGGATCTCCTTTGGGAAGTACACCTTCTTCACCAGGCTCGTGTTGTCGATGATGGAGCGGGTCGCGAGGGTGAGCGAGCCCGAGAAGAAGTTCCAGGCGATAACCCCCGACAACAGGTAGACGGGGAAGTTGGGGATACCCCGGCCGAGCACCTTCATCACGAACGAGAACACCGCCAGATAGAAGATCGGGTTCAGCATCGACCACGCCGCGCCCAGCACAGACTTCGTGTACTTGACCTTGAGTTCCTTGCGGATGAGGTTCACCAGGATCTCGCGGAAGGACCAGACGTCCTTGATCCTCGCCAGCGGCCTGAGTCGCGGCGATTCGGACGTCCTGACTGTGGCGTTGTCTACGGATGCGGGCATGGGCTCTCCCCAGAGGTTCCCGGCGAGTCTAGCAAGGGCCCTCCAGCACTCAGGCTTGCTGGCCGCCGAGGTCGCGGAGCCTATCCTCCAGCTCAGCGACCTTTCGCTTGAGGTCCTTAAGCTCTCGGCCGGGCGTGTAGGCCTCCCCGTCGGGCAGGTCGCGGGCCAGAACCGCGTTGGCTCCTATGAAGCAGGCCTTCCCTACTCTTATAGGACCGAGTACGCACGCTCCCGCCATGATTTCCGTTCCATCCCCTATCTCTGGGTACCCATCGGGGAACACGCCGTCGAACCACCCTCTCGCCGACCCACCCAGGGTCACCCCGTGCAGGAGGGTCACGTTCGATCCGACCTTGACGCCGCGCCCGATGACGACACCGCTCGTGTGGGTGAGGCGTAGGCCGCCCCCGATCTCGGCGCCAGGATGTATGTCGGCCCCGGTCAGGAAGAGCCCCAATCGCCACAACAACTCCGCCGAAGTCTCATAGCCCTTCGCCCAGAGCGAGTGCCCCACGCGGTAGATGGCGATGGCCAGCGGTCCCGGCCTGGTGAGCACCCTTTCTATGGCTCTGCCCGGCGTGGCCTTCCCCTCGAGCAGGCCGCGCGAAGAGAACAGGCGTGCGACATCGCCTTTGAGCCCGTCCGGGTAGCGGGTCTTGTCGTCACCTGGCATCGAGGAACTCCTTCAAACCCTGTTCGAGTGGGGGCATCGGGGGGACGCCCACAGCATCAGCGTAGACGCTGGTGAGGGCGGAGTTCCGAGGCCTTGGGGCCGGCAAGCCCAGTTCGTCCGCCCGCTGTGCAACTACCCGGCCAGGGAGACCGCCCATCGCTTTGACGGTAGTCAGGACATCGAACCATGTCGTGGGTTCGGGTCCGGCGAGGTGATAGGTCCCGAATCGGCCGCTCGCGACCAGCGGAAGTATCCGCTCGGCCAGGTGACGGACGTACGTCGGCGTGCCGATACGATCCTGCAGACCCCCGGCCTGTTCCCCTGCCGCGAGCTTGCCGACTGCCCCGGTGAGGAAGTCGCTCCCGCCACCGAAGACGAACCCGGTCCGAACGACGAAGTGACGCGAGACCAGTAGACGCGCGAACCCCTCCCCCGCCAACTTGCTGCGGGCGTAGACGGAGCGTGGGTCCGGCACGTCGAGTTCGTCGTACGGAGATCCCTTGTCTCCATCGAAGACATAGTCCGTTGAGATGTGCACGAGAACGGAATCGGAGGCACATGCCGCGAGCGCCAGGTTCCGAACCCCCGTCGCGTTCGCCCGGAAGGCACCTTCCGGATCCGATTCGCAGGCATCCACCTTCGTGTAGGCGGCGAGATTCAAGATCGCGTCGGCTCCGAGCGGGATGAGGGCGCTCGATACGGCTTCCTCGTCGCCTATGTCGAGCTCGGCGTGAGTGAACGCGTCGATATCGTGACCGGACACGACCGAAAGGAAGGCACGTCCGAGGCCTCCCCCGGCACCCACCACCACCAACTTCACGTAGTGGCTCCCTCCCGGAGCTTCTTCGCCCAGTCCTGGTGGGTCTTGTACCATTCCACGGCCTGGGACATCCCGTCGGTGAACGGGATCGTCGGCCGCCAGCCCAATCCCGCGAGTGGCAACCACTTGAGCGAATACCTCAAGTCATGGCCCGGGCGATCCTCCACCAACTCGATCTTCTCGGCCGGGACATCGCACAGCTTGCAGATCATCCGGGCGAGCTGGATGTTCGATATCTCGTGGCCCCCGCCGATGTTGTAAACCTCCCCGATCTCGCCGGCGTCCAAGACGCGAAGGATCGCGCGTGCAAAGTCTGTGACGTGCAACCACTCACGTCTATGTGCCCCGTTGCCGTAGACCGGCAGGGGACGCCCCTCCAGCGCTGCAAGAGTGAAGGTCGGGATGGCCTTCTCCGGGTGCTGCCGCGGACCGTAGGCGTTGTTGCCGCGAACCACTGTGACGGGGAGGCCAAACGTGACACTGTAGGCGCGACAAGCGAGGTCACCAGCCGCCTTCGTCGCAGAATACGGGCTGTTCGGCTTGATCGGATCGGTCTCGCTGAACGCACCCCCGCGAGTAGATCCGTAGACCTCATCGGTGGAGACTTGGAGCATAGGCTTGCGCAGCAGCTTGCACGCCTCCAACATCGTGTAAACGCCCACCACATTGGTGCGGACGAAATCGGCGGGGTCCGCGATGCTCCTATCCACGAACGACTCCGCCGCCATGTTGACAACATGATCGGCGTCGCGAACCAGGGGCTCGACAGTCCCTCCATCGGCGATATCGCCCAATACGAACCTGAATCGAGGGTCGTGGGAGTGCTTGGCTAGGTTCTCCTCGCTTCCGGCGTAGGTGAGCTTGTCGAGCACCGTCACCCGGACCTCGGACCGCGACATGAGGGAGTCCACGACGTGAGATCCGATGAAACCGGCCCCACCCGTCACAAGGACGTGCACAGGCTCGCTCACTTGAACTCGATCTCCCAGTCGTACGGGATGTCGGGTGTGTCCCAGGCCAGCCGACGCTCGTCGGGGGAAGCGTAGTCGTACATCTCGGTCGGGATGTTCACGACCACACTCTCCTCTGCCGATATGCCCTTCCACCCGTGATACACGCCGGCCGGGATCTTGACCAGCATCGGATTGTGATCGCCGATGAAGTACTCGCGCACAACGCCCTTGGTCAACGAGGCTTCGCGGGAGTCGAAAAGCACGAGCTTGATCATTCCCTTCACGCAGGCGACCATGTCCTCCTGCACCTCGTGCAGATGCCAGGCCTTGACCACCCCAGGGTAGTTCGTGGTCATGTACAACTGACCGAACTTCCGGAAACCCTCGTCGTCGGCGCGGAGGATCTCCATCAACCGGCCTCGTTCGTCCGGGACGACCTTCAGGGACTTGGTCCAGACTCCGTCGATCTCGCCCATGGATACCTTCCCTAGAGGGCCTGAGAGGGCGAATAGTAGCAAGGAGAGCTACCCGACCTCTATGTGGCTCTGATCGCCCGCGATGATGTGGCTGGCACCGCCGGCTCCCCCGTTCGAACGCATGACCTCGACGCCCTTGCCCAGGATGGACTCGGAGATCGGCCCGACTCCCTCGACAACGCACTGCTCCATCACGACGGAGTCGCTGATCTCGCTCTTTCGGATGGTGCAGTCTGTGTAGATAGCAGCGTTTGGGCCCACGACGGAGTCCTCGATGAGGGTGCCTGAGGCGATGACCGACGGGCCGCGCAAGGTCGAGCGGAGGACCCGGGCGCCAGACTCAACCACGACCGCCCCCTTCACGGTGGAAGTCTCGTCGACATCGCCGTCTATCCGGCTAGGCATAGTGGAGAGGATCATCCGATTCGCCTCCAATAAGTCTCCCGGCTGGCCCGTGTCCTTCCACCAACCCGTGACCATCTCGGCGCGTACGTTTCGGCCGGAGTCCACCAGATACTGGATCGCGTCGGTGATCTCCAATTCGCCCCTGGCCGAAGGTTCGATAGCCGCGACGGCCTCCAGGACGGTGTCGTCGAAGAGATAGACACCGACCAACGCAAGATCGGAGATGTGCTCTTTCGGCTTCTCGACGAGTCTCACGACGCGATCTCCGTCGAGAACGGCGACACCGAACCGCTCCGGTTCGGGAACCTTGGCGAGGAAGATCTGAGCGTTCGGACGGTGTTTCTCGAAACCTCTGACGAAGGCGGTAACTCCTTCTAGGAGGACGTTGTCCCCCAGATACATGACGAATGGTTCCCCTTCGACGAAGTCGGCGGAGATCAGGACAGCGTGGGCGAGACCCAGTGGTGCGGACTGTGGGATGTAGGAGACCTCCAGCCCCCAGCGCGCACCATCACCGACCGCGGCACGGATCTCGTTCTCGGTGGTTCCGACGACGATCCCGACCTCCCGGATGCCGGCGTCACGGAAGTGTTCGAGTGCGTAGAAGAGGATCGGCTTGTTCGCCACCGGTATCAGCTGCTTGGCATTCGTGTGGGTGATGGGACGCAGACGCGAACCCTCGCCTCCGGCCAGTACGAGCGCCCTCATCAGAGTGAACAGTTCGGGTTGACGGTAGTGGTCTTGCCGGAACCCGGATCCAGATACCTGTAGTGAACGTCCACCACGACTCCGACCTGCGTGTCGGACGGAAGCTGACCCGGCTTGGCCTCCTTGATGGGATAGGGACCCGGCACATATTGCGCCACAACCTTCGCCTGCTCTTCGTAGCCCTTGTTGTAGAGGATCGTAGTTCCCATCCCCTGAAGTGCCGCGGGGGCAGGCTCGGACGAAGTCGCCATCATCTTGAATCCGGACTCCGACAGCTGTGCAGTGTAGACATCGTTCGGCGCGTGTCCCTCGCTGGCGTCGTCGTAGACGCGTACCGCTATGTTCCCCGGCGTGGGTGCGTTGCCCTGCAGGGAGGTGCCGAGGTCGCCCAACGGCTGATCGTGGCGGAGCTTGTCCATGAATACCTTGGCGTCCGGCGAGAGAACCACGTCGTTGTGGTTGGCGGCCAGCTGACTCGGGATGGTGCGGAAATCGGCGTTGCCGCTGGCGACCCCCTGCAGCGCCTTGCTGAGGTCGACGAGGTCCGTCACCCGGAGCTTGTCATCGAAGTAGAGCTGCTTCGTGATGACGTCGACGAGATGGGGAAGCTTCGGCAGCATTGACGGCGAAAGCAGTTTGTTCATCAGCGATCGCATGAACTGCTGCTGGCGCCCGATGCGCGCGAAGTCCGAGATGCAGTCGGGCACACCGCCGGCTATGACGTGGCGCGCCCGGACCAGGGCCAGAGCGTCCGCGCCGGTCAGGTCGTAGCACCCGGAGTGAGGCATGTTCAACCCCGAACCGCCTTCCCCGGCGATGTAGTCGGGGAACTTGGACGGGTCGTCGACCAGCGGAACGGGAGTGCAGAAAGGCACCGTGCCCATCGCGTTCACTATCGCTTCGAAGCCGCCCAGATCGACGACCATGACGTGGTTGATCTCCAGGCCTGTCAGCTCCTGCACCGTCTTCGCGGCTAGCACCGCTCCGCCCGGGACCTTGCCCCCGTTCGCAGCACCGAGACTGAAGGCCGCGTTGATCTTGTTCTGCCCGTAGCCGGGGATGTCCACCAACAGATCTCGAGGGAAGCTGACCACGGTCGCGTGCTTGGTGGCCGCGACGATGTGCACCAACAGCATGGTGTCGGAGCGGTAGCCGCCTATCTCCGCGTTCGTCTGGAACCCCTGCTGGTCTTTCGACGAAAGCGTCGCGCGAGAATCGCTGCCGAGCACCAGATAGTTGCAGGTGTCCTTGCACAGGGCTCCCATGGAACCCACAGGACTGGCACCGGAGGGAACCGACACCGGCGACGTGTCGCCTAGATGGATGGTTGCGCGGCCCGTGAGCTTGCCCTGCGCCCACTCGTATCCGGCGAAACCCGCGGCAGCCCCAGCGGCCATCAGGAAGGAAACCGTCGTCGCGAGAACTATGAGGACGCGCCTCGTACGCCCCGAACGCGCGGAAGGGACTTCCCTGGTCATGTGCCCGCAAGGTTACCCGGCCGAACCCGCCGCCGGGAAGTCGGCCACGGTTGCGATGGTGTGGAGTCTCCCCGATCTTCCCCCCGACTCCTAGCATGGAAACGAAGGGGGCGATCCTATGGGTATCGCGGATGTTCTCGAGTCGACCCGAGAAGCCATCACGGCCAAACGGGTGTTCGGAGAGCCCTATGTGCAGGACGGGGTGACGATCCTCCCTGCAGCGAAGATAGGGGGAGGGGCTGGAAGTGGCGAATCCGAGGCTGAGGGCCGCGAGGGAGGCGGCTCGGGGATGGGCCTCGGAGGCGTTCCAGCGGGCGCGTTCGTGGTCGAGAACGGCCATGCGACCTGGCGGCCGGCGATCGACGTCAACCGGGTCATCCTGGGCGGCCAGATAGTCGCGATAGTGGCTCTGCTCACGATCAGATCCATCGCGAAGGCGCGATCCAAGGCTCAGGGCGGATCCTGCTGCGAGCAGTAGGGTCGGTGGGACCCCGCCCGCGTGGCAGAACGTCGGGGCTGGCGGTTCACCCCAGGTCAGGGATCAGACGATTCCCGAGGTCAGGGATCGGACGATTCCCGGCACGGTCAGCTTGTGTGGTGATGCGGGCGCAGGCGCAGCCTCGC
>Ga0315281_10006180_pt1 | contig 17076 bp, 12 predicted proteins | sample YL17G07_0_MG_FD_204540 | JGI IMG/M metagenome (GOLD analysis project Ga0315281, IMG submission 204540) | Sediment microbial communities from Yellowstone Lake, YNP, Wyoming, USA - YL17G07_0 | ecosystem: Environmental > Aquatic > Freshwater > Lake > Sediment | place: USA: Wyoming | collected...
CCTTCTGCTTTCTGCCTTCTGCCTTCCGCTTTCTGCCTTCTGCCTTCCGCTTTCTGCCTTCTGTTTTCCCTTACGCTATAATCCCCCCATGTCCGACATCCCCCTCTACGACTCCGACGAAGAAGTTCCCCTCCCGCGCGCGAAAGAAGAGATGCGCTTCACCGCCGTCACGGTCAAACCGTACTCCGATGGCCGCCGCGTCAAACTCAACTTCGCCTTCACGCCGTTCATGGAGCGCCCCAGCGTGGAAGTCGCCGTGACCAACGCGCAGGGCCACGAAGTCGCCTCGCTCAGTCTCATCGAAGCGCTGGACACCGAATTTGATTTCACCGTTCACCTGCGCGGGCCACAGCCACAGGGTGAGCACATTTTGCGCCTGGTCATGTTCTATCCTCAGAACGACGCCACGCCCACCGCCGAGCGGCAAGTCGTCGCCGAAGAGACGGCGATCTTCGTCGTCTGACTGTTCGGCCAATCTCCAATCGCTCTTACAGTTCACGCCTCATGCCACGCCCCTGGCACGTCCTGCACTCCGAAACGCTGTTTGATTTTCCCCCCTGGCTTCGCCTCGTGCGCCAGTCGGTGCAACTCGCCAACGGGTCACGCCTCGACGATTACTTCCTCACGCCGACGCGCGATTACAGCATGACCTTCGCCCTCACCGAGGCCAATGAAGTTCTGCTCGTGCAACAATACAAGCACGGCCTCGGCCAGGTGATCCTGGATTTTCCCGCCGGATATTTAGACTCGCCCACCGAAGACCCGCTGACCTGCGCCCAACGGGAATTGCGCGAAGAGACGGGGTACACGGCCCGGACATGGACCCCACTCGGCGCGTGGGGCATCGACTCGAACCGGATGCCCAACGTCGCGCATCTCTTTTTCGCGCGCGGCCTCACGCGCGTGGCCGAACCGCAACTCGACGGCTCCGAAGACCTCACCCTCCTCTTCCTCCCGGTGAATGAGATTCCCGCCCGCCTCCGCTCCGGCCAAATGCCCACCCTGGCCTGCGCCGCCCTGTGGGGACTCGCCGCGCCGCACCTCTTCGGCTGACTTCCGCTTTCTGCTTTCTGCCTTCCGCCTCCCGCCTTCCGCCTTCCGCCTCCCGCCTTCCGCCTTCCGCCTCCCGCCTTCTGCCTTCCGCCTTCCGCCATGCCTCCCGAACCTCCCGAACCCATCGCCCTCATCACGCGCCGCCCCGGTATTTCCCTCGCCACGTTCCCGGCTATTCTCTTCTCGTTCCTGCCCTACCCGATCAAAGCGCGCCTCACGCATGGCTCGGTGACGCGCCGCGTGCTGACCCTCGCGTGGCCCTCCGTCATGGAGCAATCGCTCATCACGCTCGTCGGTCTGGTGGATGCATATATCGTCGGGCATCTCGGCGCGGCGGCGATTGCGGGTGTAGGTCTCGGGGGGCAAGTGCTCAACCTCGTCGCCGCTCTCTTCAGCGCGGTGGGCGTGGGCGCGACGGCCCTCATCGCGCGGCACATCGGCGCGCAAGAGCCGGAAGAAGCGAACCAACTCGCGGGCCAAGCCTTCGTCCTCGCGCTCGGCATCGGCGCGCTCGCCGCCACGCTCGCCTTCATCTTCGCCGTTCCGATCATGGTCGCCCTCGGCGCCGCGCCCGAGGTCGTCGCCGATGGCTCGGCGTGGTTGCGCGTCGTCGCGCCGTCGTTCCTGCTCATCGGCGTTCTGCTTGTGGGCACCGGCTCATTGCGCGGCGCGGGCGACACGCGCACCCCGCTGGGCGTGATGATTATCGTGAACCTCGTCAACGTCGCCATCGCGTGGCCGCTCACGCACGGGCTGTGGGGTTTGCCCGCGCTGGGCGTCGTCGGCTCGGCACTGGGCGCGACGAGCGGCAATATGGTCGGCGGCTTGCTCGTCGCCTTCGTCCTCATGCGGGGGCGCGGGCCGATTAAGCTCAGGTGGCGCTTGCCCGCGCCGGACTTCGCCCGCTTGCGGCGCATCCTCAACATTGGCCTGCCCGCCGGAGCCGAGCAAGTGTTGCTACAAGCCGCCATGCTCAATCTCGCCCTCATCCTTTCGCAACTCGGCACGGCCGCTTACGCCGCGCACAACATCGGAATCCGCATCGCCGCCATGGCCTTCCTCCCCGGCTGGGGGTTCAGCGTCGCCGCCACCACGCTCGTCGGGCAAGAGCTGGGGGCGCGGGAACCCGAGCGAGCGCGGAAAGTCGCTTACGTTTCTTTTCTCTTCGCTTTGGCCGTGATGACCGGCATGGGCCTCGTCCTCTTCGTCTTCGCCGAACCCATCCTGCGCCTCTTCACCAATGATGCCGACGTGATTCGCGCCGGGCTGGTCGTCATCCGCGCCGACGGTCTCTTGCAACCCGTCATCGCGGCCTCGTTTGTCTTCTCCGGCGCTCTGCGCGGCGCGGGTGACACGAAGACGACGATGCTCATCACCATCGGTTCGGTGTGGGCGCTCCGGCTCGTCGCCGCGTATCTCCTCGCCATCACCTTTGGCCTCGGCCTGCTCGGCGTGTGGCTCGCCATCGGCATAGATTTCGCCTCCCGCGCCACCTGGTTCTGGTTGAGATTCAAGAGCGGCAAATGGGTCGCGCTTCGCGTATAGCCGCTGCGCGTGGCAAATGGCGGATGGTTTATTGCTAGCCGCAACTACCATCGGCTATCGGCTCGCCTGCCGCGCATCGCCCAAAAACGTTACAATCACCCCCGTTGCCTGCTTGATTACGTTTTACCATCTGCCATCTGCTATAAGCCATGCTCATTCTCCTCCGTCTTCTCAAAGCCCTACGCCCCTATCTGTGGCAAGAACTATTGCTCGTCGTCTGCCTGCTCGTCGTCACGGCCACGAGTCTCGTCACGCCGGGCATCATCCGCAACGTGATTGATCAGGGCTTGCACGATCCCAACGCCGCGCAAGCGATGGCGCAAGCGGGCCTCGTCATCGGCGGCGTGGGCCTGGTACGCTCCATCTTCAATTTCGGCAAGCGCTATCTCAGCGAGTGGCTCATCAACCGCACCGGCTACGATTTCCGCAACGCGCTCTACGACAAGATCCAGCGCCTGCCCTTCGGCTTCCACGACCACACGCAGACCGGGCAGTTGATGAGCCGGTGCACCGAAGATGTGAGCGCCCTCGCGCGGTTCGTAGGTCAGGGCGTAGTGGAACTTGCCAACGTGCTACTGCTCCTCACGGGGATTTTGTTTTTGCTCTTCCGCGAGAGCATATCGCTCACGCTCCTCAGCCTCGGGCCGCTCGTCGCGCTCACCCTCGTCACCTACCGCCTCGGCACACTTATGGGGCCGATGTTTTTGCGCGTGGACCAGGCCCTCGGCGATGTCTCCTCCGCCACGCAAGAGAATCTCTCCGGCGTGCAAGTCGTGCGCGCGTTTGCGCGTGAGCTATTCGAGAAGGCCAAGTTCGCCAAAGCCAACCGCAAACTCTTCGAGGCGCGCGTGCAGATCGTGAGTATGTGGGGCCAATATCTGCCGACGATGACCATCCTCGTCATGTTGGCGACCGCGCTCATTCTGTGGTTCGGCGGGCGGATGGTGATGAACGGGCAACTCTCGCTCGGCGAAGTTGTGGCTTTCAACGCTTATCTCCTGCTACTCGCCGGGCCGGTGCAACAACTGGCGTTTGTCGTGAACTCGGCGGGCGAGGGCGTGGCGGGCGGCCAGCGCATCTTCGAGATTTTGGATTTACCTGAAGAGATTGCCTCGCCCCCGAACCCGGAGCCGCTCCCCACGCTCACGGGTCGCGTCACTTTCGAGAACGTTTCCTTCGCCTATCGCGCGGAAAAGCGCGCCCTGCACGCCGTCACTTTTGAAGCGCAACCCAATCAAGTCATCGCGCTCATCGGCCCCACCGGGAGCGGCAAGACCAGCCTCGTCAACCTCATTCCGCGTTTTTACGACGCCACGGCCGGCCGGGTGCTGGTGGACGGTCACGACGTGAAAGCTGTTGACCTCCGCGCCCTGCGCTCGCAGATCGGCCTCGTCTTGCAATCTTCATTGCTCTTCTCAACGTCCCTCCGTGAGAACATCGCCTACGGACGGCTCGACGCGAGCGAAGAAGAAATCGTCGGGGCGGCCCAGGCCGCGCGGGCGCACGATTTCATCCTCGCGTTTCCCGAGGGGTACGAGACCGTCGTCGGGGAGCGCGGCGTCACGCTCTCGGGCGGTCAGCGCCAGCGCGTGGCCATCGCCCGCGCGCTACTGATGAATCCGCGCCTCCTCATCCTCGACGACGCGACTTCGAGCGTGGACACGCAGACCGAGTATTTGATTCAGCAAGCGTTGAATGCGTTGATGCAGGGTCGCACGACGTTTGTCATCGCGCAACGCCTTTCCACGGTGAAACGCGCCGATCTGATTCTAGTGTTGCAGGACGGGCGCATCGTCCAGCGTGGCCGACACGCCGAGTTAGTGGAACAACCGGGGCTGTATCAGGAGATTTACGATTTGCAGTTGAAAGACCAGGAGCAATTCCAGCGCGAGATGTTGTTTTTGGATTTGCCGCAGGAGATGGCGCCGGTGGTGGAGAGGGAAGACGGGAACGGCAAGCCTCACGCCGAGCGCCCCGACCCGCGCAGTCAGCCGGGGACGCAACCATTGAGGCCGAGCGCGGTGAAGTGATTGTGGAACAACCGTCACGCTACTCTTGTTCTAAATCGTCCGACTCTGGGGGCATTTCCATTTCGCGTTTGCCTAATAAAATTAATGATTCAAGGTCTTCACTGTCTTCCGGGCTGTAACGCGCAACTATCTTGCGCGCTTCTGCCAGTTGTTCTTCGGAGGCCACACCCGCCATGCGCGAAACATCCGCCCAATCTTGTGGGCGCGCCGCGCCGACTTTCAATAGCACAAGATACGGGAAACTAATCGCCGGATAACCCGCCGCATCACGTTCAGGATGAGACAATACTTCTATGAGCCATTTTTGTTTGCCAAATAAAACATCAACTTCTTGGCCATCGGGAGACCGCAATAAATAACCCGCCACGGCTAATCTCGACACCACCGTAAAGCCAGCTTGACGGAGGCGGTTAATGACCTCTTCGCCATCCGTATGATGCACTAACACATCCATATCTTTCGTCATGCGTTCTACCATATAAGCGCGGGTGGCGACACCGCCGATAATGACCCAATCAATACCTTTTAGAATTTCTCTCAAATCTGGCCAAGGGTTCAAAGCCGTCCTCCTTCTTAGAAATTCGTGGGAACTGCCCGTGCCCGGTTTTTGCTTACGCAGACTCATATTAATTAGAAGCCGCCGGACTTGGCGCGGCGTGAGGTTGCCATCCGGCGCGATGGCGGCAATTTGCGGAGGGATGGGGAGCGGAGCGCGTTCTGTCATCACCTTTCATTATACTGCCGGGACAAAATCATGAGCATTTCACAGCCAGCCTCTACTAAAAAACCCGCCGCCCCGCCCAAGCCCGCCGACGACGACACGCAGAGCGTCGGCAAGGCTTACGACCCTGCCATTACGCGGCGGTTGTTGCGGTACGTGCGGCCCTACGGGCGCAGGATCATCATCGCGCTCGTGTTCATGACCATCGCCATGACCGGCTACGTGGCCGGGCCGTATCTCATCAAAGTCGCCGTGGACGACGGCATCGCCAAGGGAGATGGGGCCACACTGGGGCGAGCGATTTTGCTGTACTTGCTCGCGGCGGGCGTGTTCTGGGTCGGGACGTTCATCCGCATCCGCATCATGGCCCATACCGGCCAGAGCGTGATTTACGATATGCGCCGCGAGGTGTTCGACCACTTGCAGGCGCTCTCGCTCGGGTTCTTCAGCCGCTACGCGGTGGGGCGGCTCGTCTCGCGCATGGTCAACGACATCAGCGTCATCCGCGAGATGATCGTGTGGGCCATCATCGCCGTCGCGCGCGATTTCTTCGACCTCGCGGGCATTACCCTGGCCATGATTGCGCTCAACTGGCAACTCTCGGCGTTGTCGTTCCTCGTCCTGCCGCTCATGTTCGTGGCCACGGAGATTTTTCGCCGCCGCGCGCGCGAGAGTTACCGCCAGGTGCGCTCGGCCATCGGGTGGGTGAACGCCGTGCTGAACGAGAACATTGTCGGGGTGCGGGTGGTGCAATCGTTTTCGCGCGAGCCGCACAACTATAAAGTGTTCGCCGAAGACGTGAACGGCAACAACTTGCGCGTGAACAACAGAGCCGCGCTCATCACCTCCGTTTTCTTCCCGGCGGTGGATTTTATCGGGAGCATCGCGCTGGGGCTGGTGATCTGGGTGGGCGGGCTGGCGGTGCTGGAGGCGGGTGGGGGCGCGATGACCACACCCCTACACGGGTTGACGGCGGGGACGCTGGTGGCGTTTGCACTATACATTGACCGCTTCTTTGACCCCATCCGCGATCTCTCACAACGCTACAATGTCTTTCAGGCCACGATGGCGAGCAGTGAGCGCATCTTTGAATTGCTCGATACGCCCGTCGAGGTGCAAGACGCGCCGGGCGCGGGCGAACTGCCGCCTATCCAGGGCGAAGTGCATTTTCGCGACGTGTCATTCCACTACCAGAAGAACGGCGTCCCGATTCTTGATCACATTAACCTGGACGTCGCCGAGGGGCAGACGGTGGCGCTGGTGGGCGAGACGGGCGCGGGCAAGTCCACGCTGGTGAAACTCATCTCGCGCTTTTACGACGTGACCGACGGCGCGGTGACGATTGACGGCGTGGATCTTCGCGCGGTGACGCAAGGCTCATTGCGGCGGCAAATGGGGGTGGTACTGCAAGACCCGTTCCTATTTTCGGGGACGGTGCGCGAGAACATCCGCTATGGTTCACTCGAGGCGCCGGACTCCGCGCTTGAAGACGCGGCGCAGGCGGTGGGCGCGCACGCCTTCATCGCGGCGCTCGACAAGGGCTACGATACGCTCGTGGGCGAGGGCGGCGCGATTCTCTCCGGCGGTCAGCGGCAACTCATTTCGTTTGCCCGCGCGTTGCTGGCCGACCCGCGCATTTTGATTTTGGACGAAGCGACCTCCAGCGTGGACACGCAGACCGAGCGGGTGATTCAGGCCGCGCTGGAAAGATTGCTCAAAGGCCGCACGGCGTTTGTCATCGCGCACCGGCTCTCGACCATCACCAAAGCGCACAAGATCGTGGTGATGGATCACGGGCGCATTCTTGAAGAAGGCACGCACGCCGAACTGCTGGAGCGGCGCGGGCGGTATTTCGAGTTGTACACGATGGCGTTTGCCGAGAGGCCGCCAGCCTCGGGCGGTAATCCCGGCTAGAGTTCGCCGCGTCCGCGTGGGCGCCAGTCGAAACGCTCGGGTGCCGGCCACAGCCTAAATCCGAATCTAACGCCGGGGGAGCAGATGCCCTCTCGGTTATCATTTTCTAACTCCCCTCGCTAACCACTTGCCCTACAATGGCGGTATGCAGAAGATCGTCATCCGCCTCGTCCCCGCGTTGCTCATCAGCCTGTTTCTGTTTAATGGCGTTGGCGTCCGCGCCGCCGAGGACGGGTGGACGGTTATTGCCGGTTGCGAGACCGACGCGCTCGACGACCTCGCGGCCTCCCTCAATACGGCCATCGCGCAATCGCGCGCGGGCGAGGCGTGGCGCATTCACTCCCTCTGCAAGCAAGGGGAGTGGGCCTACGCCTACGTGAAAGGCTACTACGCCGATGGCACGCCCTTGCCCGACACGTCGGATGTAGCGCTGGCGCAGCTCGACGGCAAAGCGTGGGTCACGGCTTTGCCTGAGGACGCGACGACGTACAACCGCTGGCTGGCGGTCATCCCGGAGATTTTGATTCCGGTGGCCGCGCGGGGGATGCTGGCCCAACCAGCGATGCGCGTCCCCTCGCGGACAGCGCAATTCTCAGGCTATTACTTGCCCTACCCCGCCGGGCAATCCGCGTACACGCACCGTCACTGGTATCCGGCGGCAGACTTCGACATCGGCGGGCCGCCCTACGTGGGCACGGTGCGGAACGCCAAAGGCGGCACCGCCGTCTTCGTCAAAGATAGCAGTGCCACCGAATGCGGCGACCCGCCGCCCGATTACGTGTGCTGGCTCTACGCCAATGTCATCGTGATCCAAACCGGCGATAACGAGTTCGCGTGGTATATGCACTTCGCGCAGAACTCCATCCCCGATTGGATTAAAGAAGGCGTGTACGTTCCCGCCGGGGCTACGCTCGGCACGGAAGGCGCGACCGGCTGGGCCAGCGGGCCGCACGTTCACTTTCAAGTCGCCAGTTCATATTGGTGTTGTCAGGGTTCGGGCGACACGCTCATGCCCGATTGGCCGTTCACCACCATGTACACGGTAGACTTCAACGAATATGCGTGGTGGGATTTGCCGTATATCGCCATTTCGCAAAACGGTAGCGGGGACGACGACGGCCGCCCAGCCCCACCGGAAAACACGCCCGAGCCGACTCCCGCGCCCGTGATTCCGCCCAAGCCGATCAGCGCCCCACCCCCGCCGGTGAGTGCGCCCCCGCCGACTCCTGAACCCATGCCGGTGGTGGCCCCCGCGACGGTGAACGGTTGCGCGAACCCCTACACGATTGTGGCAGGCGATTGGCTGTATCGTATTGCCGACAACTGTGGCGTGACGCTGGAAGGCATTGTGGCCGTCAACCCCGGCCTCAACCCCGATTGGATTAAAGCCGGAAATCTTTTGAACCTGCCCGCGAACCCGCCCGCCGGGCCGCCCGCGCTCCCGGCGGTGACTGACGTTTCTCTGCCGCCCGATGTCGGGGCCGCGGTTTCCCCATCCCCATTACCTCAACCCCTCGTCGCCTCCTCATCGGCCGCGTTGAAGACCGGCTGTGTCGGCCCGCACACTGTCCTCGCGGGCGAAAATCTTTTCCGCATTGCCCTCAACTGCGGCCTGACGACGGAGCAAATGGCGGCAGTGAATGGGATTGCTGATCCGTACGTGATTTACCCGGGGCAGGTGCTGGTGTATCCGTAAAATGCAGAGAGCCGGTTATTGACCGGCTCTCGCGTTTCTCCATTTCTTTCTCTACCGTTAGCGGCTCGGGGCATTGTAACTGGCTCCGGTGTCACCGCTCCCTGTATGAGTGGTGTTGACCGTCACCGCAACTGGCTGGCTAGATTGAATGACCGCACTGCCAAAGAAGTTGCTCGGCACAGTGCCTCGCCAGCGCGTCAGAATCCACGTCCGATTCGGCTCAACCGTATTCGTCTTTGTTGCCATTGCCGTTCCTTGAGTATTATAGTAGGTCACTGTAACGCTCGCCGTTGCAGTGATGGCATTCTGAATCTGGAGGCCGCTATCCCACCACTGGCCACCTTGCGAGTACGAGCCATAGATTATCGGCGCGTAAGCCGTCTTCGTAGCAGTAAGCACGGCGTTAGTAGCCAATGTTTGGGTAAGGGAGGCGCTTTCCTGAAAACTGGCAATAATTGGCTGAGTAGCGGTCAACACCCCCGATCCTAAGAATCCAACGGGTGGGGTAATGATGTTCCCCAGGTAAAACACGGCTGAGGCCTTCGATGCTATCGTTTGCGTTCCGCAATTATAGGTGCTGGTATTGCCATCCGTTGCATAGCAAGTCAGTGACACGGTTGTAGCGGCAGAACCCAGATTCTGGACTACGATCCCAGTGGTTAAACCGCCAAAACTCTTTTTGACGACAGGCACGAAGTTTTTAGTCACGCCAGAGTCAGAAGCATTGTACATCGAAGGGAGGTCTATAAGCGAACCATCCGCGTGTTCGACTATCACCCCGGCCAGCCACTGACTGTTGGAAGACGAAATCTCAGCCGAACAGAGAGTCACGCTACAATTGGTCGAGAGCACTTCGGCTTTCCCCTTCGAGGGGATATTGGGCGCTGAGGCACTACCGGATGGATAGAATAGAACATTCGCGGTGGTTGTCCCTGAACCGGCATTGAACATCCGAATGCGCGAGGAACGGCCGAAGTGACTATCCTTAACAAGTGGCGCGAAAAGCCGCGTGGCAATCTGATCCCAGCCCGAGCTGCCAGACACAAGCAAGCCGTTGTATGCCGCCAGGTGATATGTCCCGCTATTCAACCGTTCTTGGAAAGCCACTGCCGACACCGCCTCACCGCCATCGATATAGGCCGAGCCATTGAAACCAGTGGGCACGAAGCTGGATACTGGCAAGCCGCAGTGGGCATTAGAGATTAACGTACAGGCAATAGAGGTGGCTGAGGTGCCATCCGGGTTGTAGAAGTAAATCCCGACCTGTCGTTGTTCTGTGCCATCGTTGCGGACATAGATATTCGTATCCCACCCAGTCGTAGGCAGATCCGGTAAATACACTCGCCCATTCACGCTGGTATATGAAGCCGCATCTGCAAGCGTTGTAGGGCCAAGCGTGGTCATCATGGGACTAGGCTTATAGCCTTGAGGCGCTTGAGGTGTTTCATTATTGGGGCAAGAAATCCCACTGTTATAACATCTTGAATGGTAACCGCCGTTATCCAAATGTCGGAAAACAAGGTGGAGATGTGCTCCGTGACTTCCATAGCCAGTATTGCCGACCTTGCCGATAAGAGTCGATGTTTTGATCGAAGACCCAACCGTGACGGATACGGCTGACAAATGGTCATATTCCGTCCGATAGCCATTACTATGATTTACTTGCACATAACACCCAACTGAAGTGTTAGGGCACTGGGACTGAGCATCGGGAGTGGCTACTGCCGAAACAATCCCATCTGCGACTGCCAATAAAGGTGCTCCATCATCATTTGCCCGATTCCAATCTGTAGCATAATAAGAATCAAGAGCATTAGTATGATCTCCTACTCCATAAAAATAGCCTGCTCCGCCCACAGTCCACGTTTCGCCAGCAATAAACGGCATCTGCAAAGGTATAGTGCTATCTGGAGCTTCTGTCCCTGGATAGGCCAATGTGCGCTGATTTACACTTAAGACGACCAGAGTTACAACACATATTGCCAGTGCAACAAGAAATGTCAGACGACGAGTAGCAAGATTCATCTTCTAATTCCTCCAAAGGAATCGTCTAAGTATTTGGAAATGTCAACTATGGCTTAACTTCTAGCGTAGTCAGCATGGTAAGCGCCTTGTTGAGGGCAGATGAATCCGCTGGCATCAATGAAATGCTGACTACCCGGCTATTGTCTAGTGAGAGGTTTATTACGAGAATTCGTGGCGGACCACTCAAAAAATAAGTAAAGCCATTGTAATGTTCAAGCGTATAAGGTAGAGGAGTAGTAGCTGTTTGACCTGGCCAGCCGCTATTAGGATCTGGAGTAGTATCACGAGCAATTTGCCCCTTTTGCCATTCTTCAAAAGTTTGTCCTGCAGGTAGTTTGCCAATCCCCATCTGAATCTTAATATCTCCCGGCGCAAAGTTGTTTACATCAACCACTTTATCAGCATCGTAGTTGGTCAGTATCACTCCCCCCAACGTCGTGGCATACCAACCCGACGGAAGATTCAAACTGAATTGGCCTGTCGAATCAGTAATGATTTGCGGGCCAACTAACGGCCATGGCGAGGTTGGTGTCGGGGCGCGCGAGGTCATGATTATTTCCGCCGCAAGCGTTGCTACCATTTTAGTCGCTTGAGCAACTTGGGTTTCGTAAATAGTTGTCGCGGCCAGTCCTTGTGGCGCTGGATAACCTTGCGCTGGCTTGGTTGCTGTTGGCGCTAAAATTTGTCCCTGCGGTGGCGGATACCCTTGTGCTTGTGTCGCCGCTGGCGCGCCTCCCACGCCTCCGCTCCTCGCCGCCTGAAACAGCGCGACCGCCAGCAACACAAGTACTCCCAGCAACGCAACTTGCCCGATGGCTTGCCAAAGCGTCTTTTTCATCTCCGCACCTCCGCAAGAAAGCGCTACTCAATCACTCAGTCCACAATAGCACAAAAGCAAGCGGGTTTGGATTACCGTTTGTTATCAGTCCTGATAACTTTGACTATTCTGCGGGGATTGCTCGTCTTCGGGCGCGGTGAGAAGATACCCGGCCCCGCGCACGTTGAGCAGGTAGCGGGGATGGTCGGGATCCGGCTCGATTTTCCGGCGCAAGCGGCAAACGCAGTTCTCGACTTGCGCTTCCGTGCCGCCGTCTTTCGGACAACAACCCCACACCTCGCGCAATAACTCGGCCATCGGCACAGATCGTCCGGCATGCCGGGCCAAATAAGCCAGCAAGCGATATTCCAGGAGCGTGACCTGAACCGATTGATTGTGAAGCAGTACATTAATAGCCGACAAATCTACGATCAAACCATCCAGCGTATATAGGTCAGTCATGGAGACGAACCACCCTTTCATCAGCCATCGTCATTAAACAGCAACACCCACGCCTGAATTTTTCCAGGCGACGGGTGCCACAACCACGCATAGGCAAAGCCTCATTGCCAAACTCAAGCCGAGAGTTCAGTCTTACGTGAATTGTTTATTCTTTTCTGTTCTTCCACCCGCTTCTTCTAAATTCATGCTATCATCGCCCCCATGTTCGTTCCCCTTTCGCGCGCCGCCGAACGAGTTGGACGCGTCTTCACTAAATTTGGCCTAAAACTCGGCGAGACGATTCTCGCGGCGTTCACGCAATTGCGCGCGCAGTGGCAAGCCAGTGGGCAGGCCCGCGTCAGTGCGCAGGCCAATGGTCGCGCGCGGGTGAGCGCTTCCAGCCTCGCCAGCGCTACGCCCTTCATCCGCCTCACCTTCACGCGGCGGCAAATCCCCGCGCTTATCTTTCTCGTCTTCGCCAACGTCGCGCTCATCATCACCGCGACTCTTTTAGTGGAACGCGTCGCGCGCGGCGAGGCCACGGCCACCGCCAACGCCGCGCTCCCCTCGCCGCTCTCGCCCCAGCAACTCGGCACCGAAGTCGCGCTCAGCATCCCCGACGTGCAAATCGTCCTCAGCCCGCGCGCCACCGGCCCCACGCCCACGCCGCCGCCCAATCCGCTCTCGCTCGGCGGCACGATTTTTTATGCGTACCACAATTTAGGTCGCACCAATATCTGGGCTTTAGTCCTGGGCCGCGCCCAACCCGTGCGCCTCACCGCCGGCCCGTGGGACGACCGCGACCCCGCCGTCAGCCCGGATGGCGCCCAGGTCGCCTTCGCCTCGCGCCGCAACGGGAGTTGGAATCTTTACATCCTCAACTTGCAAACCGGCCTTGTCAAACAAGTGACGCACGGCAACGACTTCAAAGCCCATCCCGCCTGGAGTCCCGACAATCGCTGGCTCGTCTTCGAAATCTATCGCAACAACAATTTCGACATCGCCATCGTCTCCGCCGACGGCGGTGACCTCATCCCCCTCACCGCCGACCCGGCGGCGGATTACGAACCCGCATGGGGCGGCCCCGATGGCCGCGCGATTGTATGGGTCTCGCTCCGCAGTGGCAACCCCGATTTATGGATCCGCTCGCTCAACGATCCGAATGAAAGCTCCGCCACGCCACTGACCAATACGCCGCACGTTCAAGAAACTCAACCGACCTTCAGCCCCAACAACCAGCAAGTGCTCTATGGCGATGCGGCCTCACCTCTCGCCCTCGTCTACACTCGCGCCGCCGCTGACCCCGCCGCGCCCGCTGTCGAAGTCGGTCAGGGTCAGCATCCGGTCTGGTCGCCGGATGGTTCATCCCTGCTCACCATTGGCCCGCAAGAGAACGGGCAAGACTATTTCCTTGCCGCGCCCTTCGGCCAGTCGGGCCTCGCGCAAATTGCCTACAAAGCTCCGAGCGGCCACCTCGGCTCAATGTCGTGGTCAGCGGTCGTGTTGCCGGAGATTCTTCCCGGCTCTATGGCGCAAGCCGCGCAGGTTGCCGACGCGCCGCTATGGACGGAAATCATCACCGCCACCGCCAATCCCGGCGCTGACCCCCGTTACGCGCTGGTGAATCTCCCCAACGTCACCGCGCCTGACGCGCGCCTCTCCGACCGCGTGGACGAAGCCTTCACCGGCCTCCGCCGCGCCATTGCCCTCGCCACCGGCTGGGATTTCCTCGCCACCCTCGACAACGCTCTCGTCCAACTCAACGCGCCCCCACCACCCTCGCAAGACTTCAATACCTGGCTCAAGACCGGGCGCGCTTTAGACTTCACCCAGAGCGCCGCCAATGCCGGATGGGTCATCGTCACCCGCGAAGACCGCAGTTTCCGCACCTATTGGCGCGTATGGGTTCGCACCGTCGCACAAGACGGCTCCCTCGGCGAACCGCTTCACCTGCCACCCTGGAATTTCTCTGCGCGCTACTCGGGCCGCCCGCAACCCTATGACGCGGGCGGCGAATACTACGCCGTCATGCCCCCCGGCTACTTCGTAGACTTCACCACCCTCGCCGAAGACTACGGCTGGGCGCGCGTCCCGGCCGAAGAAAACTGGATCACCTTCTTCCCCGGCGTGCTCTTCTGGCGCTTCGAGAATCGCGGCGGCCTCGATTGGCTCACCGCGCTGCGAGAAATCTATACCGCCAAACAATCGGCCACGCAGACCCCCGTCCCCTCGCCGACGCAAACCCCGACGATTACCCTGACCCCGACGGAAACCGGAACCCCGACGGATACGCCGACCTCGACCCCGCGGCCCACGCGCACCCCCACCGCTACCTGGACCCCACGCCCTACGCGCACGCCCATACTACCTACTCCCACGCGGACTTTGCGCCCGACCATTACCCTCACCCCGAGTCCCCTGCCCACCATTACCCTCACCCCCAGTGATACGCCGACTCCAACCGGCACCTGGGCCAGCGCCACACCCACGCTCACCCCCAGCCCGACTGAGACGGAATTTGTCGTGCCATGAGGCGCCAAACGGAAACCATAAATTCCAAACTCCAAACCGCAAACTTCCAAACCCTGCGGTCACTCTCCGTTTTTAAATTTGAAGTTTGGAGTTTACTTTTTTTAGCGTTGACGGCCTGCGCTTCCCCCACCCCCCCACACCTCCCCACGCCCACACTTCAACCGCCTCCCACCCTTACCTCGGTCATCAGCACCAGCATCTTTCAACCGCAACCCGTCAATACCGCGCCCGCCATTTTTACCCCGCTCCCCGATTACCTTAACGTCGCCGTCCCCACCATCAACCCCGCCGACCCGCTTCGCTTCATCTGGCCGACGCCCATCGTCTTCCCCACCCCGCTCAACTGGCGGCCCCCCGTGCAGGCCGTCCCGCTCTCCATTCATCCCGCCGATCACTTCTGGTTCGCGCGTCCGATCGCATCCGACCAAATCAATTACCCGCTTGGCTCGTATCGTTATGGCAGCACCTACTTCGGCAACATGAACATCCACGCGGGCATAGACATTGACGCGCCTTTGCATACGCCGGTGCTGGCCGCCGGGCCGGGGCAAGTCGTGTGGGCGGGGTGGGGCCTTTTCTATTTTGAGTTTGGCCGTGAAGACGATCCCTACGGCATCGCCGTCGCCATCAAGCACGATTTCGGCTATCAAGGCAAAACGCTCTACACGCTTTACGCGCACATGGAAGCCGAAAATGATTTGTACGTCGGTCAGCGCGTGAACACCGGCGACATCCTCGGGTGGATCGGCGTCACCGGCAACACCACCGGCCCGCACGTTCACTTTGAAGTGCGCGAAGACAAGAACGACTACTATCACACCCGCAACCCCGAACTGTGGGTCGCGCCCTATGCCTCGTGGGGCGTCCTCGTCGGCCAACTGCTCGACGAAAACGGGCTGTACATTCACGAAACGCCCGTCACGATTTACGACGCGCGCGGGCGCTACGTTGCCACCGTCTACACCTACGGCACCCGGGTGGCCAACCCCGACGACGAATGGCGCGAGAACTTCGCCAGCGCCGACCTCCCCGCCGGGACGTACACCCTCGTCGTGCAAATCCCCAAAGAAGATGGAAGCCTCGACGAAATCAAAGGTGACGTGACCCTCGCCTCAGGCCAGACAACTTTTGTGATTCTGCAATTAGGCGTGGGCCTCGTCACGAATGTCGCCCCCGCGCAGACCCGCACTCCGGCCTATCCGACGGACACCCCCACGGTGACGCCCACCCCGACGCTGACGCCGACCCCCACGCCCACCAACACCCCGCGCCCCACGCGCACGCCGACCCCCACGCGGACTCCCCGCCCCACGCTGACTCCGACCATCACCCGGACTCCGCGCTTCACTGCCACGCCCACGCCGACTCGCGCGCCGTAAAAAAATAGAGCGCGCTAGTAAACCGCGTTTTATTGCCTGCCAATGTGGGGTAAAATATAGCTATGGATTTCGTCAAAGTGGAGCGCGTTCTCTCAATTGCCACCAGCTTCAAGCAGTGCGAGGACGAAGACCGCGCTTACTGGTTTTCGCGCCCGGCCCTGGAGCGCTGGCAAGCAATGGAACTAATGCGCCAACTCAATCATGGTCCAGACTACGCTTCCCAACGACTTCAAAGACTTCTTGAAGTTGTTGAACGACCACAAAGTTGAATATTTGCTCATCGGCGGCTACGCGGTCGGTCACTATGGCTACCCGCGTTATACCGCCGATATTGATATCTGGGTCGCCATCAACTCCGACACGGCCCAACGCTTGGTGGCTGTCCTGCAAGATTTTGGCTTTGACGCCGCGCGCTTGTCCCCTGAACTGTTTCTGAAAGACCCCAGCATCGTCCGCATGGGTGTTTCGCCGATGCGAATTTAAATCACCAATCACATTGATGGCGTCGAATTCGCTCCCTGTTATGCGCGCCGCACGACAGAAAGCATTGACGACGTTGCCATTACCCTCATCAGTTTGGAAGACCTGAAAATCAATAAGCGCGCGAGTGGACGGCTCAAAGATTTAGCCGACCTTGATAATCTCCCGTAATTGCCTTAAACACAAAGAGCGCGGCTCATGACCGCGCTCCAATTATCAACCTCCAATTACTTCACATTGTTCGCATCCACCACGTACTCCCACCAGTTATTCTTCACCCCATTCGTCTCCCCGCCCACATGGGGGAAATGCTTGAACCACCACAGATGATGTAAACGAATGTCGCCGTTGCCCCAATCGCGACAATCCACTTTGCGCTCCACGCCCTCGCGTAGCGAATTCGGGAAGTTCAGCCAGTCGTCGCACCGGCTCGCTACTTTGCG
>Ga0315281_10006181_pt1 | contig 17074 bp, 19 predicted proteins | sample YL17G07_0_MG_FD_204540 | JGI IMG/M metagenome (GOLD analysis project Ga0315281, IMG submission 204540) | Sediment microbial communities from Yellowstone Lake, YNP, Wyoming, USA - YL17G07_0 | ecosystem: Environmental > Aquatic > Freshwater > Lake > Sediment | place: USA: Wyoming | collected...
TTATACGCCGCACGCCTTTCCCCTTCCGTCTTTTGATTGCGCCCTATGACGCGAGCTTGCGGACTAATTCGTACACCGTCACTTCCGGAGGTGCAAAAAAGCGAATGGGTGGCCCCCAGGTGCCTGTGCCTCGGCTCACGTTCAGAACCGAACCCTTCCCCAGCTCGTATCTGCCCGCGTTCATGGGATAGGAGAACAAAGTCAACAACGTGAACGGAAAAATCTGCCCCTTATGCGTGTGGCCGGAGATCTGCAGATCGAAGAGACCGATGGATGGGGGGTCGATGAGCGGCTGATGTTTCATCACCAGAATGAACCTGTCCTGGGAAAGCTTCGACAGGAGGTCCTTCTCAGATGCCGGCTTCCGTAATTTCAGCTGAATGCCGGTTCGGTCATCCAAACCAACCAGGGTTATCGGCGGCCCGCTGGTCACCGATTCGTTCCGGAGAACAGTAAACCCTGCCTCTTTGATAAAGGTAATTGCCTTGTCTGGTCCCGCAAAGTACTCGTGATTTCCCATGATTGCGAATTTTCCATACTTCGCAGGCACTTCACGAAACATCCCCGCTAGACCGGTCAAATGGTTGATCTGCGCGTCAATCAGGTCGCCGGTGGAGACTAACATGTCAGGATTTTCGGCTTTCACCAGGGCAAGGATTTTTTCGAGCCGGTTGCGCTGGACGATCAGGCCCAGATGCACGTCCGAGATTTGTACGATTGTGAGCTTGTCGATCCCGGCAGGAAGTTTCCTGGTCTCGATCAAGAGCCGCTCCGTGCGGATATTAAGGGCCTCGAAATACCCGTATCCGCAGATCGCAACAGACAGGACCAGGCTTGCAGCGAATACCGTTTGCGCGGAAAGCAGGAGAGACGAAACGTCGGAGCGCGTTATCCATCCGGTGGTGCGCATCATGAGACCGATGAGGTCGAAGACAAGGGACCCGGAGCAGAACAGAAACAGGAACGCCATCCAGGTATAAGCAAAATAAGCGTAGCACCGTGCAGAGCGCTCGTATTCATGCAGTTCAAGCGCGCGGATCAGGAAAGGGGCAACGGTCATCGCCAGCATGAAGAAGACGAGCGCGACGCCCGGGCCCACGCCGAAACCGAAGACATTCCGCGCGCGGGTGAACGCGTATGCGTGCATCCCGCCGTAGAACGCAAAAACCGCGAGGATGAAAAAACTCATCTGCCGAAACTGACCCCCATGCCCTCGGCGATCTTCACGAGTTCGCCTTCAGGATCCACGAGCTTAAGCTGGCTGATGGCCTTCTCAAGCGGCACCGATGTGATAATCGGGGGTTGGTACGAGACCATCTCCCCGAACTTCTTCTGTGCAATAAGCTCCACGGCATGAGCGCCGTAACGCGTGGCAAGAAGCCGGTCAAATGGACAGGGACTGCCTCCGCGCTGCAAGTGACCGAGCACCGTCACCCGTGTCTCGAAGCTTGTGCGCTTGCTGATCTCGTTCGCTACGATCTCGCCCATGCCGCCGAGCCGCAAGACGTATCCGTCCGCCGCCTTCTCGCGTACCGCCATTTCACCGCCGGCAGGCTTGGCGCCCTCGGCCACCACCACGATGCTCGACTTGCTTCCCGCTTTTTTCCGTTCCAGAAGCCTTTCCGTCACCTTATCGATGCTGAAAGGAATCTCGGGAAGCAGAATAACGTGGGCGCTGCCCGACATGCCCGCTTCGAGAGCGATCCATCCGGCATATCTTCCCATTACTTCGAGAATAATGACCCGCTGGTGACTCTCCGCTGTAGTATGGAGCTTGTCAAGCGCTTCGGTCGCCGTATCCACGGCGGTCTGGAAGCCGAAAGTCACGTACGTGGCCATAAGATCGTTGTCAATGGTCTTGGGAACGCCGATCACGGGCACACCGAGTTTGTTGATCCCATCCCCGATCTTGAGCGAGCCGTCGCCGCCAATCACCACGAGCACATCAATGCCCAGTTCTTTGATGTTGTTCAAAACCTCCGCAGACATGTCCTCAACGATTTCTCTGCCATTCACAACGGTTTTGTGGGCAAAGGGATTGCCTCTGTTCGTAGTCCCGAGAATGGTGCCTCCGACGAACAGAATGCCGCGCGTGTTCCACGACGTGAGCGGGCGCGTCTTCGTCGGGCTGAGCAACCCCTCGAACCCGTCTATGATGCCGGTCACCTCCCAGCCATACTTGAAAATGGCGGTCTTGGTGACCGCGCGGATGACCGCATTGAGGCCCGGGGCATCGCCTCCGCCTGACAGAACGCCGATTCGCATAATTCCCTCCAGTCAAAGATAGGGACAGTTACAGGGTTCGGGGGAATGTGTATTTTCCTGTTTTCTGGCCCCTGCACCCTGTCCCCTGAACCCTGCTTTTAAATTCCCAGCAATCTTGCCCCGCCTTTGCACGCGATCATAAGAACGTCTTCCTGATCAATTCCCGCCTGCTCAAAGTACGACAGCTCCTGATCGTAGATGTTCCTGTATGCCGGATCAGGCAGCATGCAATCGGTTCCTATGGCCAAAGAAACTCCCATACTCCGCGCCCTGCTGATCATCGTAAGATGAATCTGTATCTGCGCCGATAGAGAATCCTTCATTTCCCCGGATAGGGTTTTTACGTCTGCAGCACGCGCGAGCGCTCCCACGGTCGGCGTCCAGAAGGTACCCTGCTTCGCCATCACGTCGAGCGCATGGCCGGTCATGGAGAATCCGTGCTCCACTGACCGAACGCCTGCTTCCGCAGCAGCGACAATGGCGGCCTCTCCGTTCGCATGGGCCATCACAAACAGCCCATGTTTGCCAGCCTCCCGGACAATGAAGAAAAGCTCTTCCCGGTTAAAACCTCCGGGAGTAATCCTGCCTGGCTCGGAAAGACTCACCAGGCCGGAAGCAATCACCTTTATTATACCAGCCCCGGCTTTTTTGAGCTTGAGAATTTCCGATTTAATTTCGTCCTGTTGGTCGACAGCCGTGCCGAGCCAAGAGCCATAACCGTTTTTTTTATAAAGCGCCCGTTCCGCGGAGATAACGACGGGAAAACCTGGACGTTGAACGCGCCCCCCGCCTGCACTCCACGATCGGTCGCTCAAACCTGCATCGCGAACCGCAGCTATGCCGGCGGAAAGAATCGATGCAATCCCATCACTATTCTTGATATGAACGTGGGCATCTACGAAGAGGGACCTGTCCTGATGGGTGGAAGATTCCATAGTTCAGGGGGGACTGCCGATCATTCCATTGTCGCGGAAACTGAAGTGGTCATCGTCACCGATGATGATATGATCAAGCACCTGGATACCGATCACTTCCCCGGCCTGGACCAGCCGCCGGGTGAGCAGAATGTCCTCCTGGCTCGGCTTGATATCTCCGCTCGGGTGATTATGAATGAAAATGACCGCGGCGGCCGATTCCCGGACCGCCGCTTTGAAGGTGTCGCGCGGATGAACGATAGAGGCGGACAGGCTCCCTACGGAAACAACCTCTTCGCGGATGATCTTGTTCTTGGTATCGAGGAGAGCGCAGCGGAACATTTCTTTTTTGAGGTCTTTCATCCTCGGACGGTAGTATTCGGCAACTTCGCCGCTTGAGCAGAAGGACGCGCCGGCGAGGCTCGGTTTCTGGTACCGCCGACCGAGTTCGATCGCCGCCTTGATCTCCGCTGCCTTGGCCCGACCGATGCCTGGCACCTCGCAGATTTCCCTGATCCCCGCCCGCTCAACGCCCGCAAGGCTCCCGAAGCGCTCAAGGAGTTCACGGCCAAGGTCCACGGCACTGCGTCCGGTCCTGCCGTTCCTGATGATAATGGCGAGAAGTTGGGCGTCAGAGAGCGCCCCGGGGCCGTGCATCACCAGTCGCTCACGCGGCCGCTCATCCGAGGGCCAGTCTTTGACGCTTTTTCCGCCTTCACCAGACATATGCTCCTCCTGTCAGGGGAGTATGACGTTAAGATTGAAGATTAAATTAATTATAGAAGGGAAACGAAATGCAGTCAATCAAAATGATCGCTTCAGCTGCAACATTGAAAATGCGTGTTGATAATTAGAAAGCATGCATTGACTGGATGAGAATAAGACCAGGCTTGCAATACACAGTTTGCGACATTGAGATTCTTAGTCATACCTGTAAGTTGCTGCTCTTCCTTTGGGAGTTTACAATCATTAAATTCAAGGCACAGCGCGAATTGGGCGAATGACGTGAACTCAAAGACAGGCATATCATAGCATAAAAGCTGAGGGCGAGAGGCCTCTCCTTCTCAGCAACGCATACTCATGTGTCCGTCCCTTGTTGATACGGCTGAACGCCGTATCGAAATCGTAACCGGATCTGCGCGGTGCGAGATCGTGAAGGAACAAATCCAGCGCGGCAAAATACCTTTTATTCGCGCCTTTCGGAATTCTCAGAACGTAGTCGCTTGCATACAGGGGCGTTACCAGGCCTTCAATCTCCGGATTCAGCCATTTTATGTCCTCAAGCGAACATCCCGTGAAAACTGCGATGTCGCGCAAATCAGTGCTTTTCTCGACTTTTATTTCATCGTAGCAAAACATTTTTCTGTAATTCGCGGTAAACCCATATTGTTCCGGATTTCTCGCGATCGTGATCGCAGCCAGAAGCTTAGGCACGTAATTTCTCGTTTCCTGGCGGAGCGCCCGGGAAGTGTAAATGTCCGGGAAGCTTTCTTCCGACCGGAGAAGAAGGCGTTGAATCTTGCCCGCACCCGCGTTGTACGACGCCAGGGCCAAATGCCACGAACCGAACCCGTCGTGGAGATCGCGCAGGTACGCTGCCGCGGCATGGGTGGCTTTCACCGGGTCACGCCGCTCGTCGACCCATTGGTTCATCGTGAGCCCGTATTCCCTCGCGGTATCCGACATAAACTGCCAGGGGCCCACGGCTCGCGACCGCGATATGGCATCCATGCGCAGCCCGCTTTCGATCATTGCCACGTAGACGAGGTCCTCGGGCAGGTCATTCTCCTGGAAAATTTTTTTCATGAGGGGAATGAAACGTGCGGAGCGATTAAGCCAATTCTGGAGCAACTGCTTTCCTGACGTCGCAAAGTAGTGAATCTGCGCATTTACCCGGTCGTCCGTCAGCAACGGGTCTTCGGGCGATGCCAATAACTCCTCGGTATACAATGTAGACGCTGCAATCAGCGAAGAAGAGGAAGGTTTCGTGATTTCGACCGGGCCCGTGCCGCGAATGTCCGTTAAGGCGACAAGATCGCCTCCTGATACCGGCTGTTCCGCCGGAGAGGTATCCGGCATGGACAGGCTTACTGCTATCAGTAGCATCAAGGTCCTTCTTATCATCATTTCGTTCCTTTGAAAACCGCTTATCTCCATGCAATGAATCAGTCTTTTCGACGATTGACAATAAAAAACCGGACTCGCGAATACCTCTTCCCTCGCAGTCCGGTCTCCTTAATAATCAACGCCTCTTGTTACCCCTTCTCGCTAACGGTTCAGCATCAACCAGACAGTTGTTTGTATAAGCATATCACCGGAAAAATGTCGTGTCAAGGCAGTGCTTCTTTTCCACGCGATTCTTCGCTCCCATGGGTGAGAGCAAGTGTTGCAGACCGTCACGTATGCCATGCATAAAGACACCTGCAGCAGCAGACAGCCGTGCAGCGGGAAACCCCATGCTGCGTCAGACAAAAAAAGCGGACACTGAATGATCAGTGGCCGCCTTTTTCCATCAATCTGTTTTCGCTTTACATCTTTACAAAAGCATCCTTCGGCGCATTGCATACCGGACAAGCCCAGTCATCGGGAAGATCTTCAAACTTCTTGCCTTCCTTCGCCTCGTCATAGATGTAACCGCATACCGTGCATCTCCACATAATGACCTCCTTGGTTCCAATTAAAAATGACAAATCCTCATTTTCAAATAATATTCAAATTCCAAGTGCCAATTTCGAAACATTTAGTTTTTGATTCACTCTCATTTGCACTTGCCTGAATCAGTGCTGTCGAACTGCTTGTGATACTCGATCGTTTTTTCCGCAAACCGCTTACCGAACTCGAAGCATGCCTTTTCGTCCTCGGGAGACGGACGGTAAACGACTTCAATCCCCGGCTCTACCGCTTCCAGCCCCATTCTCTTGAACTCGGCATAGGCTTCCTTCACCGCTCCGCCGCCCCAGCCATAACTGCCGAACGCTCCCGCCAGCCGGTTCCTGGGCCGGAGACCCCGGAGATGGGTCAAAAATTCCGCAACGCTCGGAAACATGATGTTATTTAGCGTCGGCGTACCGACCAGCATGGCCCGCGATTCCCATATCCGCTTGATCGCCTTGCTCATAGGGGTAGCCCTAAGTTTCATGACTTCCACGTCCACACCCGCGGATTTTATCCCTTGCATGATCGGACCAGCCATGTGTTCCGTACTCTGCCACATGGTATCGTACACGATCACGACGCGAAGATCGGCTTTGTCGTTCGCCATGTCAAGGTACATCTGAAGAATCTTTGTCGGATCCCGGCGCCAGATGATCCCGTGATCAGGGGCGATCATGGATATTTCCAGTCCAAGCTTTTGGAACTCGGCAATCTTTGTCTTTACCAGCGTGCCGAAGGGCATCAGAATGTTAGCATAATAATCCCGCACCGAATGATCGAGCGCCGCAACTGAATACTGATCGCAGTATTCGTCGTCGAAGCGGGCGGACGAGGCGATATGCTGTCCAAAGCCGTCCTGGCTGATCAGGAGTTTGTCTTCCTTCACATAGCTCATCATGGAGTCCGGCCAGTGGAGCATCGGCGTTTCTAGGAACAGGACCGTCTTGGTGCCCGTGGAGAGGGTATCGCCGGTCTTTACAATCCTGAAGTTCCACCGGGACGTGTCGTAAAAACGGTCGAGGCCTTTCTTGCCGCGCGCGGTTATGTGGATCAGCGCTTTGGGGGCCAGTTCCATGATACGATCGATGCTTGACATGTGATCGCTCTCGATGTGATTGATGACGATGTTCTCGATTTTAGCAAGGTCCACCAGACTGCGGATGGACTCGAGGGTATATTCGCTGAAATCGTGCTTCACCGTATCGATGAGCGTCACATGCGTATCGAGGATCAGGTAATTGTTATACGACGTTCCGTTCGGCGTGATGTAGCCGTGAAAATCCCGCACCGCCCAGTCAATTGCGCCAACCCAGTATATATTAGGCTTGATCTCTACTGCTTGCATTCCCGCCTCCTGCTGTTTGTCTTCTTAAGGTAAAAGTATACCACAGAGTACATGGAGAAATCTTTACATCTCAAAATTGATGGTTTTTTCGATTAAATACGGAATGGCATGGTACTGCCGCTTGAGGGTATCAGGACTGTTTCCTTTTTTTTCCGCATGCCGCACAATAGCCGAAAAATTCTATGTGGCTTCCAATCACGGTGAAATCTCTGGCCATGTCCCCGGGAAGTTCGACGCTGATCCCTTCCGGGACATCGAATATCTTTTCGCAGGCAACACAGATCAGATGATGGTGGCCGCTCGTATCGGGATCATAGTGCTTTCGCCGGGGATCGATGGTGACCTCACGCACCGCCCCCGCTTTCGTGAGCGTATTAAGGGTATTGTAGACCGTGGCAAAAGACATGGACTGGTACTTTTTCGACACTACCCGGTAGATATCCTCGGCCGAAGGATGCGAGGTGTTCCCTTCAAGGAAGTCGAGAATGGCGAGCCGCTGCGGAGTGCGCTTGAAAGGCGTCCCCATCTGTTTGTAGTTGTCGTTTTTCATTGGCATAATAAATTGATAATCCTAAAAAGTGCAGTTAGCCGCAGAGATCGCAAAGATCTCAGAGAAAAGTCAATCGTTTGAACATTAAAATCGCATCTTCAAAATGACGAACTGGCGTTAAGCATTACAAGTCTGATTTTCTTTGCGTTCCTTTGCGGCTAAATAAATTGTTGTTTCTCATTTTATTGCAATCGGAATTTCTCCGCGTCTCAGCGTCTGGCGGCAGACAACTGCTTTTCATGATTATATCACGATTAGAATCAATATAATTTATAAAGAAGAGGCTGTCAAGGCCTATTCACGCTGCCTGCGGCAAATCCGTCCTCCCCGCACACACCCGCCTGCTCCAACAAAAAAGGCAGCCGATTGGCTGCCTTTTTTAAATTATGCAGGTAAGCGTTTATTTCTGACCGTGCTGCTCCGCAACCTGTATTCGTATCATTGCCCGCAGAAGATCGATGCGCGCTTTTTCATAGTCCTTCACTTCGAGCTTCTCGCTCAGCATCTTCTCAGCACGTTCTTTCGCGATGCGCTCTTCCGTAAGATCGATGTCCGCGGCCCGGTCCGCCCCCTCCGCAAGAATGATGACCCGGTTCGGCCCCACTTCCGCGTAGCCCCAGTCAACGGCGAGATAATGCCACTCGCTGCCTTCACGATAGGAAAGCACGCCGACCTTGAGCGTGGTCAGGAACGGGGTGTGGCCGGCCAATACGCCGAATTCGCCCTCGCTGCCCGGGGCGATCACTTCATCCACGCGCTCGGAGCGCACCACCTGACGGCTCGGCGCAACGATCTCGAGAAGCATTTTTCCTTTTTCAGCGACCATTTTCTTTTTCCAATCCTCAGTACTCAATTTCGCTCTAGCTCAGGACTGCATTGGTTCTGCGATGACTAGCGCTTGTAGCCCAGCGTCTCAGCCTTCGCGAACACTTCCTCGATCGGTCCGACCATGTAGAAGGCCTGCTCGGGCATATCGTCCATCCTGCCGTCAACGATCTCCTTGAAGCCCTTGATGGTTTCCTTGAGCGGCACATACTTACCCGGCGTGCCCGTGAAGGCTTCGGCCACCTGGAAAGGCTGCGACAGGAAACGCTGGATCTTCCTGGCCCTGGACACGGACAGCTTGTCCTCGTCCGAGAGTTCATCCATACCGAGGATCGCTATGATGTCCTGGAGTTCCTTATACCGCTGCAAAACAAGCTGCACGCGCTGCGCAACAGCGTAATGCTCCGCTCCCACAATATGGGGATCCATGATCCGTGATGTGGAATCGAGAGGATCCACGGCCGGGTAGATGCCGAGTTCCGAGATCTGGCGCGAAAGCACTGTGGTAGCGTCCAAGTGCGCAAACGCCGTTGCCGGCGCCGGGTCGGTCAAATCGTCGGCAGGCACGTAGATGGCCTGCACCGAGGTGATCGATCCTTTTTTCGTGGAGGTGATGCGCTCCTGGAGGGCGCCCATTTCCGTACCGAGCGTCGGCTGGTAACCCACGGCCGAAGGCATACGACCGAGGAGCGCCGACACTTCCGAGCCTGCCTGGGTGAAACGGAAGATGTTGTCAACGAACAGAAGCACGTCCTGTCCCATGGTATCGCGGAAATACTCGGCCACGGTCAGGGCCGAGAGACCGACGCGGAGTCTTGCTCCCGGCGGCTCGTTCATCTGGCCGTATACTAGCGCCGTTCTGTTGATAACTCCGGACTCCTTCATTTCCGCCCAGAGGTCGTTTCCTTCACGGGTACGCTCGCCCACGCCGGCGAAGACCGAGTAGCCGCCGTGCTGCTTTGCCACGTTGTTGATGAGCTCCATGATCAGCACGGTCTTGCCCACGCCCGCACCGCCGAAGAGACCCGTTTTGCCGCCCTTGGTATAAGGAGCGAGAAGGTCGATGACCTTGATGCCGGTCTCGAACAGCACCTTCGAGGGATCGAGTTCTTCGAGCATCGGCGCGGACCGGTGAATAGGAAGGGTATCCTTGGTCACGATCGGCCCCAGTTCATCCACCGGCTCTCCGATGACGTTCATGATGCGACCGAGCACTTCCTTGCCCACGGGCATGCAAATAGGCTTGCCGGTGTCGTTCACCTTCATGCCGCGCATGAGACCGTCGGTTGACGACATGGCCACGGTGCGCACCCGGTTCTCGCCTAAGTGCAGCGCAACTTCGAGGGTCAGATGGGTCTCGGGAGTTCCGAGGTTCTTGTCCTCCGCCTGATCGATCCGAAGCGCACTCATCAAATGGGGCAGGTTTCCGACGGGGAACTCGCAGTCCACCACCGCACCCATCACCTGTACTATTTTGCCTGTGCTCATTGATAACCCCCTGTTCCAATAATTACTTCTGCGCTTCCGCTCCGCCCACGATCTCGGAGATTTCCTTGGTGATCGCCGCCTGGCGCTGCTTGTTGAACTTGAGCGTCAGCCGTTCGATCATGTCCTTGGCATTTCGCGTGGCCGAATCCATGGCGGTCATGCGCGAACCCATTTCACTCGCCTGGCTTTCCAGCATCGAGCGGTAGACCTGCACTTCAACGTGCTTCGGCAGGATAGAACTCAGGATCGCTTCGGCCGACGGCTCGTAGAGATAATCAACGGCTGCCATGAAGGGATCTGCCTCGGTAGGCGGTTCCACGGGCAGGAGCTTCTCCAACGTTACGGTCTGCTGCATGACGCTCTTGAACTCGTTATAAAGAAGATAGACCTCGTCGGCGTCGCCCGCTGCAAAACGCTCGACGATGTTTTTTCCCACATCCGCGGCCTTCTCATAGTCGATCGTGCCGAGTTCCGACCATACCTTGCCCAGCGTGAATCCCGCCCGCTTGCGGAAAAAGTCGCGTCCTTTGCGGCCCACGACATTCACCTTCACGTCCTTGCCCTCGGCCTTGAACTGTTTGACCGCCTCGACGGCTTTGCGCAGGATATTCGTATTGTACGCGCCGCAGAGCCCCCGGTCGGAGGTGAGAACGAGCAGCTTGACCTGCTTCGGCTCGCGCTTGGCCAGGAGCGGATGCTGCGCCCGCTCAACGCGGCCCGCGAGGTTCGCGATCACCGAGAGCATCTTGCGCGAGTACGGACGCGCGGCGATCACCCGGTCCTGGGCGCGGCGGAGCTTCGCCGCCGCAACCATCTTCATGGCCTTGGTAATCTGCTGGGTCTTCTTGACGCTCGTTATTTTTCTTTTTATATCTCTTAAGCTGGGCATTGGTTGTCCCTAACTGTTTAATATTCAAGGATGCGTGCGATTGAATTCATTCCGCATTCCTAAATCCGCATTCGAGCGTTACGCCGTAAACGTTTTTTTGAACTCTTCAATGATACCCTTGACTCGCGCCTTGAGGTCGTCGTCGAGCTGCTTCTTGGTCCTGATATCGTCGAGCAACGGCTGGTATTTGCTCGTCGCGAAGCGGAGCAGTTCCGCCTCGAACTTCCGGACAGAGGGCACCGGCACTTCGTCCACGTAGCCGTTGGTCCCGGCGAAGATCACCAGTATCTGCTGTTCCACGGGAAGGGGCGAGTACTGGTCCTGTTTGAGCAGCTCCACCATGCGCTGACCGCGGTTCAACTGGGCCAGCGTGGCCTTGTCGAGGTCGGAGCCGAACTGGGCAAAGGCCGCGAGTTCGCGGTACTGGGCCAGGTCGAGGCGGAGCGTGCCTGCCACCTGTTTCATGGCCTTGATCTGGGCGCTGCCGCCCACGCGGGAAACGGAGATACCCACGTTGATGGCCGGACGCACGCCGGAATAGAAGAGATCGGATTCAAGGAAGATCTGTCCGTCGGTAATGGAGATCACGTTCGTCGGGATGTAGGCGGACACGTCGCCGGCCTGGGTCTCGATGATCGGGAGCGCGGTGAGCGAACCGCCGCCGAGCTTGTCCGACAACTTGGCCGCGCGCTCCAGGAGACGGGAGTGGAGATAGAACACGTCGCCGGGGTACGCCTCGCGGCCCGGGGGCCTGCGGAGGAGGAGTGAGAGCTGGCGATAGGCCGTGGCCTGCTTTGACAAATCGTCGTACACGATCAGGGCATGGCCGCCCTTGTCGCGGAAGTATTCGCCGATGGTAGCGCCCGTGTAGGGTGCGATGAACTGGAGGGGCGCCGGGTCGGACGCCGTGGCCGCCACGATGATGGTGTAATCCATGGCGCCTTTTTCCGTGAGGGTCTTGACCACCTGCGCCACCGTGGAGCGCTTCTGGCCGATGGCCACGTAGATGCAGATGACGTTCTGGCCCTTCTGGTTGATGATGGTGTCGATGGCAACGGCGGTTTTGCCGGTCTGGCGGTCGCCGATGATAAGTTCCCGCTGGCCGCGGCCGATCGGGATCATGGCATCGATGGCCTTGATGCCGGTCTGGAGCGACTCGCGGACCGACTGGCGCTTCACGATGCCCGGCGCAATCACTTCGATATGGCGGAATTCTTTGGAAGCGATGGGGCCCTTGCCGTCGATGGGCTGGCCGATGCCGTCCACCACGCGGCCCACGATGGCTTCTCCCACGGGAACCTCGGCGATCCTCTTGGTCCGCTTGACGATGTCGCCTTCGCGGAGCTTTGAATCGTCTCCCATGAGCACCGCGCCCACGTTCTCTTCTTCGAGGTTCAGGGCCATGCCCATGACACCGCCGGGGAATTCCAGGAGCTCGCCTGACATGACATTGTCGAGTCCGAAGATCTTGGCGATACCGTCGCCGACGGTGATAATGGTGCCGACTTCGGCGACCTCAACGGTTTTCTCGAAATCGGTTATCTTCTTTTTTATGATCTCGCTGATTTCCTGTGCTTTGATCTGCATTGCTGCGCTCCTTCTGTACCAGAGGATTATCTCGTTAGTTCATTAATTGATTGCGCATCTTGGAGAGCTGGTTCTTGATCGATCCGTCGTAGACCGTGCTTCCGATCTGCGCCTTGGCCCCGCCGATAAGGGAGGCGTCGATCCGGGAATCGATGTCCACCTGCTTGCCCGTCAGCGCTTCCAGTTTTTTCTTGATGTCCGCAAGGTCGGCCGGGCTGATGGCCGCCGCCGTCGTCAACCGCGCCATGGCGCGATTCGTGCGCTCCGCGAGGATCTCCTGGAACGCCTCGTACATTTCCTTGATATACCTGATCCTGCCTGTTTCAGCCAAATGCTCCACGAACCGCTGGGTGGACGGCTGCATGCCGAGCTTGCCCGCCAAATCCTTGATGACCGCCTTCTTCTGCTCGGGAGTAAACACCGGGCTAGCCAGAAGCTTCTGCAGCGCCGGCAGTGAATCCACTGCTTCGACAAAGGCGGCGAGGTCGGTACGGGTTTTATCTACAACCTTTTTCTCCTCGGCGAGCTGCACGAGGGCCTTTGCGTATCTTTTTGCGATGATCCGTATCAAGCCCGGCCTCCCACTTTGGTGATATATTCCTTGACGATGCGCTCATGGTCCTGGCTGCTGATCTTTGCCTTGATACTGCCTTCCGCAAGCTCCAGGGACAGGAGCGATGCCTCGGTTGCGAGCGCGGACTTGGCCTTCTGAAGCTCGAGCTCAACGCCCATCTTCACCTGGGCCTGGACATCCTGCGCAACCTTTTTGCCTTCTTCAACAAGAGCCTGTTTGTCCTTCTCTGCGCGGGCCTGGGCGTCGGCGACCATGCTCTTCGTCTCCGCCTCCATCTCCCTGACCTTCCGTTCCATATCCGCCAGGGCGGCCACGGCGCGCTCCCGGGTCTCTTTTGAATCAACCATGGATTTTGCGATCTCGGCGGTGCGGGCAGCAAAAAAATCGCGGACCGGCTTTCTCCCAAAGTAAACAACGACCGACGCGATAATGGCAAAATTAACAAGCCGCGGAAGCCAGTCGCCCATGAAGGTTATGGCTTCATGTCCGCCTTCAGCCGCTTCCGAAGCAAAGGAGCTTGTCGCGAGCAAATATACTCCCGAAAGACAGGATATTATCCCAATGGTTCTTTTTAGGCTTTTCATGATTTATCTTTCCCTAAGACTTTAAACTCCACACTCCGAACTCTGTACTCCGAACTGGTTCTAAACCGCCCTTCCGAGCAGCTTGGAGGTAATTTCCTGGGATAGCCGCTCCGCCTCTTTTTTGAGGTCGGCCCGGGCCCCCGTGGACTCCGCCGCGATCTCCGCCCTCGCCTTGTCCAGCATTTCACCTGCTTTGGCGCGTTCTGCGGAGATCATGTCACGCTGGGCGTCCAAGCCCTGCTGATAAATAGCATTGTAGGTCGTCACGGCCTTTTGCTTGGCCTCGGCCAGAGAAGCATTATAGTTCTCCAGAATGCTCTGCATGCGCTCCTGCGCGGCCTTGGCATCGCCGAACGCAGAGCTGATACCCTGCTCGCGCTCCTGCATGACCTGCCGAATCGGCTTAAAAAGAAGAAAATTGAGCGCAATGAGCAGTACGATGAAGTTGGCAAGCTGGATCAGGAGTGTGATATTGATGTCTATCATAATTGAGAGCGCCTTTTCAGTTCAGACGGAAAACGTGATTTCACTTTTGAGGCTTGAAAAAATTATCACAACGTCCGGGTATTGTCAAGAATTTTGCCTATAAATAATATAAATGAGCGTTCGGATTTTGATTATAGAAAAAATTGAGCGGAAAGGGGCAGAAAAGCGGGGGTTTTTACTCCTGCTAAAAACTGAGCGCAAAACTGTTCCGGGCAAATACAGACATACTGCTCGCGCAGGAACCCGCGAGCAGCATATCAATCATTTCTGGCGGCACTTAGGCGGACCTATGCAAACCGGCCAACTTATTCAGCTTTTCATCTCTTACGTGCAACCTTAAGCCGCCCCAGCACTGCTTCTTCACTCGTTGGCTCGCTGCCGCTGGAGATTCACCGCTTAAGCAGAGTGTTCTGTCTTCAACCGCATGAGCCTACCTAAGTTCGTACGTCAAGCAACCACCTGCAGTAATTGTAAAACTGGATGGACCCCAGGATAGAGTCCCGTCCTTAGCTGAATATGAATGACTGCCTGACGTCAGTGTTTTAGTGAGGGTGCCGCTGTCACCGCAGTTTGGCGTGCTGGTGAAGTGCTGTGTGAGGCCACCGGCGTAAGCGTTGTCGATATTCACGGTAATACTGCCGCTCTGCGTCGTTGTTTTTTTAGTCCAGAACGCGACCTGGCCTGTGGTGGTACTGCCGCCTGTGCCGGTTCCCGTACCAGTTCCACTGGAGGAATCAATAACGTAAGTGCCCCTCGCTGTTTTTACCCCTTGCCCTGACGCAGTGTCGGCTCTGTATGTATAATTGCCCGCTGTAGAGCTTGATGGAATCAGCGTAAACTCTTCCCAGGCATGAAGACCGTATTGATAATAATTAACGGTGATCACGGCTTGTGTGGCGCTTTTGGAGTATGCGTAATCATCTGGGGCAACTGTTTCCCCGGTAACTGGATTATGACCTTGTACCTGCCCCCCACTGCCATAGTTCCATGTGATTTTATAGCCTGCAGGAATGCCCGCTGTTTGCGGTTCTGTCACCGTGAATGTAATAGCTTTCCCTACGATATTTGCGGGCCACTGATAATTACTATTATTCGCACCGTCGGACGACCCCTCGGTCGACCCACAAGCTGCCAGCAACATTAGACACGTTACTACATACAGCAATTTCGCAACTGATTGGAGCCGATAATACATTTTGCATCTCCTTTATTGTTGGATTTCTAAAATATCAACAAGTCACAGTGCGGCCATTTTACCCATCTTCCCAATCTTGTAACTACGTAAACATACGCATCTCTCCTTAAAAGGTACTATTACGCTTATGTGCTTTGTAGTACTCTTTGATGAACTTGTCTTTGTATTCAGGTGCCCTGATCCCTCTCTTGAAGTAACCAGTCTCACCTATGTTGTAGAGCTGAGAGATGTCCTCATATGTCATAGCAGGATGAGTTTTAAACAGATATTGGATGTAACGAACTCCGGCGACAACATTCTTCTCAGGATCATACAAATCTTCCAGCTTCCTGCTCTTCTTGTTGTAGGCCTTGCCGGTAATCTCTGTTATCTGCATGAGCCCATGACTGGATCTCGTTGAAGAGACCTTCCTGTCATCAGTGTTGATGTTGAGAGCGACAGCCTGAAAGTTACTTTCGATCTTGCATATTGCTTCACAGAAATTCGGATCTACTTTGTATTTCCTGGCAATAGTTCTGACAAGTTTGACATAATCTTGTGACGTGGATGTTTCACCTGCTATGACTACCGTACTCATCAACAGTAGACTGAGGAGGAGAAGGCATGACCTCAGCTTCATTTTCATTATCTGCATAGTTCACCATAAACAACAGCTCTTGGTAAGGAGCACTCTGATGCGACCTTCATATTCAACTGTGCAATCATGCTGGATTGTAAATGCTATGCAATACAGATCAAGAATGCGGAGTGAACCGGGACAGGGCGTCTCAACTCTGCAGGAACAACGGGGCACCTTCAACCCATGCGCCAAACAGCGGAACACTTGAGGCACTGCTAAGACGCTGAACTGAACCAAATACCGCCTCAACCCCGAACAGGCGTGTGAAGGTTTGGTAGTCCGACCAACCAGTGCGCACCTCACTGAATGAATGAACGAGAAGGACGGCCGCTGCGGCGCGATATTGGTCTCCCGTGATGATGGCCAACGCGGCACGCTGAAGAAGCCGATAGCGGACGGGACCCGCGGGTATCGTGTAGAGACCAAGCGAGCGCAGGATAAAATTCAACCGGTCTTCTTTTCCGGGCGAATACTCTTTCCGCCATTCATCAAGCGTGGGGCCGAAAGATTCGTTGACCTTGCCCTCAACCATGATGGACACCGGCCCTGACGAGGAACGCGCTAAAACAAAGATATCGCTCTGTGGGGCGCGCACTCCGCCGGGCAGGGGGACCTTGAACTCCGGCACAGCGAGAAGCGGAGTCAGGCCTGTCAGCAAAGGCTCGGCGCTCTCGGCAAATGCCAGGCTGACCTCGGAAGGGAATGCGTCCGCGGTCTCCCAGCTATGCGCCAACGTACGGGCGGAGTGGCCGGACTTCCACTGCGTTACCGGGTCGGCAAGCAATGCCTGCCAGTCTTCAGGCCCTGACGTGAATGCAAAAAGGCGTGACATGGTCTTACGTTCCTTGTGTTCCCATAACCATGATTGAAATAGTATTATCTTTTGGGGCCATTTTACCCATCTTCCGAATCTTGTAAATACGTAAACATACGTATGTCTCACAAAGAGACTAAAACTCGTTTCTTATTATTACCTGAATCCTGCACCTTGACGAAGTAAAAAAGATAAAACCATACGGGCTACACTGATATAATGCGGTTATCTCTCAAACAACCCATTGTGCCAGGAGGTAACCCATACGGTTAAACAACAAAAGA
>Ga0315281_10006182_pt1 | contig 17073 bp, 19 predicted proteins | sample YL17G07_0_MG_FD_204540 | JGI IMG/M metagenome (GOLD analysis project Ga0315281, IMG submission 204540) | Sediment microbial communities from Yellowstone Lake, YNP, Wyoming, USA - YL17G07_0 | ecosystem: Environmental > Aquatic > Freshwater > Lake > Sediment | place: USA: Wyoming | collected...
ATTTATACTCAGCGACTCAGCAATTAAAATTCAGTTTTTGAGTATTATTCAGTTTAATCCAATATTTCAAGCACACAGCGTTTACCTATTTTTGTTCCCGAAGCACTGAGTATTGTCCTCATTGCTCGCGCTGTATTTCCCTGCTTTCCGATAACCTTCCCAATATCACTTGTAGCAACACGCAATTCAAAAATAGCGGTTCTTTCTCCGTATACCTCAGCTACTGCAACCTCCTCCGGCTTATCTACCAGAGACTTCGCCATGAGTTCAATAAGTGCTTTCATATCCACCTCCATAAGCATTCGGGCTGTTTTTTAACAGACCCAAAATTTTCAAAAGTTTCTTCACAACAATCTGTAGGTTTATCTAAATGTTAGGTACTTTTCTTAAATCTTAGAGCCTTCTTCCTTACCTAACTCACGCTTAAGGATTTTCAGTGCTCCTTCAACATTATTCTCATTGACTTTAATCTCCAAAACAACTATCTCCAGCCTCTCCCTGTACCCATACCACCACCATAGCCACCCCTTCTATCATTAAAGCCACGCCGCTTTTGTTGTGGTCTCGCCTCAGCTACAGTAAGTGATTTTCCCATAAAATCTTTACCATTAAGGGTTGCAATCGCTTTTTTTGCATCGTTTTCATCTACCATCTCAATAAAACCAAAGCCTTTGGATCGTTCCGTGAAGTTATCCTTCATTATTTTTAATGATTCAATCTCTCCATACTCTGAGAAGAGATCCCTTAAATCTTGTTCTGTTGCATTAAATGCAATGTTCCCAACATACATTTTTCTCATTATTTCAACCTCCTGTTTTGTTGATAAACCACTCTGAAGGTTTTAAATCTCAGAGCCTTCTTCTATTTTTGTTTCTCTTTGTTCTGGTTCTGTCCCACCACAATATCTTTCTAAAAACTCCTCCCTGTCCATCCCATGTCCCAAACAAAAACCAGAAACATCCATTTTATCACAGCCCAAAGTCTGATAATGCCCGTTAAGTCTTATAGCTTCAGTATGAAACATCTTACTATTACGCCCTCCATGATTTACATAACGGACATAAGGTAAGATGATAGATTTGCCTATACGGTATGCTTTCATATTCTTTTTAATCTTATATAAGCATTGACTTATATAAAGTGGCATAAAAGTCCTTCCTCAACTATGAAAAATTAAATGTTATCAGTTGGGGATACTGTTAAAAGGTGAGCATTGTGAAATGAAATCTATTTATCAGTTTCCCTATTCGACTATTTCTTCTTTTCTATTGTTTTTAGTATAACAGATTATCTTGCCTTTATGTTCTTAAATAGAAACACTTGCGAATTATATAAGAAAGTCTTCAAAGGAAGCATTGGCCAATTCTCCGGATGTATCGTCATTATTTAATTTCCTTGACTAATTGTTAGTGGACATGATATTATAATAACAAGATTTTAGAGGTTTTTGCGTTCACAAGAGGCCACAAAGACTTTTAGCTTTGTGGCCTTTTTTATTGAGTCCTTCTGAGATTTTAGTTTATAGATAAGGAGGTAAACAAAATGACACAAGGAACTGTGAAGTGGTTCAACGACAGCAAAGGTTTTGGCTTTATTGCTGCTGAAGACGCAACTGAAGTATTTGTCCACCATACGTCTATCCAGGGCAATGGATTTAAGACCCTTGCCGAGGGTGACAAGGTCAGCTTTGATACTGAACAGGGCCCGAAAGGTCCCAAAGCAATCAATGTAGTCAAACTGTAATTACTTGGTCAAGGCTCCCTCTGCTTGAGGGAGCCTTATCCTTTGAGAGGAATGAGAGGAACATGAATAACAGTAAGAATGTGGCAAGGATGGAGAGGATGCAGGAAAGGATGCAGCAGAGACGTGAAGCAGGCTCTGTAGCTACACACTTCCCTGAGGTTGCAAACATCGTCATGAATATGACATATAACCAGAGGGGGGCAAAATCGATACTCCGGACCTTTAATTTCACTCCCAACAACTATGCTTTTTTCATGATAAACTGCTTAAGAAAAGACTGTGTTGATGGTGGGTTTGATCTAACCCAGGTTATAACCGCGATGATCAGAAACCGCAGAGTGGAGGCAAAAGGAGCCCTCATTTGTGAAGGTAATGATCCTTCCGTCAACCACTCAGATATTGTCTATGAAGTTGCCATACAGTACACGTAAAAACGCTGTCCTTTAATCTTATGATATATTGAGATAACAGAATCTCCTCTCGTAGTATCAACTTCCATCGCGGTTTTGAACGTATTCATTCCCAAAGTTACCGCTTCAGAATAGTCAAAGTAACTTCTAACGACCTTATATATCAGATACTTTTGGTGGTTTTTTCTCCTCTTCTTGTATTGCACACTTCACTTATTGCACACTTCACTTTTTTATATTTTATTAATCCCCTTATAAAAGTAAGTATCCCTATGGGGATTAAAATCCATCCAATGATAACGATTACAATATGGCTGAAAAACTTTATAAATGTTACTCCCAGATCCTAAAACATTTAAACCTGCAAGAAAAAGAACAATAAAGCTTATAAGAAGATGTTTCCTTAGTGATTGAGCATAATGAAAGAAGGTGGCTTCATAACTCCCAAATGCATTATCGTCAGTCACAATGAATCTGAATTAACTTTTAATGCATAGATCAAATTTTAATGTGAGCATCTTTATCATGCCTATATCTATAAAATTTGAAAAGTATAAATATTACAAACAGAACGATTATAAGCAGGATGCCAATATGTTCAACCCTTGTAATATCCCGTTTTATTACCTGCAAACTGTTCCCGCCTGCGTATCCTGCACCGACCATAAGTGCCATTGTAAACAGGGAAGAAAAAGCGTCTGCGACCAAGAACTTGACGGATGACATTTTCACTACTCCGGAAACAATAAATATCTGCGCTCTCAATCCGGCAACATGCCTGCCGACCAAAATTATCAATATCCCCCACCGCCTGAATTTCTCCTCCAGTCTTGAAAGCCGTTCAGGGGTCATAATCCTTCTGAATCTTCCTTTATCAACAACAGCACGGCCATATTTCTTTCCTACATAATGGAGAACAAAATCTGTTGCCAGTAAACCGGAGTATACAGTAAGCAGGGCCGGAACGGGCTTAATGATATTTGTAGAAATTAAAAATCCACAAAGAATCAAGGTAGTGTCTTCTGGCAAAGGAAAACCAATACCCCCGAGGATAAGGAGGATAAAAAGTCCCAGGTATGGAAAGTGTTCTAAAATAGGCGAAAAGTTCAATAGAAATATAAGTGCATAAGAGACATATGATCCTTTATTTCATTCGTTACTTTCTAATTACAAGCATAGGGATCTTTGTCTCTTTATTTACTAAGAAGTTCATTATTATTGCCATTTAATCGTCATTCCCGGGAAAGCGGTAATCCAGCAAAAACATAAGTTCTATTTATTCCGAATATACATTACCATTCAGCTATAAGCCAAATCTTCTGAATAAATAGTATTTAGGAAAATCAATTCCGAGTGTAAAGAGTGCAGAAAATCCCAGAACAGCAAGTACCTGATATGCTGTGAGGGATGGAATGAAGAGACCGTATATACCCAAGAGTGCAAATCCTGCGATTGTCGCAACACTAAATAGGAATAATTCTCTTCCCGGAAGTGATGACCAGAAATGTCTCCGTTCTCTTACGATCAATACTCTAAACTGGCTGTTAAATATAAGGTTCAGCATTACCAACGTACGCAACTTCCCCCATTCCAGGTGAAAATATTTCATGCCCATTATGATTACGATTATACCTTCCACAACTAACAGCATACCGGGAATAAGTGACGCTAAAGTAATATTCTTCACATTCCACTTGTTCGGATTACTTGTATACTTTACATTGTCGGTTGCCAGGGACATTGTTACGAAATCATTTGCAAATACAAGTAGTGACATGCCAACGAGAGAGAGAACAATTTCATTTAACCAGAAGAAGCTCAAAGTGAGTAAGACGACAAATTCTATAACCTTGGTAACCTTGTTTATGACCCAAGTTAGCATTCGCTGATATGTCTGCCTGCTTATTGTTACCGCATCTATTATTACACTTATACCCGGTTCGGTTAAGACCACGCTTGCAGATGCTTTTGCAACATCAGTTGAATTGCTCACTGCTATCCCCATCTCTGCCTGCTTAAGCGCCGGCGCATCGTTAACTCCATCGCCTGTCATTCCCACCATGTGTCCTCTGGATTGTAAGAGCTTAACTATTTTGTACTTGTCCTCCGGATATATCTCAGCAACACCATCGCTTTCTCCAACAACCATCAGCCGTTCGTCTTCGCTCAGGCCTTCTTCAATATCTGCCAGCCGGATAATGTTACTTCCGATCCCTACCTGAAGGGCTATCTCTTTAGCTATGGCAATATTATCACCGGTAAGCATTATTGGCTTTATTCCCAGCTTCCTTGCTTCTTCTATCATGCTTTTTGAATCTGGTCTGGGAGGATCGGCCATCGGCAGCAACCCTGCAAGTTGAAGATTGTCCAGGTCATCGCCTTCTGATTTTGCAACTGCAATCGTTCTGTACCCTTTTTGAGAAAATTCTTCTATTGTTCTGTTTGCCTGCGCTATGGTCTCTTTATCGATTTCCCGGCACAGAGATATGACTATCTGTGCTGCGCCTTTAATGGCTTTAACGCGCTTTCCATTGGCTTCAATAACTGCCTCTGTCCTCTTGATTGATGGATTAAAGGGTGTATATGAAATCTGTTTGTATGCATTAAAATCCACACCCGCAGTTTTAGCATATTCAATAACAGCAAGGTCTATTATGTCCATGCCTTCTTCTTGAGATGCTAAAGCGGCTACTCTGATAACATCTTCTTTCTTATATACGGAAAACGGTATGCTATCGGTAACTGATAATTTGTTCTGCGTTATTGTACCTGTCTTATCAAGGCAGAGAACGTCTATCGAAGCAGCATCCTCAATCGAATCGAGCCTGGCTACCAGCACCCCTTCCCTGGCGAGTTCCATCGCGCCCACAGCTTGAACTATGGTAAGCACAGCTGGAAGGGCTACAGGGACTGCTCCCATAAGAAAGATTACAGCAAAAGTCAGTATCACCAAGATACCCGTATGGATAAGTAAAGCATATATTGAAACTAAAATTGATGCGGTGACACCCAGGTACATCATGTATTTGACTATAGCCATCATTACTTCCTTTTGATGGGACTTGGGCTTGGCTATCTTGATCAATTCGGCTGTCTTACCAAAGTATGTATTTGCTCCAGTATTGACTACTACGCATCTGGCTTCTCCTCGCCTCGCTACGGAGCCTGAGTAGATGATGTCCAATTGATGTGCATCTACAGGTAAAGATTCTCCTGTTAAAGCTGATTCATCAACCGAGAGTTCGCCGCTTATAATTTTGGCATCGGCAGGCACTATATCGCCAAGTTTAACAGCAATGGTATCTCCTGGCACAATCTCTTTAGCCTCTTTCATTACCCATTTTTCATCCCTCAATATTTTTGCCTTGATCGCCAGCTTTTTCTTCAGAAGCTCGACCGCTTTTTGTGAACTGCGTGAGTGTATGTGACCTATGACGGCATTTACCGTAAGCAGCACAAAGATTATCACCCCTTCAAGATAATGTCTCAATATGAATGTAAGCACCATTGACAGTTCCAACAACCACGGCATGGGACCCCAGTAGCGCAACAGAAATTCAAGAAGAAGATTCCTCTTTTTCTCTATCATTTCGTTATATCCAAATATTTCAAGGCGATTCTTGACTTGCGAACCGGTAAGACCGTCTGTGGTTGTTTCTAAAAATTTAAGGGTCTCTTCTAAGGAGACTTTTTTATACTCGGATGTGCTCCTCACTTTAAAATCCATCTAAGCGACTCCCTTTCATTGTCATACCCCGGACACGCATCACCTCTTAACTACCATGACAGGGATTTTTGTATCTTTATGAATTACGCCATAGATAACACTGCCGCGGACAGCTGCACTAATGCATACTCAACAGATTTCTTCGCAGGATCAGAACCGTCTGTAGGAATAAGAATCTCTGCAATCATCACCTCTACTTTTTTATATTAAATTTTCAAGCTGATTTCAGGGCTTGCTGATAAACTTTCAATGCATATTGCTTGACCATTCTTCGCGAACTGAAAGACGTACCTGTCGTTTTGATCGCATCCTTCATGATCCTAAGCCATCCGGTAGGAGTTCCAGAGTTGTCGAGTGTGTAATAGAGAGGGACGATCTCTTTCTCGAGGAGATCGTAAATAGACTCTGCGTCCTTTTCGTCTCCGTTCCCTTCAAATGCCCATCCGTTCTTGCCGTTGAATCCCTCTATCCACCATCCGTCGAGGACACCCAGTTGCGGCACACCGTTCAAAGACGCCTTCATTCCGCTGGTTCCGCATGCCTCCATCGGCGGCAATGGATTGTTTAGCCAAAGGTCAACGCCGTGAACCATGTATTGCGCCAGCTGTTCATCATAGTTTTCGACAAATGCAATCCTGCCGCCCAGTTCTGTATCATTGGCAAATTGAAATATATGCTGTAATATCCTCTTCCCTTCTTCATCAGCAGGATGGGCTTTGCCGGCAAATATTATCTGCAGAGGTTTCCACCGGTCATTCAGGAGCTTCTTGAGCCGTTCAGGGTTTTTGAAGATAAGATCAGCCCTTTTATAGGACGCAAAACGGCGGGCAAACCCGATTGTCAGTGACATGGGATCAAGCAATACTCCACTGTTTATTACATTGATCGGATTAACCCTGTTCTCTATCCATCGCTTTCTCGCCTGTTCCCTGATAAAGTTAATCAGTTTCATCTTGAGCCAGTAATGCAGTTGCCATAATTCGGTATCAGGTATATCATCGATTAATTCCCATATTACCGAATTATCATGATCTTCAAGCCAGTTCGGACCGAGATATTTATTGAAAAGAAGTTCGATCTTCGGTTCTATCCACGTCGGTACATGTATTCCATTCGTGATGTGACCGATAGGCACTTCCTCTTCTTTCCTGTTAGGCCAGAGTGGCTGCCACATGCGACGAGTTACCTCCCCGTGTTTTTTGCTCACGCCGTTATTATTGCTGGACATCCTCAAAGCCAAGACGGTCATATTGAATCCCGCAGTGGGTTCCTTCGGATGTATGCCCAGTTGGAGAAAATCATCACGGCTCAGACCAAGGAAAGGATAACAGTGGCTGAAATATTTATCCATAAGATGGAAGGGAAACACATCATGACCCGCCGGCACAGGAGTATGAGTGGTAAAAATTGTTGTAGCACGTACCTGTTCTACTGCATCTTTAAAACTCATCCCCTCCTCAACTCTTTCCCTGATACGTTCCAGCAATGCAAAAGCAGGATGGCCTTCATTCAGGTGCAATGCTGAATGCTTGATGCCGAGGGCATTTAACATCGCGATTCCGCCAATGCCAAGCACAATCTCCTGGCGGAGTCGCTGCTCAATGTCCCCGATGTACAGATGTGCACTGATTCTCCGATTCCAGGGGTCGTTCATATCAATGTCCGTATCCATCAAATACAGGGGGATGCGACCCACATCTACTTTCCATATTGCGATATAGATTGGAGGGTCCACAAAAGGAACTCTCACTATGAGCTGTTCGCCTTTTTCATTCATGACCCTTTGTATGGGAGCAGCATCCCTGTCCAGGACTTCGTCAATGTCTTCCTGCCATCCGTCCATCCGTATTTTCTGGCGCAGATAACCTTCGGGATACATAAATCCGACTGCAACCATTGGTACACCGAGATCGCTGCATTCTTTTATATGATCTCCAGCAAGAAAACCTAATCCGCCTGCATAAAAGGGAAGAGAGTGATGCAGACCATATTCTGCGGAAAAATAGGCTATCGGAAGACAATCTGGATCTTTGATATTTGATGCGAACCAGCATACCTTCGTTTTAATATCCCCATGGTACCGTGCAAGTACAACATCGTAATGATGAAGGAAATCAGTCTTGCTCTCAAATGACTGTAAAGTTTCTGCCGGAATATCCTGTAACATCTGTACCGGATTATGGCCACCCTCTTTCCACTTAACCCTGTCTATCATTTTAAAGAGCATCCTTGCTGCCGGATGCCAGCTCCACCACAGATTATATGCAAGCTCATGGAGACCTGATAGTCTCTCCGGAATGTTTTGAAATTTCTCTTTCATGGTTTTCATTTCATTGTTCCTCTGAATTATAAATTTTTTAAGCTCTTACGACTAATATTCAAACATTTTGAGTATGTATTTTACTATCTCTTCCGCATAATCACCCGGATTTCTTTCTTAATCGTATTGTAGCATTCCAGTCCCCGGATTTCTCATTATCGTGAATGACACTGCGGCAGAAACCACAGGGTCATTCACTTAAGGTTTTTTTGCTTTCTTAATTTTATTGCGTACCCAATAAAATTGTGCGCTAACTCTGCCATCGGATACAGCCATCATGATAGATAAAACAACTCCAATTTTATTGTCTGATCTCTGAAAGTGTCATTCTGAATCTCGCCCTACAACAAGTTCAGGTTCTCTAAGTTCAGAATCTCTTCATGGCAGGCATGTTTCAGTTCACTTTGCAGTCCACTCAGAAACACTCTGAAATCTTGTGACATGAATACATTTGATAATCTCTACTAATATCAGCGCTGTTTCAGGGGAATGAACAAATTCAGCAAGGCCTGGGTGTTTTTTTAAGAATATTCCTTTAAGTTCCAACCATTTTTTACCCTTTCTCATGGGAAGGGCATTGCCCAAGATCGTGACAGATTCAGCGACCATGTAATCTTCGGCAGTATTCGTTCGCGTATCGATCAGGAAAGACACATGTTTGTTTTTTAAGATATTCCTGTATTTTCGTGTGGACTTCGGGGTTGTGAAAATAACCTCTTTCATATCAGGAGTCAGAGCATAAGCAATTAAAGAGGTATATGGTTGTCCGCCGGAGTCAGTTGCAAGGACTGCATGTGGTTGTGTTGTATCAAGAATACGTAATCTCGCGGGTACAGATATATTTCCTTTACTTACTTTGTCAGGTAATGTGTTACTTAATTTTCGCATTATTCACTTTAATAGTATACTATAATAAAAAATGTACCCATTCAGTTATAAGTGGTAGCCGCAGCCTTTAGGCTGCACCAAGTAACGCAGGCTGAAGCCTGCGGCTACCAAATTCCACCCTTCACTGAAGGGTTACTAAAAAACTTATATATAAGTTCAGAGGACTATTAAGATGTGTGCAACAGAACGTCCAAATGTAAGAGCTGTTATAGATAATCTAACGAAACCCATGCCACTTGGGAAAAAGATTAGTCTAATGTTAAAAAATTCTGCCATCAAAATGGCAAGATTTCAAACCTGCTGCGGCCATCCCGGAGAGCCCGGATGTTGACAGAAATAATAAACCTCTCTGTCAGTGAGGTTCTTGCTCACTTGGAATCCTTCAAAACAAATCCTTCAAAACTTCTTGACAAAGGGTTCCAAGTAAAAGAAAATACAATTTAGAGTAAATAAAGAAGGGAGAAATTTAAGATCAGAAAGGAGGAGCAATGAAAAAGCAGTTTATATTTTTGTTAGTTGTGTTCAACTTTTTAACCTTTTTAGTTTATCCAATCTTGTCTGCTGAATGCATAACACCATCTAAAGACGGAGTCTTTCCGGAGATAGCCATTCCTGTTCCACAAAATACAGCAGAAAAGGACTATCTTGGACTCAAGGGGAAAGACACTTTCAAATTATCCCAGATAAAGGCTGAGGTACTGATACTTGAGATATTCAGCATGTATTGCCCATATTGTCAAAAAGAGGCCCCACTGGTCAACGAACTTTATCAGAGTATAAATAACAGGCCTGATATCAAGGATAGGATTAAAATTATCGGGATCGGTGCCGGCAATACCCCCTTTGAAGTTGAGGTCTTCAAAAACCAATACAATATTCCATTTCCACTTTTCTCTGATGAGTCTTTTTCTGTACACAAATCTGTTGGAGAAGTCAGGACTCCATACTTTTTTGTCATTAAAATCAATGCCGACGGATCTAACAAGATTCTTTATTCTAAAGTTGGCAGTATTCAAGACCCAAACCAATTCTTGGATCTCATAATTAAAGAATCTGGTTTAAATAAGGAGGGTTAACTATGCTAAATAAAATAATATTTTACTTTAGAGTAATATGCGTAATCCTGGCGATACTCTTTTCTGTTGCGATTGCATATGGTGCATCAGAACAATTTAAAGGTAAAATCTATAACCCTGGAATACTCAAACCAATTGACAGTAAAGCAAAGCTAAGAGCTGGAGATAAGGCTCCTGATTTTACCTTGCTATCTGTATCAGGAGAGAAGATATCCCTCAAACAATATCTTGGTAAAAAGAATGTCGTGATTTCTTTCGTCCCCGCAGCCTGGACCCCTGTTTGTTCTGATCAATGGCCTGGTTATAACATAGCCAAAAGTTTTTTCGATAAGAATGATACTATCTTGATCGGCATTACTGTGGATAACATTCCTACACTGTATGCATGGACAAAAGAGATGGGTGAACTCTGGTTTCCAGTGCTTTCTGATTTCTGGCCTCACGGAGCAGTAGCCAAAAAATATGGGGTTTTACGTTCTAATGGAGTATCTGAAAGAGCACTTTTCGTAGTAGATAAAAAAAGGATTATTCGTTACATTGACATTCACGATATTAACAGGAGACCCAATCTTGAGGTTTTAGTTAAAGAACTGGAGAAGCTTGGGAAATAGGCCAGTTTTACATTTCTTATTAATAGTTTGTTTATCCGCACCAATTTTCCTTGAGCATGCATTGGCTGAAACAAAGCCAATTAGTTCAGGTGCTCGTTTTCCCAACCTGATATTTGAAGATAGCTCGCCCAGGGAAATACAGGCATATCTGGGCATATCACGGAAAAACAATTTCTCCTTCAAGGACATGAGCGGAACTCTATTTCTCTTTGATGTCTTCAACACTTATTGCACAAGCTGTCCAAAAAATGTCCCGATTCTCAATAATGTATATTCCGCTATCGAAAATGATCTCTTATTAAGGGGAAAAATAAAGGTAGTCGGTATTGCTATTGGTAATAACCAAAACGAGGTTGAAAGTTTCAAAAAGGAATATAAAGCCTTGTATCCTATACTCACTGATTTGCATTTTGCGGCTCATAAGGCTTTAGGAAATCCTCGGGTTCCCTATACAATATTTGTAAAGAAAGATAAGGGGAAAGCTATTGTGATGAATATACATCAAGGTGTGATTGAGTCACTGAATACTATTATGGATCAGGTGAGAGATCTTCTCAAATGCAACAAAACTCGATAAAAATGTCAAAGTGTTTTGTATATAATATAATATTTGTGTACAATATAATACATAAAAAGCCATGAAATCTAAACTTGCCATTGCTACTATCATTTCCGGATGGCTTCTCTTCACTGCCTGGCTGTTATATGATTACCTTGAATACCAAGATCGCATGATCATTCATATTTTCCAGCCAACTGAATATTATGAAAGCACAGCCTTCCATATTTTGATTTTACTTGCACCTTTAGTTTACACAATTATAGGTTATCTTATTAACGAAAGGGCAAAGCTTCTCAAAAGCCTTAAGGAATCTGAAGAAAAATATCGAGCCCTCTCACTTATTGACGAACTTACAGGTCTTTATAACAGGCGAGGATTCTTTTTTCTGGCAGAACAGCAGTTAAAAATATCTAACCGGGCAAGGAAAGGAATGTTGCTGCTTTTCACTGACCTTGATGATGTAAAGTCGATCAATGACACCCTGGGCCATAACGAAGGTGACAAAGCACTAATTGATGCAGCGAATATCCTCAAAAATACTTTTCGCAAATCTGACATAATAGCTCGCATTGGTGGAGATGAGTTTGCAGTTCTTGCGTTAGAGACCTCTGAGACAGTTACTGAGTTATTGTCTACGCGTTTGCAAGAGAATCTTAAGAGCTACACCGCAGAAGAAGCCCGTCTTTACAAGCTTTCATTAAGTACGGGTTTTGCACGCTATGACTATGAATACCCTATTCCTCTTGAAGAATTACTTATCAAAGCAGACACCAATATGTATGAGCAGAAACGGAAAAAAACAGTTCTTAGCTAAAGAAGATCACTCTGAAATCCTTAGCCATTTAATTCATAATTTTTATGCATACTGACAGCGTGGTTTAAAAAGGTGGAGGGGTGTTATTTTACTTGTTCACGAACTTGATTTTCAAAAGATGTGCTGAACAGGAGATACATGGGTCATAGGACCTGACCAACATTTCAATAGCAAGGGTTATTTCTTCATCACTTCTGTTGAGAATCTCCGTAACCAGCTTCATCATATCGTATTCGATATTGCCAGTGTTCTGGTTTGTAGGGATTACGCAGTTAGCGTTTGTTATGATGCTATTTTCATCTGTCTGATAATTATGGAACAGGATACCTCTGGGAACTTCAACTGCACCCACACCGTTGCCAGCCCGTACAGGAATCTTATGCTGTTCATTTAATCCAACAACGATTTCCTCTTCATAATTTAAAGAGGTGCTTTTCAAGTCTTCTACAATAGATATTGCGTCTTCAAGACAATGTACACTCTCAACTAATTGTGCAACCGTGTTGAAATATGGGTTAATGCATTTAGGCTTCATTCTCATTGCAGCGGCTATCTCCTTGGCCTTTGGGTGAAGCTTTTCAGAATTCAGATTAAATCTTGCAAGGGCGCCGACTGCATATGATTCCCTGCTAAGTTTGGCATGTTTTGCCGATGAGTGAGGGACTACAAATTCATTGGTAATTTTCCTGTAATCTTTTTTATTCATTCTCACACCGTCAGTAGAACCAATATCTCCCATTAATAGAGGGTATTCACCATTATCGCTTACAAGTGCAACATATTCAGTATCTCGTTCGAATTCAGGAAATTTTAAAGATGCAGCTAATTCTACTGTTGCATCCATATCAGGCCTCATTTTCTTCAACATGTCAAGCATGGCGTCTAAATCTTTCGGCATAGGGAGTTTGGTAAATCCTCCCACAATCGCAGATATGGGATGTACATGCCGGCCGACCAGGATATCGCATATGTCATTGCAGGTTTTTTTCATACGTAAAGCCCTGCGTACAACTTCATTATGGCTGCTGATAAGTGGGACAAAACTCTTGACACTTAGCAGGTCTGGAGCCACAAGCAGATAAATATGAAGAATGTGACTGTCGAGAATCTCAAGATGCAGGAGGAGTTTTCTCAGTTTAACAGTCTGTTCTGTTGGTATTATACCGAGGGCGTCTTCTGCTGCCTGGATTGAAGCAAGTGAGTGTCCGCATGCACATATGCCGCAGATCCTGCTGGTAATATGTTGCGCTTCGAATATCGACCTGCCACGCAGCATTCCTTCAAAAAACCGGGGTGCTTCAACAATATCGAGACGGCAGGTTTCTATTTTTCCCTGCTTTACATTGATGACAATATTTCCATGCCCTTCAACCCTTGTCAGGTATTCAACATTAATATTTAAATTTCTTTTCATCTTAACTGAGCTCCATGCATTTGTTATACATATTCATCTTATTCAGAATTAGTTCTATAGGAATTTTATATTTTGCCAGCACGTCCTGTGCACCTTTTTCATTCGGGTTGCTGACCATACCGCGGCATCCATAACAGATATTGCCATTGTTTATACACCATGAATTGCACCCTGCCTTTGTCACAGGCCCGAGACAGGTAACTTTTTTATCATACATGCATACATTCTCATTCAGCTTGCATTCAACACAGACAGGGTAATCGGGTACATTATAGGGAATACCCTGTAAAACCGCCTTTAGAACGGCAACAAATTCGGGTATGTATACCGGACAGCCGTTAACAAAGTAATCGACCTTCACAACCTGATGGACAGCTTTTGTCATGTCCGTCGGGAAGAACCGGTAACTTTCCCCGTATACATATTCTCTGATATCGTCAAGGCTAAAGTTGTTCTTCATGCAGTTTACACCACCGATAGTCGCACAGGAGCCATAGGCGATGAGTATCTTTGATTTTTTACGTATCTGCTGAATCCTTTCGACTGCATTGGGGGCGGTAATACTCCCTTCTATTATGGCGATGTCAAAATTCTTGCCCCACTTCTCGGACATGACTTCTCTCCATTCCATAACATTTATGGAACCGAGGACAGACAAAAGATCTTCTCCCATGTTTGCGATCTGCAACTGGCATCCTTCGCAGCAAGCAAAATCAAAAATACCGACTTTTGGTTTTTTCATACTAAAAAGCCTCACTCAAATTTTTTATCCGTTCATAATTAAAAACCGGCCCGTCCTGACAAACGTAGAGGTTCTGGATCTGGCAGCGGCCGCATTTTCCATTGCCGCATTTCATGTTGCGCTCAAAGGATAAGAGAATCTGACGCTCAGGGATTCCCTTGGCCAGAAGCTCTTTTATCACAAAGTTATACATGACCGGGGGCCCGACGACTGCAGCAAACGTCCTCAACGGCTCGATATCAACACCGGGTATGAGCTTTGTGATTACGCCGACATTCCCTGCCCAGTCAGGGTCCGCGCGGTCTACCGTACAGGCATAATGAAGATCTGTACGCTTATTCCAGTGTTCAAGTTCATCACTGAAGAGCATATCCTTTGGCTCTTTGCATCCAAATAAAATATGAACCTTTCCGAAATCACGACGGTTGTCAAGGACATAAGTAATCAAAGACCTTAAAGGAGCTATACCCAACCCGCCGGCAATAATCAATAAATCATTTCCCTCGAGTATCCTTATAGGGAAGCCTTTTCCGTAAGGCCCACGAATTCCTATCTCACCTCCGGCCTTTAATTTATGCAGACTTCTGGTAACTTTTCCGACTGCCCTTACACATAGATCAAATGAATCACGCTTGGTAGGAGAGGAACAGATGGAAATGGGAACTTCTCCGATACCTAAAAGAGAGACCATGATAAACTGTCCTGGCTCGTGATCAAGTGTTTCCCTGTTCCTGAGCGCTATCTCGAAAAACTTTTCATTTGCAGTCAGTTTTTTTGTCTGAAGGATCTTTGCCTTCTTTAATATATAGCTTGAATCCTTTATAGCTACTTTTTCCATACCCTGTCCTCACTCTCTTTTAACAGTTCATTAAGGGTCTCTTTAAGACTTATGCTGGCCATGCAGGTGCGGGTACACCTGCCACATCCGGTACAGAAGAATCGAGAAAACTTGTCGACAGGATACCGGAATTTACGGTAATACCTGTGCCTCTGTCTTGCAGAGCGCTCTTTCCTGAAATTCGTACCCCCGGCTACCCTCGCAAATGGCTCAAGCTGACAGGAGTCCCAGACGCGATACCTGACTCCACTCTTAAGATTAAGGTCAAGCTCATCCCGTATGTCGAAGCAGTAACACGTCGGACATACATTCGTGCAGTTTCCGCATGCCAGACATCGTTCTTCGAGGTCTTGCCAAACGCGTGCACTGAAAGACATGTCGAACAGTTCGGGTATATGCCTGCGCTCGATAGGAACTTCATTGTTGAATATCTTTCTTTTATGATCACGCAATTTATTAAGCTCACTTATATGCGACATATCAGCTTTTTCAAAAGATTCTGTTGCATCCACAATTTCATCTCCAGCTTGGGTATTCACATGGACAATAAAATAATCTCCTAAATCAGTAAAGAAAAGGTCATATCCACCGCTTGGAAAGCTTGCATTGACGAGGTGGCAACTTGCATATTCGTCACAATATTCATTGCATTCCAATCCGATCAGACTTATCTTGTTTTTACGCATCAGATAATTGTAATCTTTAGGACTTTCAGAAAAGACCATATTCAGGCACTGGATTCCGGCAAGATCACAGGTATGAACTCCAAAGATCGTAATCGATTCGTACTCAACAACTGCTTCAGCATCTGCTCCCTTAGTAGTTTTAAATTCCAGAAGTATTTCGACTTGAGGCATAAAGAATTTTTTCGGAGGCAGGATGGTAGGAATATATTGAAGAGCAATTTCACTGCCAGAAGAAACTTCTTCAAATGCAAAATTATTATAGCCTTTAGATACAGGAGCAAGCAGCTTCTGCCTCTTCGAAAGACTCGAAATGAAATCATTAAATCTCTTCTTTTTCAGTATTATATATTGCATATCTTCCATATTTTCCTCTTAATTTTTGTATTATATTTATTATACCAACTAAGTATCTGTTCGGACAGATTTTTTACAGGTTTGAGAGCATTCTCTTGACATCTGTTTTTTTATATGCTATATATGGTCTAAAGTATTACAAACCTATGTTATGACGAATTACTATCAATAATGACTGAAATGACTTTTAACTTGTTTTTTTGTGCAGTTTTTTTATCAATATATAATCTCAAAGAAAGGAGGGTATTATGAAGGTTATTACGCGCAGAGACTTCTTAAAGATCTCTGGAGTTGCTGCAGCTGGCTTAACAGTTAGCCAGTTGGGTTTTGATTTAACCCCTGCTCAGGTTTATGCTGCCGAGCTTCGAACTGAACTCCGGATCAAAGGTGCCAAGGAGACTCCCACGATATGCTGTTTTTGTTCGGTGGGATGTGGAATCCTGGTATCCACAGACAAGAAGGGAAAAGTGATTAATGCTGAGGGTGACCCTGATCACCCAATCAGCGAAGGCGCACTGTGTGCCAAAGGTGCCGCATCGTATCAGATAGCTGTTAATGAAAACCGCCTTAAGAAAGTCCGCTATCGTGCTCCTAACAGCAACAGTTGGAAAGAGGTCAGTTGGGAATGGGCTCTTGATAAAATTGCCGCTAATATCAAAAAGAGCCGTGATAAGAGCTTTATGGAAAAGAACGCCGATGGAAAGGTGGTTAATCGAACTAATGGAATTGCTTCTGTAGGCAGCGCAGCTCTGGATAATGAGGAATGCTGGCTGCTTCAAAAGTTCCTCAGGTCTCTCGGCCTCGTCTATATCGAACATCAAGCCCGCATATGACACAGCGCAACTGTAGCGGCTCTGGCAGAGTCGTTCGGTCGCGGTGCAATGACAA
>Ga0315281_10006183_pt1 | contig 17073 bp, 24 predicted proteins | sample YL17G07_0_MG_FD_204540 | JGI IMG/M metagenome (GOLD analysis project Ga0315281, IMG submission 204540) | Sediment microbial communities from Yellowstone Lake, YNP, Wyoming, USA - YL17G07_0 | ecosystem: Environmental > Aquatic > Freshwater > Lake > Sediment | place: USA: Wyoming | collected...
GTTTTAGGCCTTATACGCGAGGCGAGCGGTTCTGACCCGTTCATGCCGCCATTATACTCCCAAGAGAAAGAGCGACCACCAGTCTCTATCTAGCCGGAAATATTGGCATAGTATTGATGATTCGGGAAAATTTCTATCCTCCGAAAAATACCGTGTAAATAAAACGGACGAATGGGTCTATGTCCGGGCCATAGACAATTGACGCGCCAAGGCCTCCGGTAATAGTGATGAGTATTAGTCCCACGAGGGCCAAGACGGGGCCGAGGGCGGTCTCACGCATAATTCGGGAAAGTCTTTGGATAACCCTCCAGATGGGCGACAGAGGAGACGAGACTGCAAAAGCCGAAGAAGCAAATTTTGTCCGCTCGATGAAGTACACGAGATACGCGACCGCAAGAACAGAGAATACTATTGTGGCTGATACCGCATACGCCGAATGAGTTTCTATCAAACGAGACATCTGGTCCGGAATAGAAACGGTGCCCTGGATTGCTTCTTCAGCCATCTCTCCCGTTATTACAGTCAAATATGAAGCTAGTGCCCCCATAACCGCCAGAAAACCTTTGATAGGGACGAGACTCGGAAAACGCGAAGCCAGACGTCCACGGATTACCACTTCAAGAAGCGCGTACACGACAAGAAGACCGATTGGAAAATGAACAAATAAAGGATGGATGTTCATATGAATTGTTACTGAGAAGTTTCCGACACGACCGTAACGCAACCGGAGTATGTGGTCGTACCGTTCTCTTCTATCAACGACTCTTGCCCATCGCTCAAAAATACAAATGATCCATCGGCGTTCGTGTATCGGGCGCTGGAGGCCGAAGTTGCCTGGGCCAAATCAACGGTACGATTATTTTCCAGCGTCAGACGCACCGCATTCGGAGAGAACTCGGCCATAATGGTCTTTCCATCGGAACACACAAACTTCTCCGAAATAAGGTTCGAAGAAGTTTGGGGCACGATTAAACTCGCTTGAGGAAATAGGAGCCCTCCCCACATGAACCAGACCGAAAGCCCGACGGCAATTACCACGGCCAAAGAAATCCCAATTGCTGATTTAGTCATAAATGCTTGAAAATATTAGTTAAATAATTTTAATTATTATATCATCCTGACCATACTCAAAAACCGACTGGGATAGTCACCGATTGAAGAAAGGCCGGAATGACCAGAGGAAGGAGAAGAAGCGGCCCGACAACGACGACAAGAGTAACTATGAGAGTCCAGAGAAAATACTTTCGCATCTTCTCGCTCGAAACATAAATTGCATTGATTTTCGACTCAAGTTCACCAATTTTTCGCACCAAATCTTGAATATCTTTTTCCATTTTACTATTCTACACCCTTATATGTTCGGCGGATCTGATCAAAAAGCCCGAGCAATTTATCTTGATTGAATTCCTTAACGGTTCCAGGATCGTAGTTTCTGATATTGGTGGAATGAATAAAGTAGCGAATGGCCATGCAAGGTTTTGAGTTTGGAATGGCGTAGATTATTTCCTCATAAATATTGCCGGCGGCGGCACCCCTAGCTTCCGCCACATCGTATTCAAAATCATTTTCAGAAACCGTGCTTGATGATTCTGCCCTGTCAAGAAAAGCGCTGGCTCGACAACCATTAATTCCGGGCAAGGTTTCAACGCTCACGTATGTGTCGGAAGAGAGATTGGTGCCGGACGAAAAAGATTTCGGTATTGTGAACGAGACTCCGTATATTTCTTTACCTGGCCCAAAAGCGTTATATACATGGCCTTCATTTATTGAAAAACTTTCCGGGTAGGCGACAGAAAAACCGAACGCCGGATTCGCATACGAAACGAAACCGACTGGCAAACCTGTTTCAAGAAGAGGAATCTCGTAATTTTTATCTTTAAAACCGGCATAAAGAAGCGCCCCAATAATAAAAGCCGAAACTAGAAGAATAAGGGTGTGCGACTTTCTAAGAATGAGGCTCATGTGTATATGGAGTATACCCCATTGTGTAGCGAGCGGGCGAGCTCTCTATCTCACGGGGTATGGCGGATAACCCCACTCTGTCCGATAGTGGCCTATTTCAAACGGAGGATTCAAACAGAAGAGAAAAATAGAACTTACCGGCTCTCCCCGGGACAGAGTGCAAATTCGCAATGGGGGCCGACTCGGACAACCACAGTCCCGTCGGGACAAATCTTCGCCTCAAGCGTACAAGCGATTGTTTTTTGAGGTAGTCGGGCGACGGCTATACCGACAGCAACAATAATAACGGCTATAAAAATAAAAGCGGTTATTTTTTTCTTATCTATATGAGTACGACGAAACATTTTCATCTATTATTTTCCTTACTGCCTATTAATTTACTAATTACTACCCGTCACACTTTTCCTTCCTGTAAATCCAAACACACCGAATTAAGACAATAACGCTTCCCTGTTTCCGTCGGGCCGTCATTAAACATATGGCCCAAGTGCGAACCGCAGCGCGCACAGGTTACTTCCGTCCGCTCCATGCCAAGCGTGTGGTCGGGAACATATTTCACCGCCCCCGGAACCGCTTGGCTAAACGACGGCCAGCCGGTGTCGGATTCAAACTTCGTATCGGAAGAAAAGAGCGAATTACCACAGGCAACACAGGAGTACATCCCCGTCTTTTTTTCATTCAGATATTTTCCGATAAATGGAGCCTCCGTCGCCTTACCGCGAAGCACATCATACTGCTCTCCCGTAAGTTTCTTTTTCCACCCCTCTTCTGTTTTGGGTATTTCTTTTTCCACCACCTTTTTATTGTAGCCTGTTTTTGTATTTTGAAAGAGTGGCTAGCAAGAACTACCGGCTCGCTTTCTCACCGATGCGGGCCGCACAGGAGAGGCACGAGATCTGACCTTCGCGAGTTTTAATATATTTTCTGTTGCAGGTGCCACATATCTCGACCTTCGTCGGGCGGGGCTGGTCTATCCATTTTCCGTCTTTTTGAAAAGTTTTAGCCATAATTTTATTCAACAAAAGTTAGGGCTTTGCCCTTCTTTCCGCCACGGCCGGTGCGACCGATACGGTGGACGTAGTCGTCATAGGTTTCCGGCAGGTCGTAGTTAATAACGTGACTCACGTCTCTAATATCAAGGCCGCGGGCGGCAACGTCGGTTGCAACCAACACCTGAACTTTGCTGTCTTTAAATAGAGAAAGGGCCCTTTGACGACGTGATTGATTTTTGTCGCCGTGAATTGACTCCGCTTTGAAACCGCGCTCAATCAAAGTCTTCGAGAGCTTCTCAACGCCGTGCTTGGTGCGGCCGAAAATGAGCACCTTGTCAAAATCTTTTTTAAGAAGCATCTCGTGGAGTGTTTCAATCTTGCTGCCATTTTTGACCCGAACGATATCTTGCTCAACATTCTCCGCGGTTTCCGCAGTCTTCACCGAAATAGTAACCGGTTCTTTAAGAAAATCTTTAATCAAAGTTTCAATTTCACGCGAAACGGTCGCCGAAAAGAAAAGCGTGTGCCTATCTTTGGGCATCATCGCAAGCATAAACTTCATGTCGTTGATGAATCCCATATCAAGCATTCGGTCGGCCTCGTCGAGGACAACGGTCGAAAATGTCGAGAGCGAAAGATTTTTCCGTTCAATCAAATCCTTGAGGCGCCCCGGGGTGCCAATGACAATGTTGTTCCTGTATTTAAGGTCGCGAATTTGTTTGCCGATGTTTGCCCCGCCGATGCAAGTAACGGAGAAAAGTTTGAGGCCCTTGGCAAAAGCTTTGAACTCTTCGTCAATCTGGTTTGCAAGCTCGCGAGTCGGGACGATGACAAGAACCTCCGCTTTTGGATTCTTGAGCATCTTGTCTATTAAGGGAATTAGAAAAGCGGCTGTTTTGCCGGTGCCGGTGTTGGCGATGCCAACAACGTCGGAGCCACGGAGAATATGCGGAATAACCCTATCTTGAATAGGGGTCGGCAAGAGGTAGCCCTTCGCTACGATATTCGCCTTAAGACGAGTGTCGACAGCAAAATCGGTGAAGGCATGCTCTGGTACAAAATTGGGCACATCCTCAGTAATAACGGCTTTATTGATAAAACGCGAAATGTCTATGCGAGCACCACCGCTTCTGCGGGAACCACCACGAGAACCCCCGCCGAAAGAGGGGCGACGGCCGAAACCGCCGCCGCCAAATTTTTGGCTGGGTCCTTTGCGAAATGGGGCATGACCCCGCGGGGCATGCGAATAGTGTCCTTTATTCATATGGTTTTAGGGCCATCCCAGGAGTTCAAGATTCAAAAGGGTGGCCTTCCAAAACAAACGGTGAGATATGCTCTTACCCTCTATTATATAAAATAATGGCCATTCTGTCAACATTTAGCCTAAGATAGGCCATTAGGATGGCCAAAATGGCTGGGTTAGTTGGGACAGGCAAAAGCCCCTTGGGCATTGCTGTCCAAGGGGCTTTTGTGCACCTAACGCTTATGCGCGGGTGACGTTTTGAGCTGCCGGTCCCTTCTCGCCCTCAACGACATCGAAATTAACCGTGTCGCCCTGCTTGAGTTCTTCGAAAGTAACGCCATTCAAATCCTTAGAATGAAAGAAGAGGTCTTTCGTTTCGCCTTCGCGAGCGATAAAACCAAATCCTCGATCCGTAAGAGTCTTTATTGTTCCAGTCATTTGTATATTTTTTGCTTTGCCTTAAAAACCCGACCTCGTTTTTTAGTGAAAGTACAATAGCATAGTATCCCCAAACTACCTAATGCCCAGTCAAGGGGCAATAAACGATATTCAATTGGCAATGATGATGTGCAAAACAGCCCCCCCCCGAATTAACAATGGTCTCCGGCCACGTACCCGGTCGTCCAGCAGAGCTGGAGGCTGTAGCCACCCGAAGGGCGGTCTATATTCAAGACGTCCCCCACCAAATAAAGATTCGTCAGAAGGCGCGACTGCATTGTTTTAAAATCTACCTCGGGAAGCGCAACCCCACCAGAAGAGACCACCGCTTTATCTTTTCCAAGCAGTCCTTTAACAGAAAGCGGGATTGCTTTAAGTAGTGTCACGACCCTGATTCTATCTTCGCTTCGAACAGAATGACAGGCGGTCTCGCCATCTATACCCCTAAGCTCGAGCACTGTCGGGACGAGCGCTTTCGGGATTAACTTCCCGAGCGTGTTCTTTAATTTTTTATTGCTTTCTTCGGTTAGGAGCGTTTGAAGATTTTGTTTGAGCGCGCCGGGGTCAAGCTTGGGAAACAAATCAAGTAAAATTTCGACTTCTCCATACTGAAGAAGCTCACCGATGTGCCGGCTCATGTTTAAAACAGTCGGCCCGCTTATGCCGAAGTGGGTGAAAAGAAGTTTGCCTTTGTGGACTTCTTGTTTCTCCCCGTTTTGATAAGTGGTGAGCTTGGTGTCGGAGAGCGTCACCCCGCCCAACTTTTTCGCCCAAACATCTTTAAGAGCAACCGGCACGAGCGCCACGTCATTATCGACCACAGTGTGCCCAAGTTTTTTAAGCCATTCAAATCCCTCTCCGGTTGAACCTGTTTCCGGGCGCGAAGTGCCACCGGTTGCAAGAATTACCGACTTTGCGAGCACCTCCTCCCTATCTTTAATTTTTATAGAAAAATATCCTTCTTTATTTTTTGAAATCCCTGAGACGGGAGAACCAGTTTGAACGACCACTTTTTCCTCTTTCATGTAATCAACAAGCACATCAAAGACCGATTGCGCTTTATTTGAGGTTGGAAAAACTCTTCCTTCGTTCTCTTCTTTTGTGGGCATCCCCCGCTTATTAAAAAATTCAAGCGTATCCTTGACGCTAAACTGCGAGAACGCGGAAAAGAGGAACTGGTCGTTCCCCTTATACTTCGCAAGCATCGTGCGAATTTCCGTCTTATTATTGGTGATGTTGGAACGTCCGCCGCCGGTTATTAAGAGCTTCTTGCCTAGGGTCTTATTTTTTTCAAGAAGCAACACCTCACGCCCACGCTCTCCCGCCCGACCAGCGGCCATCATTCCGGCAGGACCGCCGCCAATGACGACAGTCTGCCAAATTTTATTGTTCTTTTTCAATATCGGTAAACTTTATACCCCGTGCACTTTATTCCAAACTATGGCCACAACGTACCCTACCACATACCCGATGCCGGCGGTCACTACCACCAGTATCGCCGCCTGTGTGACCGAGAAAGGCCCGACCACATACGGCAACTGAATCATATGCGCCCAGAGTATGAAATCAATAAGCACCTGGGCGACTCCGACAAGAACCAATATCGACCACACAAGATGCACCCCTCCGGTCGCGATACCAAACACAAGTCCCGTCTTGTTTGAGTTAAGAGTATTCATAAAAAAATACTAGCTATTAATATTTATATTATACGCCTCTCATCTTCTATTGAAATTCAAGGAGGTGCTTAGGAAAATCCTTTATCCTGTCGTTTTTGTCTATCTCGATGCCCTCTTTTTTGTAGAGCTTCATGCGCTCGGCTCTGTAATGGGCGTTAACCCAAACTCGGCCGTCGGCATAGACGATGCGGTGGAACGGAATGTCTTTAACGCCGGCATCCCAGGCCTTGCTCAAAATGGTCGTAATGCTTTGGGATGCCATCGCGCCGCCTCCGGCGGCGCGCGAAATCCGCCCGTAGGTCGTCACTTTGCCCCTCGGAATTGACCGCGCTATTTTCACCACCCGTTCGCTGAATGTCTGCATGGAAACCGTTACTTAAATTGTATCAGAAACGAATTCCCAATTGGTTATTTTTGAGTTAAAAATGCCCGATTCCCAGCTATCTCAAAATCGGAAAAGTGGTCGTTATTTACCCATCAAACGGATAACATCTTCGTCTTCGACTTGGTCAAAATGCCTATAGTGCGCGCCGACTGCCCCGCGGAAATCTTCCGGAGGCTCAAGGATTATAAGCTCGTCTACTTCTCGTTTTATTTTTGAGACGACATCCGACGGTGCGACCGGAACGGCAACGACAACACGTTTCGGTTTTTGCGCCTTAACCGCCATAATCGCCAACCGGAGCGAGAGGCCCGTTGCTACGCCATCATCGGTGATAATCACGACTTTGCCGGAAATATCGACCGGTTTCTTCCCCGCCCTGTACACCAAGCCCCGGCGCTCTGCTTCCTTCATCTCTGTGTTCGTTTTTTCTTTGAGCCATGCCTGATTTACCGAAGCACTCTCCGGCTCACTGCACAAAAGCGTCCCGAGAGCGTCAACCGCGCAGATTGCGTATTCCGGATTACTCGGGTGGCCTATTTTGCGAGTGACGACAATATCAAGAGGCAAATGCAGAGCCATCGCTATTTCATATCCGACCACTACTCCGCCACGCGGTAAAGCGAGCACCACCGCGTCATTGTCTCGGTACCTCGTGAGATTTTCCGCCAGACGTTTCCCGGCATCTATTCTGTCCTCAAACATTGTTATTTTTTCTTCCCTTCGGAATCCTTCGGCCGCTTCTTTTTGCGCACCGGATTCATCATGGCATTTTTAGCCTTGCCTTCAAGCCGGGGCGGTCGCGTCAGGTGGAGTTCTTTTTCTCTTGAAACCTTCGAGGTTTGCTTCTTCATGCGTCAATTAAATCACGGCCGACTTAAGAAAACAAAAGTTTCTTAATCTTGATTGGAGAATATCCCCCAGTGAGAATTCAACCATTTTTTAATCGATTTTTTAGAAGTAGAGATTTTTAGCTTGTCCGAAATTGAAACCGATATCGCCGACAGTGTGGTTGAAGCGGCGTTGAGGAGTCCCGACACTTTAAGCGTATCTCCGAGCGAGAGCGCGCCAAATGTGGCAGCTTTGCCATCTTCGGTAAATGAGGTGGTGCTACTTGTTTGGACTGCCACGGCGCCGATACCGGCCACCGCGAGCGTGAACGAGCTCAAGGCGGAATCGATTGCAGTCACGATGCCGTTCAGTGAGTTCGCGTGATTCGAGGCAGACGCTGAAGCTGACCAATCTTTAATAAGTGAGGCATTAACAGAAAGCCCGGAAACTGACGTATCAAGCGTGCCATTGAAACTCACCGTATCCCCAACGACAATATTTGAGAGAGCTATTGTTTTATCTTCAGAGCGGACAAACTTCGTTGAGCTGGCAACCTTTACAGACCAAGCAAGGTTTGTTGAACCCCAGGCAGTAACCGCGGAGATGACAGAACCTGAAACTCCGGTTACTTTCGCGCCTCGAACCAAGACATTACCTTTATTCCCTATCTGCACTTCAAGACCGGGGATGTTGTTTTTAACTTCATTTCTGCCCATACCCATTCCTCGATTGTCGTTGTCGTTACCAGAGTTCGCTGAAGCCGCAATAGGGGCGAGAGCTAGACCCCCTGCGACAAAGACGATGACGGCTTGTCGTAAAAAGCGATTTATTAATGTATTCATTGTATTTATTGGTTAATTTTTAGATTTTTTGACTATTTTTGGACGATTCCATTTGGTTCGACCATATAAGAAGACGCCCGGTTAAGACGAATCTTACAGAGAAACTACTGACCACAGAGGAGAGCCAGACTGAGGCACTTGAATAAAATGTATTTTTACAGTAATTTTACTTGGCTATTTAACTATTTTGTTATTTGGCTATATTTTAATTTTGCGGGATCGTCTAATGTTGACGAGCGCAGGCGAGGAAATACTGAACCGAGCACGGTGAATGTAGTAGGATAAATAAATAGATTGCGGGATCGTCTAATGGTAGGACTTCTCCCTCTGGAGGAGAGTATCTTGGTTCGAGTCCAAGTCCCGCAGCAAAAAATAAGCGTAGCAATTTTTTGCTGCGGGAAGGAAGCGGCAGCTTCCGTCTTGGACTCGAACGCCGGAGCGTTGTCGAGTCAGCAGACGAGACCGCGAGGCGGTGCCTAGACCAACTCTGCTCGACGGAGTAGAGTTGAGTCGAAGGAGAGAAGCGTAATCGCGTTCCAAGTCCCGCAGCCAACTTGTGATAGGTTCGGACTCCGAGGGGCGTCAGGGTTGGTATAATTAAGTGAAAAGTAAGGATTTTAAAATTCCTCCCGATGAAGTCTCTGACCATTCTCCAATGTATTTGGAGTTTGAATAATTCCTCAAAACCCGTCCGATAGAATAGTGTAAAATGAGATTGGCCCGTCCAAGCTCCGCTTGGCAGACCGGCTGGAAATATCCGACCATGTTTAATAATGATTCGTATAAATTATTTTTCCCGTTAATCTTGGTGGGATTAGCCCTTCCTTTTTTTGTTGCTCTCGCCCAAGACGGAAGCGCGGGACTTCCAAACGAAACCCCCTCTTCAACTATTCTCGAGACTGTGGCCACATCAGCGGCCACAGCAGTGCCAACATCGCGCGCGGTTGTGCCCCAATCCACATCTCCCGCTCCAATCGCCGCCCCGGCTCAAGTAAATCCAACACCCACCCCAACATCGAGCCCGGTACAAAACATGCCTTCTACCGAAGACACCGATAGCAACCCCATACTTTGGGTGGCGCTCGCGGCTTTGGCCATACTTCCATTTGGATACTTGGCGGCGCAGTCACTCAAAAAGAAAAAAACAAAAGAGGCCAAAGAAGATGATTCTCGATGTTTTGATATAAAAAAACTCTTAGATAAGAAACTAGAAGAGCTAGCCGATTTGAGGGGCAAACTTGAAGGTAAAGCCCATAGTTTGGCTAGAGAAAAAATAAGGGAGGCGACCCAAGGAACATCGACCGGAGATATCTTAGCGCTTGTCGAGAAGGCGGAAAAAGAGTATGGAAGACTAAAAAAACTCTTCGATGAATGCATGTTGGAATTCGGAAAACCTTTGTTCAAAGGCACAATCATCGAAAATAGTCTGAACAACAAAAGTATCCTCGATAAAGTAAAAACCGAGAAAACGTATCAATCGGGAGATTGGATTCTTCATGATGTGCATGTGCGCGAAGATCAGATTTCTGAACTTCAAAAATATATAACCGACGGTCCCTGGTATATGCATTTTTTGGAACCCGGCAAGGACGACATAAAAGTAGTTTTCAAAAATAAAATTTTTACTATTAAATTTTCGGATAGATCGACCTGGACTGAAGCCGTGGCATACGGTAAGTCGATTGGGGTTCTCGTGGAACAACTGGATTTCCCGATTGATTAAAGCACCCGGCTGAAATGTTAAAATAATCTTATGAAAAAACCGGTACTCATCATTTCAGTAATTATCGGCGGGCTACTCATCCTTACCACTCTCGCCGGCTTCACCCTACTTAACTTCATCAATGGTGGAGATATTATTCCCGGCACGAATGCGTCGAGTGTTTCAAATATTTCATATACCATTTAATATCGCGTCTTCCCTGCTCGGCGCTTTGACCGGCGCCCTCCTCACGAAAAGGAAAAAGTAACTACTTTCTCTTTTTCTTCGCTAGGGCCGCCAGACGATAGAGTATTTAAACGGTAATTGGGGTTCCCGAGATAATTTGGAGCGGAATACCTTCGAGCACATTTTTCTCTAGACTCTCAACATCTCCCAATTGGTTGCATACATCAAGCATCTCAATTCCGATAATATTGCCGTTAGTATCAAGGTCGGCGACAAGACGGTCATTCATTTTGATCGTTTTATCCACCTTGCCATCACTCATTTTAAAATAGATAGCATCAGCTAATTTGTCGTAATTTATAGTCATATCATTTCAATTATTTGTCGAGGTAATATGCAGTCACTATTATATATTCCTCTTTTTTATCCCTAAATCCATCCTTGTAGTATATCACCTCTATTTCCCTCTCACCGACCACTTTTCTCACCCGAACTCGATTCTCAAAAGTATCTTCTTTTGAGTCTGGGTTTCGGACGGCACTCCTCACATGGTCTATATTGATGCCACGTTCACTTAAGCGCTGCTGAAAATGGTGCGGAAACTTAAGTTTCATGAGATTAGAACATAATCCAATAAAATACAAGTTAAGTCTATTTTCTCTTTTTCTTCGCTAGGGCCGCCTTAAGAAAGGCCACGAACAATGGGTGTGGTGATAGCGGGCTTCCTTTGAACTCCGGATGAAACTGGGTGCCAAGGAAAAATGGGTGCACCCTCTTTGGAAGCTCGGCGATTTCCATAAGACGTCCGTCAGGCGACACCCCCGAAAACACAAGTCCCGCTTCTTTAATTTTCTCAATATATTCCGGGTTCACTTCATAGCGATGCCGGTGGCGCTCTTCGATGAGCTCTTTCCCGTAGGCCTCGCGGGCAAGGGTGCCTTTTTTCAAAACGGCCAAGTAGCTTCCGAGTCGCATCGAGCCACCATAATCTTTGCGTAGCAGTTTTTCTTTTTGGTCCGGCATAATGTCGATGACGGGATACTTGGTATCCATATTTATTTCTGTCGTGTTGGCATCCTTGAGCCCTAAAATGTGTCGGGCGTACTCGACAACCATAAGTTGCATGCCGTAACAGAGGCCGAAGTACGGAATCTTGTGTTTACGAGCGTACTCAATAACTTTTATTTTTCCCTCGATACCGGTCTCGCCGAAGCCACCCGGTACGATGATACCGTCATATTTTTTGAGTGAATTAAGATTTGCCCGCGACGGTTCGAAATCTTTTGAGTTCAGCCAATGAAGCTTGGGCTTTTTGCCAAGATGGTAGGCCGAAAATTTTAGAGCTTCGATAACCGATATATAAGCGTCTGAGAGGACAAAATCTCCCGAATCAAAATACTTTCCGACAATGGCAATATTCACTTCGTCTTTTGCATTCTTCACCTTGGAAACAAACTGCTTCCATTTATTCATCTCGGCGGCAGGGCTCTTCCCTTTCGTCTTTAGAATTGCCATTAACTTCTCGGCCAGCTCATCTTTTTCAAAATTCAGAGGGACTTCGTAAATAGAATCGATATCAGGCGCAGAGATAACGTGCTCGGGCCGAACAGAGCAAGAAATGGCAATTTTTTCCTTCCGCTTCTTATCGAGCGGAATTTCCGAACGAGCAATAATAATATCCGGCTGAACACCGTATGAATTCAGCTGACGGACAGCGTTCTGAGATGGCTTCGTCTTCATCTCCCCTATTTTGTTCGGAATAGGAAGATAGGTAACCAAGACGAATGCGATATCGTCAGGGTTTTTGAGTTTCATCACCCGTGCGGCGTCTATGAAGAGCATGTTCTGATAGTCGCCGACAGTGCCACCAATTTCAACCACGGTGACGCTTGAACCGTTGACGTCAGCCGAGTGTTCTATGCGGCGAATAATTTCATCGCGAATATGCGGTATCGCCTCAACACAGCGCCCCTTGTAGCCTAGATTGCGCTCCTTTTCGATTACTCCGCGATAAATCATGCCGGAGGTCATATAGTTCTCCTCCCTAAGCTCAAGGCCCAAGAAACGCTCGTAATTCCCCATATCCTGGTCCGTCTCAAGGCCGGACTTCAAAACGAAAACTTCACCGTGCTCGGTGGGGTTCATAGTGCCGGCGTCAACGTTCAAGTAAGGGTCAACCTTTACCGGATTTACATGGAAGCCCCGGGCCTGCAAAATCTTCGCAATCGATGACGTGGCGACACCCTTCCCTACTCCGGACATCACGCCACCAATAACAAATATGAATTTGTGTCCTTTTTTACGCATAGGCTAGACCTTCAGATATCGTCTTACGGCCAAATAACTTGAGACAGCACCAAGAATAACTCCCGTGCCCATAATTATTAAGAAAATCTCTATGAAATGATGTCCGTAGTAAGACAGGAGGCTAAAACCGGAAAAGAAATCGGAAAGCTTCGGGCCTAACCACAAAAGAAGCGGGTAGAAAATTATGAGTGTAAGAAAACCGGCAACAATACCGTACATAACGCCTGAAACGACGAAAGGGCCGCGGATGTAGCGGGTGGAAGCGCCGACCAGGCGCATCACCGAAATTTCTTCGCGCGAATTGTAAATGACGAGACGGATAGTATTGAACGTGATGACAATGGAAATCAACGAGAAGAAAAGAATAATGCCAAGACCAAGTGATCGAGACGAGGAGATGATGGCCGAAAGTTTGTCGATGGCGGTTTTATTCTGGTAGTAATTCACTTTGTCGATAATCTGCGAACCGCCATTTGAAAGCGCGTTCTTGCCCTCGAGGAATTTTGCGATTGACTCGTACTGGGAAGTTTCTTTCGCTTTGATGTTGAGAACGGCGCCCAAAGGGTTCCCCCCAAGCTCATCGAGTGCTTGGAGTGTCAGTTGGTCGCCCTCATGGCGAGTGCGAAATATTGCGAGAGATTCATCGCGCGATACATACTCAACATTTTTAACTTCGGGAAGCGCTTCGATGGCTCCCCTGAGAGAAAGGATGTCTTTCTCTCCGGCTCCCGTGACGAAGTACACGTTAATATCCACCTTATCGCGCAGAACGGAAAGAGATGTATTGAGAACGGCACTTCCGAACACCAAAAGTCCGATGACAGAGAGCGTCACCGTCATGATGAGAATCGAGGCGAGGGAGACGAAAGAGTTGCGCCAGAAAGAGATGAAACCGGCACGCAGAATCCGCTTCACTTTCGTTATAAACATAAGCTTATTCTATCAGACTCTGCTAAACGGTATATGTGCCTTTCCTGTCGTCCCTCACAATGCGACCTTGGTCAAGAGTAATAACCCTCCGCTTAAGAATATCCACCACCCCTTTATTATGGGTAGTGAGAATGACGGTTGTGCCTAAATCATTCACTTTTTTGAGAATTTGGATGACGTCGTTGGTGTTAACAGGGTCGAGATTCCCGGTGGGCTCGTCCGCTATGATGATGTCCGGCTGGTTAATGATGGCTCGGGCTATGGCGACCCTCTGTTTCTCCCCACCCGAGAGTTCATGGGGGAAATTCCACATTTTGTTCCCCAAATCAACCAAATCGAGCACGTGCGGAACGTCGGCGGCTATTTCTTCATCGCCCCGACCAGCCGCCTCCATGGCAAAAGCGATATTCTCGTACGCGGTTTTGTCCGGAATCAATCTGAAATCTTGGAAAACCATGCCAATGCGGCGGCGGTAGCGGTTCACCTCTTCATTTCTAAGCGAGTTCACATCGATTGACTCGAACAAGACCTGCCCTGTGGTCGGCCTTTCTTCGGTCAGAAGCAGTTTAAGAATGGTGGTCTTGCCGGCCCCTGACGGCCCCACAATTGAAACAAATTCTTTGGGTTCGATGCCCAATGTAATACCCTCGAGCACCACGCCCGAGGTCGGATATTCCTTTGATACATCGTCAAAATAAATCATAACGCTTCGCTATTCTATCATGCCGGCAAATTTTTTTCGGCTTCGATGAACGCGTCGAGTTCGCCCCCAAGTACCGCGTCTATGTTTCCGGTCTCCACACCCGTGCGGTGATCTTTTACCATTTTGTATGGGTGAAGAACGTAAGAACGGATTTGATTCCCCCATTCGGCTTGGGTCGTTTTCGAAATGTACATTCCTTTTTCCTTGGCCACCCGTTCTTCTTCGCGAAGTTTGTAGAGTTTCCCTTTGAGAATGGCGAGGGCCTTGCGCCGATTCGCCTCCTGACTCCTCTCGGAGTCGGCGTGGACCGCAAGCTTGGTCGGGTTGTGGACGATGCGTACCGCGGTCTCGCGCTTGTTCACGTTCTGACCTCCAGGGCCCGAGGAGCGCGAGAACTCAACGGTGATTTCGTCCTCCGGAATATCCAGCTCTTCTGATTTTTCAAACTTCGGGATGATTTCAACCATGGCGAAAGAAGTGTGCCGAAGCTGTTTGGCATTGAACGGAGAAATGCGAACCAGACGGTGAACACCGGACTCGCCCTTGAGAGTCCCGTAAACATTCTTACCGTCAATCTCTAAAGTGATATTACGAAAACCACCATGGTCATTCTCGTTTTGATGAACCACGGTCGTGCCCCAGCCATTGTTTTCGATAAATTTGCGATACATTTGAAGAAGCATACCGGAAAAATCTTCGGCATCGTCTCCACCGGCCCCTGCAAATATAGTCATCACCGCGCCTCCCTTATCGTAGGCCCCTTTTCCGAGAGCTTTATTCTTAAGCGCCTCAAGTTCTTTAATGAGAGCTTGAGCCTTATGTTTATCACCCCAGAAGGATGGTGAGGCCATGAGGTTCTCAATCTCTTTGATACGCGCGTTCGTTTCTTCCATCCCGTTTAGAGGCAGGTCGCGGTCTGCGAACTCTGCGTTGAATTATTTGATAAACAAAGGCTCTTAGAAAGATTCATATTGTATTGGTCTTTATTGAAACCGTGACCGCGGCCTCTAACGGGACCATCCCGCGTATTATAACAGACAGGGCTTGTTTGACTCTTTTTAGGCTGGCGTGGCCTTGTTGCGCCGAAAAAATTGTGGTGTATACTAGTCGGCATATCGCGGGGTAGAGTAACAGTAATTCGTCAGGCTCATAACCTGAAGATACCCGTGCAAATCGGGTCCCCGCAACAAGGAGCGAGGCGACGCAGTCCCGAGCGAGTCCGCCCTTGGCGGACGACGAGGAGTAAGTATAGAAAAATGTCTCCGAGCAGGAGACATTTTTCTATTGCCCGGTCGACCTTTTTACTTTCCTCCACTTGTGTTATTTTGAGCGGACTTACTGCCGGTGTAGTTCAATGGTTAGAACGAAGGACTCATAAGCCTTAGACGGTGGTTCGATTCCACCCATCGGCACCATTGAGAGAAAAGCGAGGAAATGCTAGTGTTGTTCCGTTCAGCGTATGCAGTCGTAGCTCAACTGGTTAGAGCACCCGCCTGTCACGTGGGAGGTTGCGGGTTCAAGTCCCGTCGACTGCGCATCATTAAAAATAACCGGCTTTGGCCAGTTGTTTTTATATGAATGAAGCTCGGTACGAGCGTCGGGACTTGAACGTCGGAGCCTTATTTCGCCAGAAAGCGAAATGGCGAGGCGGTGCCCAGACACATTTTTTCGAGGGCAAAAATGTAGTCGAGGGAAAGTCCCGTCGACTGCGCAAAATAAAAAGACGACCCTAGACAAGATGCCTGGGGTCGTTGAAGTATGCTCCGTCCGAAGGGGTCGAGATTATGATCAGCTCCTTATTCCCGATTCGAACATGATATTCGTTGCCAAACTGTTTTATAGTTTTGATTCGCGGAGTCTGTGAAAGAAGTTGATTACCTTCACGTTTGAATAGTCGCGGCCAGCGCATGATGCCTTCTCGTGTACAGTTTCGTACGGTATACATGTTTTGCAAAATAAGTAAAAATAAAATAGTATAAGCCTCGTTCCTTAAGAAATAGTAACAAGCCGATGTAGCTCAGTTGGTAGAGCAACTCCATGGTAAGGAGTAGGTCCCCAGTTCAACTCTGGGCATCGGCTCTAAAAAAGCCGCAAGAAAAATGGGAGACAAAAAAACTGCCCCCGGACGCGTGAATGCGTCCGGGGGCAAATGGCTACTTTGAGGCAAGGTCCTCCAAAATTTTGCGATGTGGCGGGAAAAAATCCACCATCTGGTCGAGTTCGGAGATTAGAAATTTTCTGACCATCTCCCCCTCTTCTCCCCGCTCCCGAATGTCGCAAGGATCTGGCGCTTCGACGGCATAGACATAGAGAAGGTGGTTCTTCCTGTCGACCGTCGCGAGATGCAGGAAGTCATCCGGGTTGAGGCCTGTCACGGCCTCTTCCCCCGCTTCCCTCAGCGCTCCCTCAAGGGGAGTCTCACCTTCTTCGATCTTCCCCCCAGGAAGCTTCCAGTAGTGGGGACTCGGTTTACTTTCATCTTTTACGAGCACGACTTCATGCCCGCTTTTTATTATGATGAGAGCGGCTCCATTATCAGTTGATTTCGATGAGCCGTTTTTTACGAAACGCTCCATCTCCGGCCTCCTCCGGAAAGTTTCTAGCTATTGTAGATAATGACACATTTCTATAAAAGAGTCAATTTTTGAATTGATAAAGGTGTTTAGCCGTGATACGTTGGTGAAGATTCGCCGATGTAGCTCAGTTGGTAGAGCACCGCTTTCGTAAAGCGGGGGTCGTCGGTTCAATCCCGACCATCGGCTCCAGTTTTGTAGAAAAAGATACAGAAGACCCAAGAGAGTGGGACGCGCGAAGCGCGTCCCACTGATTTCCCCCCAATTTTCCAAACGAATTCGGAGTCCCGCCTTCGGCGGGAC
>Ga0315281_10006185_pt1 | contig 17072 bp, 19 predicted proteins | sample YL17G07_0_MG_FD_204540 | JGI IMG/M metagenome (GOLD analysis project Ga0315281, IMG submission 204540) | Sediment microbial communities from Yellowstone Lake, YNP, Wyoming, USA - YL17G07_0 | ecosystem: Environmental > Aquatic > Freshwater > Lake > Sediment | place: USA: Wyoming | collected...
ATATAATACAATCATGACAGGAAATGCGACTGCCCAAGATATTTTTCGTGTCGGACATGCCAGTACGGGACCAGGTGATCCGGGTTATATATTTATTGCCGATACAGCCAATAATTTAATTACATTTAATGCACCAATATCGCTGTCATCATTAGAATTAGAAAATGTCAAAATGTATGGTTCTGGGAAGGATTTTATCATGGAAGGGACGGGTGGGACGGGAGGCAACATCAAACTGCAACCCGATAATGGAGGAAGTGTTTATATCTATGATTCTGACACTGGTTCAAATATGTCTTTGGTCGGCAACACACTGAGTTCTGATAGTGGTCTGAGTTTATATCCAGGTTCAGGAAATGTTAATATATCCAGTAAAAGTGGTAGTTTAATAACAAATTACTTATACTTCAGTCCCAGAAATATACTTAGTATCCCGGCAACCGATAATCGTTTAATTCATGCAGATGCAAATTTGGATATTTATTCCGATGGGCAAATAGAAATTCGTTCGGGTCTCAAAAAAATTAAATCTGATGCATTTACTTTAACGACGAGTGATTATAATTCTGGCACACTATACACTAATGGAACATGTAATTTACAATCAACATCATCAGATATTAATTTAGCGACAACTATAACTAACTCGGTCAATATAACAAGTGTACGGGATGCGGTATCGTCACAAACGGGCGCTTTTATAGTTTCTGGTGGCATTGGGGTTAGTAAAAAATTATATGTCGGAGGAGATGTACATATTTCTGGGATTTTATACATGGATACGAGCATAAATTCTTCCAATACTTCGACTGGTTCTGTTGTTGTCACCGGAGGAGTTGGTATTCGCGATGATGTTTGGATTGGTGGAAAAGAAAAAGTTCAAGGTATTTTATATGTCACAAATGCGACACCATCGGTCGATGCAAGTACAGGTAGCGCAATTATCTCTGGTGGTGTTGGAATTAATGGAAATTTAAATACATCTGCCACAATTAAAAATTGGAGTAGCATTAATTCAGATTCATACCAAACAGGTTCTATAGTTACAACAGGAGGAATTGGAATATCTCAGAATTTGAATGTTAATGGGAATACAAATTTGAACTATTGTCAAGTAAATATCGCGACAGAAGCCGTAGGGATTTCGACGGGGGCAGTTTATGTGGCTGGAGGAGTGAATATTAAAAAATCTTTGATCACAGGAGGCAATATTTCTGTCACATCCAATACACCATCCGTATCGACATCCACTGGCGCAATGATTATTACAGGCGGTATCGGATTGTCAGGAAGTTTAAATGTAGGTAGTGATTTAAAAATTACTGGTACGACAACCGGAAATAATTTTCTTATATTATCGTCGCAAGAATCCAATAGTACGGATACGGGAGCATTACAAGTTATCGGAGGTGTCGGTATTGGTGGTTCATCATATTTTGGTGGTGTGGTACACAGTACCAATGTAATCTCGGCATCTAATACATTGACTGGATCATTAGTTGTCAATGGTGGAGTTGGTTCTGGTGGAACCAATTATTTTGGTGGAGTGACTAATATTATTAATACCGCCATAGCAGATGCATCTAAACCCACCAGTGGCGCATTAGTGGTAACGGGTGGTGTGAATATAATTCAAAATTTAGTAGTTGGAAGTAACATGAATTCTTCAAATGTTATTTCTGGAGCAGTTGTCATCAATGGTGGAATTGGTGCCAATGGGATCAATTATTTTGGGGGAAATACACACATTACAAGTACGAATGATGCATTTTCGAGTGACATAACCATTGGCGCTTTAGTAGTATCTGGTGGACTCGCTGTGCAACAATCTGGATATATTAGAAGCACCATTGAATCAACTTCGACGAGCACTGGATCATTTCAAATATTTGGTGGTTTGGGAATTGGAAAAAGAGTAAATATTGGGAGCAACATTAATTCATCTAACATCACAACAGGAGCCTTAGTTATCAATGGAGGGATGGGTTCTAATGGTACGAATTATTTGGGAGGTGTCACGAATATTATCAATACCGCCACAGCAGATGCTTCTAAACCCACCAGTGGCGCATTAGTGGTGACGGGTGGTGTTAATATAATTCAAAATTTAGCCATTGGTAGTAGTATATTAGCATCGACTATTAATAATGCTGGTGCATTGGTCGTGAACGGTGGATGCGGTATTGGACAAAATTTGATCGTTAAAACGAATATTTCCGGAGATACATTAAATGTGACATCACACACAAATGCAGTTGATACCGAAACAGGTGCGGCTATAATTTCCGGCGGTATAGGATGCGCAGGGGATATTTACTGCGCAAACGAATTTATAAATAATACTTTATACACAAATAATGTTACAAAAAGAAATGGGACGGGAACTACATTTACGAATGGCACACAAGTATTTATAAATGACATAACAGAATCTGCCAATACGCAAAGCGGTTCATTGCAAGTGAGTGGTGGCATAGGCGTCGCGAAAACAACATCCACATCTGATTTGGTCGTGTATAATACAACTACCACAAATACAATACACGCATCGTCAAGTTATAATTCGACATCCATATCTTCTGGAACGATAATAGTCACCGGCGGCGTGGGAGTATCTCAATCTTTGTATGCGTATGATATTCATACATCGAGTACGCTTAGTGCAGGTTTAGCAACATCTCCACAAACCATCACATTAACAGGATCATTAGTTGTTGCTGGAGGAATGGGGGTCTATGGGAATTCGATCTTGAATGATTCTGTCCAAATTTTGTCAGGGGTTGATTCAGATAGTACAATGACGGGTGCAATGACAATTAAAGGCGGACTTGGAGTCGGAGGATATATATATTCTACTCATATGAGATGCACAACATTTATTGAAACTTCATCTGATAAAAAATTCAAGGAGAACATTGATTATGAAAACATTTTGGGATTGGAATTTATAAATAAATTGAAGCCATGTAAATATAATTTGAAGGATTTAGGTTCGAAGAAAAGTTATGGATTAATCGCGCAAGATGTCAAAGAAATGTTGGATAATTTTAATGTTAATGATAGTCAAATAGTCACAGAAGATAAACTGGGTCTGAAATTAGGATATACAAATTTAATTTCAATTTTAATAAAATCTGTACAGGAATTAAATGAAAAAATAAATAATTTACAAGATGAAATAAAAATGAAAAAGTAACTTTATAAATTTACAGTTATAGAATGTCTTATTATTAGTATTAATGGAAGTAATTCGCGCCATAGAAAATGTTGAAGTGATTGGATTTCTGACATATAGTGTTTATGTATTGTGTCAGAAATTTTATGGTCGGATGTTTCATGACAATAATAATATTTATTTGGTAGACTCCAAAGAAATTGGTGCATTCGAAAATCCAGATGAAATTTGTAATCAAATAGATACAATTGCCAAAGACGAAATTATTAAGGTCATTTTACGAACGGACGGAGGAGAATTATTTAGTTGTGAAAAAATTTTAAAGAAATTAAAGAACCATAGAGGAGAATATATTGCATATATTAAGAATGAATGTTTTTCAAGTGGAACAATTATTGCTTTGGGTGCAAGAGAAATTGTCATGACGGAAGATTCGTATTTAGGTAAAATAGATCCACAAATGCAATCCAAGAAAGAATCGGAATACTATATCCCGGCGATAGTTTATCATGCATTAGATGAAAAATACATTACGAATAAGAACATCATATTGGTCCGAATATGTGAACAGATGTTAAACTATATAGATTTATTACTGGATAATTATATTTTTAAAGATAATGAAAAACTTAAAAAAGTCATAAGAGATGAATTAATATACAGTAAATACCCACACCACAGAACATATGATTTTGAAACATGTTTGAAAATGGGATTGAATGTGAGACGTCCCAAAGAGGAAGAATGTTCATTCTTTGTATAAAAAATGAAGTATAAAAAATGAAATACGAACTATATATTTATTTGAAATATCAATATATTAATTACGATAGATTATGACAGCGACAGCAATGAACGTATATTGTTTACGAAGAATTCACTTTTTCATGGATGTTGAAAGTAAAATTATTTTAATGAAAACATGTGGGCACAATAAAGAATTTTTGGGAGACATTACATTGTCGTATGATGAACATCCACACGATGAACACAGACGCCATGGTAAAATTACATTACAAAAATTTCATGAATTACCTATCTATCGCAAACGGGACTATTGTTTAGCGAACAATATGATGAAATGTACAAAAAAAATATTTACGACTCGTGAAAATTATTTCCAAAATTTTACGCAGATATGTCTGTATAGAAATTTAAGTATGATTTACTTTGTATTGGTGAATTATCGGGATGATATTGAAATGTTGAATCAGGGACTTTTTGGTGCGTGTTGCGGTGGTCATTTGGATATCATCAAATTATTGTTGGAATTGGACGCGACAAATTTCAATAGTGGATTTGATGGTGCATGCAAAGGAGGTTTTATGAACATAATTAATATGATGATAGAATTAGGTGCGACGAAGTTTGAGGATGGATTATATTTTGCGTGTGATGGAAATCATGTAGAAATTGTTCGGATGCTGATTAATAAAGGTGCTACTCAATATATTAGGGATGGATTTAATTATGCGTGCATGAATGGAAATTTGGAAATAATAAATTTATTGCTGGATAATGGTGCGATGGATTATTTGGATGATGAAATCAGTGAAGTATTTTTTAGAGGACATCGGGATGCAGTTAAACTACTATTGGATAAGGGAGCCAATGTAGATGGTATGTGTCAGAATCTTCGTTTAGCATGTAAGTATGGAGATTTACAGATGATAAATTTTCTGCTGGAACATGGTGCTGATAATTTGGACGAGGGATTATGTGGCGCATGTATGAGCGGACGCTTAGACATTATTGATTTAATGATATCCAAAGGCGCAAATTATTGGAATAAAGGCTTATATGGCGCATGCATGGGTGGACACTTAGACATTATTGATTTCATGATATCCAAAGGCGCAAATTATTGGAATAAAGGATTGACAGGAGCATGTATGAAAGGTAAATTTAATGCTATGAAATTAATGATATCGAAAGGAGCAAATAAATGTCATAAGTATGATTGTAAAAAAACCATGGCTGAACACTTGGAGGTGTCAGAAGATTTCTTTATTTGAAAAAAAATAAAGAAATATTTCGATGATATGGGATTTTTATTTGATTTTTATTTCTTGGTTGGTTCTGACATAGTTAGTCTATAATCAGCGAACTGTTGGCATTTAAATGGGGTGTGGGATGGATTATTTAATGAATTATAATTTTTCATTTCTTCAGCGAACATGGGGGGATAAACTCTGATCGGATAATTATGGACACACTCCGACATCCAACATGAGCGAGTGCCTTTGAGGAAGTCCCATTCTCTGTTCATAATTCTTTCTGCATTTCCTTGGAGGAATAGTCTTGCCGCATCATCGCGTTCGATGCCATTGATATATTTAATTTGTTCCTCGATGTATGTATGTGGACGATAATCGGTCATGTGACGTCCATCAGACATTTTTGGTGGGCAGGTTTGATAAAAATTATCCATTCGTATATATAATTATATATTTGAATTTTATTTTTTAATTTTGTTGACCAATAATTCGTATAGTTCGGACTTCTTATATTGTTTTATTTTTCCATCTATTTTAGAACATATCTGAACATCATATTGTTTTGCTAATTGTTTTAATTCCATGAGTGTATAATCTTCTAAATTTTTCAGTTCAGCTATTTTTTCTTGTGGGCAAAATTCACTGTTGTGATTATTAATTGCATTCTCTGACTTAGTTGATTTAGTCGAATGATGTGATTTGTTAGATGTAGATGAGCATACAGATTTGCTGGATTTCGTCGATTTGCTGGATTTCGCTGATTTGCTGGATTTAATTGATTTCTCAGATGGCGAATCCGAAACAGGTTCAATAATTGGTTGGGATTTAACTGTTTCATCATTTTCGATTTGAATTATTCCTAATGAATTAAAAATATTGTTAAACATATGTTGTTTTTGGATATATGTGTATACATCATTATTTAATTTACTATCAGAATCTAATTCATGATCATTATCTAAACCCATCACATGGTCTAGACTCATTGCATGTTCTAGTTCATGGTCATCGCCACATTCATTTTCACCAGCATCATCATTATTTTCATTATCATTTTCATCATTATTTTCATCATTATTTTCATCATCATTTTCATCATCATTTTCATCATCATTTTCATCATCACAATTTTCACCATGAATTTTATCGTTCATTTTATTTGGTTCGTAGGTGGGAATTTTAATAGAATCACTATGACTGACATAAAGTTCATCATTATTTTGCTCGAAATGGTTTGCGTTATCTGTTGGAGAAATATAATTGCGTGACAATCCCTCTGTTTCGCCATCCGATTCGATTGATGCCGTATTGATTCGATTTATTTGTTGTGCATTTATTTTTGCAATATTTTGTAATTCACTGATATGTATTTTACTTATTTTTTCTAATCTTTCGACACATTGGTTAACATGTGTATTTACATTTGTTTCAATGGAATTATTTATATCAGATATATTTTTTTTAATTGATGTGATTTCCTTATATAAAAAGTATGCGACGACAACTATTATTATTATTGGAACAAGAATGAGTAAGTTTTTATAATCAAACATTTTCTATACAAATATATACTTGGACAAATAAAAAAAGATTGGAATTGAAGCGCTATCTATATGATAAATTAACATTTTGTGTGCATCACAATAAAATATTCTATAATGCCGACAGTGACTGCCGATAAAAATGGTAATATAGTTGCCAACGTACCATTTACTAATTTCCAGAATTTAAGTGAACTATTTTCGTCATTTCTTCGGATGTTATCTTTTAACAGCGAACTGATGACCCACTTTGATATTATTTGTTGTTCGCCTATACTGAAATTATTATGTTGTTCATCTATGACAATTTTGATCTGAGAATTATCAATTTGATTGTTCATTATTTCCAGTGGTGTATCCTCTGGCTTATTATTTGGTAGTTTGAGAATTTTGTCTTGATCTGTGGTAACATCAATGGCTCCATCAATGACCCCATCAATAACATTAATAATATAACGATTATCATCATTTTCTAATTGTTCCATCAATATTTTTTGCATGTATTCGTTTTCTTCTCCCAGAGTGCTGATAACTGCTCGTCGAACTATCTCTGCATAACGTGACATTGTAAGTAAATTAATATAATTATTATGTATATATTTTTTATGTTATTCGATTTTCATTTTTTAATTTTAAAATGAAAAAAATGAAAATTAAATATAAAAGTATTATAAGTTTGTATAAATTATATATAAATGAGTATTTTTATCAAAGATGGTTATTTTTCGTTCATCGAAAAAAATCAGAATGAAATTCCAGAAAGATATTTTTATAGAGGTAATGCCATAATAAATAAAAAACCGATGAATAATGATGAATATGAAAAGAGTATTTTAATTTCAAATTATTTAAGTAATATAAAATTTTTGGGTTGTTCATATTCTGAGAAGATTCATAAATTATGCAGTGAATTTGAATTGAAATAATTTAACGTCCAGCATTCAGTACTTCTTTAACAAATGTTGTATTTATACCAGCCGGCGGGGATATTTTGGTGGATTCTCTCCATTCTTTGACGTCTACTGGTGTACCATCCGTGAACACTGGACACACTGGGCAACGTTTTTCAGAAACACAGACAGGTGGGAACGGTGGTGTCGGGTACCATTTTTCCGGAGGTAAGAATGAATAACCGGATTCAAAATCTGATGGTTTATAATTATCTGGTAATGGAATATGATTGTAATCTGAATATGGTATGTAATCTTTAACTAATCCATCAACTGTTCGAGATCCGGTTGCTTCTTTTTGATCTGCATTTTTTTCACCAGCATATATTTTCACTCCTGCATTTGGATCTTCTTTGATTTCTCCCGAAGACGTTTCAGATAATATTTTTTTTAATGTGTTACGTAGTTGTGGATTGGCTTCTACTTGACTCATTAAATCTGCAACATCTTTTTCGAGAGAAGATTGACTATAAGTTGAGGCTGTATCCAAATTTTTCATGGGTTCGATTTTCACATTGTCCGCGGTTGCAGCGAGTTTATGAATGACGTCATCTGATAATTTAACAGTGCCATCAAATTGCTCAGAAATATTTTTATGTTTCACAATAATTCTAGTTCCAAATTCGACCACACCAACAACTAAAACTAACAATAGTGCTAACATTAGAGTGTCTTTAATATTTAATTTGCTGTTAGGAACAACAATAATTAAACCAATAATGATGAGAAATATAATTAAATAACGTACTGCATCAAATTGATATTTCTTATGTTGTGAGTTGTGCGGAAACATTATCGTATATTATTAACATCGAAAAAAGTAAATTTTGATTACATTTTATAAAAAGTAATCAAAAATATTAAATTATTTTATTTTTTTTGTCAAATTATAGAGCATATATGCAATAAAAAATAATATTACGGTTAATATTAACTGATGTACGACATAAAATATACAGAAGTTATTTATTTTACTGATATATTGAGAGAATAGTTGTCCAATAATATCACTTTTGTTTAAAGTATCTATAACATCATAAATAAAATTTTTTTTATTTTTATTTATTTTATCAGAAACCATCTATATCATACCGAACAAAAAAAATTCAATTAATAAAACTCAATGCCACTGGAATTGGAATCAGAATCTGATGATGGTGATGCTATGGGTCTAGAAACTTTTCCTTTCTTTGGCTTCTTTTCCTTGGACTTTTTTTCATCACTGTATTCTTTTTTGGGTTTCTTTTCTCTTTTTTCTGATCTGGGACTTTCTGATCTTTCTGGTCTTTCAGGTCTTGGTGAGTCTTCACGTCGTTTCCTTTCAGTCGCAATGTCAATATCTTTGAGAACGTCTTTGGTTGCCAGTTTTTGCATTTCAACTGCACGTTCATAACCAGAATATTCGGGATGTTCATTCTTAACACGGTGATAAATCATCGATTTGTATAATTTGGCATCATCTTCATTGACACCCAGAATTTCCATGATAGATTGAACTGTCTTGTCGTGAATGTCATTTGTAACACGACTCAGTTCGAATACTGATTTATGTGATTTTTTTGCATGGTGAGACTTTTTTGAGCGACGTGATTTTTTCGTGGATGTATCAGATGAACCACCAGATGAATAGGATGGTACTTGATTCATAATGCGTTGTCCAACTACGACGGAACGTTTACCACCACCACCACTTGTAAGTCCATGATTTTCCGCTAAAGAACCATCGATTACACCACGAATAAAACTCTCAGTAGATAATTCATTGCTGATCTCACCACCGGCAAAAGAATTAGATGATTTGAATCCTTTCGCCAGATGATTTTTCGCCAGATCTTTTACTTTATCAAAATACCCACGTCCTAATACTTGAAGACTTTCAGAGTTGTTATTTTTGGGTGGTAATGCTGGAGTGATACCAAGGTCATTTATATAAACAGTTGCTGGATCCTTCGCGTTAATAGAATTGGTATTAGTAAAGTCAAGAGTTGTCGTTACGGGATTTTTATAACGTTCAGAAAAATTTCTTACTGTATTAGATAATGCGGTAATTTTTCGTGGTATCATGGACGAGGCTTCTGTGGCGGTGGCTGTCACTACGACTTCACCATTTTTCGTTGGATTATTTAACATTGCGCCTTTAGTTTTGAGAGCATCGATCACGTCAAAACGTTTTTTCAGACAGGCTATAACGGCTGGTGTTTGTCCATCACCATTTTGAACATTAATTACATTCCTGAAATACGACACGGGCTTGGCTAAAAATGCTGACATAAACCGATCATTAAAGTTATCTATATGTTTTAGGACATAGCATAAAATATTATCATTATCACCGACAATATCTCTTGGTAGTTCACTGAGTTCTAATAGTTTTTCTTCCAGTTCGACGAAATTATTTGTCGCACAAAGTTGAGCTAAATTGGATTGTGCTATTGAATTCATGTCGAGTGACGTGTCTGAAATTACTTGAGCCATATATATATTTAATATTATATTTTATATTTACATTTTTATTTTTAGAAAAGCGCAAAAAAATATTCTATATAGTTTTTGATAATTAAATAATTGAACAAAAAAAATCTACGTTTATAATATAAACATAAATGAAGATTGACCACAATCATATTTTAATCGGTGCTGTAGTCATAATTGGTTTAGTCGTACTATTCCTAATGTTTAAGCATAAACCCGTACATAATGTGGGTGTTGTAGAAGAACACCTAGTTGCTCCTAAAAATGTAAATGTCAATTCAGTTATCGACGATCTAACAAATGATGAAAACAAGGTACATCCGATTGATGCTGCCAACCAACCAGTTAGTGCCGAGACAATAAATAAATTACAATGGAAAAATTCATCCAAAAATGGTAAATATGCCAATAGTTCATATGCTGATGGTGAACGCGGAAATAATGCAATGAGTGAATGGGAAGATTTCTACAAGACAAATACAGATATGCTCGATAAGAGTTATGTCCAAAATAATGATGCGTTTATCCCAGTGGATGAGACATCGGGAAATCTCGCTAGTTATGATGGCAAGGGACATGTTAAAATGTCGGCGGAAGAACTATTTAAAGTTGATAATCTCCTCCCACAAGAAGTTAGCAAAGACTGGTTTGAAGTAGTTGAGTCACCCATTTCGATTAAGAACCGCCATCTTATTCCAGTAGCTCATTCAATTGGTGTTTCCAGTATTGGAGCATCGAGCAAAAAGAACACCTCATTAGACCTGAGAGGTGACCTACCCGTACCAAAGACAGGATTATTTAACATAAATATGTCAAGTATCACCCCCAATCTACTTACAAAAGGTCTATGTAATTATTAATTTTCTGTCATTTTCTTTTTATGAGCATCATATATATTGTTATTTTTTGCAATATATATCACGACTGGTATATCATATTTTTTAATATTCTCTCGTAATAATTTTTTCCAATCGATAGTATTTTTATAAATATCATCTTGGTAAATCCTAATCACACTAATTCCATTATTTAGCGCAAGTTTCATTTTAATAATGTCTCTTTTTTGAATATTTTCAAACGATTCCCAATTGCTTACCTGTTCAATGTGTTGCCTTCCATCAATTTCAATAATCAAATTAAAATCACACAAATAGAAATCAAATTTAAAATACGAGCCTGTTTCATTATTTATTGTCCACGTAAATGTTTTTTCTCTTTCAGATTTATGATATTCTCCGCATAACCAATCAGATAACACTTTCTCTGTTTTATGTATTGGAAAACACTCCGGACACCAAATACCATTCGATACTCTACGAACTTTTAAATTAAAAATATGCCCTTTCTCGCATTTAAAATTTAATTTTGTTGCTCCGGTTTTGAATAATCCTATTGGATTCGCATCATCTGTAATGTATTTGCTTTTTTTAACTGATGCAAATGATTTATTGTAGCAGATATAGCAGTTATTTTTTTGGCATAATTTAAGATTACTGCAGTATGGACACCAATCCAAACGATTGACGATTGTGTGTAGTGCTATCAGAAATGTGTGTTTACATTTTTGACAATCAAAATAATATTTTTCATGTGTACCAATTGTTACTTTCCATGGCTTTAATTTATTTTTATCAGACCAAGCATTTGTTTTTTCTTTGTTGACAAATGAATAAAGGTGCTGTTTGATTTGGTTTATATAATATCTTTTCATATTATATAAACCAAATCAAACAGCACCTATATGATCCACCAAATTATCTGTTAATGATCCATTAAGTATTTCTCTAATGTTTTTCCTATCATTAATTAACTTCTGTAGTATGTTCTTTTCCATTTTAATATTATTAATGAATATGAACTGTTATTATCTATTAACAGTTGCTTTTTCATTTTTTAAAAAAATGAAAACTTAACAATATAAACAAAATAACATATAATATAAAATTATAAAAAATGGCAAACAACTCAGAAGCATATTATGTGAATCTATTAAATATATTCATCAAGCATTACAATAATTATGGAGATAAGTCAATCAATATGTTTCACGGAATAGAAACAGATGAAAACACTAACGATATGATGGAAGAATTTTTTGAACATATAACACAATTTAAAGAAGCAAATGAATACGAAAAACAAATGTTGGCGCCAGATAATGTTGTCATTGATGATTATGAACAATTATTCGAATTAAGAGTTGATAGTGGTTCTGTCTGTTTCTGTTCTGTTATGTTTCCGTTGTTAGATTATGTAGCAAGAGAAATAGATTGGGTACAATGTGATTGGAAAATTATTCCAATCAAATTAGAATAAAGAAATGTATCTATATTTTATAGTATAGTAAACAAATGGGAAATTGTTTCCCAAAAAAAGAATTAACAGATGAACAATACTATCAACCATATAATAATCTAACGCAATCGCTACTCAATGACAACTTATATATTAGTCATCCTCATTACACCATACCAAAATTAAGTTTTACATATACGACTCCGTTTGGCAGTCCATCATGTTCTGTCAATTATGAAAATATTGATTTTGGTTAATAATAACAATCTATAAGAAACATTATGGATTAAAAATCCATTCGGTTATTTTTATTTATTTTAATATAAAGCATAAAATATAAAATATAAATAATAAATGCCAAACCCAAAAACAAAGAAAGCCGTCCCAAAGAGTGAAGACATTATTAGTGAAGAAGAACCAGTAGATGAAACCGAAGATGAATCAGAGGAAGAATCAGACGATGAAGAATCAAAAGAAGATGTTGGAAAATTAAAAGAAAAAGTGGCAGGATATCTGAAGGTTGATGATGCAATAAGAGCAAAGAAAGAAGAAATTAAGGAATTACAAGAGAAGAAGGTTGTCTATGAGGAATTTATAATGAATTATTTAGAGAAAGCAAATAAAACAAAGATCGAAACAAATGATGGGGAAATAGTATTTAAGAAACAAACATCAAAGACACCACTCAAAGAAGAATTAATAGAAAAGGCTATAGTGAAAAAATTCAAAGATGGAGAAAAGGTGACAGAAAGTGGTATTAAAATTGCACATGATATTTTGGAGGAGGTTGGTAAAATGAGAGGTGTGAATATTAAAAATAATATTCGAAGAATGAAAAAGAAAGCACCAAAGAAGTAATTTATTTATGTAAATTTATTTATTTTAGAAATAAATAAAAACGAATACTGATTTAAATTTTTAATGCCAAAGGGCTGTTGAAAATCCAATTTCAACATAGTGCGGGATAGTGGGATAAACGAATGTTGGGATATAAATTGATTCTGCGAGATAAACATACGGGTTATAATAGTAATAAGCAACTGGTAATTGTCTTTGCGCTGCATTAATTCTCTCAAATCGTTTGATCATATCTTCAGTTGAGGAACTAGATGAACTGGATGAACTATGATGTTTACCACCCTCCAGGAATTTTTGTTTCATGCTCGTATAATTTTCCATCATTTTCTTTTCAGCGGGTTTACTTATTTTATCAAAAGATGTGATCATGTAATCAACAACGTTTGAGCCACCGCGTTGTTCGACAATTTGGAAATGATGTAATGCGTTATCTTCGTCTGCGACTGTCACATACATTGATGGAACATCTCCAACAATTAATTTAAAAAATTTATCGATAAACTGTTTGACTGCTTCGATTGGTTTACTGGCGATTATTTGATCCCATTGGATTTTTCCATACATGACTGGGTTCACAAGATCAAACTTCATATTTAATGTGTATATTTATAGATTTGTTTTAGAAAAAAAATGAAAAAAAATTAATATATATAAAGAATATAAACTATTAAAAGCATAATATTATGGTCAAGATAGTAAGATTAAAGACAGAACACGTCCAACCAATGAAAGTTTTAGTTGAGGTATTGAAGGAAATTTTGACTGATGTGGCAATCGAATTTATTCGACAACCAGATGAGGATGTTGATAATTCGGATGAAGTCGCACCAAAAATACAAAATAAAAAGAAAGGAAAGAAAAATGAAGTGAGTGAAACAAAACCAAAGAAATTTAGTGGAATGAGAATTTTGGCAATGTCAACATCAAAAAATGTTCTTATATGTTTAAAAATATTTTCGCAAGGAGATGTTGAATTTATGTGCAAGCCAAAATCATTCGTTATAGGAGTGAGGTTGGAACATTTAAATAAAATGTTAAAATCGACTGATAAAGATGATGAGTTAGAAATGTATGTTGATAATGATGATAAACAATCACTTGTTCTTTTAATTAACAACAATGATATGCATAAAAGTTCCGAATTTAAATTAAAACTAATGGATATAGATACGCCCAGAGTAAAACTTCCTATTGTATCACCAGATGTGATGATAACAATGGATGCATCAGAATTTCAAAAATTATGTAAAGATATGGCACAGATAGGAAAATATTTAGAAATTAAATGCACGAGCAATACTCTAATATTTACATGCGTTGGTGAAAATGCATCACGAGAAACAAAATATAGAACATGTGATGCGGGAGTTAAAATTATTCTAAATAATCCAAACCAACAACTAATTGTCCAAGGAATTTATGAATTAGAACATCTAAATCTCTTTACAAAATGTTCTAGTTTATCAAATGATGTCCAATTATTGATGAAAGTGCAAAAATATCCATTATGTATCAAGTATACAGTAGCGACATTAGGTGAATTTATCGCATGTATTATACCTGTGGATTTACAAGAGAAAGATGGTTATGATGAGAATGATGCATTATTCGACGAAAATGATGATATCGAATTTAAAAATGGTGATGAAAATAAGAAGGAGAAGGTTATTGAGAATAGTGATAGTGACTCCGATGATGACGACGATGAGATTAAATAATTTTTTTAAACAAGTAAAAATATTTATACAAAAATAAATATTTTTTTCACTAAATAGATTTATGCACCAATCACATTAGGATTTGGTGGTTTATAGGTGAATGTTGAGTAATAAGAACCTGTATCAGAGTTATCATACACAGTGTTTCCATTTTTATCGGAAATTGGCTTTGCAGTATACACAAACCGAGACGAAAAAGACGAAGGCGGACCATCTAAAATCGATAAGATAATACCATTTGCCCGTCCTCTGCTACTGCTACGATTTGTTATGGTAATACTATAAATAGGCATGATACGTCCCAGATCTATTAGTACCCACGGTGCATCATTACAAGATGTGTGTACAAATGTATTAGTATCACCATCGACTAATTTGGCAGAAGAGTCTTGATCCTTATCATAAACACTTGATTTGGTAATAAACGCATTTTTTGCAACATTTGCGCCTCCCACAGATAAAATACTAATTTCCGCCAAATTTAAGCATCCTACGGAGGGCTGTGTTAATTTAATGCATCGACCATTAACTGGTTCCGAACTAACTTGTGCTGAACTAACTTGTGCTGGACTAACTTGTGCTGGACTAACTTGTGCTGAACCATAACATCCTGCGAGATGTGCCGCATCCGCTAATGTTGCCCATTGTTTACTGTCATTTTTGAGATTAGCATAAGTTTGTTTTTTAGGCCAAGCGTCATAACCCATAGGTGTTGTAGTACATCCAGCATCTTTCCAGACTTGCGCATAACACCTCTCACCGACATCCACTTGATTATCGGTTCGTCCAAAACATGGATTACATTTCGCATTGAGATCGGATGTCAGTTTATCGATATTACATTTCGTTCCACTACTGTTTATAACACAACTGTTGCTGATCATATTGGTAACATCTGTTATGGTACATAATGGTGCCGGACCGCTAGTTCCGATAATTAATGGAGTAGTATTTGGAACTGGAACTGGAACTGGAACTGGAACTGGAACTGGAACTGGAACTGGAACTGGAACTGGTATTGGTTTCAGAACTGGTGGTAATGGTGTTGGAACTGGTGGTGTTACATGAACCAAATTGCTGTTGGTAAGAGGAGGCATTCCCGCGATTGGTGTCATTGGTGTTGATGTTGATGTTCCCGTAATTGGTACAGCATCAGTAACTGGTGGTTTATTACATTTTATAACTTTGTAACCATCGACTATAGTTATTTCTTTGATTCCGGTTGTTCCGCAAATTGAACATTGATCTTCGACTAAATGTTCTGTTTGATTGGCGGATGATTTCCAACGTTTAGCCAAATAAACAGCCAAGATTAAAATTATGATAAATATAATTGTAAATATACCAAATTTGTTATATTTTTTGATAAATTCTTTGACATTTACTTTCATGATATAGTTTGTATATACTATGAAAATATTAAATATTTGATTGTGTTTAATTTTCTGGACGATTTTTGATGTATACAACAGAATATAATTTGTATTTGTTAATTAGATTTTTAGATATTTTTTTACTTATATCTGAACCATTTTTATTCCAAATTTTAATTACCGTCAAGTCATTTTTAAGATTAAATGAAATTCCATTAATAGGATCATCTGTTTGACAAACTTGTTCATTGATGGTATATAGACATAAATCTGTCCAGACATCCAGTAAATTTTTATCAGAAACTTTTAGCCGGATTGATGCGGCGCCACCAGTCGCATTTTCTGGGTCTTCCCAAATCGGAGTGATATTTCCGCGCATGATAAAAAATTGATAATCCATGTAGTTTAATTTATTAAAATTATTCATGAAATTCCAGAAGTCTGCTATATTTGTGATTTCAAAAATTTTATTATAACCATTCAACGACCAGTCTTTGGAAGAATTTTTATGAATCCAAATATTCCAAGAAGCATTAAATTTATAATTATTGACATTATTATTTTGCATGTTTAATAATATTATATGATAAATTCTTTATATGTTTTTACACACACTAATTAAAGAAAGTATTAATATTTGTATATTTACATTAGAGAATATTTGATATTCGATCGTACCTATTTTTTTAATTA
>Ga0315281_10006186_pt1 | contig 17068 bp, 15 predicted proteins | sample YL17G07_0_MG_FD_204540 | JGI IMG/M metagenome (GOLD analysis project Ga0315281, IMG submission 204540) | Sediment microbial communities from Yellowstone Lake, YNP, Wyoming, USA - YL17G07_0 | ecosystem: Environmental > Aquatic > Freshwater > Lake > Sediment | place: USA: Wyoming | collected...
ATTCAGGATGGTGCCATTTTTTGCCTCAATGGCAAGGGAGATCTGATTCAGGCCGCCGAAAATTTCATTCAGTCTATTTTGAATCTTAAGATAGGGGTGTTTTAAAGGATAAAAATCTCCGATGTTGGTATTAAAGGAGAGGTTTTTAAGCTGGTAGCCAAAAAATAAAGTAATAATAAGGCAGAGGGAGAGAAAACCAAACCTATATTTGATTAAACCGTGGCTGAACCAGTGAAGGAATTTATTCATTTATATACTGCCTCTTTCCTCAATCTTTCTTTGTCAATCTTTCCCGCCCTATTTTTAGGAAGCTCTTTTACAAATTCAAAATAATGGGGAATTTTAAAGTGCGCCAGATGCTGGCGAGAGAAGAAACGCAGGTCTTCTTCGCTGACGCTGCTACCTTCTTTTAAAACCACGAATGCCTTGGGCACCTCGCCTCTTAATTTATCCGGGATTCCGACAACAGCCACTTCAGCAACATCGGGATTTTTATGCAGTGCGACCTCTACTTCCGGTTCAAAAACAATTTCTCCCGCCACCTTAATCATTTCTTTTTTTCTGCCTACAATGTAGAGATAACCTTCAGCATCAAGTCTTCCCAGGTCTCCCGTATGAAACCAGCCGTTACGTATAGCCTGACGGGTTGCCTCTAAATCTTTATAATAACCATCGGTTACCACCCAGCCTTTAACCACTATTTCTCCGATCCCCCCTTGCGTCATTTCCTTATCATTATCGTCGAATATCTTAATCTCTATCCACGGAGCAGGCCTGCCGACACTCTCAATTTTACCAGAACCCATCGGAATAACTGCGGTAGGGGCATTGGTCTCGGTTAAACCCCACCCATTCATCAGGTGCGCCTTTGGGCAATAACAGTGAAATCTACGCAGGGCATCAGGAGAACTTGAGGCACCGAAGGTAACTATCCAACGTAAGGAAGACAAATCCAGGCTTTCAAATTCCTTTAATTGTAAAATGGCGTAGTACATTGAAGGTACCAGCCAAAAACAGGTGACTTTGTAATTTTGGATATTCTTCAAGAACTCTAAAGGGATGAAACGTTCCATCAAAACCACAGTAATTCCGTAAGTAATACTATTTTGAAGATAGACCAAGCCTCCCAGATGCGAAAGCGGCAGGGCACATAAGATAATATCCTTCTCGTTTAAATCCACGAAAAACTCCATTGACTTAGGGGGTGCGCCTAACTGTAAATAATTTACCAAAACCCCTTTGGGTTTACCTGTGCTTCCCGAGGTATAGAAAATAATCGCATAGTCTTTGTCCTCTATTTTTATTCCAGGAGCCTTATTTTTGCCTTTTTCCACTGACTCTTCAAAGTAAAGAAAATTATCCAGCTTGTCATGACAGGTGATAATCTTCTTTAAGGCAGGGCATTTTTCTTTAATCGCTGCTAATGAAATATTAGCTTTAGACTTAGCAATAAACAACTTTGCTTCTGAATGGGATAAGCACGATACCAGCTCATCTTCAGTCAACATAAAATCTAATGGTACAGTAGTTGCCCCGCAACACCAGCAAGCCAAATAACTATAAACATACTCTGGCCAGTTAGGAAGGTATATGGCAACCTTATCACCCGGTTTTATGCCTAAACCAATAAGACTGTTGGCGAACCGGAAAGAGGCATCCCTTAATTGACGAAAGGTGACAACCTGGCCCTTAAAGATGATAGCGGGTTTATCGGGTTGTTTTTGGGAAAGATTCTCTAAGAGTTGGGCAACGTCCATAAATTATTTCTTGGGATTTAGGCTCATCTTAAGTGCCTTATCCAGGTCATCGCAGCCCTTTTTCTTGAATAACCTGGCCAGCGCAGCTACTTTGACTGATTCTTCTAAAACTTCAATTAAATATAAGGCCTCTTTAAAATCATCTCCGATACAAACCACGCCGTGATTTCTTACAATTACCAGATTGCTGGTCTTTAAAGCCCCTATTACCAATTTTGGCTGGGTCATGGTCAGGCCTTTTTGTTCTACTACGGGGACTCTTTTTAAATACAATTTCGATTCATAAGTCAAATTTTTAAGCTTAGGATAAATGGCAAAATAGGCATTGGTTAAAGGAGGGTGGCAGTGGATAGCAACTTTAGCGGGAAAATCCTTATAAATCAGCCTGTGGAGAGGAAATTCGCTACTGGCGCGTTTAATTTTGGTCTCGCTCTCTTTATTTAGATCAGCCTTTATGAGGTCGCTGTATTTTAAGGCACCGAGGCAGGTGCCGGTAACTGTGATAAGGATATGGTTTTTATCTAATCTTGCACTCAAATTACCGGCCCGGCCAGAAACCAGGCGCAAAGCGTATAATTCCCTGCCAATAGCAACGATTTCCTTTTTTAAGACCCCTGTTTTATCAGGCATAAGGCTAATTTGGTTAAAAAATATAGTAAAATTTTACTATTTTAATTTTACTAAAAAAACGGCCTCTGTCAAGAAGAATTTTAGGAGGATTAAAACCTTAAGAAGATACTGGGGTTAGAAGTTTAGAGGGATGATTCTTGAAGGCAATGCCTGTCTCTTGCTATTTGCCTTTATTTCTTGGCTAACTCTACGCAATCAAAATAAAGTGTGCCTACTGCCTCGGGTCGCGGCTCAAACTGAAAACTCTTGATAGGAAAATCTAAATTTGCATTTTTATCCGCATTATCCGGCTGCCAGTCACCCCTGGCAAAAAACTCATTAAAAGGACAGATTATTCTCTTCCATCCTTTAAAATTATCCTCTACCATAAAACGCCACATCTCATTTCCGTTATCTTTGATATCGAAGGAGATTTTTGTCTTTGTGTCACTACCATACATATAAAAGGTAAAGGCATTGTATTCCTTCCAATCTATGTCTTGGGGCCTGATCAGCCAATTTGCATTTTTAGCATCCAACTCAAAGCCTCTGGCTATCCACATATAACCGCCCGAGAGCGCATTATAATTTACCTTCAGGGATTGTTCGCCTGAATATTTAATATCATTTGCAGCAACTACTTCTACTGTTGAACCGCCTCCAGCACCAAAATCTACTGTGCCATCCGGCCCGCCTATAATTTTACCTTCGAAATCATCGAGCAATAGACCTTGACCTTGCGCAAAACAAGATCCTGCCGCAAACAAGATAAAAATAAAAATTAAAAAAGGCCTAAATCGTTTCATAAATCCTCCCTTATTTTAAAAACTAAGCTCTAGTGATAACTCAACTTGATAAGCAGCGTCTGCCTTGCCATCACCGCGCACAAAAGGGCTAAAAAGGCTTCCGTCAGTATCATCATCCCTCTCTTCTTTGTAATATCTCCCCGGAAAGAAGTACCCTCCCGTAAAGCTAATGGTGGCGTTTTTGTTCAATTTGTAGTCAATGAATGCATCCAGTTCGCTACCTAAATCCCGAGATAAATACTTTGCCTCTCCATTCCACGTACCCACACCTTTTGCAAAAGATCTTAGATAATACCCGTACAGACCCAAACAAAGTTTTTCCGTAATATTGAGGTCAAATCCCAAAGAGGGCATAATTAAATTATCAAAATCCGATGAATAAAAGGTTCCTGGACGAGGGATGCCGTAATTTAAACCCCAGCCAGCTCCTGTGGCTACAATAGGACGCATCTCTGAATTGCTACTACTGATAGAATCTCCCAGGTTCTTATTTAAAGGAGAGAGATAACTGAAGGCCCTGTTCTTTCCGCTGGTTAAAGTTTCATCTGCGGCTTCCTCAAGGCTCACTTTATTACCGGAACATAAAAGAAACTGAAAAGATGGGGTGAATTTTCCCAGATAATAATCCAACCCGGTATAGATAAGATAGCCGGCATGATACACATCTTTATACGCCGCATCTGCACTTTCAGCCTTACCAAAATTATGCGCCATTTCCGTCTTAAGGGACAGTTTATCCTGTTTTAAACCCCAGGCGATCCCAAAAGTACCCAAGAGATCCTTCTTAATAGGCGCGCTAAAGACATTATCCCTTTTACCCTCTGAGGTGTAATCTGACAAAACACCCACATAGGGCTGAAAGGAAAATTTATCCGTTTCTATCTTTGTGTCTAGGGCAAAGAAGTTGCTTGAGCCATGCTCATACTTGATACCTTGCTCCTCTTCCTGATGTATATAAGGCCCCAGGTGATTTTTATAGACAACATCCGGACGGCAATAATAAAACCTCCAGTTAAAATTGTTTAGTTCGCCATAAACACTAAAACCATAATTTTCATAACCGCCGTTCAGACTGAAACCATTGCCTACTTCATAAGTATAAAGGCCAGATTTAAAACGCAGGATATCAAATAAAGGAATATCCGCCCAGAACTCCTCTAGTTGAGGCAGGAGTTCTTCATGGCGGTATTTATCAATAACGCCCCCTGAATTCATAAGGGTATTGTGTACGAACAAGGGCGCACTGTAGTCAAAGGGACCGTTCCTTTCTAATTTTAAATAAAATTTTGACCCCCCGTCTTTAAATTCAGATTTAAAGGCTAAACTATAATCTATCCCCAGATAAGTTGAGGTATCATCGCTATTGCTTGAGTCAAGATCCACTATGTTTTTGAAGCTCACCAGATCATTCCTCAAATAACCCTCCATTGAAAAAATGCAATTTTCTGTCTCTAATATAGGGTAACCCCAACAAAAACTGCTCATAAAAAATAACCCTGTCACTAAAAGTAAGGTTTTCTTAAACATTTTAAAGCTTAAAATACATTACAGGGAGGCTCTTCGGCAGCTATTTATGGTTTTAGCGTGCCACGGACATATTCATTGCGCTGAACATCAGATATGCTATTGTAAAGATAATCAAAATCAAAGCTAGGTAAAAAAAGACTACATGCATCGTTTTTTTAAAAATCCTCAGCCGGTTGACTTTTTTGTACTTCTTATATATAACGCCGTTTTTTTCAACCTGCTCTAGATATTGATATTTATACAGTAGTCTTTCTAAAAGAGGTTTATTTTTCATATCGATAGTTTGAGAATCTTATTTTTAAGACTGAACTATTTTAATACGGAATAAAAGGCAAATCAATAATAAATTTTCTAAAAAATTAAGTCACTTCTTCTACGGGCAGCACAAATGCCTTAATGCCTTCTTTACTCAGTCTTTTACGCAGTTCTTTTACGCAGGATAATAACTGTTTCACCTTAGCATCTTCGCAAACCACTGCCAAGACATTATTTGCCCCTGGCCAAACGCTCGTGTCAAGATGTGGCTCGCTCAAAGCCCCTTTACCCAGCACGCGCTGCCACTTGGTATAATATTTCAAACCGCAGGTCTCCAAAACCTGTATCGCCTCTTCATCTATGGCTTCATTATAAACAATCAAAACCATTTTCATCTTATTCTCTCCTTCTGCCTTTAAAAATTGCATACATTACTGGCACAAGCACCAGGGTAATTAGAGTTGAAAGGGTAAGGCCGCCTAACATGCTTATACCTAACGGGCGCCACAACTCTGAACCCTCTCCTTTACTCGTGGCTAAAGGAAGCAAGCCAGCCAAGGTCGTGATTGTGGTCATTAATACCGGCCGCAATCTATTCGCTCCGCCAACAGTAATTGCTTCATACATGGAAAGACCGCGGCTGCGTAAAATATTAATATAGTCTACCAGAACAATAGCGTTGTTGACCACAATACCCACCAGCATTACTAATCCTAAGAAAGAGACGATACTTAAGGTAATGCCGCCGAACAAAAGGCCGAAAGCCACGCCGGTAAAAGCAAAAGGCACGGAAAACATTATGATAAAGGGATCAAGAAAAGATTCAAATTGAGCTGCCATAACCATATAGACCAGAAGACCGCCGAGAATAAAGAGTAGTATCAGATCACGGAATGATTTGGCCTGTTCTTCCACATCGCTCCCTAAATTAATAACGACGTCGGGTGGAATATTTGTTTGAGCAATGACGGTTCTTATGTCTCTGGCTGTTTCACCTAGCGAACGCCTGAAGATATTGGCTTCTACTTTGATAATTCTTTCCTGATTCTGTCTTTCAATTTCAATGGGGCCGGTGCGATGGATAATCCTGGCTACATTGCTAAGCCTGATTGTTTTCCCGCTGACAGAACTAATCGGTATATCTTCGATATCGTGGATGCTAGTGCGGTCAGAATCCTTCAAGCGGACAAAGATATCGTATTCATCTCCTGCATCGCGGTATTTAGTAGCAGTCTTGCCATAGAAATAAGTACGCAAGGTATCGGTGATGACCGCCATACTTAAACCCAGAGATGAGGCTTTGAGCCTATCCACTTCCACCTGAAGTTCTGGCCTTCCTAATTCACGTGAAACGGTGACATCTACCACGCCTGGAACTTTACTTATCCCTGATTTCAATTTATAGGCAAGCGCATCTGTGGCTTGCAAATCATGGCCTAAGATTTCTATTGAAATAGGCTTACCACCGCCGAATAAAATCCTTGCAAAAGGACTTCCTGCCTGGATATTTATTTTCTTTACCCCCACCACCGAACTTATTTTAGGCCTGATGGCCTCGGCTATCTCTTTTATTGAGCGCTTACGCCGGTCTAGCTTGATTAATTTTGCACCTACGGCGATAATGTTTGAGCCGGTTCTTGCCCCGAATGCCGCACCAAAACGTCCACCGCTGGATTGCCCTACACGATAAAATATCATCTCTGTCTCAGGGACATCCTGTTTAAATATCGCCTCAACCTGTCTAGCAATTTTATCTGTCTCTTCTACCCGCGTCCCCACCGGAAGGTCTATCTGTATGTTCAAATCTCCGGTATCTTCCTCAGGGATAAATTCTGTTCCTATTTTAGGGATTAATAAAACGCTAAAAATAAAAATGCCTATCGCTAACAAAACTGTGGTTTTTTTATGGGTTAAAGCCCACCCCAGCATCCTGGCATAAAGATTTTCAAGACTGGTATAAAAATTACCAGTCACTTCATAGAATCTTTGATAGAAAGATTTTTCTTTCTCCTTGAATTTTTCTGGAGGTAAGACTGTTAATAGCTTTGCGCACAACATCGGACTAAAGGTAAGGGCGGTAAAAAGTGAAGCCAAAAGCGTAACCGTGATCATTATGGCAATTTGTTTAAACATCACTCCAGTGATTCCGGTTAAAAACACCATGGGTAAAAATACGACTACGGTGGTAAATGTAGATGCGGAAACCGCCAGGCCTACTTCGGAAGCTCCGTATACGGCAGCTTCATTTGGTTTCTGGCCTCTTTCTCTATGGCGATAGACATTATCTACTATAACAATGGCATTATCCACCACCATACCGATAGCAATGGCTAAACTGGAAAGCGACATAATATTAATGGTGTAACCAAATAAAAACATAAAGATGAAGGCAATAATAAGAGAGAAAGGAATGGTAAGAGCAATAATAAGGCTGGGTCGTAGCTGACGTAAGAATAAATAGACCACAATAATCACAAATATGCCACCCCAATATACGGTCTGGGTAAGGTCCTTAATAGACTGAGTAATATGTTCCGAAGTATCCATGAGTATAGAGAATTTTATATCGCCAGGCAGCCGTTTTTCCAATTTCTTAATCTCATCCTTTACTTTATTGGCTATCTCAACCGTATTTGCTCCGGAGCGCTTCTGCACCATCATCATTACTCCCAGCCGACCATTAGCCTTTACGATCATGGTTACTTCTTTAAAGGAATCTGAAACAGCGGCGACATCCTTCAAATACACAATTTTTTCTCCCTCCTGGCTAATAATAATATCTTTAATCTGGCTTGGCTCAGTAAATTCTCCAGGTACCCTTAAGGCGTAATCGAGATAACCTGTTTTTAAATCTCCGGCTGGCAGAGTTATATTCTCCTGAGCCAATCTATCCACTATTTTCTGTACGGAAAGACGGTATGCCTCTAAGCGAGAGCGGTCTATGCTGATATTAATCTGGCGTTCTAAGCCGCCGTATATCTGCACTGCTCCCACGCCAGGAATCCTCTTTAAATCATCACCGACTTGTTTATCTACAGCGTGGTAAAGCTGCGGATAGGTTTCTTCCGAAGAACTCACGCCAATAAATAATATAGGTATAAGAGCGGTATTGAATTTAAAGACTATGGGGGTATCTATTTCTTCGGGTAAAAGCCTTTTGGCAAATTCAAGTTTATCTCGCACGTCATTAGAGGCCTCATCAAGGTTAGTCCCCCAGTTAAAACGGCAGGTGACCATAGAAATACCTTCCATAGAACGCGAGGTAATTTTATCGAGATTGGAGACCGTGGCTAAATTATTCTCAATAACCTCAGTAACTTTTGTTTCCACATCCTCTGCGCTGGCACCTTCATAAACAGTTATAACCGAAATATTCGGGGGTTCGATTTCAGGCATGAGGTCAATGGGAAGTTTAGAGAGAGATACTATCCCTAAGACCAATATGGCAAAGAAGATCATCGCATTTGTTACAGGGAATTTAACACCAAATTCAGGTAAATGCATATTTTACTCCTATATCCCGTCAGCTATTTCTACAGAGGAGCCGTCTTTTAAGCCCTGCTGTCCAAAGATAATAACCTTTTGGCCTTCTTTTAAACCCTCTAAAATTTCTACCTTATTATCTTCTTTAACTCCTAAAGTTACTTTCTTCTTTTTTGCAGTGTGGTCTTCTACCACAAAGACATAACTTACGCCTAACTCCTGCACCAGACCATCCTGCAATATAACCAGCCTCTCCTTTAATTGAGAGGCTATAATTCTTATGCGGGCGAACATCCCGGATTTAAGCCTATGGTCTGGATTTGGGATGGTTATCTCTATCGGCAAGGTGCGGGTTGCAGGATCAACTACCTCGCTTACTTTGGTAACCTCGCCTTGGAAATTTTCTTCTGGATAAGCATCGACTTTTAGCAGAGATTTTAGGCCCTTTTTTACATAAGGTATATCGGCCTCCGGAATATCTAACCTCACAATCATCTCCTCCATATTCACCACAATTGCTAAGGCAGTACCGCTGCTTAAGCCAGCGCTGGGTAAAATATTAGCTCCCTTATCCAACAGAGTTTTACCCAAGATCCCTGAGATGGGTGATTCTACCCTGGCTAATTCGTATTTCAATCCGGTTTCATCGCGGTCAACCAGGGCAATAGTCTGTCCTTTTTCTACTTTATCGCCTTCATTTAAGGTATATTCTGCTAACTTACCCGTGACTTTTGAGAAGACATTGATTTCATCTTTGGCTTTGATGTTGCCTATATAAGAAAGTACGAGGTCTAAGTCTTCTCTTTTAAGTGTCATAACCTTAACCGAAATCTTTTCTACAGCCCTTTTTGCAGAAACCCTCATCTCCCTAGTCGGTTTAAAAAGCGTAAGCCTTAATGCCACAAGAACGAAAAAAATAACAATCAATAATGATATTATTCTGGTTTGTTTTTTCATCTTACTCTCCTGTAGCTTTATCAAATCTTGCCTTGGCTAAGACATAATCATAGACTGCTTCCTTTTGATTAAATAAAGATACCTCGTAGCCTAAAGAGGTGTCGTTAAAATCCAAGGAGCTGGCAATGCCAGCCTTATATTTATCCTGCACAACCGAAAGGGTGTCCTTATACACCCTGACCTCGCTTTGCGTAGATTTCATCTTGGCTATGGCATTTTTTAAATCTAAATAGGCATTCTTTAATTCTAAGGCAATATCCGCAATTGTCTTCTCCTTAGTTAATTGTACTTCCTTTAAATCCACTATTGCCTGTTCAACTTTTGCTTTTGTAGCCCAGCCATCAAAAATCGGCCAGGAAAAGGTTAAGCCAATGACATTATAATCATTCCACTCCCTTGTGGTGTCCCCTGCTAGATGGGAACGGCTGTAATAATCCCAGGAGGCGTAGATGCTCGGACGGTTATCTGCTTTGGCTATCTGGACTGCCTTTTGGCTTGCTTTAGTTTGGGCTTCGAATTGTCTTATTTCTGGACGCATGCGCATGGCTTTCAAAAATGCCTCATCAAAAGCCACTTCCTGCGCCTCGTAGTTAAGCTGGGCATCTGGCTTTATCTTGGTATCTTTATCCAAATATAATAAATTATTTAATAAAATCTGCGCTGCCTCTACCTGATTTAAGGATGCCTCATAAGCCTCTTTTACACCCTCCAAGGATGCTTCCACTTTTAAGACATCCGATTCCGATGCCTGACCATTCTGGTAACGTGCCCCTAAAAAATCCAGATGCCCCTGAGTATTTGCTAAGATTCCTTTATTCAAATCCACAAATTCATTGCTTAAAAGAAGCGTATAAAATGCCTTTTTTAAATTTAATATAATTTCTAATTTTGTTTTATCTAAGATGGCCTGCGCCACAGTCAGGCCATGTTCATTAAGCTGGATGGTATTTATAATCTTGCCGCCTTTGTAAAGGTATTGTTTCAGGGTAGCCTGGGTGGTAGTCTGAGCCAAATCTTTAGAATATAACTGGCGCGTATCAGTCCAACCGCCGGTAAAACTTAAAGTGGGAAAAAGGCTCGCCTCTGCCTCGGCAATCTTAAGTTTTGCCTTTTTGACATCCTCTGCCTTTAGCAGAATATCCCGGTTATCACGAAGGGCAATGGCTATTGCCTGATCCAGGGTAAGAGGAACCTCTTCTGCCCTCAGGACATAAGGGGTGAGAAAAATAAATATTGTTAAAAAGAAACCCCACCTTTTCATAAAATCAGGCCCTTTCCTCTTTGGTTAAGATATCGCGTATGCGTGTTAAAATCCTAAGATAATCCTCGCGTTCAGCCTCGGATATTTTGCCAAATATATTAATTGCCATCTTTCTTCTTTGCTGGGCAATCTTCTTTATCAAATCCAGCCCCCTAGAATTCAGCTTTACTTTGATTATCCTCCTATCCTTGGGGTCATATACCCTTAAGAGATAACCGTACCTGACCAGCCTATCCACAATACCGGTCATGGCAGCGGTGCTTACCTTCATAAAACGCGCTAAATCCGTCATCCTGGACTCACCCTGCTCATCCAGGTAGACCAAAACCAAAAGCTGGGGGAGGGTAATCTTTTCCTTATATAATTCGTTTGTACTGTGCCTGGCAAATCCCTTCATAATTACCGGCATAATTTTATTCAGCCTATCCGCAAATTCATTAAGGGAGATTGACATCTTTTAGCCTCCTTGATATTTAATACTCTTAACTATCAACAATATTAAGTATAAAGAATATTAACTAAATTGTCAAGTAAATTTTTATGCGCTTTAAGAAGGGATTAAAAAATGGGAGGGATTCTAAAAATGGCGAGTATTTTGACTAACCTCTTTCCAGAACCTTAAGAAATGCTTTCACGATTTGCGTATTGAACTGTGTCCCACAGTTCCTCTTCAATTCCTCTATAGCCTCTTCTTTGCTTAAGGCTGACCTATAAGGTCTAGGTGAAGTCATGGCATCATAGGTATCCGCCACAGAGATAATCTGGGCAAAGATATTGATATTGTCTCCCTTGATGCCGTCAGGATAACCATTGCCGTCATAGCGCTCGTGATGCGACCTGACCATTGCTAAAACATCTTCATCCATAAGAACAGGCCTTAATACATCTTCGCCTATTATGGGATGCTTCTTGATTGTTGCCCATTCTTCTTCGGTAAGCTTTCCTTTCTTATTCAATATATTTTCATGGGTTACCAATTTTCCTATATCGTGAAGTTCTGCTGCCCTTTTTAAGAGGTCTGATTTTTCTTTAGAAAAACCCATACTTAAGGCAATTGACTGTGCATAACCAGCCACTCTTTCTGAATGACCCCTGGTATAAGTATCCTTGGCTTCAAGAATCCTAACTAAAGACTGCACTACCCGGTAAAAATAATCCTGCAATTTCTTTTTTGATTCCGCAAGAATTTCTGCCATCCTGTTAAAGGAAGAGGCTAATTCGCTTATCTCATCGTGGCCTTTAACTTCTATCTTATACTCAAAATCTTCGGCAGCAATGCGGCGGGTTCCTTCTACCAATTTCCCAATGCGCTTGGTAATTCTACTGGAAATTAATAAGCCTAAAATAATGGAGGTAAAAACCCCTATCCCTAAGACAGAGATTGCCCTGGCAAGGACTTCTCTCTGAGTTCTGTAGACATCCTCTGCTGACATATCTACGCCTAATATAGCCACAGGTTTATCGTCCTTATCGCGAATAGGGGCGTATCCTGAAAGGGTGACGCCCCATTCATCAACCATAACCTTTTTATCTGCGGCAGGACCTATAAAACCTTTAAGCATCTCAGGAAAACGAGAAGCGTCATATTTATCTCCCGGATAAGAAGTTGCGCCTCTTCTTATATCCTCTTCACTAACAGGGGAGGGATCAACAATAAACTGCCAGATACCCTCTTTGTCTGTCTTGGTCATGGTGTAAATATATTTTAAGGAAGGATTTACTTGTTTAATCTTATTTAATTTATCTGCGATAACCTTATATTGAGGGGAATTTATACCGTCTCGATTTAATGGTATTCGAAGTAGCGAATCCGCGTCAATGATTAAACTAGCGGTAGATGCAATCACCATCAATCTTTCTCTGAGCTGGTTAAACTGTGCATTAAGACTAAATTTATAGATAAGGAAATTACCCAAACTCATTACGAAAAGCATGGACAAAACCAAAACTAGAGTTACCCTGGTGCGAAAACTGCTCAATATAATTCCGATCTTTTTCATTGTTTAGATATCTAAAACATAAAAACCCGGGAATCCTTTCCCTTCTTCTGCCTGACAACTATTTTATCATTACAGCGTTCTTATCAGACCCTTGAGAAACAGGGATTCAGCCTCTAACATCTTAAGATTATGCTCGAGGATGCGATTCAAAGGCGATGATAGTTTTTTTCTCTGTTGTGCATTAAGCATCTGCCTTAAACCCTTAGCTATTTTATCTAAGATAAATACGCGACCACAAAACCGGCGGCGGCCAATAGCGGGTTTTATATAATTTAGGAAATATAAACTTAAGTCTAGGCTAAACTGCGGTCTTTTAAAATCCAGAAAACTCTTAGTGAGTAATTCGGTAAAACGCGCTTCGCCTTTTTTAGTCAGCTCATAGACAAAACGCTGCGGCCGCCTGCCCTGTCTAACAATACGCTTTGCTACCAAACCCTTTTTTTCCAATACCTGCAGGGGATAATATATGGATTTCAAATCCACACCCGCAAATAAAGAAAGTATCTCCTTAATCTTTTGCTTTATCTGGTAACCATGCTTAGGGCTTTCGCGAAGCAGACCCAAGAATAACAGTTCATGCTCAATCATCCCACCACACCCATATTTCTGAACTTCCTGTATCTTGACTTTAACAACTCTTCTTTGGTTAACGCATTCAGCTCTTTTAAATTTCTATTTATCGTCTCTTTTAAATCTTGGGCCGTCTTCTGGCTATCGCGGTGCGCTCCACCTAATGGCTCGGGAATAACTTCATCTATAATGCCTCTCTTTAATAAATCCTGGGCAGTCAATTTTAATACCTCTGCTGCCTCCGGCGCCTTTGAACCGTCCTTCCACAATATCGCAGCGCAACCTTCGGGAGAGATAACTGAGTAGTAGGCATTTTCCAAGACACAGACTTTATCTGCTACGCCAATACCCAGTGCCCCCCCTGAGCCACCTTCACCTATAACTATAGCTATTATAGGTACGGCTATTGAAACCATCTCTCTTAAATTAAGCGCAATTGCCTGTGATTGTCCGCGCTCCTCTGCGCCGATACCCGGATAAGCGCCCGGCGTATCTATAAATATCACCATGGGTAGACCGAATTCTTCAGCCAACTGCATAACCCTAAGTGCCTTGCGGTAGCCTTCGGGATGCGCACAACCAAAGTTGCGTTTCAGGTTTTCTTTAGTGTCTCTGCCTTTCTGGTGACCGATAACCACGATCTTTTGATTATCTAATTTTGCAAAACCACACACTATAGCTTTGTCATCGGCAAAGGCTCTATCACCGTGTAATTCTATGAAATCCGACATAAGCATATTAATGTAGTCTAAGGTATAAGGTCTTTGGGGGTGTCTGGCCAGTTGCACCCTCTGCCAGGCAGTTAAGCTACTGTAGGTGTCTTTCTTTAAATGTTGGAGTTTGTCTTCCAGGCGACTGACCTCGGAAGAAAGATCGATTTTCTTCTCCGAGATAAAATTCTTCAGTTCCTGGATCTTCTTTTCCAGCTCTACAATGGGTTTTTCGAAATCAAGTCCGGCCATTTTTTAAGTCAAAGGTTAAAAATAAAAAGGTAAAAGTTCAAGTTAAAATTTAAAAGTTTTGCGCTTTTTACTTTTGCCTTTTGAGTTTTACCTTAATCTACGATGGTTACTTCTGTGCCTACAGGAACGATGCTGTATAATTCCTCGACATCAGGATTGAGCATGCGTATGCAACCCTGGGTAACCTGTTTACCGAGGGTTTGGGGCTCGGTAGTGCCGTGTATTCCATAGCCTGGCAGGTCAAATCCCAGCCAGCGGGTACCAAGAATATTCTCGGGGCTCCCAGGTGGTACAACCGCTCCCGCCTTAAACCAGGTGGGATTTAAGAGTTTGGTGGTAATTTTAAGATTACCCAAAGGGGTGGAGTTATCTTTACCTGTCGAAATAATGTAGGTTTTAATAATTTCTTCCTCGCTCTTTAACATTAATGTATTCTGAGACTTATCTATGAGTATACTGAAAGGCGCTAGCCATACCTTGATTTTCCTGCCAGGTACAATCCTATCGCTGCGCAAATGGTTACTCTTCATAATTAAGTCGGCTGTAGTCCTGAATTCCTTGGCAATCTTATTTAAGGTATCTCCCGGTTTTATCGTATAAAGCCTGCTCTTAGGAGTTACAATCGGTGAAAATAATAATTTTATATTTATATCTTCGATTTTCTTCTGCCAATTCATAACCTCGGCTGAATTGGAAAATTCGCTGATTAATCTTTGATAGATGACCCTTGCATCTAAGAGATTATCTTTTGTTTCAAGTTCCTTCGCCTGAGTAAGCAAACCGGAGGCGGAGCTAAACATGGTTTCCTTAGCCGACAGAGCTAGCTTACCTTTTTTTGTATTTAAGAGAGCGAAAATAGTAAATGCTAATAATACTACTAAGAGCCCTGAGATGATTAAGATTAATCTCTTATTCACCAAATCCTCCTTCTATTGTGCTAAGAAAGCAATGACTACGCCTAATAAAAATCCTACAATGACTTCAACCGGAGTATGCCCTATGAGTTCGCGCAGCCTTCCTTCATCAAGTCTACCCTGCCAATAGATATCCTCTGTTATTTTATTCAATATGCGGGCCTGTCTACCAGTGGCGCGACGCACACCTTGGGCATCAAACATTACCACAATGGCAAAGGAACCAGCCAAAGCAAAGTAAACACTGTTGAATCCGTATTCAAGCCCTATGGCCGTAGCCAGACACGACGCCCCTGCCGCATGACTTGAAGGCATTCCTCCGGTGCCCACCAGCCACCGGAAATCAAATTTTTTATAACGTATAATTCCAATACTAACCTTAATCATCTGTGCCATGACCCATGCCGAAAGGGTGGTCATAAAAATTTTATTCTTGATGAACTGCATGAGTATCTCTTTCATTATTCTTCTGTAGAGGCAGGGGTTACTTCTATTTTGACTTTAGCTGGATAAGTGAACTTGCCATCTTTTATCAAAAAGCCACGGTTTCCTTCTATGATTTTGTTAGTACGGACCTTCTCTCTAATTACCGTACCCACCTTGCGCATCTGTCTCTTTAACTCTTTAATTGCCTTTTTTAGTTCTGCTATAGAACTCAACTTCACCTGGAGGGCATCCTTTTCCTGAGAGACCTGAGTCAATTTATTATTCACTCTGCTGTTCTTCTCTATCAAGGCGGTATTCTCGGCTTTTAAGAGAGCGAACTTAGAGTTTAGTTGTTCGATGGCCTTCTGGGCTTGGACAAAATCCGCATCAAGCTGAGCAAGTTTCTCCTCACTGAGTCTGATGCTATCTTTAAACGCTGAATTTTCTTGAGAAAGTTTTTGTTGTAATTCTTTTTCTTTCTCTAACTCCTGCAGGAGGTTTTGTTTCTCGTTTTCTAAGGCTGCTGCCTGTTCCTTTGTCTGATTTAAAATATTTAATAACTCGTATTTCTCCTTTATAGAGTATATATACTTAAAGACGCTAAATAAGGTCAGCGTGACTAAAAGGGCAATTAAGATGTTCTTAAGCCGTGCTTTATTCATAAATTCATATTATATAGTTAGCTATATAAAAAGCAAGTTTTTTCTTTACCTAAAATTCTGGGGTTAGATTTATAGTAGGATTGCGTCTATTATAAATAGAAAAGGGCGGATGCTATGTTAGCAAAGGTTTTCAGTTTCGGACTTTTAGGCATAGAGGCATATCCTGTTGAGATAGAAGTGGATGTCTCAAGAGGCCTACCCGCAGTAACACTGGTAGGCTTGGCGGATACCGCCATACGAGAAAGTAAAGAACGGGTTAAATCCGCTATTAAAAACTCAGGTTTTGATTGGCCGGGCGAAAGAATTACGGTAAGCCTTGCACCTTCTGATATTAAAAAAGAGGGCGCCTCTTTTGATCTAGCCATAGCCCTAGGAATACTTGCCGCAACCGGACAGTTAAACCATGAACGATTAAAAGACTATTATATCCTGGGTGAATTATCCTTGGATGGCTCCCTTAGACCAATCCGAGGGATTCTACCTATTAGCGTGGCTATGGCTGAGGCTAAAATTAAAAATATAATTACGCCGATACAAAATGCCAAAGAGGCGGCTATGGTCTCTGCTATTGAAGTCTGGCCCTTAAAGACATTAAGGGAGACAGTGGAATTTCTAAATAATCCAGAGACGGTCAGGCCTTTCAAATTGGATTTAGCAGATTTATTTCAAGAGAATGCACATTATCAAGTGGACTTTTCAGAAGTAAAAGGCCAGTATCTGGCTAAAAGGGCGTTGGAGGTAGCAGTTTCCGGAGGACATAACATCCTGCTGATTGGTCCTCCAGGAGGCGGTAAGACCATGCTTGCCAAAAGAATCCCCACCATTATGCCTGATTTAACCCTTAAAGAAGCATTAGAGATAACCAAGGTACATTCAGTA
>Ga0315281_10006187_pt1 | contig 17067 bp, 15 predicted proteins | sample YL17G07_0_MG_FD_204540 | JGI IMG/M metagenome (GOLD analysis project Ga0315281, IMG submission 204540) | Sediment microbial communities from Yellowstone Lake, YNP, Wyoming, USA - YL17G07_0 | ecosystem: Environmental > Aquatic > Freshwater > Lake > Sediment | place: USA: Wyoming | collected...
CCAACTAGGCGAGGATTAGAGCCTAGCCATCAGATTCCGATGGAAGTTAGGTGGACATCCTGGGCGTCGGGGAGAAGGCCCGCGTCTGTTTTCCCGGGCCCGGGCCGGGCTTGTCCGAAAGGATCAGGCCAGGGGGGATGGCCCTGTCGCGGGTCGTGCGCCGGGCCCGGAGGCCTGTCCTACTTTGGCGCTGGAACCGGCGGCGGAGTCTCGGCCGCCGCCAGCGCGGTGTTCCGAGCCTTCTCCAGCCGTCGGGCCGCGCGGGCCTCCACTTTCAATCTCTGCTTTTCCAAGCGCTTTACTTCTCTCTGTCGTTTCTGGAACGTGGTTCTCTGTCGACCTGCCATGCAGGCTCCTTTCAGGATCCGGTGAGAGTTGCGGCGGGGCGGGAGGCGGCGTGCCGCGAGCCCGCCTTACCAGCGGGGTTCGCGCGGTGAGCGAGCCCCGCGGTAGTTGTTCCCGCTGCCCCCCCGACGCTTGCCGCCATAGCCACCGCCGCCGGGACGAAATCCACCGCTGCGCTCGGGTCTGGGGCGAGCTTCATTGATGGTGAGCGCGCGCCCGCTGAAGTCCTTGCCGTTCAGGGCGGCAATGGCCTTGGCGGCGTCGTCGTCCTGAGCCATCTCCACGAAGGCGAACCCGCGCGATTTGCCGGTGTCGCGGTCGGTCATGATCCGGACTTGCTGCACTTCTCCGAACGGGCTGAAGAGATCGCGCAGCGCGTCTTCGGTCGCACCAAAGGGCAGGTTACCTACAAAAATGTTCTTCATTCATTCTCCTCACAGGTTGAAGATGCCAGGCATCTGGGAATTGCTGAGATCGGAGGAGCTGTCATCCCCCGCAAAGTAGTGCCGGTGTAGTCAATCTGTGGCGTGTAGGAGAAAAGCCCTGCAGCCTCGAATGAAGAAACGCCGGAACCAACGCCCAAAGGCGTACCCTTATATTCTCTCACAGGTTGAACGGCGGCGTGGAAGAATTAATGCAGCAGGGATCCGTGCCTATGACTACCCGTGGCAAAAACCCTGCCAGGCAAGACCCGCTGACCGGTTGATATCCCAGACCAGATCGCACCTACACCCGTCTTGCCGAAACCACAGGCTTTCGGCGCCGGCGAGTTTTACAGGGGTGGCACGGCGAATTCAATATCAAGCGAGATAGCGCGGACAGGGAGATTACTCTCCTAAGATAAGTTGAAGACGGTTTCAGTTTGGCTTCCTTTTTGCCCGCATCTCGGTCTGGAGCTTCTTCACCCTATCCAATATTTCCTGTTTATCGAGCAGCCCCTTCTCGCTTAGCAGTTCCACCAGCGCGTTTAAGGTGAGCGTGTTGGCATAAGCCTGCTCTTGAAACCTTCTTGTTTCACCCCTTCTTTCTTGTGCCATGTCAGAACCTCCTGGTCTTTTCCCGCCGCGAAGGCTCTTGCCGACCCCGCCCACGGCGATCTCTGCGGCCGTTGGCCGGGGTGACTCGTAACGACCCGTGAATCCGGCAGAAATTGCAATGGCCAAAAAGGAGTGCAAGAGCCGCCTCCAGATTATCCCACTTTTTGGAGAAGCCAGGCGGGAGTCTTGGCATGCAGCACCTGCGCCTCCCTAGCCGCCATCACTCAGGCCAGAGGGGGAACCGGGAAGCGGTTAAGGGCAGGTACGGAAGAATCGCGGAGTGTGGCGCATCTAGGCCTGGGCGGGACAAGGACATCGCGCTGCTTGCGCGGTGGGCGATGGATGCGGGCGAACACCCACACTTCTTGCCGCCAGAGAACGCACCGTCGCCGCGGCCACCACCAAACGCCAGGTATGCGCCGCCCCCGTAGACGATGGCTTTCTCAGCCCGACTCCTGGAGAAAGTGGAGGCGCGGGTGGGAATCGAACCCACGTATAAAGGTTTTGCAGACCTCTCCCTTACCACTTGGGTACCGCGCCGGAACAGAAAGGAAAGCGCCTCAAAAAATATGGAGCGGGAAACGGGATTCGAACCCGCGACTTCGACCTTGGCAAGGTCGCACTCTACCACTGAGTTATTCCCGCTCGCGCCGCTTCGGCAGCACCTTCAATTCTTACAGAGGAATTATAGGAATCCGTGCTCGCCCCTGTCAAGCTGCGGGCGGGCGTCGAGCCTCAGGTGGTGGCAGGCACCAACGCCTCGCGCAAGAACTTGGCGGACTCTTCCGGAGGCGTCGGGTTGATGTAGAACCCCGTGCCCCACTCGAAGCCCGCCACTTTGGTGAGCTTGGGCATGATCTCCAGATGCCAGTGATAGTAGTCGTTCGAGGCCTCCGGGAAGGGCGAGGTGTGAATGATGTAGTTGTAGGCCGGAGAATCCAGGACCTTGTCGAGCCGCGCCAGCATGTCCCTCAGCATGGCGGCCAACTGTTCAAACTCATGCTTCTGGGATTCTTCGAAAGCTGACTGGTGCACCTTCGGGACCAGCCACAGCTCGAAGGGAAATCGCGGGGCGTAGGGCGCCAGGGCGATGAAGGCCTCGTTCTCGGAGATGACGCGGACGCTGTCTTCCAACTCCTGGCGGATGATGTCGCAGAAGATGCAGCGCTCCTTGAAGTTGTAATACTCCTTGGCGTTGTCCACTTCCTCGCGCACGCGCTTGGGCACGACCGGCAGGGCGATCAACTGCGAGTGGGTATGCTCGAGGGAGGCGCCGGCGGCCTCGCCGTGGTTCTTGAAGATGAGGATGTACTTGAAGCGCCGGTCTTTCTTGAGGTCCAGAACGCGGTCACGGTAGGCCCACAGCATGTCTTCCACGCGCCGCACAGGCATCGTAGCCAGCGTCATCTGGTGCTCGGGGGTTTCGATGATGACCTCGTGGGCGCCGATGCCGTTCATCTTGTCGTAGAGGCCTTCGCCCTGCCGGTTGAGCGTGCCTTCGATGCCGAGGGCAGGGAACTTGTTCGGCACAATGCGCAACGACCAACCCGGGGTGTCCCTGGCGCCGCCGCTGCGGTAGGCGTGAATCTCGGGCGGGGTTTTCGACTCGTTGCCGGGACAGAAGGGGCAAAAGCCGGCGCCGCGGATTTGGACCTTCTCGCGGATGAAATCCGTCGGGCGCTTGGCGCGATCGGTGGCGATAATCACCCACCGGCCGATGATGGGATCTTTTCTCAGTTCAGGCAAAGTCTTTGCTCCTCGTTCGTGATGTGGAAGCCGTCTCGCCTGCCCCCTCCTCCCGAGACAGCGTAAGCTCTAACCTTTGAAAGCGTCCTTGATGAGGCGCACCTGGTAGCCCGCTTCACGGTCCCAGAAAACGCTAACGATATCAAATCGGTAGTTTACCGGCTTTCTCTCCAGCCGCCGCATGTATTCTTTCGCGGCCTTGGCGATGCGCTTCTGCTTGGCGCGGGAGACCGCGGCTTCGGGCGGCCCGGCCTCCGCCGACGTTCGCGTCTTGACCTCCACGAACGCCAGGATGGGCCCGTCCCAACCTATCAGATCCAGTTCACCCGCGCCCGAGCGCGCGCGCCGGTTGCGGGCCACCATGGTATATCCGGTCTGGCGCAGATACCAGTAGGCCAGCGTCTCGCCGCGTTCGCCTGTCTCGAGGTGCGGCGCCGTGCCCGCCGGTTTCCCGGCAGAGGCGCGGCGCGCGCCGAGCGCCCGCTGGCACTCCTTCCAGACCAGCGCATGGTACATGAGGCGAGCGAACAGACTCATCGGGGTTCGGGATCCGGGTTTCGCGGCAATTGTCAATTGGAAATCTTCAATTGCCACGCCGCTAGCCCATGCTCGATTCTGTCTCTTCGATGCACCGCTCCAACACTTCGAGCGCGTAGTCAATCTGCTCGCGCTCGACGATCAGCGGGGGCATAAAACGCACCGTACTCTCGCCGCAGCCCAGAATCAACACGCCCTGCTCGAAGGCGCGCCGGATCACCTTCTGGCGCGCTTCGGGATGGGGCTCGCGGGTCTGCTGGCTTTTCACCAGCTCCACGCCGACCATCAGCCCCAGGCCGCGCACGTCGCCCACCAGGGGGTGCTTTTCCCGCCAGTTCCCCAGCCGCTCCAGGATGTATTCACCCATGCGCGCGGCATTCGAAATGTATTTCTCCTGCAACAAGCGGATGGTTTCCATCGCCGCCGCGCAGCATACCGGGTTGCCGCCGAAGGTGGAAGCATGTGCTCCGGGCCCCCAGTTCATGACCTCCGCGCGGGCCACCATGACGCCCAAGGGCATACCCGAGGCAATGCCTTTGGCGGTGATCAGGATATCCGGGGCAACCCCGAAGTGCTCCGAGGCCCACATCTTCCCGGTCCGCCCCATGCCGCACTGGACCTCATCAAAGATGAGCAGGATCCCGTGCCGGTCGGCCAAGCTGCGCAGCCGGGTAAGGAAATTTCGCGGCGGGATGACGTAACCGCCCTCGCCCTGCACCGGCTCCACCACGATGGCGGCGACTTCCTCGGGCGGCACGGCCGTCTTGAACAACTTCTCCATGAAACCGATGGAGTCGCAGTCACACGCGCCGGGCTTGTGGCCCAGGGCGCAGCGGTAAGGGTTAGGGTAGGGAACGTGCGTAACTCCCGGCAGCAACGGACCGAACCTGTGGCGCTGTACCGCCTTCGAGGCCGTGAGCGAGAGTGAGCCGAAGGTGCGGCCGTGAAAGCTGCCGAGGAAGGCAATGAAGCGGTGCCGTTGGGTGTGATAGCGCGCCAGCTTCATCGCCGCTTCCATGGCTTCAGTACCCGAGTTCGCGAAGCACACTCGCTGGGCCGAATTGCCGGGCGTAATTTGCGCCATCTTCTCGGCCAGTTCGGCCAGCAGGGCATAGTAGAAGTCGGTACCCGACATGTGGATGAGCGTGGCGGCCTGGCGCTGGATGGCGCGCACCACGTCCGGATGGCAATGGCCGGTCGAAACCACGGCAATGCCGGCACTGAAATCGAGGAAGCGGTTTCCGTCCACGTCCTCGACCATCATGCCTTCCCCGCGCTTCGCCACCAGCGGATAGCTGCGGGTGTAAGAAGGCGAAACGTACTTGTGATCCAGGGCCAGGACCCGGGCGGCCTCGGGCCCGGGCAGCGGCGTCTTAATCTGGGGCAGTCGGTTGTCCATGGTTTCGCTCCTCTGGTTGGTTCTTGAGATTCACTCCACAGGCAGTTCGATGGATGACGCGAGAACAAACCAGAGGGGAATCAGTCACCGCCAAAAAGATTGGGGCGGGCCAACAGGGGAAGAGTAAAACGCACGATAGGAGGAGTCATCCTCACTTCCGTTTCCACCGGGTTCCAGCTTTCGTATCTTCCAGTATAACTCCGGCGCTCAACAGCTCAGCACGAATTTTGTCGGAGCGCGCAAAATCGCCCCGGCGCCGCGCCGCGTCGCGCTCGGCAAGGCGCTTCTCGATTTCCTCGTCGGCCAGAGCCTCCCCAAGCTCGGCGTCTGCTGTGATCCCTTTTTCGACCGTCTTCCCCAGTCCGAACTGGCGGAGCTTGGCGTGGTCGTTATCTTCGAGCACGGCAAAGATGCGGTCCCAGCGTTCCAGCACCTCGAGGAAGACCGGCCGGTCAGCGTCGCGAAACTCGCCGCGGTCCATGGCCGTGTTGGCGTCCCGGACCAGGTCGAAGATCGCCGCCAGGGCTTCGGCGGTGTTGAGGTTGTCATCCAGGGCGTCTTCGAAGGCCTGGCGGGCCGCCTGGGCGCGCGCGTGAAGCTGGGGGTTTTCGCCGGTCGGGAACTTCTCCATTGTCAGCCGAGAGCGGAAATTCCTGAGCCGCTCGACGGAATGCTGGGCTTGGTGCAGGCCGTCGAAGGTGAAATTAAGGGGCTTGCGATAGGGCACCGAGGCGAGCAAGTAGCGGAGGGCGCTAGGCCGGTGACCCTGGGCGATGAGGTCGCGCAGCCTATAGAAATTGCCCAGGGACTTCGACATCTTCTCGCCGTTCACGATCAGGTGTTCGGCGTGGAGCCAGTAGCGCACGAAGGGTTTTCCCGTCGCCGCCTCGCTCTGGGCGATTTCGTTCTCGTGGTGCGGGAAAGTCAGGTCGATGCCGCCAGAGTGGATGTCGAAAGTCTCCCCCAGATATTTCATGGACATGGCGGAGCACTCGATGTGCCAGCCGGGCCGGCCGAGGCCGAGGGGGGTTTCCCAGAACGGTTCGCCCTCCTTGGCCGCCTTCCAGAGCACGAAGTCGCGGACATCGGTCTTGTCGTACTTGTCGGTGTCCACGCGCGCGCCCGGACGGATCCCTGACAAATCAACCTGCGCCAGCTTGCCGTACTCGGCAAAATTCCGCACGCGGAAGTAAACCGACCCGTCGCTCGCATAGGCGTAGCCCTTCGCCTCGAGCCTCTGGATGAGCTTCACCATGTCGTCAATGTGGTCGGTGGCGCGCACGACGATTTCGGGAGTCTCCAGATTCAGGAGCTGACCATCCACTTCGAAGGCCTGGATATACTTCTGAGTGTAGTCGCGGAGCGGGATCCCCGCGGCTTGGGCGCCGCGGATAGTGTTGTCATCCACGTCGGTCAGGTTCATGACCTGCAAGACTTCGTAGCCGCGGTACTTCAAGTAGCGCCGCAGGATGTCCTGAAAGACAAACGTGCGATAATTGCCGATGTGCCCGTAGTCATACACCGTCAGGCCGCAGGTGTACATGCGGACTTTGTTCCCTTCCAGGGGTACGAAGTCCTCCACCCGCCCGGACAAGGTGTTGTGGAAGCGGAGGGCCATATAGCTAGCCGCGCCGGGAGATGTCCCAACCAGCGATTTTATGGGCACGCGCGCGGGCAAGTCAAGGTAAGAGCGCTTCTGGGCGCTTTCGCGGGGTCGGCTTGCGCAAGTTTTGAGCGCCATCAACTTGCCGGGCATCCGAAGATCGTCCACCAACCCTTTTGACAGATTCCTGCATCAAACAAAGCAGGGAGGATTCCCACAGTATGCCAAGGTGTATCACCGACTACCTGAAGCAGGAGCACGAAGAACTCTCGCAATTACTCAATGAACTTACCGATGAACTCCGCGCGCTGCCGCTGGCTCGCAACACGACGGAGGTTTTTGAACGCCTGCGGAATCTCGGCGCGGAGATTTCCCGCAAGCTCCACGCGCATCTGGAAGAAGAAGAGAAGATCCTGTATCCCGCCCTGGAGACGCACGTCGAGGGTGTTTCTACGACGCTCGACCGCATGCGTCTTGAGCACGACACCGGCGAGGCCACGGAGAAGGTTTTCTGGCAGAGCATCGAGCGCCTGCTGGAGAGCGGCCGAAACCGCAAGGACGTGGCGCAGTCGGGCGGTCTTTACATCCAGTGGGTGCGCGGGCACCTGCTCAACGAAAACGGTCGGCTTTTTCCGCTGGTTGAGCGCCGACTGAATCCTCAGACCCAGAGGGAAGTCCGCCGCGCCATGGAGGAATTGAGCCAAGAAACCGAGGCGCGGCTGGTGGAAGGTTCAACGGAGCCCGCTGAGGCCTAGAGGACGCTTCGAGAGCCGTGCCGCTGAAAACGGAACGGCCGGCGTCTTCGCCCCGCCGCTGGGACGCTGAAAAGAAGACAAAAGAGATATTTTTCGCCTTCCTTGTCCGCCGAGGCCTAAGAGTCCGCCTGACAACTGAGTGGGCGGGAGCGGCACTGCCGCAGCCTAGACGCTTCCGTAAGCCCGCGCCTCAGACAGAAGGCAGTCGTGCAGCAGACCCGAACTGCAAGCTGCGGCGCTCTCTACCCGGAAGGCGGATCAGATTCCACAAAGCGCTTTGACTTGCTGGACATTTCTGGCAAACTGAGGGCTTGCTGGATAGATTTCATTCCCTGTTGACTATCGGAAGGAGGCCTCAGTTCTTATGAAAAAGAATTCACTCACCCGTCGTGATTTTATGCGGCTGGGCGCGGGAGCGGCGGCCCTGGGCGCCGCGGCGAAGGTCACGATCCTGGAGCCCAGCACCCTTTGGGCATCAACCCGATCGGTCCCGCCCTCGGACACGGTTCGTTTTGGCATCATTGGGACGGGAGTCGAAGGGTGCTCGTTGTTGAGCGCGAGCTTGCCCATTTCAGGTGTGGAATGCGTGGCCGCTGCCGACCTGTACGATAGCCGGCACATTGCCGCCCGAGAGGCGCTGCGTGGGAAGAATATCGACACCACGCGGGAATACCGCCGCATCCTCGACCGCAAGGACATTGATGCGGTGATCGTGGCCACTCCTGACCACTGGCACCGCAGGCTGGTGGTGGAAGCCGCCGAAGCAGGGAAGGACGTTTACTGCGAGAAGCCCATGTCGCACAGCGTCGAGGACGGGCTGGCCATGGTGGAAGCCATCCAGAAGCACCAGCGGATGTGCACCGTGGGCAGCCAGCGCGTGAGCAGCATCCTCTATCACAAAGCCAAGGAGATTTGGGATTCCGGCAAACTGGGGATGGTGGACACCATCACGGCGGCGTGGGACCGCAACACAGACAGCGGTGCGTGGGTCTATCCCATAGCGCCTGACGCCAGCGAACAAACGATTGACTGGAACACCTGGCTGGGCGAGGCCCCCCAGCGGCCTTATGACCCGGTGCGCTTCTTCCGCTGGCGCTGCTACAAGGACTACGGCGCCGGGCTGGCGGGCGACCTGTTCGTCCACCTGCTCTCCGGCATTCACTACGTTACCGGCACGAACCTGCCTCCCCAGCGGGCGCTCTCCACCGGCGGGCTCTACCACTACAAGGATGGCCGGGAGTTCCCGGATCTGCTCTGGACCATGTACGACTATCCGGACTTCCAGCTCGTGCTGCGCTGCAACCACAACAACAACGAGGAGGGCGAACTCTTCGGGTTTTACGGCAAGCAGGGCACCATGATCATCCGCGGCTCAACGCTCACCTTCAAGCCGCAGGGGCCGTACGCGCAGGCGGAAGATTATTCGGTCTTCGGCTGGCCCGCCAAGTTGCGCAACGCGTACTACGAACAGTGGCGCAAGGATCACCCACTGCCCGAGCCGGGCAGGTTCAAGGTGGAAGTGGGCACGGAAGTCTATACGCCGCCGCCGGACTACAGTGACCAGACCGACCACCTGATGAACTTCTTCAACTCGGTGCGCACGCGCCAGGCCGTGGTGGAAAACGAGGTCTTCGGCCACCACGCCGCTCTTGGCTGCCACATGGCGAACTACGCGTACGCGAACAAGACCATTGCCACCTGGGACGCCGCCGCCAAGAAGATCAAAGGCTAGCGGGTTCTCTCCTGTAGGGGCATAGCATGCTATGCCCCTATGCCCACTTCTCCCTTGCTCTCCCTTCCCGTGAGGAATAGTATAGCCGCCGTCAGTGTTTTGCCCCACTCCACCATCTCGGGAGGTTGCATTTATGGACAAGAAGGGAATATCTCGTCGTGACTTCATGTGGCGGACGGCAGGGGTGGCGGGCGCGGCGCTCGCGACCCGGACAATCCTGCTCGACCCCGGTCCTTTCTACGCTTCCTCTGCGCCCGTGCCGCCCAGTGATACTGTGCGTTTTGGCATCATCGGCGTCGGGATGCAGGGCAACGGCTTGCTGCGCACGGCGATTTCGCTTCCCGGCGTGGAATGCGCGGCCGCGTGTGATCTTTACGACGGCCGCCAGGCGCTAGCGAAGGAAATTGTCGGCAAGCCCCTTCCCACCACCCGGCGCTACCAGGAGTTGCTCGAGAACAAGGAAATCGACTGCATCATCAACGCCACGCCCGACCACTGGCACCGACAAATCGTGATTGACTGCTGCAACGCCGGCAAGGACGTTTACTGTGAGAAGCCCATGACGCACACCGTCGGCGAGGGCTTCGAAATGATCGATGCCGAGAAGACAAACAAGCGCATCGTGCAGGTGGGCAGCCAGCGGCCGAGCTCGGTGATCTATGCCAAGGCGAAAGAGATATTCGCCAAAGGCCTGCTGGGCAACGTCTGCCTGGTCGAAGCCTCCCTGGGCCGCAACGAACCGGGCGGTGCCTGGCAGTATCCGCTTCCACCCGACCTCTCACCGCAGACGCTCGATTGGGACACGTGGCTCGGCACGGCGCCCCGCGTGCCATTCAATCCCATGCACTACCAGCGCTGGCGCTGTTGGCAGGCATACGGCTCGGGCGTCGCCGGAGACTTGTTTGTGCACTTGCTGACCGGCATCCACTTCATCGCGGGCTTGACCGCGCCGCCGGAGCGGGCGCTCGCTTCCGGGGGGCTGTATCGCTGGAAGGATGGGCGTGATGTGCCGGACGTCCACGCCACGGTCTATGACTATCCCAAGTTCCAGACCTTCGTGCGCGTGACGCTCAACACCGAAACCGCGGAAGTGACACGCCTCATGGGCGAGGGCGGGCTGCTGGAAATCGTTGACAATGAACTGACGTTCAAGCCGCAGGACGGTCTCGACCATGGCCCCAGCTTCCTTTCCGGCACTTGGCCGAAGAAGCTCCGCGATGCGTATCTCGCCAAATGGGGCGACGAGCATCCGTACAAGCACGACACGAAGACCGGGGAAGTTGTGCGCTACACTGTGCCCGCCGACTACAGCGAGACTCGCGAACACCTTTACAACTTCTTCGACGCGGTGCGCACGCGGCGGCCGGTGGTCGAAGACGCCAGCTTCGGCAATAACACCTCCATCGCCTGCCACATGGCAAACGCCTCGTATTTCAAGAAAAACATCGCCGTGTGGGACGCCGCGGGGAAGACAGTCAAGGTATAACGGCTGCCGGGTCGGTTTCACTTTGCCGCGCCGGTTGAGAACAGCCACAAGATTAACAGCCCCTCGAAGGTACACCCTCAAGGGGCTGAAGGGAGGACATCCCATCCCGCCCCGGCCCGCGTCCTGAAGGCTTGGGGGCAAGGTCTTCAGGACGCGGAGACGATATTCGAGCGAGATCTTGATGATGGTGGGCCCACCCCGTGCCGGCTGTCCAATCGATTCTTTTTATGATTCGCATTAATCGCGGATTTCGAAGATCAGTCTCGGTTACGGAATCTTGGCTGATCTCCGGTGCCTTTGCTCAGGTGAATTTCGACGTGCGGAAGATGCTTCGAAGATCAGCACCCTAGCAGCCGCCGCCGGGGCGAAGATTGGCTGCCCGACGGCGAAAGCCCTCTTGGTGACAATGGCTGAGAAAGCGACGACGAGGACACTGTGGGCCCGGATTGCGGAACACGACGAGGCCGCGCTCGGCGAACTCTACGACCGTTGCGCGCCAGCACTTCTCGGAATGGTCTTGCGCATTCTGCCGGAACATAGTGCCGCCCTCCAGGTCGTTGAGGATGTCTTCGTGCGCTTGTGGCGCGAGGCGCGACATCATCCTTGCCAGGATGCCAGCGTGGCCGCGTGGCTGGTGGTCATGGCCCGCCATGCCGCCGTCCAGCGGCGTCGCGGCGAACAGAAACTACCGCCGCTGGCGCGCTCCCAGCCCGACCCGCTTCAGAAGTCCTTTGCCTGGTTGCCGCGGTCGGAGGAGATTGCGCGGCTCGAAGAGCGCCGCGACTTGCTGAGGAAGGTTGTGAATCAACTGCCGAAGCCCCAGCGCCACGCGTTGGAACTCGCCGTCTTTGAAGGCCACCCAGAGGCGGAAATCGCGGCGAAGCTGGGTGAACCCCTGGGTCGCGTCCGGGCGGTGTTGCGTGCCGGGATGCGCTTCCTCAGGCACCGCCAGCGCGCCGTTTTGGGAACATGGGCTGTCAATATCTAGAAGATCTACACGAACTCTACTTGCTGGGGACGCTCGCCGCGGAGGATGCGGCGGGGGTCACGGAACATCTCCAGCGCGGCTGCCCCGCCTGCTTCGAGAATCTGCGCAAAGCTACCCTGACCGTCTATCTCCTCAGCCAGACGACGCGGCCCGCCCGCCTCGACCCGAAATCGAAGTCCCGCCTCCTGCGCCGCTTGCGCAAGAAGCAGGTGCCGGCCGCGCCGTATCTGCGCTAGCGCAGCTCGGTCCGGCCGGGCATGGCCACGGGCGGCACGGGCAGCGGAGCATTCCAATCCAGCGTGGCGGGCATCAGATTCTCCTCGGAATTCAGCGCCTGCTCCCAGGTGACCGCCTTACCGGTGTAAGCCGCCAGGCGCCCCATAATCGCGGTTAGGGTGCTCTCGGCGACGTTCTTCAGTTCGTTGATTGGCTTTCCGGCCCGGATGCTCTCGATCAGGTCGGTGTGCTCCTGAATGTAGGGCAGGTTGTCCTCGCGAGCGAAGCTCCAGGGATTTTGGCCGGTGATGACGAACCTTTTTTGTGAGGGGACGATCTGGCAGGAGCCCCTCGTTCCGACGAACGCTTCGGAAACGTTATTGTCGCAGTTTTCCATCTGACGGCACATGCTCATGAGGTGCACGCCGTCCTCGTATTCATAGTCGATGCAGAAGTGGTCGTAAATATGGCCGTACTCGGGCCCGGTGCGGACCTGCCGGCCTCCCACACCCACGCAGCGAAGCGGAGGGCCTTTCAGAACCCAGTTCGCCTTGTCCAGATTATGAACGTGCTGTTCCACGATGTGGTCGCCGCTGAGCCAAGTGAAGTAGTACCAGTTGCGCATTTGGTACTCCATCTCCGTCCAACCCGGTTGGCGCGGGTGAACCCACAGTGCGCCCGTGTTGTAGTAGACACGCCCCGCGACGATATCACCGATGGCGCCGCCATGAAGCCGCGCAATGGTTTCCCGGTGCGCCGTGCTGTGACGGTACAACGTGCCAGCGGCAATGCCGAGACCTTTGGCCTTGGCTTGTTCGTACCCTTCCAGGCATGTCCGCACGCCCGGCCCATCGACGGCCACAGGTTTCTCGGTGAAGATGTGCTTGCCCGCGTCCACCGCGGCTTTCAGGTGCATAGGCCGGAAAGCCGGTGGTGTCGCCAGGATCACGTAATCGATGCCGCTCCCCAGCACCTTCTCGTAAGCGTCGAAACCGACGAAGCAGCGGTCGTCCGGCACATCGATCTTGTCGCCCACGTCTTTCTTGAGCTGTTGCAGGCTCTGGTCGAGCCGGTCTTTGAACGCATCACCCATGGCGACCAGCTTGACGTTCGGCGCCGCCGCGACGACATCCTCGGCGGCGCCCGTACCGCGTCCGCCGCAGCCGATCAGGCCGACCCGAATCAACTCGCTGCCGGCGGGATAGACGGCGGGAACGAACCCCAAGTGGGACGCGACGGTACCTCCCACTACGGCGGCGGAACCCTTCAGGAACTGCCGGCGCGAAGAAGTGAGTTGTGCCTCTCGCTTTGGTCCATTCATGGTAATGACCTCCAGGTCAATTCAGAGATTCCGCCCCGGCGGAGCGCAGCGCGTTATTCACGGCGGGTCCCACCGGGAGCATGAATCAGCAGGGCATAATCCGCCGCGGGCCGAAGTTGCCGGCCGCGGAGGATCAGCGCAGCTCGGTCCGCCCCGGCATCGCCACCGGCGGTACCGGCAGCGTCATGTTCCAATCGAGGCTAGCGGGCACCAGGCTTTCTTCGGAGTTCAGCGCCTGTTCCCAGGTGACCGCCTTGCCGGTGTACGTCGCCATGCGCCCCATGATCGCCGTCAGCGTGCTCTCCACACATTCCTTGAGTTCGTTGGCCGGCTTGCCGGCTCGGATACTGGCGATCAAGTCGGTGTGCTCCTGGACGTACGGCTGGTCTTCCTTTTCGTCCTCGTTGGCGTACGGCACGCCCTCTTTGGGGCGGGCACTGTACTTCCACGGTTTTGCACCAATGATGTTGTACCGGTTGACCTGGCAGAAGCCCTTCGTCCCGTGGAGCGCTTCGGAGACGTCGTTCTGGCAGTCAGGCATCTGTCGGCACATGCTCATCATGTGCGTGCCATTCTCGTATTCGTAATCTACGGCGAAGTGGTCGTAGATGTGGCCGTACTCCGCTCCGGTGCGTACCTGCCGGCCGCCGAGACCCACAGCGCGCACGGGGTGGGACTTCATCGCCCAGTTCACGACGTCGAGGTTGTGAATGTGCTGTTCGACGATGTGGTCGCCCGAAAGCCAGGTGAAGTAGTACCAGTTATGCAACTGCCATTCCAGATCGGTCCAGCCCTCTTTGCGCGGGTAAACCCAGATTGGTCCTTGGTTCCAATAGGCGCGCGCCGCGACGATCTCACCGATGGCGCCGGCGTGGATTTGCTTGATGGTGGCAAGGTAGCCAGCCTGGTGGTGGCGCTGCGTGCCGACCCCGATGGCGAGGCCCTTCTTCTTGGCTTCTTCGTAGACTTCGAAGCAGGCCCGAACGCCGGGCCCGTCGACAGCCAGCGGCTTCTCCGAGAAGATGTGCTTGCCGGCAGCCACCGCGGCCTTCAGGTGCTGCGGCCGGAATCCCGGTGGGGTCGCCAGGATGATGTAGTTCACCTCGCTCGCGAGCACTTTCTCGTAGGCATCGAGTCCTAGGAACTGGCGCTCTTCTGGTACGTCGACTCTGTCGGCAACGGCCTTCTTCAGGGCGGCGAGGCTCGTCTCGATTCTGTCTTTGAAGACGTCGCCCATGGCCACCAGCTTCACGTTGGGGGCGGCGGTGACGGCGTCTTCGGCCGCGCCCGTGCCGCGTCCACCGCAGCCGATCAGACCGACTTTAATGACGTCGCTCCCGGCAGCGTGCACGGCCGGAATCGCGCCCCAACCCGCGGCGACGGCTCCTCCCACCGCGGCGACGGCTGATGTCTTAAGAAACTCCCGCCGCGTCGGGCGGGGCTTCTCCCTTTCGTTTGGCTTATCCATGTTCTTATCCTCCAGTGATGCCGATATTGGTTTGCTGCCTTGACAGTGGTCCATGAAGATCGAACGTGCTTCCACAATAAGTCACCGTTCCCTGCTATTTTCCCCCTGGGGTGACCTTGGACTTCAGGTTCCGGAGATTCTCCTCCTCCTCGAGCGCTCGCACCACCCGGAATCCCACGAAAGTTGCGTCGGTGAGCCACCAGATGCTGCGAGGCCGCTGGGGGTCCTGATGATTCCAGGCCTCCTTCGACGCGCGCCGTGCGGCGCAGCGAAGGACAGGAGGATCGTCGTCCCAGGAGCCGCCCCGCACCACGTGCGGATACTGCTGGGTCTCGGGGATCAACACCGGCGTCTCTACAGGCACGAGCGGGTCGAACGTCTTGTAATAGTCTTTGTCGTAGAGATCCAGGCACCACTCCGCCACGTTGCCATGCATGTCGTATAGGCCCCAAGGGTTGGGCTTCTTCAAAGCGACCGCGTGCGGCATGTCCTGGGAGTTGAGCCGGAACCAGGCGTACTGGCTCAGTTGGCCTGGTGTCGGACCGAAACTATAAGCGGTCTTGGTGCCGGCCCGGCAGGCGTACTCCCATTCGGCTTCGGTAGGCAGGCGGTAGGTCTTGCCGGTTCTGGCCGACAGCCAGCGGCAGAATTCCATCGCCGCGTGGTGCGAGATGCTGATGATCGGATGCCCTTTCCGCCCGTAGCCAAACGTCGGGTCGGCATAAGGAGGCGTGGGGCGCGTAATGGCGTCCGGGGCTTTCCCGTCGTCTGGTGGAGAGGGAGGATTCGCGCCCTTCTTGAGGGCGTTCTTGCTGAAGGCATAGATGTCGAATGCCTCCCAGGTCATCTCCGTTTTGCCCATCCAGAAGGCGCGGACCTTCACTTGGTGTCGGGGTCCCTCGTCAGGTAGCCGGCCGCGCTCGCTGGCTGGGCTGCCCATGGTGAAGGTACCAGCCGGAATGGGCACCAGGTCAAACTTCACCGCCGTGCCCGGGAGAACTTCGGTGTAGGGTTTCATCTCCACCGGAGTTGGGGTTACCTGATCAGACCGCGATGGATGCCCGGATGAGTTCCAAAGTAGCAGCAGGAAGCAGGGCAGAAAAGCAATCCAGGGAACAAACAATCGCTTCAACGACACACTCCCTCAGGGGCCGATGTGCTCGCGGGCCGATTTTGATAGGATGCGGCATTGCATCCGGTGTTGCATGGCGAGGTTGACGATGACTCCGTTGTGGTCCTGGGCTCCGGCGTACTTGCTATGGGCAGCGGCCCTCCAGGTGTCCGCCGGTGAACCTGCGCTGACTCGTTTCGAGTTTGTGCAGCCGCACATGGGGACGCGCTTCCGGATGGTCGTCTATGCACCGGACGCGGCCACCGCTTCCCGAGCCTCGGACGCGGCCTTTGAGCGAATCGCGCGGCTGGATGATACCATGACTGACTATCGTCCCAGCAGCGAATTAATGTCCCTGTGCCGGCGGGCTGGCGGGCCGCCCCTCCCTGTCAGTGAGGATCTCTTTCAGGTTCTTGCCAAATCGCAGGAACTGGCCGAACGTACCAACGGCGCCTTTGACGTCACGGTCGGACCTGTCGTCCGGCTTTGGCGACGGGCGCGGCGCCAGCATGAAATGCCGGCTCCAGAGGAGCTGGCCCGCGCCCGCGAGCTTGTGGGCCACGAAAAGTTGCGCCTCGACCCGCGCGCCCGCACCGCGCAACTTCTGCAGAGGGGAATGTTGCTCGACTTGGGCGGCATCGCCAAGGGTTACGCCGCTGACCGGGCACTGATGGTTCTGAAAAAACGCGGGATCACGAGCGCGCTTGTCGCCGCAGGGGGCGACATCGCGGTGAGTGCTCCGCCGCCGGGGCGGAAAGGCTGGCGCATCGGCATCGCCCCGCTCGAGTCGCCCGACAAGCCGCCGACGCGCTTTCTGCTGTTGCATGACGCGGCGGTCTCTACCTCGGGCGAGGCCGAGCAGTACGTCGAGCTCGCCGGAAAACGCTACTCACACATCGTGGACCCCAGGACCGGCGTGGGCGTGGTCGGCCACGCCAGCGTCACGATAGTCGCCCCGGACGCCACGACCTCCGATGGCATGGCCACAGCCGTCAGCGTTTTGGGGCCGGAGCGCGCACTGGAACTCGTTCGCTCCACGCCGGGCGCGGCGGCACTTATCATTCAAGCCACGGATCAGGGCCCTCGCACCTTTGAGCTGAACCTTTTGCTCTATGCCGCCTCGGGGAATTGAGAGGTCGTGGTTGTGCATGCTCCCGCGCACATCTCACCGAAGGGTGCGTGACTTCATCTCGTCTGCGTGGAATAAGCCCGGCCTGCGGGAAAGGGAAGGGCGAAAGTTGAAAGTCAAAAGGCAAGGCAACTCCATGGCCCATGTCCAACAACGGACAACGGACCACTGACAACTCCGAGGCACGCCTTGGC
>Ga0315281_10006188_pt1 | contig 17066 bp, 11 predicted proteins | sample YL17G07_0_MG_FD_204540 | JGI IMG/M metagenome (GOLD analysis project Ga0315281, IMG submission 204540) | Sediment microbial communities from Yellowstone Lake, YNP, Wyoming, USA - YL17G07_0 | ecosystem: Environmental > Aquatic > Freshwater > Lake > Sediment | place: USA: Wyoming | collected...
GCGCATGCCGAGGCGGCGTGCCTCGCGTGAGGCATGGACGAGGAGGTTGACCCACTCGGGGCTCATGTAGGGGATGCGCTTCACCTTGGGATCGGCGAGGTGGCCGATGGGCTCGACCTCGACGCCTCCGAAGCCGGCGCGGGCGAAGGCTTCAAGGTTGGCGGTGATGCCGGCCTTATCAACAGCGCTATCGGGCCACCACCAACGCGTCCAGGGACGGGAGTATGCGGTTGGGACGGGCCAGGCGGGGTCGGCGGCGCCGGGATTGAGCGCGAGCGGAACGGAAGCCTTGGGAGGGTTCTCCTCAGAGTTTCCTTCCTTGACCAAGAGTTCCTTGGCGGGCAAGGCAGGCTCCACGGCCGCGGATTTCACAATCCTGGACTGATCGGCGTTCAGATCCGAGTAGAAAACATCATAGTCAGTCGTCCGGCCGAAGCCGGCTACGCGGAATCCCAGGAGGAGGACGACCGCCAGGGGAATGCCGCCCGCAAAGAGCCTGCGGGTCCGCGTCTGCCGGGCCGGCATCTCGTTGAGTTGAAGGATGAAATCCCTCAGGAAAGGCATGTTCGCACCTCGGTTATAAGGGAATAAGGATACAATACCAACCACCTCGGCCAGGAGTCGGTGAACCAGGGTCAGACTTTCAAATTTCAATTTCTGAGCCAGGGTCAGACTTTCAAATTTCAATTTCCGGAGCCACCAGCAGAACCAGGGTCCAGGACCAGCAGGACCAGGGTCACAGGACCAGGGTCAGACTTTCAAATTTCAATTTCCGGGAGCCGGTCCGCGCCTGAGACGCTGGAAACTAATTGCCGCACAAGGGCATGAATCTCCTTGTCCGGGTTTTGGGCCAGGCGTTTTCGCCTTTCGGTGATTGCACCCGGCGTCAGGTGGTAGTGCCTCCCGATTCCCCGCAAAGGCAAGCCCGTCACACGCGCCGCAACCTCCACCGCCACCAAGCGTGCACTGCCACCGCGGCGTCCGTGCTCGAAAAGCGCCTCCCGCGTCACCCCCAGCGCCGCACACACCGCCCGGTCCACCTCCTCAATCGCGATCTGCGCACCGCTCCGCCGCGGCCAAGCCACGTCCATATCCACCGCTCCGCCCGTCCGGCGCTGGTTCAGTTCCTCTTCGATCTTCTGGACAAACGCGCGGCCGCCGATTGCGCAAGACGACGCCCCGAGCAGTTCCTGCGTGTGGGCATCCTCCTTGGAGATGTGCTCCAACACGAAAGCGTGGTAGGCTCGCCCGGCCTGGGCGCGATTGGCGCCAAAGTCGCGAAGGGCGTCATAACATACGAAGTCCTCCGGCTCCGCCAGAGCCGAGTAGCCGCGAAAGCTGCTCCACCGGTACTGGTCGAGCAGCCGCACCCGTTCGGCGGGACGCAGGGCGCGAGCCGCCCGGGTTCGCGCGGGGTTCAAGTGGATATAGCGCGTGAGCACCGGCAGATAGGACTCGTCTTCCACAACTTTGGCGTGGAAACGCCCCTGGAAAATGTGGCCCGGCGCATGGTGGCGAAAGCGCGCGTAGAGGGCGTAACTCGTGTTGAGCCGTTGGCAGAAAGCGGACAGGTTGGGGCGCCGCGTCTGCAGAAACAGATGGTAGTGGTTGTCCATCAACACATAGGTGAAAAGACGCACGTCGTGTTGTTCGAGACAGTGGCTCAGTTGCTCCAGAAAGCGCTCGCGGTCCGCTTCGGAGTGAAAGATGTCCCTCCGTGCGTTGCCGCGAGTGCTAACGTGATAGAGCGCGCCTGGGAACTCGATGCGAGGGGGACGGGGCATAGGATACACCATGCCTCCGGAGAAGATTGGATGTCAAGGTAGATTGGAAATTGAGCTTCCTCAAAAGAATTCGTGGGTGGATTCCGGCTCGGGTAGATTCCCAAGCGCATGATACAACGCCACTTGCAGCATTTTGAACGTCTGAAATCCATACGTTTTCCTGGGGCCGGTTTCACTTCGTTGTTCCGTCCCTCCCCCATGCCGAGGAAAAGGCCCCTCACCCTTCCCTCTCCCCCTGGAGAGGGAAAAGAAGGCCGATCTCTCAGGTAGGGGCGGTGTATGACCAGAAAGCAATGGGGAAAAGAATTCCCTCTCCAGGGGGAGAGGGAAGGGTGAGGGGCTTTTTTTCAAATCCGTGTCTTGGTTGAAAAGCGAAAAACTCATCCTTGTTTTACCCACAGATTCTTTGGAGGACCCGAAATTGAAAGTCTGACCCTGGTTACACCTGTGACCCTGATTACACCTGCGACCGCATGACTTCCTGGTACGCCGAGACGAGCTTGTTGCGGATTTCGATCATCAGTTTGAAGGAGATGTCGGCTTTCTCCATCGCCAGGATCGTGCCCTGGATGTCGTCCGTTTTCCCGGCGGCCAGGTCCTCGATGGCTTTATCGGCCTGGATCTTCAGGGCGTTGACCTCGGATATGGACTGTTTCAGGGTGTCGGCGAACGAGGGTGTCGGCACTCCTTCCAGCGACGCGGGCAACGCCCCGTCGAAGCCCGGTTTAGCGGGCTGCAGTTCCGGGGTCCGCCCCATCCCCGGCGTTTCCATCAGGGAGCGGAGTCTTTGTATCGAAAGGTCGTCGGCCATCTGGTTTCTCCTTGTCCCAGGGTCATTGTCCCAGGGTCAGACTTTCAAATTTCAATTCTCGTACTCAAGGGGCTGGGATGCTCCGGTAAATTGAAATTTGAAAGTCTGACCCTGCCATCCAAGGGGCTGGGATGCTCCGGTAAATTGAAATTTGAAAGTCTGACCCTGCCCTCGGTAAATTGAAATTTGAAAGTCTGACCCTGCCATCTGCAAGGGGCTGGGATGCTCCGGTAAATTGAAATTTGAAAGTCTGACCCTGCCCTCTGTGACCCTGCCCTCTGTGACCCTGCCCTCTGTGACCCTGCCCTCTGGTAAATTGAAATTTGAAAGTCTGACCCTGCAATCAAATTTGAAAGTCTGACCCTGCAATCACTGCCATCCCTGTGACCCCGCCATCCATCAGGCGCGCAGAAGATCAATCAGCTGCGTCAGCATGTCCTTCGAGTTCTTGATGACGGCAAGATTGGCCTCGTAGTTCCGTGAGGCCGATATCATGTCCGTCATCTCCGACATCACGTTGATGTCCGGATACCGGACATAGCCGTTCGCGTCCCGGTCGGGATGGTTGCCCGTCTCGTCGTACTCCAGCCGCACTCCGGGGTCGCGCTCGACGGACGGGACGCTGACCCCGCGCAGGTGCTGCTCCAGCAGCCAGCGGGAGCTCTGCCGGTCCACGCTCTCGACGCCGATGTCCTCGACGTTGGCCTGCGCCAGCACGTCCTGGAAAGCCAGGGGAATATCCGCCTTGCACACCACGAGGCGGCGCTGATAGGGCCCGCCCTCCGCGCTACGGGTCGAGCGGGCATTGGCGAGGTTGGAAGCCACCACGCCCATCCGGATGTTCTGAGCCCGCATACCCGTGCCGGCGATTTCTATGGGAGCAAGTTCGTACATGACTAGTATTTCCCGGCGCTTTCGATAAGGCCCTTCATGCCGCTCAGTTTGCCGCGAAGAATCTGCGACAAAGCGTTGTACAGCATGGCGTTGGACTGCATTCGGGCCAGCTGCTCTTCGAGGTTGACGCTGTTGTTGTCGTTGGTCACGGAGAGGTCGTCCCCGGCGGCGAAGACGATGCCCTCCCGGTTCTTCCCCGACCGCACTTCCTCCAGGGTGAAGTGCCGGGGATCGGACGTCTGAATCTCCATCGCGGGGGCCTTGCCTCTTTCCATCTTCTCGATCAGGCGCGCCATCGTCGCCTTGAAATCAATGTCCACCGCCCGGTAGTTCGGTGTTTCGGCATTGGCGATGTTGGCGGCCAGAAGGCCGTGGCGGGCCATGCGCAGGCTCATCGCCTTGTCCAGAACCTCCAGGTTGCCGCCCCACAGGGCTTCGATCATGGTCAAACTCCTGCCCGGCCGCCTCAGGCGATCAATCGGATTCGCTCTCCAGGGGTGGGAAGCACGCAGGAATCCCCGGGAAACTCTTTCCCCTGCTCACGTTGATAAAGCAAGAGTGATACCATCCGGCGGTGCGCGGAGAGGGGAACTGAGGCGCCATTGCCCTCCGGGGAATGGGTGCCGCCGGCGTCCATAACATGGCCGAATCCAGGTTCTTGCGCTCCGGTATTCTCCATCGTTTCCTCCATCCCGTTCCCGTTCCCGCGCCATAGCGGACGCCGGACCCCGATTTCACCCCGGCTCTTGCCGATTCCAACGATACCGCCGGGCAACTTTTTCCCGTCACGCTCCGACCACCGCCTTCTCTTTTTCCGGAGACCCCGAGGCGATCCCATAGAGGTTCAACTTGTTCCTTATGGTTCGGACGCTAACCCCTAGTAAATCAGCCGCTCGGGTCCGGTTCCCGCCTACCTGTTCCAGAGTCTGCATAATCATCCTCCGCTCCATCTCCTCCAGGGTCATCAGCTCGCCGGGACGCGGGAACGAGGACTCGCTGGAAACCTCGCTTGCCGCGACACAAGGACCAGGTCTCCCTTCGACCCGTTCCGGGAAAGCAGCGGCCACAATCCCCATGCGGGAAGCCGCCGGGGCGAGCGGTTGCGGATAGGCGCTCAGGAAGATGCCCTCGGGCGTGATCTCGTCGCCTTGGCAGAGGAGGACGGCCCTCTCCAGGAAGTTCTCGAGCTCGCGCACGTTCCCGCGCCAGTTCTGATTCAGCAGGTGCTCCCGCATGGCTTGGCTGAGCCGTTTCCTCGGGCGGCGGTTTACCCGGCAATGCCGCCGGACGAAGAACTCGCTGAGCGGCAGAATATCCTCCCGGTGCTCGCGCAGAGGAGGCACCGAGACCGTGATGACCTGAAGACGGTAGAAAAGGTCTTCGCGGAAGTTCCCTTCCTCGACGTATTCGCCGAGATTCCGGTTGGTCGTGGCGATGACGCGGACGTCCAGCGGCACCGACCGCTGCGCGCCGATCGGGTCTATCTCCCGCTCCTGTAAAACTCGGAGGAGCTTGGCCTGCAAGGCGAGGGGCATTTCGCTGACCTCGTCGAGCAACAGGCTCCCGTGGTTGGCGAGTTCGAACTTGCCTTTGCGTGAGAGGACTGCGCCGGTAAACGCGCCCTTTTCGTGCCCGAACAATTCGCTTTCGAGCAGACCCTCCGGCAGCGCCGCGCAGTTCACCGCCACGAACGGACTCTTTCTCCGACCGCTGTGGTTGTGGATGTAGCGCGCGACCACTTCCTTGCCGGTGCCGCTCTCGCCCTGGATCAGAATCGTGGCGACCGAGTCCGCCACCTGGTTGGACAATTCCAGGACCTGCCGCATCGCCTGGCTCACCGCGATCGGGTGGGCGGAGGTGCCATAAGGTTTGGCGGCATCCTGTTCGTCTTCCGCGCCGGAGTTTGCGGAGGGAACCGCCAGTCTTTGTTCAAGAAGACGCTTCACCAGCCGCTCGATCGTTTCGCTGGAAAAGGGCTTGAGGAGATAATCCGCCGCGCCCTTCTTCATCGCTTCCACGGCATCCTCGATCGTGCCGTATGCGGTCATCACCAGGACCGGCATCTCGGGCCACCGGCCCCGCACGCGATCCAGGAGCTCCATGCCCGTGATCTCAGGCATCCGCACGTCGGTCAGGAGCAAGTCGTAGTTCTGGCTATCGAGGCAGCTCAGGGCCGCCAGACCGTCCGGGGCGACGGTCACATGGTAACCCTGCCGGGACAGGACTTCGCGCAGGGCGGCCTGCATCCCGATTTCGTCGTCAACCACTAGTATGCGAGCGGACATGGTCCTGTTTCCTCCTTTTCCCGCCTGAAGTTTGAGGTTGTAAGCTGTAGGCTGTACGTTCTTCTGTTTTCGCTCCTCCAGTCTCAAGTCTCAAGTCTCAAGCCTCAAGCCTCAATCGGCACTCCGCAATTCCTTGGCAGCACTATGGAAAAAACAGCTCCGCCTTCGGACCGGTTATCGGCTTCGATGCTCCCGTGGTGCACCGAAACGATGTTGTGGACAATGGTAAGCCCCAAGCCGGTCCCCTTGCGGCGCGTGGTGAAGAAGGGATCGAAGATTCTGCCGATGATCTCAGGGGCGAGTCCGCGGCCCGTGTCCCAGACGCGCACCTCAAAGGCGCCGGGGGTCGGCTGCACTTCCACTCCCAGCGCCCCCCCCTCCGGAGTGGCGTGGATGGCGTTGAGAAAAAGATTGAGGAACATCTGCTTGAGGAGCTCCGCATCGGCGTGGATGCCGGCGGGGCTTTTGCCGTAGCCTCGCTCGACGCGGATGCCCTTCTGCTTCAGGGCATGCTCGGCGAACAGGAGCGTTTCCTCGATCAGGTCCTTGAGATCGAAAGACGAACACACGAGGCGTTGGGGCCGGGCGAACTGAAGGATATTCGAGACGATGTGGTCCACGCAACGCACTCCCGTGCAGATGTGGGCCGCCAGGCCGCTGTTCCTGGCGTCCTCGGCCAGGTCGCGCTGCAACATCGAAGCGAAGAGTTCGATGCTCCCCAGGGGGTTGCGAATCTCATGGGCCACGTTCATGGCGATCTCGCCCATGGCCGCGAGACGGCTGTTGCGGTTGGCCTGCTGCTCGAGCCGCCGCATCTCCGTGACGTCTTCGATCAGAACCACGCTGGCCGTTCCGCAATCGCCCGTGGGAACCGCCTGGAGCCGCAGAAAGCGTCTCCTGGGCGCTCCGCCGCCCGAAAAGAGAATCTCGAAAGAGTGTCCGGCGTCTCCGGCCTTCTCGCCCCCTCTCGTTGCTCCCGCCAGAGGGTCCGCTTCGAGACGCAGCGGGTTGCCGTGAGGGTCCTGGACCGTGCGTCCGTCCCATTCCAGCACCTCCAGAACGTTGCGCCGTTGGGTTAGAGCGGAGTCCACGCCCAGAATCTCGGCGGCCCGGCGGTTGCAGGAACGGATTCGGCCGTCCGGGTCCAGACCAATGACGCCCACGGGCAAACTCTCCAGAAGAGTGGTGAGGTAGTCATAAACTCTTTGTTTCTCCTCGAGGTGCTCGCGGAGCTTGCCGTTGGCCTCTTCGAGTTCGAGGTTCAGTTCGGCGATCCGCTTTTCGAGGCGCGCATAGTGTTCCTCAAACTTCGCGGAAGCCTCGGTGAAAACCCGGAAGGCCTCCTGGAGCTGGCTGCGGGTGTCTTCCCCGGGCCCGCCTTGATCCGCGCGGAGCTGTGCTTGCGAGAGGGCCGTCACGGCGTTGCCTCCTTGCGAATCACGTAGGGATGCTCCACCTCCCAGCGAAGTTGATCGGCGGTCCCGCGGGCGGTCTGGGACCAGAAGGGGTCTTCCTTGCTCTGGGCCAGCCGCTCATACTCCTTGAGGGCTTTCTCGCTTTCGTTGCCGAGCTCGTATGCGCGGGCCAGGGAGTACCGCGCCAGCGGCGCTTGGGCCGCCGTGGGAAACAGATCCAGGTACTGCTGATAGGCAATCGCGGAGTTGGGGTAATCCCCAAGCCGCATAAGGTTCTCCGCCTTCAGGAGAAGAAGATTCCCGCCGGAGGCGCCCGTCTCCACGAGAGGGACTCCGGCGGATTGAATGTCTTTGAGTCCCTGTTCGGCCGCTTCAAGGATCTTGGCCGGTTTGTCCGCGAGACCATATTCGTGAGCCGCCTTCTGGCAAAAGCGGACCCGCTCTTTCCAGGAAAGGTTCTTGAGCTCCGTGGCGGAGAGGTATTCCTGCCCGGCCTGTTCGTGGTTGCCTTCGTTGGCGTGAACCTGGGCCAGCAGCCGGATGGCTCGCGCGCGTCCCGTGTCCTCGTATTCAGGCCCCTGGAGAGCGGGAGCGTCCCGCTTTACCGCCGCGGGATCGGCCGGGTCCAGAGCGAGTTCCTGTTTCAGCCGGTTCAGTTTGTCCTGCTGCGTGCCACTGAGGGACGCGGCGGGCCCCAGGTCTTTGAGCGCCTTCTCCGCTCCCTGTCTTTGGTCAAGTTCCATCAGGATGCGTGCGGATTCCAGGATCAAGTCGGTCCTGGCCGGATGGTCCTGAAGGAACTGCGCGAAGTTCCCATAGGTTTGCAGAGCCAGCAGGCCGTCGCCCTGTTCCCTGCATTCACGCATCGCCCGGGGAAAAATGTCCCAGATCGAGCGGGTGAGTTCTCTTGTCACCTCCGGGGGCAGGCGCCTGGCTTTCAGGTAGGGAAGAACCATCCCGATCGCTTCGGCCTGGTGTCCCTGGGCGATCAGATGTCCCGCGAGGTCGGCCTGGAGCTCCGCGCGCAGAGCGGAGTCGAAGGCGCCATCATAAAGCTCTTTGAGAGTCTCGAGGGGGTTCACATAGTCCTCGTAAGAGACTGTTGGGTCTTTCTGGCCCGCAAGAGTGTCCTGAAGGGCAAACCGGGCAAGGCCGCGGCGAGCCTCGACGATCTGTTTCGGCGTGGCCGTGTCGGCGAAGTCGCGGAGCAGGCGGTTGTATTGCCGCATAGCTTCGACACGGTCCCCTCCCTTCTCCAGGATCCGCGCGTATTCGAGACAGACGTCGGGATGGATGGAACCTGCCAGTCTGCTTATCGTGTACTTGGCTCCCTTGTCCGCCGGATCTGGATGGACCAGGTCAATGATGCCCCGGTGGCTGGCGGCCAGCATGGCATGTTCGAAGACCACACTGAATTCGGTGGAGATCTCCTTGTCCGCGAGCGTGCTCAGAGTCTGCGTTTCCTTCTCTAAGGACATCCGCAGGTATCCCTCTGCCTGCCTGGTGGCTCTCTCTGCCTGCTGGGTGTACGCCTTTGCCGCATTCGCGTCCTTTTCCGCCTCCGCCTGCCTCGCCTGATCCCTTGCCTGCCTCGCGAGATCGTGGTACTCCCGGCTAAGGGCCGAAAAAGAAACCGACTGTTGGTAGCAGGTTTCCCCCTGGAGAATGCAGGCCTTGTGTGCCTGCGGGTCTTTGGGAAACCGGGCCGCAAAGGCCTCGAACGCTTCCCCGGCGCCCTGGAGGTATTCCGGGTCCCTTGGAAACAGCGTGTGCAGGTCCAACGCCGCCGTGCCCGCTTCCATCAGGATGGACGGCAAGACAGACGGCGGGGGCTGCGATCTCGCGAGGCGTTTCCAGAGCCGCGTCAGCTGGGCGTACTCCTCCTCGCGCTGGCCCATGAGACCGTATACCTCGGCAATGCGATGCTCGATAAGCGAGCGGAAAGGAGAGTCGGGGGAGAACCGAAGCGCCTGGCGATAGAAATTCAGGACGATGGGCCACGCCGGGCGAACCGACGAGGGCTCGGACGTCCGTTTCCGTTCCAGCTCGAACCTGCATTCGGCGAGAAGGTAGAGCAGAGTCTCCATGGATTCCCGAGGTTGCGGAACCCGTAGCGCTTCCAGGCCGGTCGCAAAAGCGCGGGCGTAGTCCTTCTCTTCGTAAGCTTGGCGCGTTTTCCCGGCCTCGGGAAAATCCAGGAGGGCGGTCTTGAGCGGATCTTTCTCCGGTTTCCCTGGCTCGGCCTGAAGGGCCTCGGTGGTTACCCGCGCCGCCGCTACAAGATCTGGAAGCGCGGCCTCGATGGAGGCCGATGTCTTCGCGGATTCGCCGGGAAGAGCGATCTCCGGAAGCGGCTCCTCGCCCCCGGCGGTCGGAGTCGCGCGAGGTTCCTTCGCGGTTGCGGTTCGGGTTGGGGGAAGGACAACACCGGGCCGCAGTTCGAGGTCCACGACAAGAATGCGGTCCGTCGGGAGTTCCATCTTGCGCACCGAAACCTGGGATACCGCGAGGGGAAACTCCAGAATGAGTTTGCCGGCGTCTCCCGCAACAGCGTTTACCTTCTCGATCAGGCCGTTGGGTTCCACTTTGGACGTGAAGGAAGGATCCAACTCCGTGCGGGCGAACTCGATCCGGAGGGGTTGGCCCGGGCGCGGCTCCGCCAGGACATAGGGGGCGATTTCCGTCAGTCGAATGGCGATTCGGTAGATCTTGTCCTTGTAATTGAGGACGTGGACGTCAAGAACACGACAGGCCCGCTCCTCTATCGAAGGAGATTGCGGAGCCCCCCTCGCTCCAGGCGGCAAAACCCCGGAAGCAAGAGAGACAAGGATTCCGAATAGGCAGATCAAGGCTCTTAGCTGAAGCCGATGCATGAGGACAGTTATTCCCCCTCAAGGGTTCGCGCGCGAGATGCCACTCGGAACCCCACGCACATGCCCCTTACGGAGCAACGACTATGCCATGACTCGATGTCATTATTTTGGCTGCGGCGAGGCGGATGAGGGCAGGATCTTCGCCACATGGATGCGGCCAGAGGTGGAGGATTGCACAACCTTGAGACGATTGGACTTCAGAAGGTCCTGCAGAAGGGCAATGTTGGCCCGGGAAAAGTGCCGCCCGTTGTAATCCCAAGCGGATCCGCGCCGTACAGGGGGCAGCTCTCCCGGTTTGGCGGCGCCGCCGAGTCCGGGCCATCCCCATTCATCCAGATTGAAGAAGATATGGGTGAATCCCTGGGCCAAAAGAATGTCCAGCAGTTGGTCCGCATCCTTGGCCTGGTTGAGGAAGGGCAGGATGCGCGGCTGGTCGTACCAGTCGTTGCCCTCGACGCGGCACAGCCAGTGCATCTTGCGGTGCTCCCCCACCAGCAGCACTTTGTCGCTGGGTTTCAGGTGGGCACTGCAGTATTCCGCGCTTCGGGCGTAGTTGAGGTGAAGCGCCAGGTAGTCCTGCCGCGTGAGATAGCCCAAGGTGTAGGCCGGCCAGACCGTGCCGCTTTTCACGGTTATCCGGTTATCCTTCCTCTCGAACTGGAGTCTGCCGGTATCGAAAAGAAGCCATCGGGCGGAGTCCAGCCCGCCATAGACAACAGGCAGGAGGAAGCCGATCAGGCAGAGAGCGCGGACCCACGGGTGCCATCGTCCAACCTGCGCGAGAGCGGTCGCAATCATCACGGTACATAAAGCCCACCCCGGCAGGAAGAAGCGGTTGCTCTGATAAGAGAAGAACCAGAAGAGGCAGAAGAAGAGCATCCAAAGGGCGAGCATTGCATGGGCACGGGGACCCTTTAGCGCGCGTGGGCGAAAGGCCGCCAGACACCAAACCAGTATCCAGGGAGAAAAGACCCAGAACAAGGGGCCTATCTCGAACCTCTCAAACAGATCGGGATCATTCAGGGTCAGCCAGGGAAGCAAGAGAGTGTTTTTGAGAAGTTGGCCGGGGCCGTGCGAGATGGCGAGGATGCCCTTCTCCTGGGTTTTTTCGTGGTACAAGCGGGCAAGATCGCCGCTCCATTCCCCTCCCCCGAAGACACTGTATGCCATGGGGTAAACCGGGTTCTGGGTATGTACGTAGTTCTTGATCCACCACGGACTCGCGATGGCGGCGGCCACGGCGCCAAACAATACGGCGCGGCGAACGGAGCGGAGCGCGCTTAGACCGAAAGACACGCTTGGCGAATCCTCGGAATCCGCACAAGGCGATCTGAAGAGACTGAAGAGAGCCAGCAGGACACCGCTCCAGAAGACCGCCGCCACCCCGGTGTATTTACTGCCGCAGAGAAGCCCGCCGAACACCGCGGCAAGCAGCCAGTCCCCGGTTTGCCTCGTTCTTGTCCACCGCAGCAGAAAGAACACGAGTCCGAGCGTGAAGCAGGTCAGGCCCAGGTCAATGAAACCCCACCCCGCCAGAGGGATCGTGATGGGCAGCGTTCCCCACGCGCCTGCGGCCAGCAGCGAAGGCCGGACGTGCCACCAGGGACGCGCGATTGGGGATTGCGGATTGAGGATTGGGGATTGCGGATTGGGGATTGCGGATTGAGGATTGAGGATTGCGGATTGCGGATTGAGGATTGGGGATTGCGGATTGGGGATTGCGGATTGGAGATTGAGGATTGAGGATTGGGGATTGGGGATTGCGTCCGAGTCACCACCGTGCGCCACGGCAATCATGCGCGCGCTTCCAAGAATCTCATGGGTGATCAGGGCAACCGCCCCGGTGGTGAGGGGAAGAAAGAGGAAGTGGAAGCCTTTTGCCAGAAGGTCCCCCGCCAGGCCGAGCCCGAACAGAAACAGCATCTCGATGTTCGAGGGAAAGTTGCTGAAGGCGTTGTAGGGCAGGTAGGAGAGGCGGCCCGCCTTCAGCCATTCCTGCGGAGCCGCGAGATGATAACGAACCGCGTCCGACTGGACCTCGGGCGTGAGGGCATAGAGGAGAGCCAGGAACTGAAGGCCTGTCGTGCCCGCAACAAGGCCCCACTCCGCGCGCGAGAGAGGGATGCGGAAGATCAGACCGCGGGGCCGGTCCCTCCAGAGAATCCAGACGGCCGCCAACGAGGCTCCGCCAAGAATCGCGCCAAACACGGCCCGCGCGTGGGTAAGCCCGCCCCCTACCCCGATCGCGAACACCAGCATCGCCAGAGCGCCCAGGACGAGTCCCCCGCCCCAGACAACGCCCCCCGCCCAATCCGTCCCGGGGCGCAATGCCCGCATCAGCCGCCATCCCAGCACCGCGGCAACCCCGGCGATCCAGATCAGCAGTCCACCTTGAATCAGGGCGTCCCAAGGCACTCCATTCCACCCCAGGCTGAAGTAATCCACCCAGGCGGGACGCGTGTGCCAGGGCCAGGAGAAGCAGAGAGGCAGGCGGCCCAGCAAGTAGAAGTGCCGGAAACAGAAAAACCACACGAAGGCGGCGAAGACCCACGCGATGCCGAGAACCTGGATCGTTCGCTTCCGAAAGACCCAGGCCACGGCGGCCAATGCAACGATCACCCCCACCGCCTGGACGGCGCAGGTCGTGAGAATGCCCTCCTTGCGAGCCGCCCGCGTGTCCTGGGGCGCTTGCTGTTTGCCAGGAGTTTGCTGTTCGCGAGGCGTTTGGGATTCGGGGGTCATACGCGCGTGTTTCTCCGCGATCTCTCCAGGCAGCGAGTGTACAACGCGCGACAAACCGGAACAACCCGAATCTGGACCAGGACTTTCCTGCCTTGCATCTGAAAAGCGGGATGGAGTATGTTGCTGGTCACACCCAAGGAGGAGGGACACCATGATTCTGGCAGCGGACTTGGGCGGAACAAAATCCAGTCTGGCTCTGTTTGAAGAAACGGATATCCGAAAACCCGTGTTCGAGAAGACGTTCCCGACAGATGGGACGCCGAGCTTTGAGGGGATGCTCGAGGAGTTTCTGCGGGAAGCCCAGGGGCGGCCCACGCTGGCGGCGCGGCCAACCCGCGCGGCGCTGGGCCTCGCGGGCGCCATCACTGGCGGCAGGGTCCGGGCGACCGTGTTGCCCTGGGTTATTGACGCCCAGAGTGTGCGTGAGAGATTCGGTCTTGAGAAGGTGGAGCTGCTCAACGACCTGATCGCCGCGGCCTACGGGTGCCTGGCGGCTCAGCGCGGGGACTACGTTGAGCTGTGTTCCGCCGATGCGCCGTCCCAGGGCACGATCGCGGTCCTCGCGGCCGGCACTTATCTGGGCACGGCGTTTCTCGTCCAGGACCCGGAAGGGAGCTACATCCCGACGGCGAGCGAGGGAAGCTACGCGGATTTCTCGCCCCATGACGGGTTTCAGTGGGAGCTCATGGGCTTCCTGATGCGGGAGCGCTCCCACGTGATGAAGAAGGAAGTTCTTTCGGGCCAGGGCTTGGAGAACATCCACCGGTTCCTGATCGAGAAGAGCGGGGAAGCCGTCGAGGAATGGTTCCTGGAGGAAAGCCGCGGGAAACCGGCATCGGCGGTGATCATCGAGAGCGGCCTGAGCGGGCGGTGCGAGATTTGTTCGGAAACTCTTGACCGGTTCGTGGGAGTATTGGCGGCCGAAGCGGGGAATCTGGCGGCGACTCTGATGGCCACGGGCGGGGTGTATATCACGGGCGGAGTGGCGCCGCGGTTCCGCGAACGCTTCGAGGGGCCGCTTTTCCAACGCGCTTTTCTCGAACGAGGCGTCCTGACTCCGGTGATGGAGAAGATCCCGGTGCGTCTGGTCACCAATCCGGGCATTCCTCTCCTTGGCGCGGCGTGGTATGCCAGGCATCGGATGTGAGGGAGCGGGCGGGAGAGTTGAAGGCTGAGAGGGAATTGGAATCCGGGAGTTATTAAGCCTTCCCTCCGCCCAAGCCCCCGGGTTGATTCCGGTCGCTGCACTCACCCCGTTTTCTCGAGCGCCATTTCAATTGTGCGCGCAAAAAAAGATTGCCTGGTGCAGTTTTCCCTTGTCCGTCCGATGAGACTTGTGCCACCATTCCTTCACCGTAGCCCGAGATGGCTAAAGGGTTACCCGATCAGAGGCTGGGAAAGCAATCGCTCTCCAGCGCCGACTCCGCCGGATCCGATCCCGAGGAAGGAGGCGAGTGATGTTTGGTTTCTTTCTCTGGAGCCAAGGCATTCACGCCGCAAGTCCGGAAGTAGAGCGGGTTTCCTTCGACAGCTTCTGGCAAAGCAGCCAACTTGGCCCCGACCGCCTGTATCTTTTCTGCGAAGACGGTGACACGCAGATCGTCGAGAGAAGCGGTTGTGTCCTTTATGCTCTTGGGACCCTGGTGATTGGGCGGACGTGGGGCAAACGCGCCCTGACCAGGATCGCCGAGCAGCTGCTTTCCGGGCGGGACCTTGGCCAGATTATGCGGGAAGCCCGCGGGCAGTATTGCCTGGTCGCCCGGTGGCGGGACATGGTTTTCATAGTGACGGACTGGATGGCCAGTTTCCCCATATACCGCGTCCGAAAGGGCTCGAGTATCCAGATCACAAACGTTCTGCCCACCCTTCTCAGACACAACAAGATCACGCTGGATCGGCAAGGTTTGGCGGAGTACTTGAGCTTCAGCTATTGCCTGAGAGGAACCTGCTTCCAGGGGATCGAACTCCTGGAGCAAGGGACCATCCACCAGATGGGAAAGGAATATGTAAAGAGACCCTACAGGGAGGACTTCTCAAACCTCGACTTTGAGAAATGCACGAATCTTGATGAGGCGTCGAGGCGGGTTGAGACCCAATTCATTGAGAATATCTCGTTCCTGGCGGATGGGGGCAAGCCCTTCCTCGACATCACGGGGGGATTTGACGGAAGGTTCACGTGCACGCTCCTGCGGTCCCTCGGGGTGGATTTCGCCACCGGAATCTGCGGGGAACAGGTCCCGCGCGAAGCGCATATTGCCCGAACCGTGGCTCAGAAACTGGGTGTGGAGTTTCGGGACGATTTCCGAATTCACGATCTGGAACTCTTCAGGGAAACGGTGCGAACTCACAAGAGAATAGCGAGCGGAGTCCCCATTCCCTTCCACTCCTCGGAACTCATTCATTACTACGAAAGAATCAAGCAGAACCACCCGATACACTGCACGGGGTTCGGCGGTTCCCAGACTTTCTTCTCTTGGATCAGGAATCTGGGTTTCCTATCGTCCAAGGTCAACATCTCCGCCCTGTCGGACAAGCTCTTTCCCTACCTCGATATCTTTCCGGAGACGACAATGACACGCCGGCAATTCCAGTCCTGCGTGGGTCAGAAGATCCAGGCTTTGCTCGACCAGATCGGCAGCGACTGTTTCACGCACGTGAGCAACTACCTGGGGCTTTTCATCTTCAACAAATGGTACCACGGTTGCCTGATCAATACCCATAACTGCATCCTGCCCATTTACTCTCCCTATCTGGAGGCCAACCTGTTCCGGTTGTTGACGGAGACGGCGTTTCCCCTGAAACGGCATCACAGACTTCAGAAGGCGATCCTCACGCGCCGCAACCCCGAGGTGAGCCTTGTCATGACCACGCACGGTTACACCGCGAACCTGGAGGTAGCCGACTTCTGGGCAGGATTGAAGCGGACCGCGCGCGACACCATGCGCCGCGTCATATACCAATCCCGTTTCCTGCGCAACTGCCGATGGTGGTTGGACCAAAAGGCCAACCGGGGCAAACCCAGACCAAGGATAGCCGACACGGACCGCCAGTCCTGGGTGCGGGAGGTTCTGGAGCGTTTTGACGGCGATACGGCGATCTACGAGGTCGTGGACCGGAAGAAAGTGCAAGCGGCCTTGTCGGGGGGAGCGGCAGGGTACATTCTCCTGGCAAAGCTGGCATACCTGGAGGATATGATTCGCGACCACGGGGTCAGGACAGGGGCGTGATCCGCGGAATTCCGCGCGAATTCTCAAATTCTGCGAATTCTGGAATTCTGGGGACACCGCACTTATATCCCCTGGGAATTCAATTCTTGAATTTTGAATCCTGGGGACACCGCACTTATATCCCCTGGGAATTCGGTATTTCGTATCCCCGAAACACGGACCTTTCCACGCGGACGCGACAGGCATGGAGTGAGACGCGGCTTCCTCAAGGCAAAGAGAGCAATGTGGCCGGAAGAGAACATTAGGGCGATCTGGGAAGAAAAAAGGCGAAGGGAGGCAATTATGATGTTCCACTGCGGATCAGGTTCGAGCCGGGAACGCGCTCGCGCGCTCCTGGGGATTCCGGTCGTGGCTCTGGCGGCGACCCTTTTTCTGCTCGGTTGCACGGGATTGGGCGGGCGTTCCGTGAAGACCGGGAAAAGTGTGGTCTTCGAGGACCGGTTCAGACGCGGACCGGCCAAAGAATGGACGTGGCTGCGCGAGAACCCCGGCGCTTGGCGGGTCAGGGAAAACGCCCTGGAGATTCGCGTCGAACCCGGACTGGCGGACACCGTGAAGAACGCTCTGCTTTGCAGGGCGCCGGATCGCAGCCGCGGAACGTTTGCCATAGAAGTGACGATCACGAACCATACGAAGCCGGCGCAGCAGTATGAACAGGCCGGAATCACCTGGTATCAGAACGGCAAACCCGCCTTCAAACTCGTCAAGGAGTTCATTGACGGGGAACTGTTCATCATCCCGGGCCGCAAGCCCATGTCGAGCCGGACGGTGCAACTCCGGTTGATTGTAACGGCCGACAGCTGGACGGCCCAGTATCGTCCGGACGCGAAAGGCGAGTTCCAGACCGCCGCAACGGGGAAACTGCCCCCTCCCGGCGATGACCAGGTCAGCATCCAGTGCTATAACGGCCCGCCCGACGCCGAGCACTGGATTCGTTTCGACGACTTCCGCATTCTGCGGTTGACCGAGTAACACGTCCCGCGACAAGGAGGAGCGTCTGCGCATGAGGAAACAAGGGTTCACCCTTATTGAGCT
>Ga0315281_10006189_pt1 | contig 17064 bp, 14 predicted proteins | sample YL17G07_0_MG_FD_204540 | JGI IMG/M metagenome (GOLD analysis project Ga0315281, IMG submission 204540) | Sediment microbial communities from Yellowstone Lake, YNP, Wyoming, USA - YL17G07_0 | ecosystem: Environmental > Aquatic > Freshwater > Lake > Sediment | place: USA: Wyoming | collected...
CCAAATTTCTGTAGGTCCGTTTTTCATACATGTAAAGCCCTTTAAGAAATCCATTATAATATTCTGAAAGATTAGGTGTCAATTTGCTTAAGTATTTGATTTCTTGCAATTTCCTATTTAGAGGATATAAAATTTTTAATATGAACACGGGCGTCCTCCCAGCGGATAAAAACCTAAGAAGAAAATTTTTCATCTTTCTTGAACTTTTCACCATAGCTGTTATTCTCGTAGTTCCTTACTTCAATGATTATATTGACCAGATCAAACAGATCTCTAAGGAAAATCCAGATTTAGCATTCAAAAAATCTATACTCTTACTCAAAATAACTTTGGGGTTCGTTTTTTGGAGCTTGCTCATTACAGGAACTTATTTGATCGTCATAGCGAGGAAAGTCTTGAAATCCAGTCAGTACCCTCCGCCAGGTATGAGGGTGATCAGAGATACCAGACTGCGTACCGGAACCCAAGCCAAAATGGTAGCCATTTCTCTCATCGCCCTTTCATGTATTTTAATGGTCCTTGGCCTTTTCTTTTTATATTGGCCATATGCTTTTGAAAAACCGGTATTGAAAAAGAAAAGTTCCAATGCGAAAATGGACCTATTAATATTAATTAAGAAAGGAGGCGAAATAGAATGAAGGGATTAAGGATAGCAGTGTTTGTAATGATTTCCTTCAGTCTTATGTTGACCTTGTCCATGGCAGCAGGTGATGTGGAGAAGGGAAAAGCTCTTTTTAATGATCCAAAGTTTGGTGGGGGCACAGCGGGGATGTCTTGCAACTCATGCCATCCAGACGGAAAGGGGTTAGAAAAGGCAGGTGACATGAAGGGCTTTGAGAAACAGGTCAATGCCTGTATCAAAGGGGCACTTAAAGGCAAAGGGATCGATCCAAAGTCCGCCGAGATGACAGACATCGCTGCGTATATCAAGTCTTTAAAAAAGAAATAGATCATCCTACTCAAAAGTTTAACAGTTTCTTGAACAGAAGAATGCATTTTGGGACGGAGGTCGGAAGGCGTTGGTCAACGCAATATCCTTGGGCGCTGTCACCCCTCAGATTCTCTCACGGATCGTTCAATGAAGATATTGTTAATCGAACCAGCTAAAGCTCCTTTGACCATAGGTGGAGAGGATGTTTTTATCTATGAACCACTTGCCCTCGAATACATTGCCGCAGGAGTGGTAAGAGACCACGATGTGAAGATCCTCGATCTGCGGATAGAGAGAGACTTGCAAGGAGTCCTCAGGGACTTCCATCCCGATGTTGTCGGCATAACCTCATACACTGTACATGTGAACACGGTTAGAAGGCTCTTCGAAGAGATCAAGGGATGGAATCCACAGGTTCTCACGGTGGTTGGTGGTCATCACGCTACGATGGTGCCCGAAGACTTTCTCTCCCCGTATATTGATCTCATTGTAATTGGGGAAGGGGTTTTCCCATTCAAGGAAATCATCGCGAGATTTGAAAGGGGAGGGACTCTTGATGGGATCCCCGGAAACGCCATTCCGAAAGGGGATAGCCTCTTCAGAGCCGATTCTCCAGTTACAGTGGACCTCGATGTCTTCCCCTTTCCGGAGAGGAAGCTAACAACGAAGTACCGGAGACACTACTACTCTGAATGGATGAAGCCCTTGGCGTCGATACGGACCTCCAAGGGATGTCCGCACAGATGCAAATTTTGCGCCCAGTGGAAACTGACAGGAGGCCGCTACTTAAGGAGAGAACCGGAGAAAATTGCTGAAGAGCTGGCTGGCTTGGAGGAAGAATTTGTCTTCTTTGCTGATGATGAATCACTGGTTGACTCCCAAAGGATGAAAAATCTTGCAAGGCTGATCAGAGATGCAGGGATAAGAAAGCGGTACTTCCTTTATGGGAGAAGCGATACCATTTGCAGAAATCCTGAACTCCTTGAGATGTGGAGGGGTATTGGTCTTGAAAGGGTCTTTGTGGGGCTCGAATTCCTTAAAGATGAAGACCTCGCCTACATAAGAAAGGGCTCAACGGCAAGTGACAATGATAAGGCAATAAACATCCTTCAAGATCTTGATATTGACATATACGCTTCTTTCATCGTACGACAGGAATTCAAAAAAGAAGACTTCTTAGCCCTTAGACAATACTGTCGCAAGTTGAAATTAGACTTTGCGTCTTTCGCTGTACTCACACCTCTGCCTGGAACAGATTTCTATGAAGAGGCAAAAAACCATTTAATAACCGATAATTATGACTACTTCGACTTCATTCATACGTTGCTCCCGACAGCTCTTCCACTCAATGAGTTCTATGAAGAATATTATAATCTTTATAAAAAAGCGGTTCCCTTTAGTAAACAATTTCTTTTAATCTTAAAGAAAATGCCCGTGCAAGAGATACCATCCCTCATAAAGAAGTCAAACCGTGTCCTAAATCAACTAAAAAATGCTTACAGGGATTATCGGGAATATTCTCAACAAAAACGCTAAAGGGAAAAACTCCTGAAGCAGGAACTCCAAGAAAATAGGCTGTGATGACGAAGTCCCATTCTGAAAGAACAGAGTGCGCCGTGGTGACCATCGGACACTCCACGCGCACCCTGGAGACTTTCATCCACCTTCTGCAGACCTATGAGGTGAAGCAAGTGGTCGATGTGCGCACCGTGCCACGTTCACGGCATAACCCTCAGTTTAATCATGAAACACTGCCTGATGACCTCAAGGCCGCTGGCATCGGATACCTCCATATGCCAGGGCTTGGAGGGCTTCGCCGTCCACGACCTGATTCAACGAACACGGGTTGGCATAACGCTTCATTCAGGGGATTCGCGGACTATATGGAGACCCCGGAATTTGAGAATCATTTAGGTAAGTTGATAAAGGTTGCACAACAGAAACGGATTGCATTGATGTGCGCTGAAGCTTTGCCTTGGCGGTGTCACCGCTCCCTGATCGCCGATGCCCTTGAAGTCAGGGAAATCAGGGTGGCTCATATCCTTAGCTCAACCCATCTTCAACCTCATAGGATTACGCCGTTTGCACGGGTGGATGGGATACGCCTCGTCTATCCGCCTGAAAAAACTTTGACACAATAATATTTTTGTTCAGTTAAGAGTGCGAGTGGAGAATGTCTCAAGTGCCCAGGCGACTCGCGCCTCCGGGCTATCGAAGATAGCAGAAGGTGCCTTGTCAATGAGTTCAAGGTGTTTCAATAGACCCTTCTGGTTCGCCACCTGAATCTGAAGGCCTGGCCGGGCGTTCAGTTCGAGAAGCAATGGCCCTCGCTCCCGATCAATCACCATGTCTACCCCAAGATAGCCAAGACCTGTCATGTCAAACGTCCGCGCCGCCATATGAAGCATCTCTTTCCAATAGGGCACCTGGATATTATCCAGAGGATGACCCGTGTCGGGGTGATGCGTGATGACCATTGAACGATGGACAGCCGTCGAGGTCATCCCATCTCTCATGTCCACTCCAACGCCTATGGCACCTCGATGGAGATTGGCCTTCCCATCCGAGGCGCTGGTTGGTAAACGAATCATTCCCATCACGGGGACGCCTCGATAAATAACAATCCGAATATCCGGAACGCCGTAATAAGTTACTGCCGCAAAGACCGGATCAGGATGAATAAATGCTTCGATCAGAGCACGATCCTCGAGTCCTTCAAGGGAGTAAATTCCAGAGAGGATATCGAAAATGTGGTAGGTCAGATCTGTCCATGAGATGAGCTCACCGCTCGGTTTGACGAAACCTGATGCCTGACGATCCTTGATCAAGAGAATACCACTCCCCCCCGCGCCCCGGGCTGGTTTGATGACAAAATCTTGACAGCCCTCGAGCACTTTTTCAAGCCCGGCAATATCCCCATGATATTCAATCACGTGATATAAAGGCGGGGTTGGGATCTGGTAGGCTTCGGCCAGGCGTTTCGTCATGAACTTGTCGTCTACCATCGGAAAGGAGGATCGCGGGTTGAAGCGCATGATGTATTCGGCATTCCGACGGTTCATACCGAGGATTCCGAATTCGTGAAGCCAGCGTTTGGCCTTGAGGATCATGAAGTCCCCCTCAATTTCCGAAAGCGGATGAACTCAGAAAGCCGATAGCCCGTATAACGACCTAGGAGAACCTGAACGGCAGCTACAGCAAACAGCAGCTCAGGATAGACAAAGAAGGTGAGTTGAAGAGGCTCGAGATGGATGATCTCATGTGTGATGGTAGCCACTGCCGCACTTCCCGCAGCCGTCCAGAGAGCCTCACGGGCGCCTGCTTCCTCCGTGATGACGAAGAAGCGTTCAATGGTCATGGTGAGGATGACAAAAGGCAGCAGTCCCACAGCCATGAGCTCTCTTAATCCAAACTTGCTTCCGATCAGTGCAAAGACCGTAAAGAAGATGATGACCAACGTGAGAATGACGGATAGACGAGGAACCAAGAGAAGGCGGAGTTTGTTTATCCAACGACGGACCCCATACCCGATCAGGACGACCCCTGCAAAGATCCCAAGTCCATAGAGAAGTCCTGTATTTCTAAAGGCGAGAGCCATGAGGACAGGCATGAAGATCCCGAAGGTTGGAAAGCCCACCATGTTTCGCAATAGGCAGATCATCAGGGCGCCCATCGGAACCAGAAGGAGGATGCGGAAGGTTCTCTGAAAATCGTCTGGCAACCGGAAGAGTGACCAGCGGTCGAGAAACCGATCCGAACGCATGATACGCTCAAAGTGCATACGCCATTGGGTGATGATTTCCCGGCTCAAGGTCCAGCGGATTTCTGAGAGCTCCCCATTAAGAACCCGCACTGCAGGCAGACCGTCGGTTGTTAATGGAAGAAGTGGGACAGGTTTTTGATAAATTTCTCCTTTCTCCGGCTGAATGCTTTCCCACTCCTGGCCCGTCCAAACCTCAATCCAGACGAACGTTGGGGTTGCTACGCTTTCAACGAGTTCCAGACCCTCAACCACTCGAGCAGGTAGATGAGCAGCTCGTAACAAAACAAGAAAGGCTGTCACTCGGCCATGTTTATCGTGAAAAGCTGACCAGGCCTGGAGGTCTTGAACATCAGGGGGTGGAGTCCCCCAAATCCCTTTCACCGCCGCTGCGACTCTTCGAAGTCGGTCTGCCGGTGGGAGGGGATCCCATTTTCCTACCAACCGTTTTGCCAGTATCTGTTCCGCCTCACCGATGTTCGCTGGATAGAGCTCAAGCGCTGGCGGTTTGGATTTGAAGGGACGTGGAGGCTGAACCTTGATGGTTGCCCTGTATCCAATGATTTCACTGCTTGGACTGATCGCCCCTGACCAGACGCCAACCTGGTTTGGTCCCTCACGAAGGAGATTGAAGCCGAGTGTTCCAGAGCGGATGCGTTCCTCAGCAATAATTTGTCCCCGATGGGTATAAGGAACTCCGATCATCACCTTGGTTTCTTTCTCGCCCCCCTTGACATGGGCATCCATGGTGAGTTGCCATACCTTTTCTGGGGCTGCAGGAAAGATCGGGTATTTCAGCCAGATGATGCGGTAGCTAATAATGGCGAAAGAGAAGAGCAAAAGCGCCACCGCCAGCAGGAGTGCGGGGCGCTTCATTTTGCGGGAGCCTCCGGACAGCTTGGTGGAAGACAATTTGAATGCATACAATCCACAATAAAGTTATCCTTCAGGATATTACGCCCGATAATGAATGGATACTTAACGGTTGAACGGTCATTAAGGGTGACTTGGGTGGTGATCAACTTTGGGCCAATGCAGAGCGTGATCTCTACTACTGGCCTTCGTTCCTTGAAATCAGCGCTTCGTATGTTTTGCCACTCCACCACCGGTAAGCGTAACAATAAGCCACCATACTTTTTGGGCAACTTGAACTCAGCCATATTATTCTTGACCTTCAGTTCCCTTGCATCAAGGGAAGATGTGGCCGCTCCGGTGTCAATGCGTGCTGGCAGCTTCACACGCCATGGGATAAGGATCACATCCTCCACTTCTCCGATCGTGATCCTCTCTCCAGCGTTACCCTTTCCTGAAGGAAGAAGAAAAAGGACGATCAACACGAGGAGAAACATGAGGCCCACTGATTGTAAAATAGGATGTATTCGGAATCGTTTCTGTCTGCTTCCCATCATATCATTCTATAAAATGTCTAAACTGTCTGCGGCAAGTTCAACGATTGTCTTTTTTCCATTATACCAGATTCAACTGGGTATGAGTAAAAGCGACCAAGGTTTTCCACCAAAGCTCCCGCGTTCAAGGAATATCCGGACAACTCGGTGGGGCGGTCTTCCGTCGTTTCACGTCCACAATATAGTCCTCCTTGAGAATATTGCGGCCCAAAATCAATGGATACTTGACCATGGAACGGTCGGCGAGGTTCACTTCGGTGCGGATTCGCCTGGAACCGAGACAGATTTCTAACTCCACGATGGGCCTCCGTTCGAGCCCCTCAGGGGTTCGAACATGTTTCCAGTTAACGATCGGTAGCCGCAACTGCAACCCACCGTACTTTTGGGGCAACTTAAACTCAACCATGTCATCCTGCACCCTGAGGTCCCGTGCATCGAGCGAAGATTTTGCCGCCCCGGTATCAATGCGGGCTGGAAGTCTCGCTCCCCATGGTAAGAGGACGACATCCTCTATTGTTCCAATGATGATCTTCTCTTCCGCACCGGCAGTTCCTGGAACAAGAAGAGAAATCATCACCAAGGTCAAAATAAACATCAGATCCATCTCTCTCCTCGTTTGGATCTTTCCCACAAGGAAATTATATCAAATTCAACTATCAATAAACAGTGCCCAAGAAATTTAAACGTGACTCCCATTAAAAGATTCGTCCGAGGAGTTAATTTAATAAGGAGGATAGCCGCCTAAAGAGGTCATGAGTTCCCGGCTCTCCATTAGTGTCGTGGCTGATCCTTCTTTGATCAGGCGACCATTTCTCAGGAGATATCCCCGTTGGGAAATACTCAGAGCGAGATGGATCTCTTGTTCTACGATAAAGAGGCTGAGCCCCTCCTGGTTCATTTCCCTAAATGTGGCAAAGATTTCGTCCATCAAACGAGGAGCTAATCCCAAGGAAGGTTCGTCCAGTAACAGGAGTTTGGGACGCCCCATCATGGCCCTTCCTATGGAGAGCATCTGCTGTTCGCCCCCGCTGAGTGTCCCCGCCCTTTGATGGGTTCTCTCTTTGAGTACGGGGAGAAGCTGATAGATTAACTCCAAATCTTTTTTTATCTCCTTCTTTTCTTTCCTGTGAAGGTAGGCCCCCATCATGAGATTATCGATGACGGAAAGGGTAGGGAAGATATGGCGTCCTTGAGGAACATGCCCGATCCCTTTGGAAACAATCTTATGAGGATTCAGGTTGGTGATATCCTCCCCTTCGAAAATAATTCTTCCTTCGGTGGTCTTCAAAATTCCAGAGAGGGTGAGTAAAAGGGTTGTCTTTCCCGCCCCATTGGGTCCTAAAAGAGAGACGATCTCCCCCTGCTTTACCTCCAGAGAGATTTCGTATAATGCGGGTAAAGGTCCATACTGGACGGTCAATTTTTTTATCTTAAGCATCTGCCTTTTTACCTTTTAAGTAAGCCTCGATTACTTGAGGATTTCTTCTCACCCCATCCGGTGTTCCTTCAGCAATGAGCTCGCCATTATGGAGGACGGCTATCTCATCCGCTATCTCCATCACCATTCCCATGTGGTGTTCCACGACCAAAACCGTGGCTCCCTCCCGCCTGATCTGTGAGATTAGCTTCGAAAGCTGCCGCACTTCAGTAAGGGTCAGTCCGGATGCCGGTTCATCTAAGAGGAGGAGTTCCGGCTTCATGGCAAGGGCTCGGCCTAACTCCAGGAGTTTTTGTTTGCCATAGGGGAGTTGGGAAGCAAGGGATTCCCATTTGCCCAGCAGGCCCAGGGAATTGAGGATCTCCTTGGCTTCCTTCAAGGCTTCTTTTTCCGACCTTCTGATCCAAGGGAGCCAAAGCCCGCAGGAGAACAAACCACCTTTCAGCCTTCGATTCATTCCAGCCATGATGTTCTCCACCACCGTCATGTTTCCCCAGATCTGAAGGGTCTGAAAGGTCCTCCCCATTCCAAGGGCTGATATCTCGTGAGATTCCATGGAGGTGATTTCTTTTTCTTTAAAGTAGATTTTCCCTGAATCAGGTTTCTCCACGCCACTGATCAAATGGAAGAGAGTGCTCTTTCCCGCTCCATTGGGCCCGATCAGTCCCTTGATGTTTCCCTTTTCTACTTTTAGCGAAACCCGGTCCAGAGCCCTTATCCCGTCATATTCCTTGGTGATCTCTTCTATCGAGAGTAGTGCCATCAGAGTTTCCCCTCATCCCTCTTCTTCTTTTTCGCCCAGTAACCGATCAGGTAAATCACCCTGACATTCAAGCGGGTTCCAATACCGTCTGGGAAGAATATGAGCAGTAGGATCAAGATGGCGCCGTAAATGGGGAGGCTGTATTCCTGATATTTGCTCAGACTATCCATGAGCCATGTGAGGAGGATCGCTCCAGCAACGGGACCGTAAAGATTTCCCATTCCTCCCAGAATAACCATCATCACAATGAGAACGGTGAATCCAAGGCTAAAGGCCTCGGGATTGGCTGTCGACATGACGCAGGCGAAAAGACTCCCGGCCAATCCGGCAAAGGCTGCACCCAGGACGAAAATTTCTAACTTAATCCGGGGAACATTGATCCCCACGCTCGAGGCCGCATCCTCACTGGCTGCAACAGCCAAAAGGGCACGGCCCACTTTGGAGCGAACCAGGTTTTTCGAGAAGATGAATAAACCGATGAGTACTCCCCAGGTGAGATAGTACTGTTTAAGATAAGTATCGAAGGAGAACCCCATCACAGAAAACCAGGGGATGCCGAAGATCCCGATGACCCCACCGGTGAGATCAGTGGACTCCCTGACAATGACTAAAAAAATTTCTCCAAACCCCAGCGTGGCTAAAGCTAAGAAATATCCCTTCAATTTGAGGATGGGTCTGCCGATGAGATAAGCGATCACAACCGCTGAAACAGCCGAGGCCCCAAAAGCCATAAAGGTTGGCAAGCCATAGCGAGTCGTTAGGATGGCTGTGGTATAGGCCCCGATTCCAAAGAAAGCAGCGTGTCCTAAAGAGATCTGCCCGGCATAGCCCATGAAGAGGCTTAACCCCAAGGCCAAGATGGCGTAAATTCCTGCCAAGACCATGAGATGATGAAAGTGCAGATCAAACCAGATCAGGGGCGCTAAATATATAGCACCAAGATAAAAGAGGTCTTTCTTTTTAAACTCCTTTTTATGATAGAGGTATGGGTCAGGTGCGATTAAGGAAATTAACCAAAGGGGCACCAGATAAAATAGGTCCCTCTTTCTAAATTCATTTTTTTTCGTTTCTACCATCGGCGGCTGTCTATAAAAGGTGAACCTAAAATCCCTTTAGGCCTGAAGTATAGGATGAGTAATAAGATCACAAAGGCGACCGCATCCTTATAACCTGAAGGGATGAAGGCCAAGCTTAAAGATTCCACAATCCCGAGGACAAAACCTCCAAGAATTGCACCACTGTTCTTTCCCCAACCTCCCAAGACGGCTGCGATAAAACCCTTCAGACCCAGAAGCGTCCCAGAACTATAACTGGTAAAGAATATCGGGGTGATCAGAATCCCCGCAAAGGCTCCTACTCCTGCACTCACTCCGAAAGCTAAAAAGACCATGAGGTTTCTTGATATTCCCAAGAGATCAGCCCCCAAAGGATCCGTTGAACTTGCCTCCATGGCTTTTCCTAATAATGTTCGATGGGAAAGAAGGTAGAGAAAGATCAATAATATAAAAGTGGAAAACAAGACCCAGATGCTCTGGGGGAGAACAGAGATTCCCCCTAACCAGAGAGGTTGCTCGCCGGAGAAAGGAGGGAGGGCTTTAGGCAGAGTCCCAAAGATGAGGCCACTGGTACTGCTGAGGAAGAGGGAAGTCCCAAGAGTAGCCATGAGGAGAATGAGAATAGAAGCCTTTCGCAAAGGATAGACCACTGAGAGATGCATCACGAAGCCGATGAGGGCAACGATCACGATGGCTACCAGAGCAGCTAAGGGGTAAGGGAGGTTCACCCCATTCAGGAGGAAGAAGGTGATAACTCCTCCTAACATGACAAACTCCCCTTGGGCAAAATTGATGATTTGGGAAGCCCTGGAGATGGTCACGAATCCTAATGCCACCAATGCATAGATGGCCCCTATGGTGATGCCGGAAGAAAGGAGTTGAGGAATATACGTCCAAGGATCCATGGAGTCTAATGGTCACAAAAAAGGGGTGAGACGATATAACGATTTGCTCACCCCTTGATTTACCATATAACTTATATAGCCTTCAACTTTTATTCGAACTCATTTATTCATATTCGGGGAATTTAATCCGTTTAAACTTACCCCCTTCGATTCGAATGAAAGCCATATCTTTTTTGCTCAAGCCATCATGGTCGGTAGGGCTGTAATTATAAATTCCATGACAATTCTTTAGACCTTTGGTATTTTCCAGAGCATCTCTGAATGTAGCCCGCGTGACCTTTCCCTGACATCGCTTCAGGGCATCATAAATGAGCGAGATGGTATCGTGGGCATGACCGGCTAATTGGTCAATTCCCACTCCGTAACGGTCCTTAAACCGCTTGTCGAAATCGAGGACGACAGGTCGCACTGGATCATTCTCATCGAGTTGATCAGGGACCACAGGTTTTCCAGCACCGAACTCCACCCCCTCCATTGCTTCTCCACCCAGGGCGATGATAAAACCGAATCCAAACGCATGGGTTCCGAGGATCGGAATCTTCACTCCCAGTGTCCGTAAGTTCTTGCAGACAATAGGGCCTGGTGGACCGGCTGTACAGGCATAAAAGGCATCTACCTTTTCTTTTTCGATGATGGGTTTGAGCTTGATGAGCTGGGGAGTCATGTCGATGTCAGTGGGTTTATGGGTTTCCTTAGAGATAATGACCTTCATTCCCTTCTCTTCGCCAAAGCGTTTATAATACTCGGCCAGGCTCTGGGCTAAGGGATGAGCAGCATGGAAAACGAGGACCTTTTTGTATTTCCGGGCCAGAGAGAGATCTACCAGCTTTTGGGAGACAATGATGTCGCTCTGGGCAATATTAAAGGCCCACTTTTGCTTTAAGGCTCGCACCATAGGATTGGAAGGGCAGATGATGATGTTGGTGATCTTCTCCCTTTCTGCAATAGCCCTGCTCGTGGCTTGTAAATTATCCTCGAAAGGACCGACTACCGCCAGAATTTCTTTATCTCGAGTGAACTTGGTCATATTGGCTGCGACCCTTCCTAAATCGAAGCCGTTATCCTCAAAGATCAGATCAAGAGGGTGTCCGTCGATGCCACCCATTTTATTTATCCTCTCCACTTCCAGGACCATGGTATTTCTCATGGTCTTGGTCACCTCTGCCCAAGGTCCGGTGAACTCAAGGTTGATTCCGATCTTATAAGGAGATTTCTCAGCGACGTAGGCAGGAGAGGCCCAGAACACAAACATTAGGATCAAAATAAGCATCAGGAGTGTATCTCTTTTCATCACATCACCTCTTCTATTTTAGGTTAATGTCAACATCCAAATGTCAAAAATTTTTAATCTCAGATAGAACATGTAGCGCCCCCCATTTACTGGGGGTGAATAAGTTAACGTCGGCAGTACCTGCCTGCCGGCAGGAATGCCGACGCTACATTATACTATAGATATTTCTGGATCAATATCTCAGCGATCTGGACGGCGTTGAGCGCAGCCCCCTTCCGGATATTGTCCGCGACGATCCACATATTGATGCCGTTGGAAATGGATTCATCCTCGCGAATCCTTCCGACAAAGGTCTCATCTTTGCCCGCCGCATGGATGGCCAGAGGATATTCAAATTTCTTGGGATCGTCCACGACCACTACCCCCGGTGCTTTCGAGAGAATCTTCTTTACCTCATCCCGTGTCAATTTCTTTTCTGTCTCGATATTGACGGATTCCGAATGGCCATAGAAGACAGGAACCCTGACTGTCGTAGCGGTCACACCGATCGCATTGTCCTCCATGATCTTCTTCGTCTCATTGACCATCTTCATCTCCTCTTTGGTGTAACCGTTGTCCAAGAAGACATCGATGTGAGGAAGACAGTTGAAGGCGATCTGATGGGGATAGACCTCCTTCTTGATCTCCTGCTGGTTGTAGATGGCAAGAACCTGGGTCTCCAATTCTTTGATCGCCCTCTTTCCCGTTCCAGAGACCGCCTGGTAGGTGGAGACCACCACCCTTTTGATCCGGGCGACATCATGGATGGGCTTCAACACGACTACCATCTGGATCGTTGAGCAGTTGGGATTTGCGATGATATTCTTTTTTGGATATTGGGCGATGGCGTGGGCGTTTACCTCCGGAACGACTAAAGGAACCTGAGGATCCATTCGAAAAGCGCTGGTATTGTCGATTACCACACAGCCCGCCTTTCCCGCGATAGGGGCAAACTTTTCGCTCACCGAACCTCCTGCAGAGAAGAGGCCGATATCTACTCCAGTGAAGGAGTTTTCGTTTAGCACCTCCACGGTATAGGACTTCCCTTTAAACTCCATCTTTTTGCCAGCACCCCGTGTGGAGGCAAGAAGTTTCAACTGAGCGACCGGAAAGTTTCTCTGCTCTAAGATAGCGACCATCTCATTTCCCACCGCACCGGTGGCCCCTACCACAGCGACATTGTATTTTTCCTTTTTCATGGGCGCCTCCCGTTACTTCTACTCCATTCTTAGAATAATATCACACATTAAAATCCCAAATTCCAATATCCAAATCCCAAACAATTCCAAAATTCGAATTTTCAAATGACCCACACTAAAGATTTAATGCTTTCGATATGTTTGGATCATTTAAATTTTGAACATTTGTGCTTGTTTCGAATTTCGGATTTAGGATTTCGTATTTATAAAAAAGTGGGGTGCCTCTCGAACACCCCTGTTCTTTAGATACCACTTTGTATCTGCTTATAAATAGGAGAAAAAAGGGGATGTTGTCAAGAGGGAAATTCATTTTTAGAGAACTTTGCTTTTTCGAAAACTTAAAATCTTTGCATAACATGTGAAACTTTTCTTCTGGACAAAGCATTTTCGGTGTGGTATTCGACGCACAACGCCATTGGGAACCCTTTTCGACCTTTTCTGACTTGAGACTTAACCACCTTTATAAAGGGGGCAAGAGTGGAGAAAGTTTCTAAAAGCCTGGCATACGAGACGGCGAAGCCAGGCTTTTTTTGCGAGTAAAATTGCGTAGAAACCAAAGGAGTAAAAGATGAGAAGAAACAAATCTTTTTTCATCTCTCTGGCATTTGTCTTCATTACTGTGATCCTTTGGGGTGTTGGTCTATCCTCGTCTGCCATGACCGTCTATGGTCCCAGGAAGTTTATTCGGGCTACGGGGAAACCTGTTGTGGTAACAGAGACCTTCTCTGCTCCAAGCGCCACAGCTCATTACAATTTAATTGTGTTAAATGGAGAAAAAGGAAAAAATCGAGTCTCCAGTGCAACTGTTAAGATCAATGGAATAGAGATTTTAAGAGAGAGTGATTTTAATCAACAGGTCGACAGGATCGAACGGAGCATCAGCCTCCAAACCTCCAATAGCATCTCGGTTGAATTAAAGAGCGCTCCAGGAAGTTTCATTACCATAGCGATAGAATGTCTAGACTGCTTAGTTATCACAAATCATCCACCCGTAGCCCAGAACCAGAGCATGACCACAGATGAGGATACCGCCAAGGCCATCACACTGGTCGCTACAGATCCGGATGGCGATCCACTAACCTACCAGATTGTGGCTCAGCCTCTGCACGGCACATTGAGTGGTACGCCTCCAGGCGTAACCTATACGCCAGCAGCTCACTATTATGGTTCTGATAGCTTCACTTTCAAGGCGAACGATGGCAAGTTAGACAGCAATGTTGCTACGATCTCGATTACGGTAATTCACGTCAATCATCCTCCGATAGCCCAGAACCAGAGTGTGACTACAGATGAGGATGTGGCCAAGGCGATCACCCTGGTTGCCACGGATCCGGATGGCGATCCGCTGACTTATAAGATTGTGGCACAGCCTTCGCATGGCACATTAAGCAGCACGCCTCCGGGCGTCACTTATACGCCCTTGGTCCACTATTATGGTCCAGATGGCTTCACCTTCAAAGCAAACGACGGCAAGTTAGACAGCAATATCGCGACAGTCTTTATTACTGTTACACACGTCAATCATCCTCCTGTAGCGCAGGATCAGACCGTGGCCGCAGATGAGGATGTGGCTAAGGCCATCACACTGGTTGCTACGGATCCGGATGGCGATCCGCTGATTTATCAAATTGTCTCACAGCCGTCGCACGGCGCAATAAGCGGCACGCCTCCAAGTGTAACTTACACACCTACGGCCCATTATTATGGTTCGGATAGCTTCACATTTAAAGCGAACGATGGCAAGTTAGACAGCAATATCGCGACGGTCTCGATTACCGTTAATCGCCCTCCGGTAGCCCAGAACCAGTGTGTAACCACAGATGAAGATACTGCTAAGGCAATCACCCTTTCCGCAATGGACGCTGATGATGACCCGCTAACATATACGATCGTGACTCAGCCCGGACATGGCACATTGAGTGGCACGCCCCCCGGTGTAACTTACACACCTGCAGCTCACTACTCTGGCCGCGATAGCTTCACTTTCAAGGCGAACGACGGCAAGGTAGACAGCAATGTGGCCACCGTTTCTGTCTCTGTAACGCCGGTCATAGGTATTAATGTCATCATCACGGTAGCCGGCAATGGAGAGGTGAGCTATGGCGGTGATGGCGGTGTAGCCACTAAAGCCAGGCTTCTCTATCCGTCAGGTGTGACCGTAGATACCGAGGGTAACATCTACATTGCTGACCAATGGAATAACCGCGTCCGAAAAGTAGATAAGAACGGTATCATCACCACTGTGGCCGGTATTGGTGGATTTTGGGGTGGATATAGCGGCGACGGCGGCCCTGCCACCCAAGCTGAGCTTGACCGTCCGTCGGGCGTGGCCGTGGATACGAAAGGCAGCCTGTATATAGCCGAATATGAAAATAATTGTATCCGGAAAGTGGATAAAAACGGCATTATTACCACCGTGGCGGGCGGAGTGTGGGGTTTTGGCGGTGATGGTAGTCCCGCTACCCAGGCTCGCCTTGACGGTCCACAGGGCGTGGTCGTGGATACTTTAGGCAACCTCTACATCGCCGATTGGGGCAATCAGCGGATCCGGAAGGTGGATGTAAATGGCATTATCACAACCGTAGCTGGCAATGGGATTAGGGGATATGGCGGCGACGGCGGCCCTGCCACCCGAGCCCAACTCAATTATCCACCTGCCATAGCCGTGGATATCACCGGCAATCTTTACATCGCTGACGAAGGAAATCACCGTATCCGGAAGGTGGACAAAAACGGTATTATCACCACGGTGGCCGGCAATGGGGCGAGGGGATTCTATGGCGACGGCGGCCATGCCACCCAAGCGCAAATTTACGATCCAAGAGGCGTGGCTACAGACGGCTTCGGCAACCTCTACATTGCGGACACATCCAATTACCGTATCCGAAGAGTGGATGAGAACGGTATTATCACCACGGTGGCAGGCAATGGGGCGAGAGGTTTCGATGGTGACGGTGGTCCTGCCACGCAGGCTCAACTTGACGGCCCGTCTGGCGTGGCGGTGGATACCTTAGGCAACCTCTACATCGCCGATTTGGGAAATAATATGATTCGGAAGGTGGATACGAATGGAATTATCACCATCGTGGCCGGCAGTAGAGAATACGGAGACGGGGGACCTGCCACTGAAGCTAACCTTTACATGCCAATCGGCGCAGCCATAGATGCGTGTGGTAACCTCTACATTGCGGATAATTATAATCACCGGGTCCGTAAAGTGGATGCAGATGGAATCATCACCACCGTGGCTGGTAATGGGATAGAAGGCTATAACGGCGACGGCGGCCCTGCGACCGGAGCCCAGCTTTACTATCCGTCAGGTATGGCCGTAGACACTTTAGGCAACCTCTACATCGCCGATTGGGGGAACAACCGGGTTCGGAAGGTGGATACGAGTGGCATTATCACCACTGTGGCCGGCAATGGTATAGAGGGCTATAGTGGTGACGGCGGTCCTGCCACCCAATCCCAGCTTGGCTATCCACCGGGTGTGGCCGTGGATACGCAAGGCAACCTGTATATCGCGGATGATTATAATCATCGCATTCGGAAGGTGGATACGAATGGCATTATCAGTACTTTTGCTGGCAATGGAATAGGCGGCTTTGGCGGTGACGGCGGTCCTGCCACCCAAGCTCAACTTCTGTGGCCGTCGGGCGTAGCCGTAGACACTTTAGGTAACCTCTATATTGCGGATACCTACAATAACCGTATTCGGAAGGTTGACAAAAACGGCACCATTACCACAGTGGCTGGCAATGGTGATGAGAACTATGGCGGCGATGGCGGTCCTGCTGTTCAAGCCGCGCTTCAGTTCCCATTGGACGTGGCTATAGACGCTTCGGGCAACCTCTACATCGCCGATTATTATAATTACCGCATCCGGAAGGTGGATACAAACGGCATCATCACCACCGTCGCAGGCAACGGAGAAGAGGGCTATAGCGGTGACGGCGGTCCTGCCACCCAGGCCATGCTTTTCCTGCCAGAAGGCGTCGCCGTCGATGCTTCAGGTAATCTCTATATCGCAGATACCGATAATAACCGCGTCCGAAAGGTTGTGGGTCTATCCAAAAGCGCTACAATCATAGGAAAGGTCACAGACTCCTCCACACGTCTGTCCTTATCCGAGGTCACGGTCATCATAAAAGACTCTCTTAATACATTTCAAACGAAAACCGGTTTAAATGGAACATATGCCGTATCGGGCTTGATTCCAGGTAGTTTCACAGCCACATTTGTAATGCCAGGATATATCGAACAAACAGTAAATGGTACATCCGCTTCGGGTCAGACTCACACCCTTGATATCCAATTGACCCCCGTACCACCTCTTA
>Ga0315281_10006190_pt1 | contig 17064 bp, 18 predicted proteins | sample YL17G07_0_MG_FD_204540 | JGI IMG/M metagenome (GOLD analysis project Ga0315281, IMG submission 204540) | Sediment microbial communities from Yellowstone Lake, YNP, Wyoming, USA - YL17G07_0 | ecosystem: Environmental > Aquatic > Freshwater > Lake > Sediment | place: USA: Wyoming | collected...
GTTCAGCAACCTGAAGAAGGCGTTCGGGCTCGGCGGCCAGGCCATCGAAAAGAACGCCCGGAAGCAGTTCTGGCTGGACCTGGTCGGGACGATCGGCGGGCTGATCCAGGCCGCGGCCGGCGTCGGCGGTTTGGCCATCGGCGGCTGGTCGGCGACCAGCGGCGCAGAAAGCTACATCGGCACGAAGCTGTTAGAAACGCAGATACAGTTCGGCCAGGCGGGGGCCGTTGGGATGTCCGGGAGTATCGCCGACGAGGTGCACGGGGGCGTGCAGGAAGCCGGCCACAACATCGAGAACTGGAATCCGCACGCTCCGCCGCCGGTGCCTGGTGGGCCGCCGCCGCTTGTGACGCAGCCATCCCAGGGGGTCATCCCACCGCCCCCGCCCGGACCGCCGCCGCTTGTGACGCAGCAATCGCAGGGGGTGATCCCGCCGCCCCCGCCCGGGCCGCCGCCGCTCGTGACGCAGCAATCCCAGGGGGCGATCCCGCCGCCCCCGCCCGGGCCGCCGCCGCTCGTGACGCAGCAATCCCAGGGGGCGATCCCACCGCCCCCGCCCGGGCCGCAGCCCCCCGTGCCGCAGCCACCGCAGGGGGTGATCCCGCCGCCCCCGCCTGGGCCGCTGCCCCCGGTGCCGCAGCCGCCGCAGGGCGGGCCGATCCCTCTTCCCCTCGTCCAGCCGAAGCGGTTGGACGAGGCCGGCCTCGGGCGCCTGGTGGCGCGGCTCGGCCTGGCCCAGCGCGAGGGAGAATCCGAGGGCCCCGAGGAGGAGGACTACACGAGCCAGGTCGTCGGGAAGCTCCAGGAGGCCCTTTCGGGGCTCAGGACCGCGCGCTCAGACGCCGTCGAAGACAAGAACCGAGGCAAGGCTGAGAAGGCTGAGACGCAGTCCCTCGGCGGCGAGCTGAAAGGCGCTTCGGCCGGCCTCGAACAGGCGGCGACCATGCCCGGAGAAACGGTCGGAAAGCTGGGCGAGATGTCTGCCAAGGCGGACGAGGGGAGCGCCCAGGAGGAGCAGATCAAGAGCGGCGAGAAGAAGCTGACCAAGGAGGAGGCCCAGGCGCAGGAGACCGCCTTCGAGAGCGCCAACCAGCAGTTGGACGGCGTCGAGGCACAGACGGGCATGAAGTTCGGCGAGCCGAAGAAGGTCAACAAGGTCGCCGCGTTCTTCAAGAAGGGCTGGCGCGGGCTGAAAAAGTGGTTCAGCAAGGCCGTCCTCAACATCCGCACGCGCATCAGGGCGATCTTCACGTCGATCAAGACGAAGGTCGCCACCTTCGTGCTCAAGGTCTCGGGCGTGGGCGAAGACGTGACAGCTCTCAACGCCGAGGCGAAGCGCGTGGACGCGACGGTGCCCGGGGAACTCGAGGCCTCGGAAGAGCAGATGGAGGCCGCGTCGCAGTTCGAGAGCGGCTCCGGCGGTGCGGAGAGCAAGCTCCAGGACGCGCTCGCCGGGCTCTCGGGCTAACGGGGACGATGACCGGCGGCGTGCCACCAGACCCTTCGGCGCCTCCCGGCTGGCGCCAGGTGGCACGCTTCGCCTCACAGGAGGCGTCCCTCATGTGGGTCGTCAGCATCGTTGTCACCGTGGCGTCGGCGTGGGCGGCGAACTTCAGCGAAGACGGCGAGATCGACCTGGCGAAGGCGGGCGCCTACGCCTTCCTTGCGTTCCTCGTCATCTGCCCGCTCTGCGCGGCGTACTGGGCCTGGGCAAGCACCGACGACGAGGACAGCGTGTACTACGCGACGCTCCGGCACGCGCTCGGCACGGGGGCGCTGGGCGCGGTCTTCGGCAGCCTCGCCAGCCTCGTGACGTACCTGGTGGTCTTCATCAACATCTCGGCGATCTTCTTCGGCGAATCGCAGGAGGACCTCCGCACCGAGATCCTCGACCGCCTCGGGCCGTGGACGCCTGCCGGGCTGGTCGCTCTGACGCTTGCGGTGGGGGTGCTGGCGGCGTTGTGGGCGCACCGCCGCGTGCGTGCGAATCTCCGCCGGGCGTAAGGGGCGGACTCGCTCAGTGGCGGAAGTGGCGGATGCCGGTGAGCACCATCGCGACGCCGTACTTGTTGCAGCAGTCGACACCGTCCTGGTCGCGGATGCTGCCGCCGGGGTGGACGATCGCGGAGACGCCGGCCTGGCACGCTTTCTCGATCGAGTCGCCCCAGGCGAACGGGAAGAACGCGTCGCTCGCGAGGGCGGCGCCCTTCACGTCCGCGCCGGCTTTCTCCATGGCGATCTCGACACTCTTCACGCGGTTCGGCTGGCCGCTGCCCATGCCAAGCAGGCGGCCGTCCTTCGCGACGGTGATGGCGTTGCTCTTCACGTGCTTCACGCAGCGCCACGCGAACTTCAGGTCTGCGAGCTCCTGCGCGGTGGGCTGCCGCTCGGTGACCACCTTGAACTCCACGTCTTCGGGGCGGACGTCGTCGGCGTCCTGGAGGAGCCAGCCGCCGCCGACCTGGCGCAGCGAGCGGCCGCCTGGCTTGCGCGGCTCCGCCTGGAGGATGCGCAGGTCCTTCGACTTGCCCTTGAGCAGCGCGAGGCCCTCCGGTGTGTACCCGGGCGCGACGACGATCTCGTAGAACATGCGCGTTTCGTTGTCGTTCGGGCTGCGGAACTCCCGGAGCTCGCGCGCAAGGTCTTCGTTGACCTCCCGGTTGAAGGCAACGATGCCCCCGAAGGCGCTCGTGGCGTCGGCGCGGACGGCCAGGCGGTAGGCTTCCTGCACGTCGTCGCGCGTGGCCACGCCACAGGGGTTGGTGTGCTTGACGATGACACAGGTCGGGCCTGGGAAGTCGTTCACAGCGTTCCAGGCGGCGTCGGCGTCCAGGTAATTGTTGTAGGACATCTCCTTGCCGTGGTGCTGCACGGCCGTGGCGATGCCGCCGCGGCCGTGCTCGGCGAGCGACCGGTCGACGTAGAAAGCGGCGCCCTGGTGTGGGTTCTCGCCGTAGCGCAGGCCCGCCGTGAGCTGGAGCGGCACGGTGAACGCGGGCGGCGGGCCGTCTCCGTCGTACAGCCATTCGGCGACGGCACTGTCGTAGCTCGCCACGTGCTGGAACGCCTTCCAGGCGAGCGCGCGCCGGGCAGCAGGATCGGGCCCGCCGGCACGCAGCGCGTGGAGCACCATGCCGTAGTCGGCCGGGTCGACCACGGCCACGACGTCGCCGTGGTTCTTGGCGGCGGCGCGCAACATCGTGGGCCCGCCGATGTCGATGTTCTCAATGCCCTCGGCGAAGCTCACTCCGCCGGGCTTCGTCACGGTCGCATAGAACGGGTAGAGGTTGCAGCAGACGAGGTCGATCGTGCCGATGCCGCGCGATTCGAGGGCCTGCATGTGGGCGGGCAGCTCGCGCCGGGCGAGGATGCCGCCATGAACGACGGGGTGGAGCGTCTTCACCCGCCCGTCGAGCATCTCGGGGAAGCCGGTCAGGTCTTCGACCTTGCGCACGGGGATGTCCGCCGCGTCGAGTGTGGCCCAGGTGCCGCCGGTGGAGCAGAGCTCCCAGCCGAGATCCACGAGACCGCGGGCAAACTCTTCGATGCCGGTCTTGTCGTAGACGCCGAGCAGTGCGCGCATGCCAGTCCTCCTCCGGGAAGGCCGCACCTTCGGGGGTACGGCGGGGCCATGCGGCCCAGGCGGACGGCCATGTTGCTCGGCAGGGCTCCCTCGCGGTCTTCCGCGTACGCCAGTCGCCCGACGGCCGCATTGTAGCAGGCGGAGGCGTGCGCGACTGTGTCCGCCGGGATCGACCGGGTCTACTGGAGCGTGTCCCGCGCCCGCCACGGTTCCCACGAGAAGCGCTCGCGGAAGCGCAGGAGGGCGCGGAGCAGCGGACCGCCCGCGAGCCCGAGGACGAGCCCGTTGCAGACGCTGCGCATGAGGTCCCAGCCGAGGCTGGTGAGCAAATAGAAGTTCCAGTAGCGGCGGAGGGCTTCGCCGGCGCCGATGCCCGGCTCGTAGGTGACGTCGGGGCCGCCGGCCCAGAAGGGCCAGCTCCAGAGGTTCGTGATCGCCCCGAACATGAGGCCCCAGGCGACACCGAAGAGGACGAGCAGGCCGACTTCGCCGCGCCCGCGGACGCCTGCTCGCAGCGCGACGGGCCGCAGGAGCCCGGCCGACATGCCCATCCAGGCGGAGGCGAACATCTGGAAGGGGAGCCACGGTCCGAACCCGCCGGTGATGATTGCGCTGAGGAAGAACGAGAGCGCCCCGAGCAGGAAGCCCAGGCGCACGCCGAACGCGTAGCCGCCGAGGATGACGAGGAAGAAGTAGAGGTTCGCACCGGCCGGGAGTGTGATCGTTCGCATGACGGCCGCGAAGGCGGCGAGCACACCCAGGCCCGCCAGTCCCTTGGTGTTGAGCGAGCCGTTCGTGAGCTCGGCGACGGTGAGCAGCATGCAGAGCGCGCCCACTGCGCCGAAGATCAGCGGTGCGTCCGTGTTGTGCTCGAACCAGCCGGAGTCGGCCTGGGCGGTGCTCGCGAAGATGAAGGGGTGGAGGTAGGCGAGCACGCCGAGCAGGTTCAGCCCGGCGAACGTGACGGTGCCCCACGCTATAGACGGCAGCGCGAACGCCCGGGCGGCGGCGCGCTCAACGGCCATGGCGGCGCCTCCGTGCGATGAGCGCTGCTGCCGCTGCCCCGGCGAGCACCACGACGACGACGGCGAAGGCCACGATCCCGGCGGGTGGCCCGTCGCCGCCGCCGCCTGTCGCACGCGTCGCGGCCGAGGCCGGGCTCGTTGCCGAAGCCGCGGAGGCGGTCTCCCCGGCGATGGTGACGGAGGCCGTGAGCGTCGTGCCCGGGGGCGCAGCCGTCAGCGGCGGGGACGCAGAGGCATCCGCGGAAGGTTCCGCTGTGCCTCCGGGAGCGGTGGCGCCCGCGGCGGCCGGCGGTTGCGTCGCCTGTATCGACGCGGCCGGGGGCGGCGCCGAAGCCTCACCTCGTGGGGCATGGCCACAGACCTGCTCGAAGGTGACGTCGTTGGGAGCGGGCGCACTCTGGGGCCCGCCTTTGCCCCACTTCCAGCCCTGCAGATCCCCGTCCTTCGCACGTGTCAGGTTGAAAGCGAGCGAGGAATACACCCATCGGCTGCCGTGCGAGCGCGTGAAGAAGGCCCAGTAGGTGCAGCTCGATCCCTGGCACTGGCAGAAGCAGTCTTCGAAGCTGCCAGATTTGAAGCAGCCGACGTTCTCGATCGAGCAGACCGTACGTGCACTGCCGCCGAACTGGTCGCTGGGCAGCCCGGTCGCTTCGAGGAGCGCGTCGCCGCCAATGCTCTCGCCCTTGAAGGGGACGCAGAAGGTCTTCACCTCGTCGCCGTTCTGAACGACGACACCGGCTTCGCCGTCCGCGCGCGCGACGCCGCCGAGGGTCAGCAGACTGCCAAGCAGGACCAGAGCAAGGACGAGCGGGCGCCGGGCGGTCACGACAGGTCCTCCATGGTCAGGGCGCCAGGCACGAGCCGGGCGATCTGCGTGGCACACGGTCCGTCGGCGGCGAAAGCGCGCGCGGCCGGGAGGTCGAAGACCACGCGCCCCTGATCCAGCCCAATGACGCGCGTGGCGAAGCGGGCGGCCGTCTCGAAGTCGTGCGTCGCCACCACAGCGGCGCCGCCCGCGTGGACGTGCTGGCGCACGGTCGTCGCGAGCCACTGCCGGGCGAGGTGGTCGGCGCCGCGCGTGGGCTCGTCCATGAGCCAGAGCCGGGGCTCGTGGGCAAGCATGGCGGCCACGGCCACGCGCTGCTGCTGCCCGACACTGAGATCCCGCGGGTTGCGGGCAGAGAGCGCTTCGAGGCCCCATCGCGCGAGTTGCGCGCCGCTGGCGTGCTCCATGTGGCGCAGTTTCCTGGTCTCCGCTACCTCGTCCCGGACGGTGTCGCGGTACAAGGCCAGAGCCGGGTCCTGCGGTACCAGGCCCGCGACGGCAGTGCGGTCCTGGACGCGTGACGCCGCCGGGCGGCCGGCAAGCCGCACCGCCCCTCGCGAAGGCGACACGAGCCCGGCCACCGCGCGGAAGAGCGTCGACTTCCCGCTCCCGTTGGCACCGACGAGCGCCACCGCCTCGCCTTCGCGGACGGTGAGGTCAACGCCGCCGAGGGCGGTAATGGCGCCGTACGAAACCGAGAGGCCGCACGCCTCCAGGAGGGGCGCTCCCACGGTGCACGGCGACGGAACCGGACGCCGGAGCGGGATCTCGCGGCCGGCGAGGGCGCGGCGCGCTTCGTCGACGGCGACGGGCACGGGGTCGAGGCCGAGCAGCCGACCGAGGTGGCACACCGGCGGCGCAGCGTCGAGGCTGGCGGCGGCCGCCAGTGGTGTCAGGGCGCGGACCTGGCCGGCCTCGACTGCCAGCACGGAGTCCGCGACGGGGAGAAGGCGGGCAAGCCGGTGCTCTGCGACGAGCACTGCAAGGCCCCGGTCGCGCAGGCCGGTGAGCGCCGCGATGACAGCCTCGGCTCCCTCGCTGTCGAGCTGGGACGTGGGTTCGTCGAGCAGCAGGAGCCGCGGCTCCAGGGCAAGCACCGACGCCAGAGCCGTCCGCTGCCGTTCGCCACCGGAGAGGGTGCTGAGCCGCCGGTGGCGCAGTGGTCCGATGCCCAGCAGGTCGAAGAGCGCGTCGAGGCGGCGGTGCATCTCGAAAGGTGGCACGCCGGCCTGCTCCATGCCGAAGGCGACCTCGTCCTCGGCGGTTTCGGCGATGGCCTGGGCTTCGGGTTCCTGGAAGACCATGCCGGCGATGGCGGCCATGCGGCGTGCGGGCGTACGGGCGGGATCGAGGCCCGCGACCTCGATCGAGCCGGCCAGGCGTCCGCCGTGGAACTGCGGCACGAGCCCGTTGAACAGCCGAAGAAGCGTCGACTTCCCGCCGGCGGACGGGCCTGCGAGGAGCGTGAGGGCGCCTTCCTGCAAGTCGAGGTCCACGTCGCAGAGCGCGGGCGCGGCACCCCCGGGGTACGAGTAGGACACGCCCGCCAGCCTCGCGATCACGCTTCCACCGCCGGTGTGGGGACAAGCGGTTCGGTGTCGCCTTCCGTGCCGGGGGCGGGCGCGGTGAGCAGGAGCAGCGCGGGCCACGCGCAGGCCAATGCGATTGCCGCGCCTCCGGGCGAGAATCCCGGCCACTCGAGCCCGGCGAACGGGTTGTAGGAGAGGTCGAGCCAGCCCGCCGCCTTGCCCACTACCGTGAGCGCCGTGAGCGCGATGGAGAGCGCGATGCCGGCGCGGTCGCTCAGCGCCAGCGGCTCCGGGCGGAGGCGCGTCGTGCTCCGTCCGCGCGCTGCGAGGAGGGCCCATGCCACGAGTGCGACCACCCCGACCAGCGCGGCAACGGCTGCGAAGGCGCGGTAACGTTCGTAATAGAACCACACCCACGCGGCGGCCAGGAACAGTGGTGCGGAGAGCGCGCCCATCAGCCGGGGCCAGCGGCCTGTCGCGGGCGCCGCTGCGTAGCCACGGGCCTCCATGGCTTCGGCCAGACGCATCGAACGTTCGAGCCCGCCAATGACCGCAGGCACGAGCAGCGCTGGCAGGTCGCGTACGCCCGTTCGCGCGCCGCGCAGGGCGCGCATCTCGCGGATACGCCGCACGTCGTCGACGCTGGCGGGGAGCAGGGCGAGCCCTACCGTGACGACCAGCCCGGCGTGGAACAGCGCGGCGGGCGCGCTCCGCAGAATGCGGCTCGGGCTGACGGCGCCGTTGAACACGGCGAAGGCCAGGAACACGCAGAGGATGGCCAGGGAGCGCAGGACGGCGGCCACCAGGCCCTCCGCCGCCACCGGCCCGCCCAGCGAGAGCCCACCGAGCCAGTCCGGGACTTCGGGCCCGGGGACGGTGAAGAGCTCATGCTCGCCGTAGCTGCCGTTCACGACGGCGATGCCCGTCGAGATGACGAGGAGTCCAACACCCAACAGGGCAAGCGCCCGGAAGCCCGCGACCGCCTGGGCCGTGCGCGGCGCGAGGGCCGCCACCAGGCACACGCAGAGGAGCACGACGACCAGGTAGAGCGGGTTCGAGGTGCTCAGCGCGACGCTCATGACGAGCGTGACCCAGGCAGCCCAGGAGAGGGTATGCACGGTGGCTAGCACCTCTCCTGGATGACCCGAGTGGCCCGCCTCTCCCTGGCGGCGGCAGCCCTCACCCCTGACCCCTTCCCCACCGCGGTGGGGAAGGGGATCTCGGGATGCTGGCGATGTCCGCTTGAGCGAAGCTGGCAGGCCACTAGCCGCCCTCCAGGGCACGTGCCCGGCTCATGTCAGTGCCGCCTAAGAACAAGCGCCGAAGCCACGAGGCTCAGCGCCAACACCGACGCGGCCCCGGCGGCGAACCAGGGCACGGCAGCCTCGCCTGCTGTCCCGGTACCGGTTGCGGGTGGCTTTGGCGTGGCGCTGGGCGCTGCCGAGGCCGGGCGGACGACCGTGTTCGGCGCGTCACAGAAGCTGCGCCCGGCGAGGGCGGGGAGCACCTGGTTCGTCGCAAACGCCGGGTCGAAACCCTTGAACGAGCCGTCCGGGAGCTGCTGCGCGAGCAGGAACGTGAGCGGGGTGTCCGTGCCCCTGCGGTAGGCCGCGCCCTCGGCGTCCTCATGGGCGGCGAGCAGCGCCTGGACCACGAACGCCGTAGATGAGGCATTCGACTCGGACGGGTCGAAGCCCCAGCCGCCGTCGGTGCTCTGCGTGGCGCGGAAGTAGGCGACGGCCTTCGCGACGGCGGTGTCGTCGCGCGGCACTCCGGCGGCGATCAGGCCCTGCACGACGATGGCGGTGGTGTCGGGGTCACTGGCGCCTTCGAAGCCCCAGCCGCCGTCCGCGCCCTGGCTGTGGCGAAGGGCGAGCACCGCGCTCGCGGGCACGCCGTTGCCGGTGCAGCCGAGGCCGACGAGCGCGAGGCCCTGCGTGAAGTCGTCGGCCGCGAAACGCCCGTCCGCCGGGTTGTAGGCCGTGCTGATGGCTGACACGAGGTCGGTACCGGCGACGGCGCGCGGGTCGAGGCCCAGGGCTTTCGCGGCGAGGGCTGCCTTGGCGGCGGAGCCGGGCTTCGTTTGCGCCGGCGCCTTCGCCTTCAGGAAGTCGGCGGGCGACGTGCCCCCGGTGGTGACGGTGTTCGGGTCGATCCCGGCTGCGCGGAGGGCGAAGACGGCGTCCATGGTCTGGCCGTCGCCAAAGCCGCCGAACCCGCCATCGGGCTGCTGGGTGCTGCGAATGAAGGCCGCACCCCGGGCGGTCGCGTCGACGGCGGGCGAGCTGGCCGCGGCCAGCGTGGCAACGAGCGCCAACAGCGCCGCGCCGCAGAGAATGGAAATTCTGTGCATGGGACCCCTCGGATGAACAGCCGGGGCGGCCGGGGCCGTCCCGGCAAGGCGGAGTGAGAGCAAACGAAAACCCGCCTTGCGGGCGGGTTATGTCGAGATCGATACCATCGAATCCGACCCCTTTCTCGCGAAGGTTTTCGGTGTGCGGGTCGAGGGCGGGTTCCTGGCTTCGCCCCGGAAGGGCGTTACAGTTGCGCGACAGCGCCGGACTCTCACCGGCTTCCCCGGGCTCCTCTCGCCGTGGCGAAAGGCCCTGACCGCTATTCAGTTGTCCGTGGCCAGCATGTGGCGCGCAGACAGGGGCGTCAAGCCATCTAACGGCGGATGAGTCCCCGGCGCGACGCCTCCTGGATGATCTGGACGACGTTCGTGGCCGCGCCCTTGCGGATGCTGTCCGTGAGCGTCCAGAAGACCAGGCCACCGGGCAGGGACGTGTCCGCCCGCACCCGTCCGACCAGCACGGCGTCGGTCCCGGCCACGTCGATCGGGGTCGGGTACTGCTCGGAGGCGGGGTCGTCGACGACCGTGACGGCGGGCGAAGTGGCCATGAGCCGCCGGGCCTCACCCGGGTCAATCGGACGTTCGAACTCCGCCCAGACGGTCATGGCGTGGCCGAAGAAGGTCGGGATGCGGACGCAGGTGGCGCTGATGGCGACGCCGGGGGCGTGCAAAATCTTGCGCGTCTCGTTCGCCATCTTGATCTCTTCCTTCGTGTAGCCGTCCTCGGCGAAGAGGTCAATTTGGGGCACGGCGTTGAACGCGATCTCGCGCTTCTGGGTGCCCGAAGGCTCGTGGCGGCCTTCGAGCGCAGCCCGGGATTCACTCGCGAGCCCTTCGACAGCCGCACCGCCGGCGCCGGCCACCGCCTGGTAGGTGCTCACGACCACGCGCTTCAGCGGGTTGACGCGATGGATGGGGTCCAGGGCGAGCACCATCGGCGTCGTCGTACAGTTCGGCTGGCTGACGATGCCCGTGTGCCATTCGAGGTCGTCAGCGTTGATCTCGGGCACGACCAGCGGGACCTCCGGGTCCATGCGGTAGGCGCTCGAATCGTCGACCACGAAGCTGCCGTTCGCCCGTGCGATCGGTGCGTAGAGCTTCGACGCGGCGCCGGAGGCGCTCAGGAAGACGACGTGGTCATCGGTGGAGAAGCTGGTCTCGGAGGTCTCTTCGATGGTGACGGTTTCGCCGCGGAACTGGACCTGCTTGCCCGCCGAGCGTGCTGTGGCGAGCAGGCGAAGGCGGCCGACGGGGACGTGGCGCTCGTCGAGGATCTTGAGGAACTCGCGGCCGACGATGCCGCCGCCGCCAACGACCGTGATGTTGCAGGCGTCCACGCGGGCGCTCCCGGGAGAGGAAAGTACAGTTATGGTATCCGGTGCGCCCTGAAGGGTCACCCGCTGCGAGGGTGGGAACGGGGTACCGGCCCAGTCGACAGACGCGGAAAGGCACTGGGAACCAACGCACGGTCCGATTGCGGTAGTTGCGCCCTTCGTGGGGCAGGGCCGTTCACGGCTGGCACGCCGCGTGAACCAACCCGCGCCGCGCCGTGGCCGCGCAGCCGTGGGTGATGGTTTCGTGGAGCAGGGCACGGCCGTCCGTGCCCACGAGGGGCACGGCTACCTGAACGCGATCCGATGGCGGTGTTGCGCCCCTACTTCGGCCCGGCGGCTTCGAGCTTTGTCTGCGCCTTCGTGAGGACGGCGCGGGCGAGCTCGGCCGGCAGCGACGTGGACTCCCCGGAGATGGTCACCTGCATCTCGACGTTCCCGTAGGCCCAGGCATAGGTTTCAACGTGCACCTGCAGCTTCTGGCCGTTCACCTCCATTGCCACGTCGGCAGCGCGACTGAAGCCGTCGTTTGGAGCAGAACCCTGCACTTTGCTTTCCCTGACGTCGGCTTTCGCCCCGGAGGGCAAGTCTGCAAGGATGGAGTCGCGGAGACAGTCAATGAATTCCTGGCCGGCGAGCGCCTTCTTCATGTCGTCGATGCTCCCGGACACCACCTTCCCAGTGTTGAACGCGGCAACCTCGAGCTCGACGCTGACCGAAATGTCGGCTTTGCCCGAGCGCGAGTAGGCACGCTTCGCCCGGCCCGCTCGCTCCGGGCCGCTGAGGTTCTCGGATACTTCCTTCTGCTGGCGGATCGCGTCGCAGGCCGGCGTCTTGGCCGTTGGTCCGCTGTCGTCGAACTGGTCGTCAGCCGAAACGCTCCAGCCGTCGCCGGGCAGGTCCGTCGCCGCCAGGAGCGTTGCGTGGGTCAATTCGTCCGCCCGTTTTGGGTCGAGCGTGATCTTCTGAGACAGGTCGTCTCCGCCGCCGCACGCTGCCGAAGCCCAGAGCGCGACGAATGTGAGTGCGAGGCCAAACAGCAGGCGGGACGGACGGAGGACCACGGACAACTCCTTGTGGGCGGCTACGGCTGAAGCGCGCCGTGGGCAGCGCAGCGACGGGTGGGCCGCGACTATTTCGACGCGGCCTCCAGCTTGGCCTGGGTCTTCGCGAGGGCCGCCTTCACGACCTCGCGGGTCAGGTCTGTCGAGTCGCCAGAGACGGTCACCTGGACGCCAACGTTGCCGAAGGGCCAGAGGTAGGTCTCGAGGTGAATCTGTGCCTTGTCGGTGTTCAACTCCAGGTTGACGTCGATCGCACGGCCAACGCCTCCGTTTGGTGCGGTGGCGAGGAGCTTGCCTTCCTTTACTTCGAGCTTCACGCCTTCGTTGACGGCCTCGGCGTAGGTGTCCTGGACGCAGGCCATGAAGTCAGTGCCGGTGAAGACGTCCTTCGCCAGCTTGAAGGTATCGGTCACGGTCTTGACGGTGCTGTAGACGCTCACCTCGACCTCGACGTCGGTCGTGATGCCGCTCTCGGAGTCGCGGGAGTACTGGCGCTCGGCGCGGCCGGCGCGGTCGGTCTTCGCCTGGGCTTTGGCCTGGTCGCTCTTCGTCTTGACGTTGCCGCAGGGCGCCGTGTCCGGGAACGCGACGTCGTCGCTGAACTCGTCGTCCCTGCTCACATCCCAGCCAGAGCCCGGCAGGTCGGTCGCGGCCAGGATTGCTGCGTGCGCGAGCTCGTCGCCGCGCTTCGGGTCGAGCGTGACCTTGCCGGTGCTCGAACCGCTGTCGCCGTCCCCGCAAGCGAGCGCGGGCAGCACGGCGAGGAGGGCGAATGCGCCGAGGCAGATGCTGAGGGAAGGGTGGGGAAGCCGGCAACGGACCTGCACGGACCCTCCTCGGGGGAACTCCGGACTACGCTACCACGAGCCTGTGCCTGCCGCCTCCGCGCGGGAGTGGCGCACCTCGCCGAACAGGAGCGCCCCCCACGCGAGCAGGGACGCGGTCATTAAGGAAGCCGACGCGACGCAGTAGACGCACCAGGCGTCGAGCACGAACGCTTCGACGCTGGTCAGGTACATGGAGAAGACGAACCCGAACAGGGCCGCCTGGAAGCCGAGGGCAGCCCACATCGGACGGCGTCCGGCGAAATCGAGCAGCCAGGCGCCGGCAAGCGCGACGAGGGTCACGTAGAGCGCGAGCCCGGGGACGGACACGGGCACTCCAAGGATCTCGCCATACTGGCTCTTCTGCACGGTCGCGCAGCTCTTCGCGACGCCCGTACAAACGCCCGTCTCGCCCCGCACGTTTTCGAAGGCCAGGTAGCAGGCGATGACGCCGCCGGCGAGGGCCGCGGACAACGCAATCCAGGCGGCGGCCTTCAGCCATCGCCGCCGTGGCGAGCCACCCATGGAGCGGCCCACCGGAATGTCCGGCTGTGCAGGGTTAGCTGCCGGCGAAACGCTCATCCCGTCTCCTCGTCCCGAATCGCCCACATCCTCTGAGATTCACCGTAGCATGCGGCTGGTGGAGGTGACATTCACGCCTCCTAATCCGGTAGGATTGCGCCAATCAGCCCAATGGCAGCCAGAGGAGGCACCCGTGGGAGACAAGAGCCCAAAGAACACGCAGAAGACGACAAAGCAGAAGACCCAGGCGAAGACGGCCGCCCCGAAGGGCGCCTCGACCCCCAAGAAGTAGCCTGGCGACGGCTGCGCAGCGCGGCCCGGGCCTCCGCCCGGGCTGTTGGCGTTCGGCCCTGCCACGAAAGGCGCCCGTGTACCGATGTACAAGGAGCTGACGCCGGAGGACCACCGCCGCATCCTCCGCCTCGCGCCAGGCGAGGTGCCCGACGTCCTCCTGCTGGTGGGCGTCTTCGCGGTGCACGAGGGGGCGGCACGCTTCGCCGCCTACCTGGAGGACGCGAAGCCCGTACGGGGCATCCCGGCGTGGACCGCGCGGTTCCAGGGCCTGCGCGTCGCGCTCGCGGGGTGCTTCGGGGGCCCGATGGCGGCGATGCACACGCACATGTGGTGCGGAGCCGGGGTGCCGACAGTCGTGCAGCTCGGCTGGTTCGGGGCGCTCCAGCCCGGGATGGCGCTCGGCGACGTGCTCGTCCCGCGGCACGCAGAGCGGCAGGACGGCGTGAGCGACTGGTACCTGGCGAAGGGCATCCTGAGCGACGCCTCGCCCGAGCTCGCGGAAGCGGTCGTGGCACGCCTGGGTGCGGCCGGCATCCCTGTGTCGCAGCACGCGATCTACAGCACGCCGGCGCTGATGGCCGAATCGCGCGAGGTGATCTCCGACTGGAGCCGGCACGGGTGGCAGGGCGTGGACATGGAGACGGCCGCGACCTTCGCGGTGGCGAAGGCGCTCGGCGCCAGGCGCGCTGCTGCGCTCATGCGCATCGACGACCTGGTGAGCGAGGAGGACAGCCTCGCAGAGCAGATGCCGAAGGAGCGACTGGCCTTCCTGCGCGCACGCGAGCAGGAAGTGATGCGAGCCGTGCTGGAGGCGGTTGCGGACTCACTCTGAAACGCCAGATTCAGGGCGCGGGGGTTGGCCTGGGCGGCACTCCCGGCGCCGGTGTGCCCGCGGGGAGCACTTCGCGGAAGACCTCGAGGCCGCGGTCGAAGCGGGCGGGGAGCACGGAGAGCACGAGTGGAGCCGCGTCCAACAGCTTCGTGGCCAGCGTGGAGTCGTCGATCGCGTCCCGCACGTCGGGCTTCGGGAATACGACGAGCGCCAGAAGCACGGCCTGGCAAATGAGCACGCCCTTGAAGAAGCCGAATGCTGCGCCGGCCACCCTGTCGAGGCCGCCCAGGTTCAGCATGGTGACCATGCGCTTGAGCAGGTGCGCGGCGACCTGCCCGGCGATGATGACGCCGAACATGATGGCCAGAAACGAGATGAGGTTGGCGGCCCGCTCGCTGTCGACGATCGGTTCGACCTTGGGGTAGAGGTCGTCGTAGAAGACGCCGGCGAGGGGCACGGCGAGGATGACCGCGGAGAGAGAGACGAGCTCGCGCACGAACCCGTTCGCCCACGCGCGGTAGGTGAGGAGGGCGAGCACGCCGGCGAGCAGGAGGGTCAGCCAGTTCACGCCACAGCCGCCTTCCCTGTCATCTCCCGCACCTTCGTGCAGGCGGGGCGAAGGTTCAAGCGAAGGAGGTCCAGCTGGCGGCCGAGAGCCACGATGAACTTCGCGCCGCCGCTGGCCCCGTGCAGGCCGGGTAGTACCATGCCGGTATGCGTCACGACCTGATGGACATCCTCGTCTGCCCCCTGTGCAAGGGGGAGCTGACACTCACCGTCGACCGCGAGGAGGACGGCGAGATCGTCGCGGGCAAGCTCGCGTGCGCGGCGTGCAACGAGACATACCCCATCGAGGACGGCATTCCCAACCTGCTGCCCCCGGACCTGCGCGACGCGTGACGCACGAAGAGAACATCCCGGAGTGGCCCCACAAGCCGGCGCCGCCCGAGCCAAAGCGGCTGCTGCCGGAGCGCGAGATGCTGTGGCGCGGGCTCGGGCTAGCGGCCGTTGCGGCGGTTGCTTTCGGGGGCATCCCGAAGGTGCTGGGACGCTTCGGCCTGGCTGCCGCGCCGCTAGCTGTGCTTCTGGGCGCGATGGGCGTGCTGGCCGCGTGGGCGGCGGCCATCCACCTCACGGGCGGTGAGCGCTTCGACGACCACCCCTGGGTCTGACAGCTCGTCAGGCGCGCAACCGTCCCAGGCGCCGCAGTCCCTCAGTGCCCGTCTTCTCGAGGAGTTCCAGGGCTGAGCGCCCGAGCACCGGGAGCGGGCCCGGCAGCACCTCGGCAAGCGGCGCCAGGACGAACGAACGCTCCGCAATGAGCGGATGCGGGATGGTCAGGCGCTCCGAGCGGAAGGACCCGTCGCCGTGGAAGAGGATGTCGACGTCAATCGTCCGCGGGCCCCAACGCCGCGAGGGACGGCGGCCCAGCGCCCGCTCGACGGCCTTCGCGAGGTCGAGCAGGGCTTCGGGCGCGAGGTCCGTTTCAGCCACGAGCGCGGCGTTGAGGAAGGGCGGCTGGCCGGCGGGCACGGGCGCCGTTTCCCAGGCAGAGGAGACGGCCGAGACGGCCACGCCCGCTGTCTCTAGCTGACCGAGCGCAGCACGCAGATTCCCGAGGCGGTCGCCAAGGTTGGAGCCGAGCGCCAGGACGACGCGCACCATCGTCACGCCTCCGGCGGGCGCCAGCGAGCGCGCACGACGGCGTCCGCGGCGCGCACCACCTGCACCATCGGCGCGACGTCGTGGACGCGCACGATGTCTATCCCGCCAGCGACGGCGAGCGCGACGAGCGCCGCGGTGCCGTAGAGGCGCTCGCCCGCGGGGGCGTCGAGCACGAGCCCGATGGTGGACTTGCGCGACAGTCCGATGAGGAGCGGGAGCTCGAAGCGCCAGAGCTCCGGCAGGCAGCGCACCATCGCCAGGTTCTCTTCGGGCCGCCAGCCGAAGCCGAAGCCGGGGTCGAGGATGAGTTTGGCCGGGTCGAGGCCGGCAGCGGCGGCGCAGCAGAGGATGGCGTCGAAGCCGGCGGCCAGGCCCGGGACGAGGCCAAGGTCCGGCTGGCCGCGCTGGTTGTGCATCGCCACGGCAGCCACACCACGGCGAGCGAGCAAGGGCGGCATCGCGGGGTCGCGCCGCAGGCCGTGGATGTCGTTCACCAGGTCGGCGCCGGCGTCGAGGGCGGCCTCGGCGGTGAGGGCGTGGTAGGTGTCGACCGAGATCGGGAGGCCAGTCTCGCCCCGAATCGCGCGCAGGGAGGGGAGCAGGCGGCGGATCTCCTCCGCCGGGTCAAGCTCGGTCGCGCCGGGGCGGCTCGACTCAGCGCCGACGTCCAGGAGGTCGGCTCCCTCGGATTCGGCCTGGCGCGCGAGACTCACGGCGGCTGCCAGGTCGCCGTTCGTACCGTCGCCGCTGAAGGAGTCGGGGGTAATGTTGACGACGGCCATGACGAAGGTGCGTTCGCCCCAGGCAAAGCGGCGGCCGCGAAGTTGGAGCGCGGGGCTGCGGAAGGTCCGGGCCAGGGGTTCCACGTTCGCCACTGTCACGCGCTCCTCGGGTTGCGTCATGGTTCCAGGATCTCGAACTCCTGGGCCGTCTTGTCGCCGTCGACGATGTACCAGGCGCGCACGTCGGGATGCTCACGGTCCTTCACCCCGACGACGAAGTGGACGCAGGGCGGCCCAAAGAAGGGGCCCATCATGCGCACGTCGGTTGGGCTGGGCACGGGGTCGCTGCCGGTGTGCGAGTGGTAGAAGCCGGCCAGCTGGTAGCCGCCGTCGTCCATCTCGTCTGAGATGCGGCGGGTTTCGAGGGGGTCGATCTTGAAGCGGTAGGGGCTTGCTTCGACGTTCCTCGCCGCGTGTACGGCGACCACCACGCC
>Ga0315281_10006192_pt1 | contig 17059 bp, 15 predicted proteins | sample YL17G07_0_MG_FD_204540 | JGI IMG/M metagenome (GOLD analysis project Ga0315281, IMG submission 204540) | Sediment microbial communities from Yellowstone Lake, YNP, Wyoming, USA - YL17G07_0 | ecosystem: Environmental > Aquatic > Freshwater > Lake > Sediment | place: USA: Wyoming | collected...
GCGCTAATGGGCCACCGAAAGGTGGCCCGATGAGATTGGGGCCGCGTTAGCGACCCCGTATAGCCGCTTTGAGCGGCTCACAAACTAAAGCCCCCGGCTTTGCCGGGGGATACTTACCGGGTTCGCCGACGGCGTCGACAACGATACGTTGTATTCGGCTGGCGCTGGGCTAGCACTAAGCGGTACGATGTTCGACCTTGCGCCCAACGGCGTGACCTCTGCCAATATCCTCGATGGGCAAGTGTCGTTCGCGGATTGGAGCGCCAACGGCTGTGCAGCCAATCAAATTCCGAAATGGAATGGCAGAGCGTGGGTGTGCGCCGTGGACCTGGACACCGATACGAATACAATCTATAGCGCAGGTTCCGGGTTGTTGCTGAGCGCAAACACGTTCAGCCTCTCGCTCGGTGGCGTGGCGGAAAGCAACCTCGGTACCGGGGTCGTGACCGCCGCCAAGATCGCCCTCGGTGCGGTGGGCACTGATCGACTTACCGATGGTGCGGTGACCGCCACTAAGATCGCGCCCGCCGCCGTTACCTCCTCGAATGTCGCGGACAATTCCTTGACCGCCGCTGACCTGGCGCCAAGCTCCGTGACCAGTTCGGAGCTGGCGGATCGCAGTGTGACGGGGGCGAAACTGGCGGCAGGGCTCATCTCGGTTCCGGCGTCTGCGTTTGTGAATGACCAAACTCAGTCGGGATGCGTTTTGATCTCCGGGATAAACGCCGCGAATTTTAGTATTGCCAGCGCTGCATCGAACTGCTCTGCAAGTGCAGCGGTCATTTTGCCCAACGGTGTCACGGTAACAGAGTTGTCGTGCTACGTTACCGACAACGACCCGGGTCTACGGGTTGCCTCGGTGTCCTTTGGTTGGTACGCAACTGGCTCGAACCTTTTTGTATTAGGCCAAGATCTGGGCTCCACCACTGGCGTATTTACGTCGCCATCACCCGTTGCCCTAGACAGCCCCCGGTTAACCTGCTTGTGGACAACATATCCAAAGTCTATGTCATAGCCGTTCGCTTTGAGTCCACCTCAACCACCCTCCTCAACTATCTGGAACAGATCAATGGCTGCAAGGTCGCTTACAACTGAGCGGGCGGCTATCCGCCGAACCCACGCTGCGCAGGGAAGCGAGGCGTAGATTGTGTTTTTTACAGCAATGTACAGGCAACCCTTGATTGGTCTGCAAGCTCGAACAGCTTCGCCCTCGAACGACCGGTTTTGAAGGTTCAAAAAAAGCTTCACACCAAAGTCTGTAGGTCTGCAGTTGGCCGTGAGCACGCCTTCACCCCGTGATCAGAGGAGGCGCGCTGCTTGAGAAGTCCGTACGCACAGCGGAATTGCAAGGCGCCAACCTCCCCGAGGTGCTCAATCTAGACAATCCTATCGGCTTCGGCAAAGCCAGCAACATCAGCCACGCGAAATTTTGACCCTGATTTCATGCGGGAGTATCGTAGCGCTCGCGCGGGCTAAAGGTCGTCGCAGTACGACCGACTTAGTGGAGTACCCGCGCATTGTGAGCCAGATCACACCGGCGCTGCTAAACTGACATTCAGGCCTTTCGACTAATTTCCATGCGCATCCAGGGCGATTCACAGCATCCCGGTTACCCGCTCGCACCCGCGACGTCGCGTAGCGTTGCGCGTGGTGATGCTGGTGCGCCACGGCAAAACAACCGCGCGCCGTTGGCGGCATATGTTGCGCAGCAGAATTCGGTGGATGTGGTGCGAGGTGTGTCGGCACGCGCGCAACGCGCTATTGCCGCCTACACTCAAAACGATGTGTTTGAACAACGCTTGCAGGTTACACAGTTGCTGGGTGTTGACGTTTACGCGTAATTTTTTCTGTAGAAAAAAACCAGGCGGCCCGCAGGCCGCCGGTTGCACTCGTGACGGAAATAAATTTTCTTAGAAGCGCAAACCCACCTTCATGCTGTAGGTGGTGCTGTCGCCGGTCTTGTCACCTTCGAGCGCCAGATTCATCAAGCCGAAATTAATATTCACGCCGACTCCCATTTTGGTTTGTTGAAAATCCTCTTTCGTCAGGCAAAGGGTGGGGTTCGTACTCGCACACACCGACGGGTCCGACGTGGTCCAAATCTGGCCGATACTCGCGTACGGTGTGAACATCAAGAAGCCTTTGGATACGCTCAGTTCCAAACCTTTAGTATCGAACGCCAGTTTGCTCACGCCGCTCAGCTTGGTCATGGTGCCGCGTACCGCGACGGCCGGCAGCGCCACGTTGCCGGCGATGATCGCGTAACGCAATTCGCCGCCGATGAGCTTGATGTTGGTGGTGGGGATCGAGGTGTACACCACGCCGACGTCGATATCCAACGGTAGGCCTTTGTGCACGTGCAGCTTGGGCACCGGCAGGGTGTCGATGGATTTGCCGTTGGACACTGCGTCCGACCAGTCCGACGCGTTGGCCAATTTCGTCGCGCTGATTTCCAAGCCGATGTCGAAGCCGGTCAGGCCGAGCGGTTCAGCAGGGGCCACAGCTTTATAACTCAGTGCTGAGCCGAGATCTTCACTAAGCAGGCGGAATTTGCCTTGCGCTTCCTGCTGGGTTTGTTCGAGGAGCGTCGACAGGTTGATGTCTTTGTCGCCCGCGTGGGCCAGGGGCGCGCTGAGCAACAGGGTGGCAGCCGTACAAAAATAGATCCGTTTCATTGATGTCTCCGGAAAGTTACGTGGGGATAAGGTTACTTATGGCGCACGATACTAACCCGCGGTGATGAGGCTCGCAACGCACGGTGTTAACGCCGTGAAAGTTAGCGGCCGCGATTCACGTGTCTTTAAGAATTGCCGGTGCGCAGCGCATCGAGAAAGCGCAGGTAACTGGCATAGCGCGCGGGTGCGATGTGTCCCGCCTGGTGCGCGGTGCGGATCGCGCAGCCGGGTTCCACCGTGTGACGGCAGTCGGTGAATTTGCAGTTGCCGAGATAGGGACGAAATTCCGCGAAGCCGCGCGCGGCTTGTTCGACGCTGATGTGCCCGAGCTTGAAGTCACGCACGCCGGGGGAGTCGATCAGGCGCGCGTGGTCGCCGAAGTGATACAGGCGCGTGGTGGTGGTGGTGTGTTTGCCCAGGCCGGTGACGGAGACGTCGCCGATCGCAATGTCAAGATCAGGCATGATGGCCTTGAGCAGCGACGACTTGCCCACGCCGGAGTGGCCCACGACCACGTTGGTGTGTTGCGCGAGTTGCGCTTGCACCTGCGCCAGACCTTCACCGCGCAGCGTGCTGACAAACACCACGTCGTAGCCGATGCGCCGGTACACGTCCATGCGCTGCTCGAACGCGCTGCGCGCGGCGGCATCCAGCAAATCGCTTTTATTCACCACGATCAGCGGCCGTACGTCGTACAACTCGGCCGCGACCAGATAGCCGTCGAGCAGATGTTCGCTGACGCCGGGCAGCGGTGCGATCACCACCACCATCACATCCACGTTCGCCGCGACCGGTTTGATTTGTCCGTACACATCGCTGCGCGCCAACAGACTGCGGCGCGGATTGACTGCCACCACCACACCGCCGCCACTCCCGGCGCGCCACACGATGTCGTCACCGCAAAACACGTCGCCCAGATTCTGGCGGGTGTTGCACAAGATGACGTTGCCGTGCGCGTCTTCGATTTCGAGACTCGCGCCAAAATTGGCAATGACAACACCGGGCTGTTCGGGGCCGAGATCGGTGAGTTCTTCGTCGCTGGTGGCGCGGGCTGCCGAACGTGCGGCCGAGCGCGTCAGGCGTTGCTGGTGATGCTCGCGCACGCGTTCGGTTTGGCGTTGGGTGAGTTTGCGCTTAGACATGTGCGCACGGCGCGGCAAGCAACGCGTTGATTTTCGCGGCGCAAATAAAGTCGTTCTCGGATAGCCCGTCGACCGCGTGGGTGCGGTAGCGCACCACGCAGCGGTTATAGCCCACCTCCAGGTCCGGGTGATGATCTTCGCGATGCGCGATCCACGCGACCGCGTTGACGAACGCCATGGTCGCGTAGAAATTTTTGAAACGCAGCGCGCGACTGATCGCCTGCGCGTCAGTGTTTAAATCCCAGTCGGGAATTTCGCGCAGCAACTCAGCCGCGCGTTGCGTCGTTAACGCGGGCACACCTTTGACACAGGCAACACAGCTACGCTGATTCAGATCACTCACGGGCACTCCGCTACACAAACCGCTGCGCTCAACTACAATGCATCAGACGAATAACAATGCGGATTCATTATGGCACAAGACGCCGAGCACCTGATTTGGATCGACCTGGAAATGACCGGCCTTGATACCCAAGCCGACGCGATTATCGAAATGGCGACCATCGTGACCGATCGCGATTTGAATCTGGTTGCGGAAGGGCCGGTGATCGCGGTGCACCAACCGCAAGCCGCGCTCGACGCGATGGACGACTGGAACAAAAAAACTCATTCCAAATCCGGCTTGGTCGCGCGCGTGCAGGCGAGTGCTTACGATACCGCCGCTGCGCAGCGTGAGACCTTGGCGTTTTTGCAGCAGCATGTGCCGCCGCGTGCATCACCGATGTGCGGCAACAGTATTTGTCAGGACCGGCGCTTTCTCGCCCGCCTGATGCCGGAGCTGGAGGCCTTTTTCCACTACCGCAATCTCGACGTGAGCACCATCAAGGAATTGGCGCGGCGCTGGGCGCCGGAGGTTTACAAGGGCTTCGACAAGAATGCGCCGCATGTGGCGCTGGACGACATCCGCGAGTCGGTGCGCGAGTTGCGTTATTACCGCGAGCGGTTTTTCAAACTGTAAAACGAAAAATCGCTGAGGGGGATTCCATTGGCGGAACTCCATCAGAGATCGCAAGGCGGATACAGGCAATCGTCCGTCGCGGATGTGCGATCTGATTGCGGGCGCACCGCGCGGCCGCGCTCTGAATTTTACTCCGTGACGAGCCGTTTGACTTCGGAATGCCGAAAGACCCCCACCCGGTTACCGTAGCCTTGACCAAACCACACCGCGTTACCCTGCGCGGTAATTCCAGTGGGGAAGCTATTTGCATTCGGTAGCAAGAGTTCGGTGACTCCATCTGTTACGACGGCGCGCAACAGCGTATGTGTAACTCGCAGTATTTCGGTCTTCGGTTCGACGCGAGTGGTCGCAGAGGCATGTAGTGTGGACGTTTGTCTTGCCAGTGAGGATATCTGCTTGGCAACCGGGAAGGTTTGACCTACGGCATGGTCGGGAAGCAGCACGCCGATGCGGCTTGCGGTGTTCTCGGTGAAGTAGATGAGATCGTGATGCGCGAGTACCGAGCGCGGGTTGGCCAAGTACGTCGGCAACGCATAGAGCGTCACGGTTTCAGTGCGCGGATCGAAGCGGCCGATTTGGTTGCCGAAGCGTTCTGCGTACCACACGTAGCCGTCACGCAACACGATGTGATACGGAAGCGGCAAAAACCCCGGGAGTTTGTACTCGGTGATGGTCCCCGCAGTGAAGTTAAAGTGTGCCAGCTTGCCGGCCACGTATTCGTTAACCCAAATGTCAAAACCCGGTTGTCCTTCGTGCTCATCCACGACCACGGTACGCGGATTGCTGTTGGGTGTCGGCATCTGAAATTCGGTGAGCTGGTCTGAGCGCCAGTCCCACTGGGCGATTTTGTTTGCGCCAATCTGCGCAAACCAAAACATCCCATCGTGCATGGTGCCGATCCCCGGAATAGCCCATTCAGGCAGGTCGTACTCTGTGTAGTTCAAGGTATCCAAATTCAACACGCCGATTTGGTCGCTCCAGGCATCGGTCACGAATATCTGTCTGTGGTATGGAATAACAGAAACCGGGCCGCTGTGCGCGCTGGGCAGCTTGTAACGCGTTAACTGTTCGCGTTGTGGATCGAGACGGCCGAGGCTGCCACCGTAGTAACCGCTCATCCACACGACGTCGCCGTGCGGCGTGAGTTCCCAAGGCGCGAAGTCGTAGGGGCTATCGTCGCGCGGCGGGAAATGATATTCCGTGAGCAATACGCGTGTGGACTGCGCTCCGCTATCTGCCGTGGTGGCCACCACGCTGTTGGAGATCGCCGACCAATTCGGCACTTCGTCGGCGCTACGCACGGCGAACCAGTACGAACGGTGTTCCTCAAGGATTGGCACATCGAAATGCATCGTGCCCCCGGCTGCCGGTAACGGCCGCGCGGGCACCGGCGGTGCCGCTTGCGTGGCGGCGTTCCACGCGGCTTCGTCCACAATCGGACCGGTCGCGGAAAAACGTACGGCGAGTTGTGTGATCTTTCCGCTCATGCCGTCGTCGCCCGGTGTGGTCCAACGCAGTGAAACAACGTTGCTGGTCACTTGGGTTGTAGCTAAATCCGTGATCGAGGCGGGCGACGTGCTGTCGATGGGTTGATCCGCCGGGAGCACGATGATCTTGCCCACCATCCAGGCGTGCGGATGACAGATATACGAATACTCACCCGGTGAGTCGAAGTGATGAGTCCAGGACTCGCCGTATTGCATCAGCGGCGAGTGGAAACCCGGAAGCGGCGATTCCACTTCGTGCCCGACGTGGGAGTCGTTGATGAATGTTACGGGTTCACCTACGTGCACCGTCAGCGTGGCCGGTGACCACGACCACCACGGGTAGTCGCCGGTGTCGGTGCTTTGAATACGCACGATCGGAGCGTCCGCAGCGACTGCGGGCATCAAGCCGGCGACGCTCGCGGTGATCCACATCAACGTGAGTAGCAGCAGGTTGAAGAACATTGTTCTCGTAAGCGATGTCTTCAGCATTGTATTCATGGCGGCGAGTTTTCTGCGAATTGGCTGCGTGCGAGATTTAGGGGGAAAGCGCCAAGCGCGGGCGTCGCGTGCGCAAATAGGACCAAGCGGCTGAGAGCATGAATAGCAGTACACCCGCCACGGCGAGTAATGTGCCGATGCCGAGCAACACCAAGAACCCCATGACCAGCGGTTCGTCGGTGAATGCCACGCCTGCGGTTTTGCGCGGTGCGCCGAACAACCCGGGTACGTACAACCCGGCGATCACCAGCGTGGCACCCGCACCAAACAACTTCAATTGTCCGCGCGCCCAACGCGCACTGGGAGTATAGGCATTGCTCCGTCCCAGTATGTAGTAGGACAGGCCCATCAACGCGAGCGTGAGGGAGATCACCGTGCCGTGATAGTGTGCGGGCAAGCGCAAGTCGTTACCCACGCCGCTGTATGCGATGGTGATGCCGAGAAAATAGATCGTCATCGACAGCACGATGGCGGTGTGCGCGACAGTGCCACGTATGGCGCGCAGGCCGCGTAGTGCATGCAGCGCGTGTAACAGCACGGGAACGCCCAGCGCGATACCGTACACGGTGGCGGCGCCGATGCGCGCGGCCGGTGTGACCGGGTCAATGAAGAACGGCAACACAAGAAAAGCTGCGGCCGCTGCGATGAAAATCCAATTCACATTTCGCAGGAAAGCGCGATCCGGATTTGGAAGGCCGGCTGCGTCGCGCAACGCATACCACACGGCGATGAACAACGTTCCGTTCAATATCTGTTGAATATGTCCCGGCGCCCAAAAGAGTCGCTCGAAGAACTCCACCGACAAATCGCCGTGCGCCCCGTGCTTTGCCAGCGACAGCGCGGCGGCCAGCACGAATAAGGCGCCGACCAAAACTGAGACGCGCAGGATATCCTGCAAGGCATCGCGATTGGACGGCGGGCGCAGTGCGGCGTCCAGGAACGCGAATACTCCGGCGGAGAAGCCGAGCAGAAACAGCAGAAGTCCAGCGAAATAATAGGCGTTGGTCAGCGCCGGCATGTAATTGTTGATCATCGGTACGCCGTCGCCGCTTAGCACCGCGATCACGATGAGTGCCGCTCCCGCGCCTGCGATCACGCTGGCGCTCTTACTGTCAACTCCTGGCGCGCCGGGCAGGTAGCGCGTCCACACCACCACGGTGAACGACAACAACCACACGACGATCACCATCATCACGTGGCCCACCAGTGCGCGATGAAAAAACTCCGGCGCGAAAATCATGTGGCCGAAGGGAGTTCGGCTGATGCCGAGAATAAACGCGAAACCTGCGCCCACGGTGATGGCGAGCAATGCCAAGGTAAACCAAGGAGACGAGGCGGTGTATTTTGTGTCCATAGCTAGAGAGTTCTCACGTGGCACCTTGAGTAGTCGTAGGCATAACATCAGAAATCAGCGTTCCCCATCACTGTCCGTTCGGACAGTGATGGGGTTGTATTGCTGTGCATACTCTGGTGGGAGTCGGAAATGGAAGAGACATCGTGGATATGGTCGCGGGTATGAAGGATATGACGGAACCAGTGTTGCGCCATCCGCGCGCCGTGATCGTTGTCGTGACGATACTCACGTTGGCGCTGGGTTACGGCATGCGCTTCATGACCACGGACACCGATGTTACTCGCGTACTACCGGATCATATTCCGGCCAAGGCGTTGTACGACCGCGTCGGCCTGTTGTTTCCCTCGAAAGAAGCCGTGGTCATCGGGATCGAGGACAACGATCTGTTCGCGCCCGAACGGCTCGTGCGTCTGCACCGTCTCACCGAGCGACTGGAAAAACTTTCCAAAATCGATTCGGTATTGAGCCCCACCAACGCGCGCGTGTTGACCGCCGTGCCGGGTGGCATTGAGGCCAAACCGGCGTCCGACGTATTGCCGCAAACGCTGAAGGATGCGGAGGCGTTGCGCGCGCGCTTGTACGACCAGCCTTTGTTGGTGGATGCGTTGTTGGCGCGCGATGGGCACGCGGTGGTGATCCTGGTGTTCATCAAAACCGGCGTACGCGAGGCCGATGCCGCGCGTGATATCGTCGAGCTGGCTGGCGATCCCGCGCGCAACGAGGGCTTTACGTTGCATGTCACCGGGCGTCCGGCCTCGGCGTATTGGTCCAGAAAAGTGATGGGTCGTGACATGGGTGTGCTGACCAGCGCTGCACTCGCGGTCATTGTGCTATTGCTATTTGTCACGTTCCGCTCCTTGCGCGGCGTGTTGTTGCCGTTGGCGGTGGTGATCGGTGCGGTGTGCTGGACCTTGGGGTTGATGGGATATCTGGGCGTGCCGTTTACGCACAGCATCGAGGTGTTGCCGATCCTGCTGTTGGCTATAGGCATCGCCGACAGCGTGCACATTCTGAAGAGCTATACAGGGCTGGCGCGTGGCGCCACGCGCCGCGACGACGTCGTGCGCGCGACCATGACGGATTTGTCCCGCCCCGTAATCCTCACCTCGCTGACGACAATCGCGGGATTTTTGGCGCTCGATACGTCCGGCATCGTGTCGATTCAAACCCTTGGCTGGCTGACCGCATTCGGAATTTTCGCCGCGCTGGTGTTGTCGTTAACGTTCTTGCCGGCGGTGCTGACGTTATTGCCGTTACCTAGGTATCGTCGCGTGGATAATGCAAGTCAAGACACGGGACCGTTGGAGCGCATTGCGCTGCGTTATGGCGCGTTTCTCAATCGGAACACGCGCGTGGTCGGGATCGTCATCATCGTCGTCGTCGTCGCGAGCGCCGTGGGTGCGACGTTCGTGCGTGTGGAATTCAGCACACTGTCTAACTACCGCCCCGATCATCCGTTCCGGTTAGCCAGCGATACCGTGAATCGGCACTTCGCCAGCTCCACCAGCTTGACGATCATTGTAGAGGGCGGCGCCCCGGACGCGTTAAAGGAGCCGGCACTGTTGCGCAAAATGGACGAGTTGGTCGGCTGGCTGCGTGCGCAGCCGCACGTCGGCGCGGTGCAGTCCATCGTCGATTACGTGAAACAGATTCACCGTGCGCTGCACGGCGGCAATCCCGCCGCGTATCGCCTGCCGACTGACCGGGAGTGGGAAACCGGCACCGAACTGGCGCGCGCCGGCGGTCGGGAAATCGCGCGCGAGGTTCGGTTTGAGGTTTCAGGACGCGACTTGGTTGGTCAATACTTGGCGCTATACGAGCTGGGCGGACGGCCCGACGATCTCGCCAACGTGGTGACGCCCGACTATGCGACCGCGCGCGTCAACGTGTTCATCGACACGGATCGTTCGAGCGTCATCGGCTCGCTGCGCGAGCGCGTGCGAGATTACATTGCGACGCTCGGTTTGCGCGCGGAGCTGACCGGCATGGCGGAGCTGCTGCGCGCGGTCAATGATCTGGTGGTGTATGGCCAGGCGTGGTCCATCGCCGTCTCGCTGTTGCTGGTGTTCGGCATGACGGCGCTGTTGTTCCGTTCCGTCGCGTTGGGCGTGTTTTGCGCAATCCCGGTCTGTTTTAGTTTGTTCACCAACTTCGGCATCATGGGATTTTTCGGTATCCCCTTGAACGTGGAAACCATGGCTACCAGCGCCATCGCCGTGGGCGTGGGTGTCGACTATGCCATTCATTACGTGCATCGCTATCAAAAAGTGGTTGCGCGCGGATTGGACTATGCGCCGGCGGCGATTGAGACGCTGCGCGACAGCGGGGTATCGGTGTTCCTGAACGCCGCCGTGGTTGCTTCGGGATTTTTTATCCTGCTGTTAAGCGCATTCAAGGGCGTGCAGTATCTGGGCTTGTTGATCGGGTTGACCATGGTGACCAGCGCATTCGCGGCGCTCACGGTATTGCCGGTGATCTTTATGCTGTGGCGGCCCAAAGCATTTGCGGCGGAAGTGGCCAGCGTGCCGCCCACCGTCGCGCAGGAATACGGGAGGTGACGTCATGACGATCTATCAGCGGAGGTGTGTGGCACTGGCCGCGCTGCTGTTTGTCGCTCCGTGCCTGGCGGCGCAGGAAGGCACCGCGCGAGATCTGGTGGCGCGGGTGCTGGCGCGTGATTTGTGGGATGACTTGCAAGGGGAAATCACGCTGGTGTTGACCAGTGCCAATGGCCAGCAAAAGGTGCGCGGCGTGCAGCTGTGGTCCAAGAAGAGCGCGGACAAGGAGATGCGTTTGCTGATGCGTTTCGAAAGTCCGGCGGACGTGCGCGGCACTGGTATGCTGGTGATCGAACACGCACGCGCGGAGGATGACCGGCGCTTGTTCTTGCCCGCGCTGCGGCGTGTACAACGTATTAGTACCTCGGGCCGCGGTGGGTACTTCATGGCCAGCGATTTTACTTACTACGACATCGGGCGCCCCAAGCTTGACGATTGGGAGTATCAGGCAGCGGGAGAGCAAACCGCGGGGGCGTCCGCGTGCATGCTGATCAAGGCGACTGCCGCCAATGAACAGATTCGCAGCGAAACCGGCTATGCGCGTATCGATTGGTGCGTCGATCCGCGGCGCATGCTCATCCTGAGCGCCGATTACTACGATAAGGCGGGCGATGCGTTGAAAACCATGACCGTGGAAAAAATTGAGGACGTCGCCGGCGCGCCGTTTGCCACGCACCTGAGCATGCGCAACGTCCGTACCGGGCATCGCAGCGAGTTGCGTTTCGGCAGTTTGGTCGCGAACCAGGGTATCAGCGACGAGACGTTCACGGAAAGATCCTTGCTGCGGTGGACGCAATAACGCGTCTCGGTAGTTTGGTCTTGTGCGCAGCGTGGGCGACGTCCGCGTTGGCGCAGCCGCCAGGCACGGATTTCGCGTTGAGCGGTTCGTTGAAGGCGTTCGTGTTTCAGCGCGCCGTTGCCCCCGGCGACTTCATCCATGCGGGCGTGCGCTGGCAGCTCGCCGCGCATGGCGCACCCCGAGAAGCCGTGTCTTACTACGCCGCGTTAAATCTTGAATCCGACGCGGTTGAGGACTCTGGCGCGCGCGTGCAGCCGGTGGAGCTGTATCTTGACTTCAACGATGATCGCTTCGACGTGCGGGTCGGGAGACAATTCATTTTTTGGGGACGCACTACTTGGGTGAATCCCACCGACGTGTTGACCGCGTGGGATTATCCGCACGTGGCCAGCGAAGCGGAGGACTATCGCATCGCACCCTATGCGCTGCGTGTGCACCGCTATTTCGCGCACGAGTCGATGCTCGACATGGTGTGGGTTCCGGTGTTTACATCCAGTCGTGTCGGTGCCGCCGCGCCGCAAAGCATCGCGGGAACACCCGTTCTGGAGCAAGCGGAGCAGCGGCCCGAGGCGCGATGGAATAGCGGTGAATTCGGCGTGCGATTGTCGCAAACCGTGTCTACGTACGCACTGGATTGGGCGGTGAGCGCGTATCGCGGATTCGAAAAGCGTCCGGCCTATGCGGTGGCGCCAGTCTTCGATGATCCCGCCGCGCCATCGGCGCCGAGTGCCTACACGTGGACGCCTTACCATCCGCGCCTGGAGATGCTGGGCGGAGATTTTGCCAAGGCGTTGAGTGCTTTTGTGTTGAAAGGCGAGTTTGCATTGAAGCGTGTACGAGACGATGCTGATGGCGTGCGTCTGGAAGGCGTGCTCGGTGCGAACTACGCCGCATCGGAGGATTTGGATGTGGGCGTGCAATACATCGGGCGGCGCTGGTTGGAACACGCCGCCGTGCCCGCAAGCGCGGCCGGTTCTTTTGTCGAACGCCGCTATGCGCAGCAAGCCTCGCTCTGGTTGAATTACCGCGTCGATGCCGGGCGCGGCGCGCAGATGACCTCAATCTACAACACCACTTACCGCGACTATTTTACATTGGCGTTTGTGTGGTGGGACGTCGCCACGGCGCTGCGCGCGTACACAGGTATCGTGGCATTCGGCGGCGAACGAGCGGACACGCCCTACGCACGCCAAGAACGTAATTCCCAAGTATTCGTGGAAACCAAGTACATCTTTTAGATCAACCCGTATTCCACAGCCTTGGCCAAGGCGTGCGAGCGCGAGACGGCGTTTAATTTGCCGAGCATATTGCTGATGTGGAATTTCACGGTGCGTTCGGAGATCCGCAAGATACATCCGATTTCCCATGACGATTTGCCTTCCTTTACCCAAGTTAGCACTTCGCGTTCTCGTGTCGTCAGTGCGGGTGACGCGTGATTTCGTATCGTGCAGGAGGCGCGATCAATCGATGCGTGCAGATGCGGGACCACGTAACGTAGAACGGTGTCGTAGTGCCTGGTTTTGCACAGAGGGGAGTCTTGGAGCGTGAGCGATAGCAGCGTTCCTTGTCCGCGCCCGTTTTGGTACAGGTATGTGATGCCATGATTCAGATCATGATCGCGCGCGGCTTGTACAAAGGATCGGGTTGCATGATTGGTTAGCGCTGCGGCGTAGGCCGTGCCCCACGTGAACGGGGCATCCGAGCGCAGCGCGTAATTCACCACCGGATCGACGCGGCCGAAGTCGTTGTCCTCGTAGGTTTTTACCCACGCGTCGGGATAGCTGTGATTGATGACGTTCGTGAAGCGCAAGGCACCGGAGTGTTGCGCGGATGTCGCGCAAAGGACCGCAGCTTTGAACGGGATCACATCGTGCATCGTGTCCAGGCAACTTCGGACAGTGGTGTTGTCGTTGATGAGAAGGCAGCTGTTAATAGCGTTAAGCACATGAAGCAGGTCGCGCTTGCCGAGTTCCATCGAATCCCCCCGTCCTTAAGATGTGGCTCGGAAGGAAAGGTACCACGTGTGTGGTGGGATGCTGGATGATTATTGGCGGGCAGCGTGTGCGAAAATACATTGCGGTGATTGGCGGCGGCCGCGAAGCGGTTTCAAGTGGGTTCGTGTAAGGGTTGTGAATGTAGTTTGCCAGCGCGAAGCGGAGCTTCGGCGATGGTGCCGCAGGCGGTAGTGCCATCGTGTTGCAGATACCAGCGCAACAGCGCGGGGTGATGCCGTTGCGCGTGGCTCAAGAATTCGACCCAATCCAGCCGCGCCAGCACGGCAGAAACACCGTCTGGCATGCGCGTGAACTGACCCGCTTGAACACACGGCAACCCGCGTGCGCGCAAATGTTTCAATGCGCCACGTGATACCACCATATACCCATAGCGGATTCCTTGTGCATGGCAGTACAGGAACAAGCCCTTATACAACAGGTCTGCGATGGTCACGCCGCTTGTGATCGGCCGCGCGCGTTCGGTGCGCACGATGGCCAGGCGCGAGATTTCACATGTGTTCGCTTCGCGCAATAGGATGTGCGCAGGAGGAACGAGATGGGAAAAGCATGTATCCAACATCCAAGGATATGCAGACCCGATCACGCGCAGCGTTCCGATGATGGTTTGTTGTGGAGAAAGCACCGCGATGTGCGCGGCGGCGTGATCGAATTCGTCGGTATCCAGCAAATCGCAGGGATTGCCGCTCCAGCGTAGCTCGCGGCGGAATACGTCGCCGCGCAAGCGGTAGGCCGCCAGTTTTTCTCCCGAATTCAAGGGGCACGTGACAATGTATCCGGCCTCGCGGAATTGAAGCGTGCGATCCATGCAACCTCCTGTCAACGCGCATGCGGACGGCAAATGATAGCCTCGGGTCGGCAATGCATGACCTGTACGACAGGACAGGTATGGAGGCTCGCTTTTTAAATCGTAAAACGAAAAACCATTGACAGGATTTTCATCATCCACGCACACTTCGGCACCATGAACTGCAAACATTTTATTCCCGCCATGCGTCGACTGCCGCGTTGGCTCGTTGCTGTGCGCCTGCGGGAAACCTGGATGATTGCAGCATAACAAGCAAGCCGTCTTCCGAATTCCCAAAGGCCACAGAGCGAAAACTCCGTGGCCTTTTTGTTTGTGGGTGTCGGCAGACGTGGGAAACAACACCGGACAACGAACGGTGGATCAGGGAGCGCCCCTTCCCCCTGCAAGGGGGAAGGCCGGGATGGGGGTGTTCGAAATAACCACCCCCACCCTAACCCTCCCCCTTGCAGGGGGAGGGGATCGCTGTGTGTACCTTGGAGAGGAGTTGCAAATGTCAGTACCCGCCGCCTACGTCGGTGTCATTTTAATCTGGTCGACCACGCCGCTGGCGATCCAGTGGAGTAGCCTGGGTGCCGGTTACGCTTTCGCGTCGTTCAGCCGCATGCTGCTGGGGGCGGCGCTGTGTCTGGTGCTGATGCGCTGTTCGCGACGGCCGCTGCCGTGGACGCGCGTCGCGCGCCAAACCTACCTGGCGGCAGGTCTAGGCATTTACGGATCCATCATCACCAGCTACTGGGCCGCGCAATTTGTGCCGTCGGGCTGGATTTCGGTGATGTACGGATTGATGCCCCTGTTCACCGGCGTGCTGGCGTATTTTTGGCTGCACGAGCGCAGCCTGAGTGCCGCGAAAATCGCCGGGTTGTTGCTTGGACTGGTCGGCTTGGCCGTGGTGTTCGCGTCCGGCTTGCACCTGAGTGTGCAAGTCGCGGTCGGCATCGCCGTGTTGTTGGTGGGGGTGTTGATTCAAGCCGCGAGCATGGTGGCGATCAAGCGCATCGCCGCACCGATGTCCGCGTTGGCCATGACCACCGGTGCGTTGCTAGTCACCTTGCCGCTGTTTTTTGGCACCTGGTTGTGGGCGGAGGGAACGCTGCCGCAACACATCGACACACGCGCCACGTGGGCGATCGTGTATCTGGGCGCGTTTGGTTCGGTGCTGGGGTTTGTATTGTACTTCTACGTGGTTCAGCATATGGCGGCCGCGAGCGCGGCGCTCATCACGTTGATCACGCCGGTGTTTTCATTGTTGCTGGGCAAGACGCTGAATGGCGAGCCGCTGACTACGCAATTGTTGTTAGGCACGGCGGCGATCCTCGGCGGTTTGGGACTGCACCAGTGGGGTGATGGCGTAGTGCGGCGTCTACATGCACAACTAAAAGGGGTCGTAGATTAATGCAGATGTATTCACGCGCACGGAGTTTATTTTGCATTGGTGCCGCAGCGTTACTGTTTACCGGTCAGGCGTTCGCACTGGAGATCAGTCCATTTGTAAGCATGGGGATCACGTTCGGCGGCGACACCCTGGATGAAACTCCGGTCGGTGATCCGAAGTTGAAAAAATTCGCAAGTATCAAGGCCGGACAATTCATGTATTTTTCCGCCGGCGCCACAGTGCCAGTGTTGCAGTCCGTTGACTGGGTTGTGCAATCGTCGATTGGCTACTGGTTCGACAGCGTGCAAACCGGTGGTCACGAGCTGCGGTTTCGTCGCCTGCCCATTGATGTGTTGCTGGCCCGGAGTTTCGACAAAAGCTGGCGCGTGTTAGGCGGGTTGACTTACCACCTGAGCCCCGAACGCCGTTGCACGTTGGACAACTGCGCGCAGCCGAGCGCCACATTCAAAAATGCTACCGGCGTGGTTGTGGAAGCCGACTGGTTGTTCGGCGGCGTGGTCACGCGCGTCGTCGGTGCCGACGAACCGCGCCCCACCAAGCTGTGGATGGGCGTGCGCATGACGTTGATCGATTACGAGACAAGGGATACCGTCGCGAGTAAATACAGCGGTAATAACTTTGGTTTGACGGTTGGCTTGAACTTCTAACACCGCGCGTCGCCTCGATCCGCGACCTAAAAAAATATGTAGAACAGGTTGCTGCGCAGCGGCTACCTGACGGGTCGAGGATAGACGCCGGGTAGCTATCACAATCTGGCCTACGGACTCACCAATATCACCTGCCGGGTTTTCAACTATTCTTTCAGGGCACGATTAACCGGCTGTCCGCACACACACACACCCTAAGGAGGGTTTGCAATGATACGAGCGCGTAAATTTGGAGTAGCGGTTGTTGGGGTGATGCTGGCGGGGACGTTAGCGTCGACCGTCGCCAGTGCGGAGTCCGAGGATAATGACAAGCCCGTCTACCTTGAGCAAGGTTGGACGGATACCGAGCGCAACCAATTCTATTTTACGCCGCAGGGATCGTACCTGATTCCGTACACTTGGTTCCTGGCGCTCGAACAACCGTATAGCGCCAAACGGTTCAACGATGCCGAGCATATCGCGCGGACTGGTTATCTCGTCGACGAACACGCCTACAGCGCGAGTAATCCCGACGGACTGCCGATCGGTTTTGCGCGCGAGCCGGTGGCGAACGGTGAGGCATGGTTGGGCTACACCTGCGCGGCGTGTCATACCGGTGAAGTGCGCTTCAAAGGTAAAACGATCCGCGTTGATGGCGCACCGACGCTCGCGGATTTCACGTTGTTCAACCAGCGTTTGATCGACGCATTGCAGGCGACGCTGGACCAGTCGCGCAAATTCGAACGCTT
>Ga0315281_10006193_pt1 | contig 17056 bp, 12 predicted proteins | sample YL17G07_0_MG_FD_204540 | JGI IMG/M metagenome (GOLD analysis project Ga0315281, IMG submission 204540) | Sediment microbial communities from Yellowstone Lake, YNP, Wyoming, USA - YL17G07_0 | ecosystem: Environmental > Aquatic > Freshwater > Lake > Sediment | place: USA: Wyoming | collected...
TCCGGCCCCTCGTGGACGGGCTTTCCCACGACCGGATCGTTGACGACCGTCGCATCCGCTCACTTGTTCCCATCGAACTTCACACGTACCGCGAGGCTGTGCTGATGGCGATCGAGGCCGAGCGATCTCAGCAGATGCACGCACGCTGGTCAGACGAAGCGTTCCCCTTCAGCGGGTACCACGCGGAAGCTTCGTTCTATACGAAACGAGAGAGAAGGGAGGTCACCGTCAACGCTCCGACCGATGACGTCTGGCGCGCGATCAGCTCTATCGGAGGCGGGCAAGGTTACTACCACGCCAACGCACTCTGGCGCCTGCGAGGAGCGCTGGACAGGGCTGTTGGCGGGGTGGGCCTGCGCCGGCGCCGCCGCCATCCTCAGGAGCTGAGGCCCGGTGACGCGGTGGATTTCTGGCGTGTGGTGGCGGTCGAACCCGGGCGCCGCCTGAGACTCGCCGCCGAGATGAAACTGCCGGGATGGGCCACGCTGGAATTCGAAGTGGCTCCCGCGGGTGGCGTCACATCCAGGCTGACGATGACCGCTCGCTTCCGGCCTTCGGGTATTGCAGGGATCCTCTACTGGTACGCGCTCCTTCCCATACACAGCGTCATCTTCCGGGGGATGCCCCGGAACCTGGCTCGCTCCGCCGAACGGGCGTGGGCGAGCCAGCAGAACTCGGCGACCGCGGCGCCACGGGCGGCGGGTTAGGGGTTAGTAGCCCGAGCTGTGAGCCGTTCGATGAGGTGTTCCGCGCTTCGGCACTGTTCGTCGAGCGCGAGTCGGGCGAAGAGGACAGTAGCACGGCGGGCGAAGCGGCGCGCCTCCGTCCTCTTTGGCAACGGTAAGGCCTGCTCCACCAGGCACTGGGCCAGGGCGAATGAAGCGCGGGCTTCCTCATAGGGCGCCGCGAGTTCGCGGGCGAGGGCGGCGCTGGCGACGAAATCTTGCTCGGCGGTGCGTACATCGCCCGCTGCCACCGAGGCGTTCGCCGCTACGAACAGGGCTCGTGCCCGGGCGATATCGCTACCGATCTCCTCGGCGGCGAGGACCGCGCGCCGGGCGGTCTGGACGGCGCGATCGGCGTGGCCGGTGGCGAGTTCGAGTTCAGCTTGCTGGAGCCTCGCGTCGAGGAGCAGGCCCCTTGCGCCCGTACCGCGAAGGATCTCGGTGCCTTCCTCCAGATACGCCGTTGCTTCGGCGACTCTCCCCAGGCGGAGCGTCGCCCGCGACAGGTTCACCAGCGCCATGCCCGCGGGCGCGGCGAGGTGGCCAGTCCGACGGTGGGTCGCAACAGTTTGTTCGAACTCCTCGGCGGCCTCAGCGAGGCGGCCCTGCATCAGGAGCACCTCGCCGAGGTTGATGTGGGTCATGGCGGCGGCGGCGGCGTTGCCAATGCGTTCCGTGGTCGCGAGGCAGGCGCGATGGTACGAGAGCGCCTTCTCAAGCTGGCCGAGTGCCCGGTAGCTCACGCCCAGGTTTCCCTGCGCGGCGAAAATCCGGGAGAGGTTCCCGGTCTCTTCGTAGAGGCGGAGGGCAGCCAGGCGATGCCGGACCGACCCGCGAAAGTCTCCCATTTCGTACTGGGCGTTGCCGATCACGAGGTGGGCGTAGGCCCGGCGTGCGGTGTCGCGGTCACTGCCGGCGAGGCGCAGCGATTGGCGTCCGTGGTGAATTGCCTGGGCATACCGCCCCTTGCGGAAGAAGGCGATGCTCCGCGCGCCGAGTATCTCAGCAGCAAGCCGGCGGCGAGTGGGAGGAAGGGCGGTCCACGCCCGGTCGAGCCAGCGCAGGGAGCCGTCGTAGTCCGAGCTGCGCTCCAGGGCGACGGCGATCTTCGTGCAGAGGGATGCTTCCCGGTTGCGAGCCTCATCTCCAGTGGGGGGGGTTACCCCGGCGAAGGCGGTGACTTCGCCCCGGCGGCGGGCTTCCCGCCACTCCCGCAAGGCCACGCGGTAGGTCTCTCCAGCGCGCTTGTACCGTCCGACTACTTCGTGGCAGTCACCCACTCGCTCATCGACCTGGCTGCGGGTGTAGTCGTGCCGCCCGCCCGCGCGGGTGATCGCAGCAAGGGCATCTTCGTAGCGATCGACCGCGGTTTCGGTGGCGAAGACGCGTCGAGCCTTGTCGCCAGCGAGCACCGCGTAGGTCACGGTCCGGGCGAAGTCGCGGCTCAGCTTGTAGTGGCGAGCGAGCGATTCGAAGTGTGGCTCAAGGGCATCACGGTTCGTCTCCTCGATGTGCACCGCGGCCTCGTGGTGGAGTGCCCGGCGACGTGCGAACGGGAGGCTTTCGTACGCGACCTCCTGGAGGAGACTGTGCCTGAATCGGTAGGGGGCACCGGCGCCGGGCGGGAGTATGACGCCTGACCCCACCAGGTCTCGCAACAGGCGGGTCAATGTGGTGGTCGGCGCGACGCCTGCGGCCAGCGCGGCCAGGACCGGCACGTCGAAGGTGGTGCCAATCACCGAGGCTAATCGGACGACCTGGCGCGAGGTGGGGGGGAGGGCATCGATGCTCGCCATCAAGAGCGACTGGAGCCTGTCGGGTATTGCAACGTTCGGGAGTGCGGGAGGCGCTGCGCTATCGACCATCGCGCTCGCTGTGCGGAGGGCACGCGCCACCTCCTCCAGGAAAAGCGGGTTCCGCTGGCTTCGTGCCAGGATCGCTCGGGCTTCGCCATCGCCAAGGCCCTCGTGGTCGAGGACCGACCGCAGCAGGCCAAGCGCGGAGTCATCATCGAGTTCCTGGAGCACCACCGAGGTTGTGACTTCGGGTGAGAGTTCGAGACCAGGGACGGGGTCCTCGCGGTGGGTGCAGCAGACCATCACCTTCGCCCCTTCGAGGTGGTGCGCCACGTAGTTCAGGAGCTGGATTGAACTCCGGTCGGCCCATTGCAAGTCGTGCAGGGCCAGGGCGACGGGACCCGATGTCGCGAGGCTGCGAATGAGGTGGGCGATCAGTTCCATGAGTCGTTGCGAACGCGTTTCGTCGTCGATCGACCGGACGATCCTGTTCATCGGAACGTCGACGTCGAGCAGCGAGTTGAGCAAGGGGGCGTAATCCAACAGTTCGGGCGAAAGCTTCCGCACCGTGTCCAACACCAATCTCGATCGTTCAGCCGTGCTGGCGACGCCATCGATCCCGAAGAGTGAGGAGAGAAGCTGAACCCAGGGCCCGAACGGAGATAAGGTTCGGTGAGCGAGGGAATAGCCCTGGATCACACGCCAACCGCGGCTCAGCTGATGTTGCTCCAATTCGTACGCGAGCCGTGTCGTGCCGATCCCAACTTCCCCTGAGATGGCTACCGCAGCCCCTTCGCCGGCCTCCACGCGCGCGCAGAGCTTTCGCAGGATGGCCAGTTCCCGGTTACGCCCGACGAACGCCGAGCGCCGCTGCGCCGCTCCCGCGAAGTTCTGTTCACCTTCCACGAGGCGGACGGGCACCGGTAGTGCTTTGCCCTTGACGGTCAGCGCGGGCAGCTCGCGGGTGATGAAGGCAGGCCCGGCTTCATCGGCTACTTGTTCGGAGATGAGGACGGTGCCCGGGGAGGCGTTGGCCATCAGGCGCGCACTGAGGTTCACCGCGTCGCCGATCATCGTGTACTCGCGGCGGTATGTCGTACCCGCATCGCCACAGAAGACGTAACCGCTGTTCACGCCTATCCGCTGAACAAGGGCGGGCTGCCAGCGCTGCGATTCGTTCCTGAGTGCCAGTGCGAGGCGCAGGGCGCTGGCGGCCGGGTCTTCGTGGGCTACCGGCGCGCCAAAGACGATGATGAACTTCAGCCCGTAGGAATCGACATCGTTACTGATCAGGAACCCGCCGAATTGGTGCGTTAGCCGCGCGACCGTGGCGACATACTCCTGCATTGAGGTGAGCACGGCTGAGGCATCGCCTTCGTCCAGGAGCTCATTCGCGCCCCGCAGACTAATGAACACCACGGTCACCTTACGGTGGTCGCCTTCCTGATCCAGGCAGAGCCCCCACTCGGCGAGGGCGGTTGTCGCTACGCCGTCGAAGGTTGAAGCATCGAGACTCGCGGGATCGAATGGGGGGAGCTTGCGTGTGTGCAACGGCGCGCCGCGAACCACGAGGTGCGCGTCCTGGCGCGGTTCCAGTGCTGGCGGGAACCCAAGCTGCTGGAGCGCCGCGCCGGTGATGACAACCTCACCCGCGGTGGCGAGCCCCTGGGCGCGCGCGGCTTCGGCGACCCCCCGGCCGAGCAGCAGATGCTGCATGCGCAGGCCGGGGACGCCGGTGGCCGCCGACCAGTAGTGATCGCTGTGCAGCCCGACACTCATCCGCAGCCGTACGCGGTGTTGCTCGAGCCGGATGGTGGGCAGGGCGCGGTTGGCGCGCTGCATGGCGAGCCCGGCGGTGAGCGCACGGTCCGCGTGGCCCTGCCCGCGAAACAGGATGAGGAGGGCATCGCCGCCGAACTTGAGGTTGTCGCCGCCGAGGGCCCTCGCGATATCGAGCATGCGCTCGAAGTAGTTGTTAATGATGGTGGTGAGCCACTCCGCGCCCTCATTGCCGACGCGGGCGAGCCGCTCGGAGAGGGGGGTGAAGCCTGAGATGTCGGCCAGCAGAAGCGTGCCTTCGATCTGTTCGATCCAGGCCGGCTCGGCTCGGTCACGATGTGCGAGTGATTCGACGACGAGCCGCGGGACCGCGGCTGTAATGGGCGGGGCAGCGGGTCTCGGCGCGGAAGGGCGGGTGTCCGCGTTGGAGGGGCGGTCGCTGAGGCGTACCGGCGCCATTTACGGCCATGATACAGCCCACCGCCCGGCGCCTCAGCGCAGGACGGATCGCCGGCAGCGGAAGTGCGAAACCGAAGATCGTCTCGCATCCGCTTAGTACCTTCGTCACTACCCTCGAATCTCGCGGGACCCTTATTGGAGTGGGGTGCGCTGTCCCTGCGAGGGAGGTAATGACAGGCAGTGGCCCACTCGTCATACTCCCCCCGAAGCAGCTAGTAGGTCTGCGAGGGAGAACTCATGAGCAGCAGCTCCGACCTCATCGCCACAGTCCCTCTGTTTGCGCGCTGTTCCGCGAAGACCATCGAACGCATGGCGGCCGCAGCGACGGAACGGCACTTCGCGGAAGGCACCAACATCGTGACCGAGGGGGATTCGGGGGTGGCGCTGTATGTGATTGCCGAGGGGACCGCAGCCGTGGTCCACGCCGGGGAACCCGTGCCGCGGGCCACGTTGCGTAAGGGTGATAGCTTCGGCGAGATGGCGATTGTTGATGGGCGGCCACGCAGCGCGACCATTCGAGCGACGTCAGCCGTCACCTGCCTCGCCCTCCCCCGCTGGGATTTCATCGCGGAACTCCGTGGCGATGACCAGCTCGCCATGGAGTTGATCGGGCGGATGTCAGCGCGAATCCGCGATCTGGAGGGGATCGTCCAGGAACTCGAGGGGCAGACAAAGAGCTAACCCACAGTTCTATTCGCCGTCCACTACACTCCATCGAGGAGCCGTCTCATGCCATCGAAGTCTGTTATCACCATTGCCATGACCGATGGTGCCCACGCTGGCGAGATTGCCAGGGCAGCAGCCGAGCGGCTGGGCTATCGCTACGTCAACACCCAGATCATCGACTTTGCGGCTGAGCAGGCGGGCGTCGATCCGAAAACCATAGCCGCCGTAGAGCACACAAAACCGTTGATCGCGCGGATCATGCAGTCGCTCGCTATTTCTTCGCCCGACGCCCAACTAACCAACAACTGGGCACCTCTCCTCGACGAGCGGCCTGAATACACCGCGCTGATCAAGGACGTGGTCCGGGCGGTCGCGAACGAGGGGAAGGTGGTGATTGGCGCTCATGGTGCGAGTATTAGCCTTGCGGGGATGCCAGGACTCCTCCGCGTCTTCATCACTGCCTCACACGACGCTCGCGTGACGCGTGTGGCGTCGGAACAGCGCGTGAGCCTCGGCGACGCTCGCAAACAAGTGCAGAACTCCGACCGGGAGCGTAAGGCTTACTTCGAGCGCTTCTTCAACCTGGGCGCCGAGCATCCTACCCACTATGACCTGGTCATCAACACGGAGTTGCTGCCTATGGAGGCGGCCGTCAAGGTGATCGCGGCAGCGGCCGAATAGCGGAAGCAGGGTTCTCGCCCGGCTCGTCCGCTACAACAGGCTGCCCGGCGTCAGAACTGGATTGTTTGGCCCTCGAAGGCGGCATCCGTCGCTGGGAACCGTTTGCGCGCGGCGTGGACGATCGCGTCGACTCCCTCGTCGGTCCGGTCCGGGTCGTGACTGGTGAGGATCAGTCGCTCCACGCCCGCCGAAGCCGCGAGATCGGTCGCGTGTTCCCATGTGCTATGTCCCCACCCCTTTCGGGTGGTTGTCCATTCGGCCGGGGTGTACTGGGCATCGTGGATGAGCACGTTCGCGTCGCCCGCGAGCGCCCGGAGTGCCGCGTCTCCCGCCGTGTCGCCCGCTTCCACGTCGGTGGCGATCACCAGTGAACGTCCGCCCGCGGTGATGCGATAGCCCGTGACGCCGCCCGGGTGGTGGAGCCCAACCCCCATCACTTCCACGTTGCCAACACGCACGGGTTGGCTGGACAGCGGCTGAAAGGTCATTGTCGCCGCCGCATCGGCAAGCAGCACCGGAAACCATGGTGGCCGGATCACGCCGGCGAGCGCTGCCTGCACGGTGTATCCCTCGGGAGGAGCGGCGACGAAATGGATCGTTGCCCCCGGCGTGAACAGGGGTGAGAAGAACGGAAGACCCTGGATATGGTCCCAGTGGAAATGCGTGAGGAACACCGTCGCTTCGAATGGGCCGGCTGTCCCGGCCTCGATGAGCATCGCCTTGAGGCGCAGGAGGCCGGTGCCGGCATCGAAGATGAGGTGGTGACCGTCCGGCAGTACGAGTTCAAAGCAACTGGTGTTGCCGCCGTAACGCGCGAAAGCGGGGCCGGACACGGGCGATGAGCCGCGAGCGCCATGGACACGGAGTTGCAGCAGGGTCTTCTTCTCCGCACCGCGGCGTTGGTGCTCGCGCGATGTCGGGCCAGTATCCCACCCCATGCCGTACTCGTCACCGGCGGTGCGCCGCTCGGCGTGCTACGCCTGTTGGTACAGGTTGCCGCGGGCGTCCCGGATCTTGGGGCCGCCTTCTCCTCAAGCCCGATCACCTCCTGACGTCGTCCGGGCAGGACGCAGCAGGATGCGCAGCCCGTGACGGTGAGTAGCCGCTGACTCCCGCCGTTAGCCGCCCTGGTTGAGCAGCACCGGTTCGAACCCTTGCATGCCGCGGAGGAGGTTCACTTCTCCGCGATGCCCGTTGAGGTGGATAACCAGGTGCAGGTTGATCGACTCGCCGATCGTCTCGGTCCGTTCGCCGAGTTTTACCTCTCGCTTCAGACCCTCCTCATCGAGCGAACCGAGAAACGCAAGCGCGAGCTCGGCCACGCGGTCCTCGTAGCCACGGAATGCTTCGAGCGAAGAAAAGTGGATGTTGGCGGCGTCTTCCGTTGATTGGCCGGTGCCGAAGCCTTTCTCAGGCAGCCCGGTTTTCGCCGCCCACCCGCCGGTTTCCCATTCGCTCGGCTTGGCCTGGAAGATCTGTTGGAAGAAGAGATCCTCGATACGGACTCCGTGCCACAAGCACCAGGCGATGGAGTGAGATTGGCCCTCCGGCACGAAATGAAGCTGGTGTTCCGAAAGACCCTCTGGCGCACCTCGAAAGCCGCGGTGGATGAAGTCGAGCGTCTGCTTCATGTAGTCGATGGAAGACATTTACAAGCCCCTTGCCGGAGATCCGTTCGGAGGGGACTATACGCGGCCGGCCAGTGACGAGACCTCAGTCCGGTGCGGGGCCTACCCTCGCCACACGTTCGTTCGCTGCGGCCGGGGCACGATGTCGAATCACTCCGCTGCGGGATGGGTTAGTCGATAGAAGTCTGAGAGCCGGGTGGAGAGCACCTGCGTCCGGATGTCTTCATCCAGCGAGGGAAACATAACGCGGTTCACCGCTTCCTTCATCATCCCAAAGTACCCGTAGTACTGCTGCGCGGAGACAAGGAGCCGCTCTGCCAGGGCATCCGTCCGCTCGTCGAGTTCGTTCGCCGGTACCGCTTCGGTGACCAAGCCAAGCTCCGCCGCCTTCCGGCCCGACATGGGTTGCGGGTCGAAGAGCACGTTCATGGTCTGTTTCAGCCCAAGGTAGTGGGGGAGGAACGCGAGGCCACCGGTTATTCCCCGGTCGCCGAAGACCATCTGGATCTTCGCCTCTTCATCGCTGACGGCGAAGTCGCAGGCGAGCATCAGGTCCACGGCCGAGCCCATGCAATAGCCATGGACCCTCGCAATGACGGCCTGTGGGATCCTCCGGATGAGGCTCATGCACTGGTAGTACCCATGCCGGACCACCCCGAAAGGTTCAACGTGTTCAGAGTGGTAGGGGTTCGTCCAGGGATAGTCGGGGATACGCCCGTTGGCCCCTTCCGAACGGTCATCGCCCGAACAGAAGGACGGCCCGGCGCCGGCCAGCACAACCACCTTCACGTCGGGTGACCGGCCGATCTTCGTGAGCGCCGCAACGAGTTCATCCCCGGCGGCAGTGCTGAGAGCGTTGTGCTGCCGGGGCCGGTTGAGCGTGATCCGGGAGATCGGACCGAGTTCTACGATCACGTCGCCGTCAGACATTCGCACCATCGATTTTCAAGGCTGAGTCTTCGCGTGGCCAGGGCCGATACGCGAGAGCCGGAGTATCGCGGCCAAACGCCTCGATCGCAACCGCAAAGTCCATACTCGGAAGTGCTAAATCGGCGTTCTACCCGCGACTGAGAGCTGCTGCCGCGGCCTCTGTACCGGCCCCGGGAACCCAGTCGCGCGTGAGCAGCCCGTTCAAAACCACCCCGGCGAACATTCGCCAAAAGTCGGCCGGCGTCACGCGCCCCGAAGGGTCGTACCAGCGGGCTGTCCGTGCTCCCGCCCCAATGATGATGAGAGCGAGCATCTGCGGGTCACCGGGGGTCATGTCGCCAGCCTCCTGGCCGCGGCGTATCACATCGGCCACCAGCGCTTCATAGCGCCGTTCCTCGGCCCGGATTGCACGACGCATTTCGTCGTTGAGGGGCAGCATCTCCTGATAGTACATGTACTTTTCGTTCGATTCGCGCGCCCCACCGGTAAGGAGCATCACGAGTTCGATGATTGCATCGCGCGGGTTCGGGTTCCGGGCGACCGCTTCTTCAGCGCGGAGGATCGTCGTCGCCACGTTCGGCGCGACGACCGCCCAATACAACGCTTCCTTCGAGTCGAAATGATAGTAGACCGTACCTTTGGTGATCCCGGCGGCTGCGGCTACGTCGTCGAGCGACGTGGCCTCATAGCCCTTCGTCGCGAGCAGCGAAGCAGCCGCTCTAACGATCTGTTCCTTCGTTGCGGTTGACCGCTTTGTCCGCGTGCGACCGCCGCCAGGTGCAGTCATGAGTCGACTCCCGGTCGATGGCGATTCAACGTTAGCCACGGTCGACCGTAATCCCAGTCTGTGAGGGGGGCGCGGCAGGCGCAATGCTTCCGGAGCTCATGAGCCTGAAATCGTCGCCGACGCGGGCCGGATCGGGGTGTTTGGGTGCGCGCGAAACATGGGCGTACTCCTTTTCCGGGACACTCGCGTTCTACGACAGCACACCGCTGGCCACGAGTTCCGTGAACTCCCGGTCGTCGATTCCGAGCAGTCCGGTGAGGACCTCGTGCGTGTGTTCTCCAAAGAGCGGTGCCCGGCGCAGCGGCAAGCGTTCAGCGCCCCATAGCACGGGCTCGTTTTGCGTGAGGATAGAACCGCACTCGGGGTGTTCGAGGGGCACGAAGAAGCCCGCCATGCCCGGGTCGGTTTCGACCAGGTCCTGGATACGCTGGACAGGGCTGACGGGGATTCCCGCGGCTACAAGGCTCCCAACGATGTAGTGCGCCGCCAGTGGTGTCGTCCACGCGCTGAGGGCAGCCTCTATTTCGTCTTCGTGGGCCCGGCGCCCGGCCAGGGTCGCGAGGTCCGAGCGCGCGGCGAGATCGGGGCGATGCATAGCGGCGCAGAGCGTCAGCCACCGGGCATCGTCGGGCACGCTGATAGCCACCCACGCATCGTCGCCAGCGGCCCTGAAAACGCCGTGGGGCGCCTCGGATCGGGACCGGTTACCGGATCGCTGCGGCTCGTCGCCGTTGTTGAGGTGTTCCACGAGTTCGGTATCGAGCAGGCTGACGGCGGTCTCGTATTGCGCCATTTCGATGAATTGGCCCGTCCCCGTGCGTTCGCGCTGGTGAAGCGCCGCCATGACGTGAATGGCGAGGAAGTAGGGCGCGGTGAAGTCCGAGTGAAGCGGGCCGAGGCCAACCGGGGGGCGGTCAGGGAAACCGGTGAGCGATGAGATGCCTGACATCGCGATGACCCCGTTGCCGTAAGCCCCCCAGAAATTGTGCGGGCCCTCGCGCCCCATTACAGGCATGCTCGCGACGATGAGGTCGGGCTTGATGGCGCGCAGGGCGTCGTAACCCAGACCCCAGCGATCCATCCGATCGGGCGTGAAGTTGGAGGTGACGATGTCGGCCTGGGCCGCGAGGCGCTTCGCGATTTCGATGCCCTTCGGCGTACCGAGATTCAGGGCGATGCTCTTTTTGTTGGTGTTGCAGTCGTTGAAGACGGGCGCCGTATTGATGGTTGAGCCGCCGGGCGGAGACACCATCCCTTCCCTGATCCGGTCCATGCGGGCCGAAGACTCGACCTTGATGACTTCGGCACCAAGGTCCGCCAGCAGGCGAGTGCCCAGAGGGCCCGCGATAAGCCAGCAGAAATCCAGCACGCGGAGGCCTTGGAGGGGCAGGTCATGCGTGGGCGCGGGAGAGGGGGAGGGTGCGGGTTTTGATGCGAGATCGGCCGCCTCCTTGAGTACTTCGCTGGTGTGCTGTCCCAACGAGGGCGCCGGCCGGGCATGGATTGGAACCCCGCCTGGCCGAAAGGCCGAGACCGGCAGGGTTACCGTGCGGCCCAGCGGAGGCTGCTCAACTTCCTGGTAGAAGCCGCGGGCGCGCAGATGCTCATCCTTCGCGAGATCGACAACCGTGTTGACAGGGCACACGAGCAGGTGCCGACGCTGTCCTGTGTCCACCAGATCGCGGCCGGGCAGCTTCGCACAGAGCGCGATGATGGCAGCGCCCACAAGCTCACCCTTGCCCACGCGAAAGGCGGGGTCGCGCCAGTCGTCACCGAGGAACGTCCCATCGCCGAGCGCTTCGTGGACCCACTCCGCGAATGCGTTCCAATAGGGTGGAGGGACGACGAACGACACCCATGCACCATCGGACGTTTGGAAGACGGAAGGCGTGCCGGCCGCACTCCCACCGGTGCGCCCCGGGCTGCGCCTCTCCCACATCCAAACGTTCTGATTGCCGCTCTGGATCGTCGTCGAGGTCAATGCTTCCTGCAGGCTGACCGTGACCCGGCGGGTAGCGCCGCCGCGTGAGCGGGCGCGAAGCAGCGCCAGCGCCGAAAACGTGGCGACCAGGGACGCCTGTTTGTAGCCCAGCCTGCCCGCCGGGTAATTCGGCGGGTCGCCGGGGAACCCGTTCAGCCAGAGCAATCCGCCAGAAGCCACGCCGGTCAGGTCCGACCCCGGGAGGTCAGGGGCGTCGCGCCGGAACACCATATCCACGACTGCCAGGTGGGGGTGGCGTTCGGCGAGGGAAGCGGGATCGAGCACGCGCCGCACTCTATCGGTCTTGGTTATGGGAGTGATGACCAGGTCCGCCCAGCCGAATATCCGATCGACCACTTCCCAGCCGGCGGGGGTGTCGGGGTCAGACGCAACGGAGCGCTTGCCGGCGTTGTAGAGGAGATGAGCCAGCGAACCATCGACGCTCTGAGTGGCCTTCAGAAATGGGCCGCGGCTTCGAATTGCGTCGGCGTTCGACGTTTCGAGCCGAACGACATCGGCGCCGAGGTCGGCCAGCAGACGCGTTGCGAAGACGCCAGCTTCGTCCGTGAAATCCAGGATCCGGACCCCCGCGAGGGGCAGTTCGGGAACTTCCATGTCACCGTCTCAGCTTTGGGTCGAGGAAATCGCGCAACCAGTCGCCAATCAGGTTCCCTGAGAGCGAGACGATCAGGATGGCAAGGCCGGGCAGCGTCGCCATCCACCACGCGATGGTGATGTAGTTGCGGCCTTCGGAGACCATCGCTCCCCAGGAAGCGGTCGGAGGGGGCACACCGACGCCGATGAAGCTGAGCGATGCCTCGATCAGGATCACGCTCGCGATATCGAGGGTGGCGAGGATGACCACCACGTTCATGAGATTGGGCACGATGTGACGCACGGCGATGCGTGACTCCGATGCACCCACGGCGCGAATCGCCTGGATGAAGTCCCGTTCGCGGAGGCTAAGTACCTCGCCACGTACAAGGCGTGCGAAGCCCGCCCAGCGGAAGAAGACGATGATGATCAGGACGTTACGCAGGCTCGCTCCGTAGGCCGCGGCGAGCAGCACGGCGAAGAGGATCGCCGGGAGCGCCAGCTGGATGTCCACCAGCCGCATGATGAGCTTATCGATGATCCCGCCACGGAGCCCCGCTACGAGGCCAAGGGTGGACCCGGCGAGCATTGAGAGCGGCACCGAGACCGCCACGACGAACAGGGAGAGCCTCGTCCCGTAGATCAGTCGCGAAAGGACATCGCGGCCCAGGTTGTCGGTCCCGAGGAGGTGTTCCGTGGTGCCTCGCGCCTCCCAGAACGGGGGATGGAGGCGGCCAATGAGTTCCTGGTCGTTGGGGTTGTGCGGGGCGATCAGTGGTGCGCCGAGGCCAATGACGATGAATGCGACGTAGACGCACAACCAGGGCGCAGCGCCACGGAACCGGACGAGCCGGGCCAAGAATGGCTTCGGAGGGGCGACCCACTCCAGCGATGTCGCGGCGATTGCGGCTCGTGAAGAGTCTGTCGTCATACCGCGGAGCTCGAAATCCTCGGGTCGAGAAGCGCGTAGCACACATCCACGATGAAGTTCGCGGTCACGATCATGATCGCCGTGAGCATGACGCCGGTTTGGACCACCGGGTAGTCGGAGCTGTTGATCGACTGGATCATGAGGCGCCCCATGCCGGGCCACGAAAAGACGGTCTCAACCACGATCGATCCGGAGAGGACGAAGCCCACCTGGATGCCGAGCACCGTCAGGACGGGGAGCAGGGCATGCCGGAGCGTGTGCCGCCAGATGATGAGATGTTCGGGCACGCCCTTGGCGCGCGCGGTGCGGACGAAGTCGCTTCGTAGCACGTCCAACATCCCCGATCGAGTCAGCCGGATAATCGAGGCGGAGCTCGCTGAACCGAGCGTAAGCGCGGGGAGAATGAGCGAGGTCTTACTGGTGTTTCCGCCGGTGGGCAAGAGGTCCAGCTTCACGGAGAAGAAGAGGATGAGCATGATGCCCAGCCAGAAGTTCGGCGTCGCTTGCCCGAGGAGCGCGATCATCCGCGCCAGGAGGTCGACCGGTGTACCCCGCATCACCGCCGAAAGGGTGCCGATGGAGACGCCAAATACGAGTGAGAAGGTGATAGCGGCGGCACTCAACTGGGCCGTGGGAATCAAGCGCGACCGGACTTCCTGGAACGCCGGCTGGCCGGTGCGGAACGAGTTCCCCAGGTCAAGCCGGGCCGCATCCCAGAGGAACCTGACGTACTGGGAGGGAAGAGGGTCGTTGAGGTGGTTCGCATCTTTGATCTGTTCAATATCGGCCTGGCTTGCGCTCACCGGCGCGAGGAAGGTGATTGGGTCCCCGGTCAGACGGGTAACGAAAAAGACGATGGTGACCACCACCCAGATCACGACGATCGCCTGCAGCAGACGGGGCAAGAGCAGACGCCAGAAGCTCCGAGGGTTGCTCATCGTCCGTTAGCGGCCGATGAATGCTGGCTTGCGGCGCTCTCGCCATGCGGCTTTCGCCTCGGCGGAATCCTCGGTCTTAGAAGCGAACTGCTGAAGGAATGACATGTCCTGGAGTTCGTCTTCCAGCTCGGGGAAGTACGCCTGGTTCAGACCGTGCTTCATCAGGCCGATGACGCGGGTCGGCCCGCTGGCGAGTTTCTCCGCCAGTGTGGCCACCTCCGCATCCAACTCGGCTTCTGTGCATACCTTTGTAACCAGACCCAGCTCATGGGCCTGGTGCGCGGTGATGGTTTCACCCTCAAAGAGCATCTCCGTGGCGCGCTTCATGCCTACGTACCGCGGAAGCATGACCGTGCCGGCGGCGATCGCCCGCTTGATGAAGATGACTGCAAAGACTGCCGTGTCCGCTGCGACCGCGTAGTCGGAGGAGAGCATCATGTCCATCCCCGCGCCCATGCAGTTGCCGTGGACGCGGACAATCACCGGGCGTGGCACCAGCCGGATCGCCCGCTGAAGCTGCCAGTAGTGGCCGAGCCGCCCCGCGCTGATCGGGTCAGAGCGGTCGTACGTCTCATCAACCGGCGAGGTGCCGGAGACGTCATCCCCGGCGCAGAACGACCGCCCGGCGCCGCGGATGACAATCGCCCGTACTTCGGGGTCGAACCCCACGTCGTTGAGCGTCCGGATGAACGTTGTGCCCAGTTCGCGGTTGAGCGCGTTGAGCTTCTCCGGGCGGTTCAACGTGAGTGTGGTTATCGGCCCCTTGTCGACGAGGAGTACGTCTTTCTCGGTCAACTCACCACCTTGATGTTCCAGTACTCCGGCACGGAGAGGACGCTGTTGTAGTAGGTCCACTGGACCTTCTTCGAATTGGCGATGACGATCGTGACCGGCTCATAAAGGAAGATCCACGACGCGTTCTCGTAGAACCTGGTGATGATCTGCCCGTTGAGCGCTTTGCGCTGGGTCGGGTCAAAGGCGCCTTCGCTCTGGACGATGAGCGAGTCGAGGCCGAGTGTCGAGTCGGTCGACATCGTGTAGTCGCCCTTGGAGTGATAGCCGTAGCGGAAGTTCGCGCCGGGGTCGTCGCCACCGGACATGCCCCAGAACGAAAGGCCGTCATTCGTCTTCTGCTTGAACGCGGTGGTGGTGACCTGGTACTGCTGGGACTGGATCTTCGCTTTGATCCCAACTTTTTCGAGGTAGCTCGCGATGGCCTGGACTACCGCTTCGGTGTTCGGCCAGCGGCCGATCGGGTAGTAGAAGTTCGTCTCGAACCCGTTCGCGAACCCGGCCTGTGCGAGGAGCGCCTTCGCGCCGGCGGGGTCGTACTTGAACTGCTTCGACTCCAGATCCTTCGGGAAACCGACCGACCGTTGCGCCGAGCCGTAGCTGCGCCTCTCGGTTCCTGTCAGGATCGTCTTGACAATCGTATCGAGGTCGATTGCCATGTTCGCGGCCTTGCGCACACGGGCGTCGCGCCACGGGTTTGGGCCGCCCCCGGGAGCCTTCTCGTCGAGCGTGTTGATGTGGATGTGCATCGGCTGGTCGCCCGGCAGCGAGTAGACGGTGAAGCCCTGCCTCCCTTTGAAGGACTTCGCGAGGTCGGCGCTGACGTTATGGGCGAGGTCGATCTCGCCGGTTTCGAGCGCGGCGATGCGGGCCGTGTCTTCAGGGATCACGCGCTGGTTCAGGGTTTGGATCCAGGGAAGGCGCGGGGCGTACTTCTGGTCACGCCCGTAGAAGAAGTCGTCGTTCCGGACGCTCTTGATCTGAGAGTCGGCGACGCGTGAGACGAACTTGAAATGGCCGCTCCCGACCGGGTTTGCGGCGAAGCCGGTATCGCCCTGCTGGGTCACGTAGTTCTTCGGGACCATGAACATGGAGCCTGCGATCTTGCTGGGCAGGATGACGTCCGGGCTGATCACTTCCAGGCGGGCGGTCATTTCGTCGATGACTTTGACCTCGCCGATCGAAGTGAACTGGCCCTTGTGGCCGCTGGCGAACTTGGGGTTGTATTCGGCCCGGCCCAGCTCCCGGTCGAGGTTGAACTTGATCTGCTCCGCGTTCATGACCTCGCCGTTGTGGAACTTGATTCCGGGTTTCACCTTCATCAAGATCGCCTTGTTGCTATCGGTCCACTGCCAGTCGGCCGCATAGCCGACAACATCAGATGTCTCCCTATCAACGGTGAGCGGGGTGATGAAGTGATTGGCGTAGCTGGGCCAGTTTCCGCCTCCGGTCCCGGCGAGCGATTGCGGGTCCATGCTGCCAACGTCGGAACCGATGCCCGCGTTCAATGTGGCCGTGAGGTTCGCCGGCGCGGGAGCCGCAGGCTGCGATGTGGACGGCCCTGAAGGCGCCGTGGCCCCGTTGTCATCGTCGCCACAGCCAACCGCGGCCAGGCCGGCGAGCCCGAGACCGGCGGTTGACGCTCCTGCGAGCAATCGGCGCCTGCCAAAGCGCGAGGTTGTTCGTTTCGTCCAGTAGTTATCGGTTGCCACTTGTAAACTCCCTCCAGGTGCTCGCTGGCGCCAAAGGCACCCCGATCATCTGGTCGCGGATATTAGACTCGTCAGTGTAGGATCGCAAGGCTAAATTGGGGCGAACAACGGCGGGGAAACGCGAAGATCGCGGGGCCGCTCGCCTCGCCCGGCGGCGTGGCGCAGTTGCGAGGGAAGGAGATCGTCTTTCAGTGCCGAATCCGTTCGAAGGCCTGCGGGTTATCGACCTTTCCGACCGTGTATCGGGAGCGTTCGCTGCGCGCCTGTTCGGCGATTTCGGCGCGGATGTTGTGCTTGTCGAACGACGCGAAGGGCACGCCCTGCGTCACGAACCGCCGTTCCTCGATGACCGGCTGGGCCTCGAACGGAGCGCGCTGCACGCCTACCTCAACTGGAACAAGCGCTCCGTCGTGGTCGAAAGCATGCGCGAGGTGGAAGACCTGGTAGCGGGCGCCGATGTCGTGGTGACCAACGCCGATCCCATCCGAGGCGCCTGGTTCGCCGCTGCGCTTGAAACGCTGCGCGCCGACGCCGTCCACCTCTCGATCACATCACACGGGCTTTCATCCCCGCTGGCGGGCCGGCCGGGCAACAACCTCACCGCGAGCGCCCGTACCGGGTGGTCCTACATCAACGGCTACCGGGACGAGCCACCCC
>Ga0315281_10006194_pt1 | contig 17056 bp, 13 predicted proteins | sample YL17G07_0_MG_FD_204540 | JGI IMG/M metagenome (GOLD analysis project Ga0315281, IMG submission 204540) | Sediment microbial communities from Yellowstone Lake, YNP, Wyoming, USA - YL17G07_0 | ecosystem: Environmental > Aquatic > Freshwater > Lake > Sediment | place: USA: Wyoming | collected...
CCCTGTACTCCGTACGTCGTTCCCGTCGTCTGCGTCGCCAGACCGTACACTCCCACTGTCTTCGCCGCCGACTGGGTTCCGATTCCCGTCGAGCTTTGGCTGACCGTCAGGCAGGGCGTCGTGGTGTTGCACGCGAAGCTCGATGCCCCGCCCGTAATGGCGGGCGACGTGCCCGTGGGCGAGGTCAGCGCCGCTTGGGTCGTCCGCCCACTGGCGGACTTCTCCACCGGGACGACCCCGAGCGACACCGCCGTCTTCACCTCGTCTTTCAACTGCTCGGCGAGCACAAAATCCGTCGCCTTCTTGCCTCCCAGACGCTCGGCATCCTCCGCCTTCATCGCGTAGGGCACGCTCACCAGCAGCACGCGCGGCTGCGGGCTCAGACCTTGCACCTCCACTTCCAGCCAGCGCGCCTTGCCGGAGGCGAAGATTTCTGCGGGCAACCCCTCCGCCTGCGTGGCCCCCAGCAGCACCGCGTAGCGGCCCAGCGCGTCCGCCTCGACCGCTTGCCGCTCCGACCAGATCGCGCTGCCGCCTTCCTGCTCCTCATACAACGAGAAACTCACTTCCATGGCCCCTTGCAGCGGCTTGCCCGCCACCTCCTTGACCACCCCGCTGTATCGCACCAGGCGCGGCACGGCGCTCGCCGCCGACAGCTTCGCCTCCTCCGCCACGATCGGGACGGAGATCAACAGACACACCACGCCCACCCCTGCGATGAAGTATTCCCGGCGCATACGCACCTCCACTTGTGATCCGAAAGGAACGAAAAGTGGGCTGAGGCTACGGCAGGTAATTCTCAAAGTCAAGTACTGGTGAGCTTTTTATTCTCAGTTGGTACAATGACTTATTGCCATAACCGGGGCCTGGCGCAGATCTCTGCGTTGTGGGGTCGGCACCACCCCGCGCTTCACGGACCTCCGACCTCGCGGTAGAATGAATGCCTTCAACTATGCCCCCATCGGCTCGAGGTTTCCTCTTCCTGACGGTGTTGTTGCTGGGCGGGACGGCGCCGGCGCGGGGGCAGAGCGCCGCGCTGCCGCTCTTTGGCCACGTCTTCATCGTGGTGGAAGAGAACACGGATTACGCGAGCGTGGTCGGCAACCCCACCATGCCTTACCTGAATTCGCTCATCGCCCGCTACGGCCTGGCGACCAACTACGTGGCCGACACCCACCCGTCAATTGACAACTACTTCATGCTGGCGGTGGGCGCGTTCGAGGCGGGGAACGACAGCTCCTGGAACTGCACCACCACCTCCGGCGTGGTGAGCGACGACAACATCGTTCGCGAGCTCCTGGCCGCCGGCAAGACCTGGAAGGTTTACGCGGAGAGCCTCCCCGCGACCGGCTACACGGGTGTGGCGCCGGGTACTACCTCAAACGGCATAACCCCTTTGCCTATCTGGACGACGTGGCGGACGTGCCGGCCCAGGCCGCGAACCTGGTGGACTTTACCGGCAACTTTGCCGGCGACCTCGCGAACGGCACGTTGCCCGAATATTCGTTTATCGTTCCAAATCTTATCAACGACGCCCACAGCGGAACCGTCGCCGCTGCCGATGCGTGGCTCGAGGCCAATCTCGATCCGCTCGTCGCGAGCCCGCTCTTCCAGCGCGACGGGCTGCTCGTCATCGTCTTCGACGAAGACGCCAATCCCAATGCGACCGGCTGCACGGGGTCGGGGAATGACTGCGGCGGGCACGTGGCCTGCGTCCTCGTCAGCCCCTTCATCAAGTCGGCGGGGTTCACGTCCAATGCCAGCAATCACCACGAGAACGTGCTGAGGTAGATGGCCGAGGGGTTGGGCCTGAAGAGTTTTCCGGGCCGCGCGGTGGCGTCGGCGAACCTGGCGGAGTTCTTCAACGCGCCGGAGGTCAGCGTTGCGCCCGCTGCGCTCGATTTTGGCGACCAGCGCACGGGCTCTGCCAGCGCGGCCGAGACCGTAACCTTGACGAATACCGGCACGGCGGCGTTGACGCTCACGAGCATCGCCGTCGCCGGCGACTTTGCTCGAACCACGGACTGCCCGCTCTCGCCCGATGCGCTCGCTGCCGGTGCCCCGTGCACGATTAGTGTGACCTTTACCCCCGCCGCCAATGGCCCTCGAACCGGCCAGTTGACCGTCACCGCCGAGACTCCCGCCAGCCCCTACATCGTCGACTTGACGGGCACCGGCATCAGCCCAGTCGTCAGCCTGTTCCCGACCGGCTTGTCGTTTGGGGAACAACTCGTCGGCAGCACCAGTGCGGCGAGGACCGTCACCTTGAGCAATGCCGGCAGCGGGCCGTTGAATATCACGAGCATCGCGGCCAGCAGCGGTTTTGACGAATCAAACAACTGTGGCCGCAGCCTGGACCGAGGAGCGAGCTGCATTCTCTCTGTGACCTTCGCGCCGACGACGGCCGGGAATCATACCGGGACGCTTACCATCAACGACGATGCGGCGGGCAGCCCGCATAAGCTGAGCCTGAGCGGCATGGGCACGGATTTTGCGCTGGTGGTGGCGGCGGGAGCTTCGGCGTCGGTGACGGTGACTGCTGGGCAGACGGCAACCTACAGGCTCAGCTTGGCGCCCACGGGCTTTAGCGGCACGGTGACGCTCGCCTGCGCGGGCGCGCCGGCGAAGGCCACGTGTACGATCAGCCCGGCTTCCGCAGGCTTGGATGGGACAACAACCCGGAAGATCACGGTGAGCGTCACTACCGTGGCGGGTGGGCTCGGAGAACCACAGGCCCGGCATGATGCACCCACCGCAAGCGAGCCGGCCGGCCTGACTCTAACGCTCTGGGCGCTCGTCGCGCTGTGGGTGACAGTAATGAGGCAGGTCGTTGCTGGCCGCAAACGATTGCCCATCGCGCCGCGATGGCTGACGCTCGGTGTGGCGCTCTTCGTTGTCCTGATGGGACTCGCCTGCGGGGGAGGGAGTGTCGTCCCGCCCAGCCGGCCCGGGACGCCTGCCGGTACTTATACGCTCACGGTTACGGCCGCGGGTGGTGCGGGCAGCCGCAGCGCCACGCTGACCCTGAAGGTGATTTGACCCGGAAGTGACGCCGGCCCGGGTGGAATGAGGAGTGCGCGGTTTGGGAGATTGATCGTGTAGGTCTATATATATAGGCTACGTCTGAACTCCAGACTTCCCCCTACCACCCCGCACGCGGGGAGAATGAGACTACTGAGAAGGATGAGAAAGATTCCATAACCCCTTGATCTGGAGTTGGTTAGGCTAGATCGCGGCGAGCTTCTCAGGGCGCTTCTGGGGCTCGATGCCCCCTCCTCGCTTGCGGCTCGAGTCGCCGCGTGCGGTTGCCCCGCGCCTCGCCCGAGGCTAGGAGGAAGCACTACTTCTGGTAGTACGCCGTGTTGGTTTCGGTGAAGGCCTTCCACTTTTCCGGCAGGTCGTCGAGCGGAAAGATCGCCGACACCGGACAGACCGGCACGCACGCGCCGCAGTCGATGCACTCCACCGGATCGATGTAGAGCTGCGCGACGTCAGCGAAGTTGGCCTCGTCCTTGCGGGGGTGAATGCAGTCCACCGGACAAACATCCACGCACGCGGTGTCTTTGGTGTTGATGCAGGGCTCTGCAATTATGTATGCCACGATGATGTTCTCCTTCGCGGTGTGGTTGCCAAACCTGCGCGCGCCGCGCAGCCTAAGCGAAACCAATCGTCGCGCGGGGTAGATCGCTCCACCCTCTGCGCTGGACGAATACGCTGCCCTAAAAAGGCGGGTATTCTATACCAATTCCTGGTTTTGTCTCAGAATTTTTCGTGGCCAGGAAATCGCAACTCGTGCGGAGAGCGGGTGAAGAGAGGCAGTCACCAGGCAAGATTGGCAGCGCCCATGATGGGCGCCCGGCGCTTTCGCGGGCGCGTTCGAACTCGCATCAGGCGGGCCGCGCAGACCTCCGCGCCCGATTCAATCGCTCAGGGAACCCGAGGGACAGCCGTCCCTCGGGCACCCGATTCACGGTCAGCTTGTGTGGAGAGACACGCCTAGTTCTTAGAACTCAGTTCCTGGCAGGTGAGGCAGTACCTGGCCCAGGGGATTGCCTTGAGGCGGTGGGGGGAGATTTCCTCACCACAACTTTCGCAGACGCCATACGTCCCGCCTGCGACGCGCTTGAGTGCGCGCTCAATTTCCCGAAGCATCCGCGAGCGAAGTTCAGCCGTTGCCGCCGTTAAATCCTGTTGGGCAGTCTTTACGGCGAACTCCACCTCATCCGGAGTCCGCAGGCTGACCGACAAAGCCTCCGGTTCAGTCCGGGCCGCGCCGAGCAACTCCTGCCGCTTCTTCAGCAAGAGGTTTCGATAAGGAGCCTTTCGAGTTTTGACCAATGTTGCCATGCTACATCCTTGTAGATTTTTTTGTGAAGCCCCAACTTTGTGTTTCCCGTCTCTTCCGATGAAGGAAAGGGGTTGAAGGTTGCACAATTATGCCGTTTTTTTGGTTTTTTGTATATATTTTTCTGTGGAGCATGTTTGGTTGCGGTGAGACCGTGCTAACATCTTGGCGGACAATGTGATACATAAGTTGCCGGGGGCCGTGAAATGTCCAGCCGAGAGGAGTTTCTGGAGCGGATCCGAAGGGCTTTGGGCCGTGACCCAGGGGGTCAGGCCGGGCCCCGTCAGCCAGGGGTAGCGTTTCCGGACCTGGGGCAGGTCCTGCCCCAAATCGACCCCGCTGAATTAATCCCGAAGTTCGAGGAGGAGCTCCGGAAGGTTTCCGGCTGCCCCTACCGGGCAGCCTCCTCCAGAGAACTGGACGAGATTCTGGATAAGCTCATGAAAACGTACGAGGTTAAGAGCGTTGTCCTTTCGCGCAACCCACTGCTTGCTCAGGCAGGGGTTATCGAGAGACTCCGGACGCTTGGAGTATCCGCCCAAGTCTGGCCGGAAAATCGTGAAGGGGCACCAGGGCCGGAGCAGCGGTTTCGCGAGGAAGCCTTCGCGGCCGAGGTCGGGATGACTGGGGTAGATTTCGTCCTGGCGGAATCCGGGACCTTGATTCTAAGCAGTCAAACGGAGGGTGCGCAACTCGCTTCGCTGGCTCCCCCCATCCACGTGGCGCTCTACCGAAGGAGCCAGGTGCTCGCGAGCCTCGAGGAAGTTCTGGAGCGCCTGCCGGTGCTCGGTGACGCGAACGCGCCGGCTCCGGGACGATCGGTCGTTTTCGTCACCGGTGTCAGCCGCACCGCCGACATCGAGCAAATCCTCATCCGCGGCGTCCACGGCCCGCGCGAACTCCACGCCATCCTGGTGGAGGACTCCTGCCTTCCATAAGGGCGAGCGGCGCTCGCCCTCCAATTGGGCGGACGCCGCGTTTGCCCCTACGAGCTCTCCAGGTGGAACCGGGCGGCGATGGTCGTGACGACTTCAATAGGGTCACCATTCAGGAGTCTGGGCTCGTAGCGCCACTGCTTCGCAGCTTCAGTCGCGGCCTTAGAAAGGTCCGGATCCGGCGAACTAACGGTGGGGGCAGGATCCGTTCGCCCCGTTGATAGGCAGACCCTTAATCCAGACCAAGGCGGGATCAGCCTTGAGGACAGGGAGGGCTTACCTGATGGCTGGGCAAGCCGGGTAGATCGTCGTTATCCGGCATCGCAGGGTTTTGGGCGCCGCGCAGTTTCACTTGCCAGTTTTCAACTTGGCGAAGAGTTTTTCGATTGCCTCCGGAGGTTCCTTCCCGAAATAATATCCCACGCGATAGGTGTAGGTTTGGTTCTTCTCCGCGAAGGCCGGGTAGATGGTCCGAATGAGAGCGGAATGATTCTCCACCACCAACTGGCTTCGCTCGGCGGGAGTCAGCATCATTAGCGCGAAGGTCTCTCCGCTTTGCTTATTGATCGTGCCAAAGTAGCCGGCGCGGACTCCCAGGTCGATTTTCCTCTGGGGAACGAAATCCTCGCGCGGATGTCCGGGCGCAAACCACTGGTTGTAGTTGGGATTGTCAAAGCTGCGAAAGGGCACGGAGTTTTCGAGCACGTACGCCTGGGGCTTCTCGATTCCACGCGGGGTCACGCTGGTGGTAGCAAGCAGGACGTTTTGGTCGCCCCGGAGAGTCAATGTGCGCTCCAGGCTGACGCCCTTGGGATAGATATCCGGGGCGTCATACTCGAAGCGCACTTCGGCCTGTTCTCCGGCGGCCGCCGGGATGCGAAATGAGTACGGCCGATTGTAAAGGCCGAGCCAGTTGACGCGCGTCCAATCGGCAACATCTTTCATGTCCCCCGGTTCGAAGCGTGCGGTGAATGAATCGCGCATTCCTCCCACGGAGTTAAACGCGTTGGCATTCGATCCCTTGAGCACCAGGGCAAAGGAGCGCCCCCCGGCGCCCGGAGTGACGTAACAACGGAGGGCGCGGTTCTCGATGATGACGTCGTCGAACCCGTCGCGGTCGTAGTCGAATGAATAGGCGATGGCCTCACCTTCCCGGACCGCTGCCAACCCCACCTTCTCGCGCACTTCGTAGGGACCGGCATGCAATCGGATCTCAAAGCGATACAGGCCCGAGCCTTTTGCGGGCGTGGCATGGAGTTCGACCGTCGTCTCGCCTTGGGCGGGCAGCACGAGTTGGGACGAAGCGGGAGTAAAGGCAAGGTCAGGGTCTTCTGCCGCCAGGGTAATGACCTGTTCGTGGTCGAGCCAGTTCTTGACCCGCAACTGGAAAGTCGCTTCGCCCGGCAGGCTGAGGCTGGCGAGGGTCGGATGCGCGATGGGGATGGTTTGGTCTTCTCGCAGCGGGAAGTTCTCGGCTGGGGTCAACGAGTACTCGAATGGATGGTGCATCGTCACATCGGAATGCCAGCCCCACGTGATCGTGGAATTTCGTTCGTGGAACGTGGCGAGCAGTTCCACGGATTGGTTCTCGGCAATCTCCCGGGGAATTTCCACAGGGAAGCTGAACTCGCGGCCGGAGCGAGCCGGAATCCGGATATTGAGGGGAGGGTTATCGGCTTTGTAGATCGACCCGGCCACAAAATCGAGTTCACCTTCCAGAGGAGTGAGTCGAGGGTTCTCCACGCGCAGGCGAACGGCACGGGTCTCGCCGGCAATCCATGGGCTGCGCGCGTTCACAATGATGCGGGGCCCCTCGCGCGGACAGGCCAGCTCAACCGTGCGCAAGTAATGCGGCGCGTCGCCCTTCGGGATTTTGACGATATAGACTCCGCGCTGGGAATCTTCTTGGACCGTTGCTGCCGCGCCGTCCAGCCGGGCTCCCTGTGGCCGCGCGGCCAGCCGCAAGGCCACCTCACCGTCGCCCGGAGCGGTGAATTCCAGCTTGAGGGTCTCGCCGTCATAGGCCACTCGCGATAACTCCGCCGTGGCGTAATACACTTCGTCGTCAGGCGAGAGTCCCGGGGCCACTTCCCAGAACGAGTTGCTGAGTGGAATGCGGACGGGCAACATAAGCGACTCACGCGGCGGCAAGGTCAGGCGAGGCAGGCGAAGGCTTTGGTCGGTCGCGCCGGCAACCGCAAGGCGGGGGTCGCGCAGGACAATCTCGGCCGTGCGCGCTTCCTCGACACTGAAGTTGGTCACACCGACAAAGGCGTACTGGGTTTTGTCGCGTTCACGCGCCTCGTTCGGGTTCGCCACGAGTTCGGTCACATAGAGGCCGAGATCGCGCGCTTTCGTACTCTCCATCTCCGGATAGACCGCGCGGCGCACCGCTGCTTCCTTCAGAATGGCCGCCAGTGCCGGCCGCGCGGCTTTCTGGTTTTCCTCGGAGTAGTCCCTGGCCCCGGGGGCATCTCCTCCCCCAAAGGACGGTGCCGTTCCGGGCGGCGCCGACCAGCGCGAGAAGTCCGCGCCAAAGAATAGTACCTGCCCTTGCCCGTATGTAAACCGCGCACCCACGATGCCCCCCCGCGCATCCGTCGCGAAGGTTTTCACTTCCACCCGCCGCTTCTTGGGCAAAGTCAGGATTGAGCGCGCACCCAACACGCGCGCCATGCTCCCGTCGGAGAAGCGAACCGTTGAATCTCCGGGCTGCTCGCGGGACTCGCCCAGCGGCTCCAGCATCTCTTCCAAGACCTTCCCTTTGGGCAGGGTGGGAAAAACCACCAGCGTCCCTCCGGCATCGACATAGTCCACGATCAACCGCTGGGCCTTCTCTGAGTAGTGTCCGAGGTGGGGAAAGCGTTTCAGTTCTACTTTGCTGCTTGCCAGGTTGGGCAGCAACAGGACACGGTATTGTTGCAGGTTTTCGGCGGCTGTGTGGTCGGAGTCCACAAGCTCAAAATTGAAATGATCGTATACCCCTGACCAGAGGACGCGGCTCGATAGGTCGGCGACGTAGCGCGCTTCTGCCGCTGTCAGGTCCGCCTGGGGAAACGTCCCGATGGGGTAAACCAGCCCGGCATCCGCGGCGAAATGCGTGGACGCGAGGAAAGGCCCCATCCCCGCCAGCAGGCGCCCGTTCCGGCGTACCGGCACTGCCCGCCCCGTCTCCTTACCCGCGTAGTTCACCGCTGCTTCCCAGGTGTAGAAATGGTTTCCCCACGGGGCTTCGGTGCCGGCCGGATAGAGTGTGTCGTGCAGAGGGTAATAGTTCAGACCTTTCAGGCCGTTCTGAAACATCACCCGCGTGGCCATCAAAGTGTTGGAAGCGTCCGTGGCCATGGCGTAAGTATCTTTCTCATCCAGCAGCCATCCGGCCTGGAATTCAATGTGCGTGGGCACGAAGAGGGGCTGGGTTTTGAGGATGTCGGTCAGAAACTTGTTCTTCGCCGCCTCCTGGACCGTGGAGAAGCCCGCGGGACTGTTGTCCATGTAATCCTGGCCGGTATTCCAAAAAGGTTCCGCGGTGGAATCATTGGATTCCGCATTCTCGCGCATGTCGCGGCCGTTCAAGTAGTAGGGGATGTCACTCTCGTGGGTTGCCTCCTTGGCGAACTTCCGGAGCAGGTCCATGTATTTCCAGAAATTGGGACCGTTGTAGTTCTCGAAACCGATGGCCTGGTCGTCGTCGAGCTGAATGTTAATCAACGGTCCGCCCTTTTCGGCCAGCAGGGGATTCGCCAGCGCCAACACGTCCCGGTACCACTGGCGCGTGTATTTCAGGTGGGTGTCATTCTTCAGCCATCCTATGGCAGCTTCTTCGGACTTGTCATATTGCAGGGCGGAAAGCCGGGGGTAGCGCCCTTCCAGGATGGCCTGTTCGGACATGCCGTATTCGGAGCGACGCAACAGCCAGTCGGGATATCCGCCGTTGCGCCACTCGCTGCAAGAGAACGGACCGGGGCGAAAGGTGAGTTTGAAGCCCATCGCGTCGATGAGCCGGAGCAGGTATTTCAGGTCGCGCTGCGGATTGGTGTGGCCATCAAAATCCAGAACCTCTTCGTCCGGCTGATGCCAGTTCCAGAACGGATAGAGGTCGATGGTGTTGATGCCCAGGGATTTGAGGCGGTTCAATTCCTCCGCCCAGCGGTCGCGGGGAATCCGGTGATAGAAGAACGCCGCGGCGTGCTCGAAGAACGGTTTGCCGTCCACCCAGTATTCGGGACGGCCGTTGATGACCAGGCACTGGTTGTTCGGCGTTCCAACAACCTTCCGGACGTGGTCACGAGCGTGTGAGGCCGGGCCCGGGATCAGGAAGAAAAGAGAAGCCGCCAGGAGGGTAAGGCGCGGGTTGAGATTCATGAACAGGCACACCTCAGCATCGGGAATCGCGCGGGGATACAGCCCAGGATATGTTATCGTAGCGCGAAAGGGGATGGGAATTCCACCCGCAGGGTGACTTTGTTTGGACCGGGTCGCACGCGGATCGTCTGGTTGGGCGCGAGAAGTGTTAGAATCCCGGCGGAGCGTAAAGGGCGAGGATCCTCCGAGCGCGCTGCACCCGCGGCGCCTTCCCGGCTGGCTATGAACATGACTCCCATGATGGAAGAAGTTGTCCAGCAGCCTGCGGCGCTTTCGGGTCTGCGCAAATACTACGCGAGTCCCGGGGCGATACCCCTGAAGGCGCTCCGGAAACTGGTGGCCCACTGGCCACCGACGGTGGTTTTCACCGGGATGGGCTCGTCCCTTTTCGCCGCCTATCCGGCGCAGGTCTATCTGAATTCGCTGGGGATTCGAGCCCTCGTCTGGGAGACGGCGGAACTCCTCCACCACCACATGAGGTTCCTGCGCCCGGACACCTTGCTGGTGGCGGTTTCGCAATCGGGTGAAACGGTCGAAATTCTGCGCCTGCTGGAGAGCCTTCCCGAAAAAGTTGGCCTGGTGGCCGTGGTCAATGCCCAGGAGAGTACGCTGGTGCGCCGGGCGAGCTTCTTTCTGCCCATGATGGCGGGCCGGCAGAAATCCGTCAGCACCAGGACCTACACTTGCACCGTCGCCGTCCTGATGTACCTGGCTTTTACCCTCGCGCGCAAAAACCCGCGGACTTTGACGCAGGAATTGAAACTGGCCATCGAGGCGCAGGAGCAAATTCTCGACCGCGCCGAAGTCATCATTCCGCCCATGGCGGAGTTTTTCGGGCTGCCGCCCTACGTGGCGATGATGTCACGCGGAGCCGACCTGGCCTCCGTCCACCAGGGCGCGCTAATGTTCAAGGAAGTCGTGCGGTTGGGCGCCGAACCCATCAGTGCGGCACAGTTCCGACACGGGCCGATTGAAATCATCAACTCTGCCCACCGTTATGTGATCTTCGCCCGGCAGGGCAAAACCGGCAAGTTTCTGCTCAAGCTCGCCGATGACATTCGCAAAAACGGCGGAAGAGTCCTCTTGTTCACCGACCTACCCTTCGACGATGTTCCCAATGTGCGGCTGATCCGAGTCGAGCCCTTGCGCTTGGGCCTCGGAACGCTCGTGGATAGCGTCTATATCCAGCTCCTTACGCACGAGCTCGCCCGGCGCGCCGGCCTCGAACCGGGCAAGTTCTGGATCGCCGAGGACGTGACCCGCGTCGAGTAGCGCCGGGCTTCAGCCGAGGTAGCAATTCACTTCCGAGAGGCCCTTGTTTGCTGTTACAAGTGCCACTGATGCTAAAATGAACCGGAGGGAAGCTCGTGCAACCCCGAGGTTTTCGAAGGAGATAGCGTATGCGCTGGCAAGACCGGGTAGTTCTCGACCCCAAGATTCTCACCGGAAAGCCCGTCTTCAAAGGAACCCGCCTTGCAGTCGAGTTCATTCTGGACCTGCTCGCCCAGGGCTGGAGCGAAGCCGAGCTCATGAAGAATTATCCGGGGTTGGCGCATGACGACATCTTGGGCTGCCTCGCATACGCGACTGAGGTCCTGCGTTCCGAGAAAGTTTTTCCGCTCGTTGTTTCATCATGAGGATCTTCCCGCCTTCTAGGATGGTGTAGGTGTTGTTGGCCTTGAGGTTGTGGAAGGCGTCCTTCTGGCCGCTCGGCCAGGTGAACGTAGCGAAACAACCGCCGGTTGCGACTTCAGGGGAGATGAACGGCGCATGAGCCGAAGGACGGGGGTCAGTCGCTCTTGGGAAGCGAGTCTTCGAATTCCTCGAGCGCCTGGTGGGCGTGCTCGACTTTCAATTTCAACGCGTCCAGCTCTGTCTCTAAGTCGGGCAAGAGGTCAAGGTAGGGCTCGCTCCCGGGGCGGTGGCGCTCAAGTCTCTGCCGAACCTTGCGGACTCGCGCGTACCATTCATCGACTTCATCGAGCAGCCGGGCTATGGTCGAAAGGGTTGGAATTGTTTGGGTAGCCATGATAATCACCAATCTTTTTCCAGCCGACGGGTCAGGTGAACGACCTGTTCCTTCCACACCTTGATTTCACTCTGCCAATGAGCAACAAGCGATTCATCCGGATGAGGCTTAAGAAGCTCGCGCCGAATCTTTTCCTCGTGCGTTTTGATCATCCTCTGCCGGCCTGCGATCTTCCTTCGCAAGTCCTGGTTTCGGCCCATCGGTAAGGCCGATTATACCTGCCCAGCACGGCTCAGCAAAGTCCGATTATCGCCTGAATGGCCTTGCGTCGAGGATCTTTCCGCCTTCTTGGATGGTGTAGGTGTTGTTGGCCTTGAGGTTGCGGAGGGTGTCCTTCTGGCCGCTCAGCCAGGTGATTTCGACGCTGTCAGCTTGCGCGGCCTTTCCTAATCCAAAGGTCAGCGTCAATTCGCTCTGCGAGCAGTAGCTCGAGCCCGAGCGGACCATCTGCCAGCCGGAGGAGTTCGCCGCGTTGACCTTCACCACCGCTCCGATGCCGTCGCGATTCGAGCGGGTGCCGACGGTCTTGATGCGGAGGGCGTTGTTGAGCGTGCCGGTGGCGTTGCGGAAGAGGTACGCGGGGCCGCCGTTGGTCGAGAGCAGGATGTCGAGCCGGCCGTCGTTGTCGATGTCGCCGTAAGCCGCACCGCGCGCCACCACCTTCCGCGTGAAGCCCAGCGGCTTGCCGACTTCCTGGAAGCGGCTCCCGCCTTGGTTGTGGAAGAGCAGCGGCGTCTGCGCGTAGGTGACCTGCGGCTGGATGCGCGCGATATCCGGCTCGATGTGGCCGTTGGCGACGAAGAGGTCTTCCTGGCTGTCCAGGTCGTAATCGAAAAAGAAAAGACCAAACGAAAGTGAGAGCAGACTCGCCCGGCCCACCGTCGAGGCCGGCGCGATGTCGATGAAGAAGCGGTTTCCCTCGTTGTGATAGAGCCCGATCATCTGGTTCGAGAAATTCCCGATGGCGAGCGACGGGTAGCCGGAATGATCGAAATCACCCTGGTCGATCCCCATGGCGCCCCGCGCGATGCCGTCTTCACTGAACGCGATGCCCGCCTGCACGGCCTGCTCGGTGAAAGTCCCGTTGTGGTTGTTGTGATAGAGCTTGTTGCGCTCCGTGTCGTTCGCGACCGCGAGGTCCAGCCAGCCGTCCTGGTCGTAATCGATGATGGCGACCCCCAGCGATTTTGATGTCGGGTCGCAGATGCCGGCCTTTTGCGTCACGTCCTCAAAGCGCCCGTCGCCAAGATTGCGGTAGAGGCGGCAGGTATCGCCCTTGTAAGCTTCCGGCGTGCAGTAGGATTTGTTGCGGCCGTCGAGCGTGCAATAGAGATCGCCCTTCTCCGACCACTTGACGTAGTTGGTGACGAAGAGGTCGAGCTTGCCGTCCTTGTCGTAATCAAACCAGGCGGCGCTGGCGCCGTAGCCGGTGTTATTGACGCCCGCCGTTTTCGTTACGTCTTTGAATGTCCCGTTATGCTCATTGTGGAAGAGGCGCGACTCGCCCAGGCCGGTCACATAGATATCATCCCAGCCGTCGTTGTCGTAGTCGCCGACGGCCGCGCCCATGCCATAGATCTCGACGTCGAGGTGAGCACGAGCCGTCACATCAGCGAATGTCCCGTTCCCATTATTGCGATAGAGCTTGAGCGTGGTGCGCTTGGACTTATGACCCGGAAAATCCGAGCCGTTCACCAGCAGGATGTCCGGGTTCCCGTCGTTATCGTAATCGAGGAACGCACAACCCGGCCCCATGGCCTCCGGGAGGAACTTCTTGCCGAACGCGCCGGTGTTGTGAACGAAGTTGATCCCTGCCTGGCGCGCGATGTCGAGGAAGCGCGGGCCGGCGACCGCGGGCGGAGCAGGCGCTTGTTTGGAAGCTACGGGCGGGGGCGTTCGCTTTTCAGCGGCAAGCATCAGCCCGGTTAAGACGAACGCCGTCAACAGAAGATGGGGAAGCCGAACACGAGGTTTCATCACCTGGATCCAGCACCTCCGGGTGATGCCGCCTGTAGGGGCGGGGCGGCGGCTCGTCGGATTGTTCTGCGGCCGGCGCCGCCTTTTGCGTACTGCATTCTGACTCCTGACGTCTGACTCCTGCCTTCCGCGTACTGCTTTCTGCCTACTCTTTCGCCGAGCGCCACCGACATATGCTCATGGATCGGCTGCGCTTCGTTGTTATCAGCGGGGCTCTTCAGCTTGTAGGGGCCGGTAATGGCGCGCGAAGACTCGTCGGCCTTGAAGCGCAGGTAGAGTTTCTCTTCACGGCTGGCAGTTTCATCGTTATTCAGCCCGCGATAGCAGAGCATCAAGTTGTAGTGGGCTTCGAGATCCTCAGGATCCACCGCGAGCGTTTTCTCCAACTCCGCCACCGCTTCCTTGTACTTGCGCTGGAGGAAGAGCATGCGGCCCATCTGGTTGCGGACCACACGGTCACGCGGGTAGAGCGCGGATGCCGCCGCGAATTGTTCGTACGCGGCGGCATATTGGCCGTCCGCCTTGAGCGCCAGCCCGGTAAAGTAATGAGCGCTCGCGAGCTTTGGGTTGAGTTCCAGAGCTTTTTTCAGGAAGGGTTTGGCTTCCTCGGTGTTTCCTTCTTGGATACGCGCGCGCGCCACGTTGACCCAGCCGTCGGCGTAAGTGGGCTCAAGCTCGGTTACCTTCAGAAACGCCCGTTCCGCGCCCTTCAGGTCTCCCTGCAGAAGTAGGCCGATGCCGTAATCATTCCAGCGCTCGCGATCTTTCGGGTCCGCGGCGAGGGCCTCAGTGAACGGCGGCGCGTTCTTGGCGACGACCGGCACGCTCACGCTGTTCTCCGCGATGACGACAGTCGGCACGTCTGGGATTGTTTTGGTCTTGGCCGAAACTCCCGAGAGGTCCCCCGCGAAGATCCAGCGGCGATTGTCGAAGTGTTTTGTGACGACTCCGGACGTGTCCCCCGGGTCGGGAATGCCCGCAAAGGCCCACTGTGTATTCCACCAGGCAAACTTCCGGTAGTTGAGCTTGGCGGTAAAGGTAATCGAATCGCCGCAATCTTCGGGGATCCTGATCCGGAAGTGCGCCGTGTCCGCCGCGCCCGGTGGAATCAGGTGCGCGTACATTACGGCGCGCGTGGACCAAGCGTTGCGCTTGTTGATGGGGTTGCCGTGGCCGTCGAGTTGGAGCGAGCGGTAGAAATGCGCGCCCGGTTCGACCGGTCCGCGGCCGTCGTTTTCGGTCTTACCACTCCAGTAGATGATGCGGCCCTTGCTGTCACGCGCCTGCAACTCCAGCCAGACGTCGAAGGCATCCACGGTGCCGCCGGGGAAGAAGTGGCCGACGCGCCGGGTGCGCGCCACCACTTCCACGCGCACGGTATCGCCTCGCCGCACTTGCGCCTTGACACGTCCGAGCGGCGCCATCAGTTTGGCCGGCGCGCCGGCGCCCACGCCTGCCCCGGCCATTCCGGATGACGATTCCTCGCCTACCGCAAACGTACTGGCCAGTTGCGGCCCTTCCGCTCCGGGGCGGATGCCTTCGCCGCCGGGTTCCTCCGCAGGCGCTTCGGCGAGCGCGAAGATATCGACGCTCAGCGCGCCCTTGAGAAACTTCTCGACCTCGCGGACCTGCTCGTGATCGCCGTAGGAAGTGGGCACGGCGGTGTTGGCTGCCGCGAAGCGATGCGAATGCACGAAGCCTTTGATGTTCCCAAAATCGTTCGAGGGCACCAGCGGCATGTGGCAGTCCGCGCAATTCTGCGGTTTGGGCGGGTAGTAGAACGACCGCGCGCCCTGGCCTGAGACGCCGCTTGCCTGCCAGTTGTCGTAATCGTTGAAGCCGCGAATCCAGCGGTAGTTGTTCACCGGCACGTCGAGGTGAACCTTGTGACAAGACGAGCAGAACTCCGCCACCTGCGAGGGTTCTTTGTGAAAAGGCTTCAAGAAGGCGTTCCGGTGTGGCTTGGGATTGAGTTTGACAGCGTAATTGTGCATGGCCAGGAGTAACGGGTTTTTGCTCGACGCCAACGAGTCGAGCGGCGGGTAGTCCATCACAAAACCGCCCTGGCCCATCGTGTCCTTGACGTGAACAATGGAGTGGCAGGACATGCATCCCAACCCGTTCTGCGCTTCGCGCGTGTGAACGATTTCGCGGATGTGCTGCTTCTGCATCTTGCCCGCGAAGGCGATGGCGTGGTCGTGGCAGCCCGCGCACCACATCGAAGACTTGATGCCGATGGTGTCCTGCATGTACTCGATGGACTTGCGGTACCACTGGTTGTTGAACGATGCCATGTGGTGCATCGAGCTATTCCATTGGTTGTAGATATCCGCATGGCACGTTTTGCAGGATTCGGAATCCATGAAGAATTGCGAGGTAATGGGCTTGCCGTCGGTGGTCGTGGCCGAACTCGGATAGAGCAGGCTGTTCGGACCAGCGCCTTCCGATTCCATGCTGAGCGGAGCAGTGTTCGGATTGCGAATGATGAATTGCGGGTTCGGACGCAGCTTGTGGTAGCCCGCGACGATGCCGTAGAAGGCCAGCGAACCCAGCATCACCCCAAGGCACCAACGCCAGGCGCGACGCTGGAAATTGGAATCTGGAAATTGGAAACTGGTCGAGTTTCCATTTTCTAATTTCCAGTTTCCCGTCACAATTCTTGACCGCCAACCAAGGACCAGAAACGCCAGTCCCGCAATCGCCAGCGCCACGTGCGCGTAAAGCGCCCAGCTATTAGGGCGCGTCATGCCGAAGATGGCGAGATATCCGCCCAATGCGGCCGACAATCCGAGAAACGCCGCACCCAATCTCAGGGCCGGAGCGCTCAGAGAACCGGGATTCCGCCGAAGGAAAGCGACGAAGAGAACCGCGGCAACAATTCCGAGAAACGGATGGAAGAGCGCGTTGGCAACGTAAAAGAGATTCGCGTCGCCGAACGCCGCCAAGTAGGCGCTGTTGGCGACAAGGAGCAGCGCAAGAATCAAAAGAAGCTTCGCTGCTCTCACGCCCTGCTGACTTTGACCACCGTTTCCCATCCGAACGATCCCTTGCTCGCTCCCTCCCGCGTTGGGATTTCCCATATGCATTAGCGAAAAGCCTGGGATTCTTTCAAGCCAGTTCTGGCCGCGGTCAGACTCCTTCGAGCCGCGCCGACCGCTAGTGGTCTAAAAAGTGACGCGCGTGCCAATCTGAACTTGGCGGCCGGGATGCATGGCCATCGTAATGGTTCCAAACTGGGGCGTATTCACAAAGCGGTTGGGCGTGCCCAGGTTGGTGTGGTTGAGCGCGTTAGAGAACTCGGCACGGAACTGCAGCGCGAGTCTCTCGGTTATGCGGAACTGACGCGTCAAAGCGAAATCGAGCAGTTGCATTCCCGGGCCTTCCACCGTATTGCGGCCGACGTTG
>Ga0315281_10006195_pt1 | contig 17053 bp, 15 predicted proteins | sample YL17G07_0_MG_FD_204540 | JGI IMG/M metagenome (GOLD analysis project Ga0315281, IMG submission 204540) | Sediment microbial communities from Yellowstone Lake, YNP, Wyoming, USA - YL17G07_0 | ecosystem: Environmental > Aquatic > Freshwater > Lake > Sediment | place: USA: Wyoming | collected...
ACCGGCCTTCAATTTGCGAAGGTCTTCAACGGCTTCAGGGGCAAGGAGTATCTCGAATCTCATTCTGGCTAGATTATAGCCAGACTCACTGTATCCGGATAGTGCGCTCTAACCTGCAATCATTTGCACGTGGAAAAGGCTACAACCATATACCGGCATATGCAAATCTCTACCAGTATATGGCGCCATATGCCGCTATATACTGCGCGCCTCCAGGCTCGGGGCTCGGTCGGTTACTGGGGGATTTCCGATGCCCGGGGCGCGGGCCACGTCCCGCGATCTCTCCCACAGCTTCTGTCTGTGGCGCCAGATTCATTCACGCCCGTCGGTGGATGGCGCGTTCGGTACAATGGATGCGCTCGCCAACCGGCCCAGCCGCCAGGGTGCACAGACGATCATCCCGCTCGGAACGATTAGCCAGACGATGCAAGCGATTCTCCACCACCCTTTCCACGCGATTCCGGACCTGATCCGCGCGCAACGCCACACGGCCCGGACCGGGATGATGAACGGATCCAATGTTTGATGTCTGATCCGCGTCCTGCCACCGCCCTGGGTATCCTCAAGGAGATTTTCGGCTATCCGGCCTTTCGCGGCCGGCAGGCCGAGATCATCGATGCCCTGGTATCCGGGCGCGACTGCCTGGTGCTGATACCCACCGGAGGCGGCAAGTCGCTGTGCTACCAGATCCCGGCCCTGCTTCGCGTAGGCACGGGTGTCGTCGTCTCGCCGCTGATCTCGCTGATGCAGGACCAGGTAGCGGCGCTGAAAGAACTGGGCGTGCGCGCAGCGTTCCTCAACTCGACCCTGTCCCCGCGCGAAGCGGGCGCCATCGAACGCGCACTCGTCGCCGGGGAGCTCGATCTGCTCTATGTGGCGCCGGAGCGCCTGCTGACGCCGCGCTGCCTGGATCTGCTGGGACGGACGCGGATCGCGCTCTTTGCCGTCGACGAGGCGCATTGCGTCTCGCAGTGGGGGCACGACTTCCGGCCGGAGTACATCCAGCTCTCAGTGTTGCACGAGCGCTTTCCGGAGGTGCCGCGCATCGCACTCACCGCCACCGCGGACCGCGTCACCCGCGAGGAGATCGTCGAGCGGCTCAAGCTTCGCGACGCCGGGATCTATGTTTCGAGTTTCGACCGGCCCAATATCCGTTACCAGATTGTCGAGAAAGCCAACGCGCGCAAGCAACTGCTCGATTTCATCCGTGCGGAGCATGCGGGCGAGGCGGGCATCGTCTACTGCCTGTCGCGCCGCAAGGTGGAGGAAACGGCGGCGTTTCTCAACCAGCAGGGCATCCGCGCGCTGCCCTATCACGCCGGCATGGATGCGTCGGCGCGGGAAACCAACCAGTCGCGTTTCCAGCGCGAGGACGGCATCGTCATGGTTGCCACCATTGCCTTCGGCATGGGCATCGACAAGCCGGATGTGCGCTTCGTCGCCCATCTCGACCTGCCCAAGACCATCGAGGGCTACTACCAGGAGACCGGCCGCGCCGGCCGCGACGGACTGCCGGCCGACGCATGGATGGCCTACGGCCTGGCCGATGTCGTCCAGCTGCGGCGGATGATCGCTGAGTCCGAGGCCGACGAGCAGTTCAAGCGTGTCGGCGCCGCCAAGCTCGATGCCATGCTGGGGCTGTGCGAAACCGCGGGGTGCCGGCGCGTGCGCCTGCTCGACTATTTTGGGGAGGCGAGCGGGCCCTGCGGCAATTGCGACACATGCCTCGATCCGCCTGAAGTCTGGGACGGCACGACTGCCGCGCAGAAACTGCTCTCGGCCATCTACCGTACCGGCCAGCGCTTCGGCGCGGGCCACGTGATCGACGTGCTGCTGGGCCGCTCGACCGACAGGGTCAACCAGTGGCGCCACGCGCAGCTGAGAACCTTCGGCGTCGGCACGGAACTCTCGGATCAGGAATGGCGGGGCGTGGCGCGACAGCTGGTGGCCTCGGGCCTGCTCGCGGTCGACCATGCTGCCTACGGTGCGCTCAAACTCACCGAGGCGAGCCGCGCCGTGCTCAAGGGAGAACAGCCCGTCAGCCTGCGCAAGCAGGCGCCCAAGGTCAAGGCGCGACCGGCGAAAAAGAAACGCATTGCCGCGTTCGACGGCCTGTCGGCCGCGGAAGCCGGACTGTACGAGCGTCTGCGCGCCTGGCGCGCCGATACGGCGCGTGCCCACGGTGTGCCGGCCTACGTGATTCTCCACGATGCGACGCTGCGCGACATCGCGCATCTGCGCCCGGGATCGCTGGATGCGCTGCACACCATCTCCGGTGTCGGCGCCCGCAAGATCGAGGCCTACGGCGAGGAGATTCTTTCGTTGGTGAGCGGAGCAACCGGACTGTAGTCGGCAGGGCGGTTGTTATAATCGCCCCTCCCCGTGAAGCCCAACGACATCTACGACCTGGTCATCATCGGCGGCGGCATCAACGGCACGGGCATCGCGCGCGACGCCGCCGGCCGCGGGCTGAAGGTGCTGCTCGCCGAAAGCCACGATCTGGCCTCCGCAACCTCCTCGGCTTCCACCAAGCTCATCCATGGCGGGCTGCGCTACCTGGAGTACTTCGAGTTTCGCCTCGTGTCCGAGGCGCTCGCCGAGCGCGAGGTGCTGCTTTCCATCGCCCCGCACATCGTCTGGCCGCTGGAGTTCGTGCTGCCGCACGAGCGCCACCTGCGTCCGGCGTGGATGATCCGCGCGGGGCTGTTCCTCTATGATCACCTCGGCGCGCGCGGCCTCGGATTGAGGCCGAGCCGAAGCTCCCTGCCCAAGTCGCGCGGCGTCGCGCTGGATGCCGGGGGCTACGGCGCGGGCTTGAAGCCCGTATTCGACAGGGGCTTCGTCTATTTCGACTGCTGGGTGGACGACGCGCGCCTGGTGGTGCTGAACGCGCGCTCCGCGGCGCAGCACGGCGCCGCCATCCTGACGCGCACCCGCTGCACCGGCGCGCGCCGCGATGGCGGCGTGTGGGTGGTGACCCTGAACGCCGACGCGGAACCCGCTGCGGCGCCGCGCGACGTGAGGGCGCGCGCGCTGGTGAACGCCACGGGCCCGTGGGTGAAAAGCCTGCTCGACCACGAATTGGCCCTCGCTTCGCCGGGCAAGGTGCGGCTGGTGAAGGGCAGCCACATCGTGGTGCCGCGGATACACGACAGGCGCCACGCCTACATCCTGCAGAACCCGGACCGGCGCATCGTGTTCCTGATTCCCTACGAGCGCGAATTCACGCTGGTGGGCACCACCGATGTGCCGTTGTCAGAGAGCGACGGACGGCCGCAGATCTCCGCGGGTGAAATCGATTACCTGTGCGCGGCGGCAAGCCGCTACACGGCCCGCCCCGTGACACGCGATGCCGTGGCGTGGAGTTACAGCGGCGTGCGGCCGCTCTACGATGACGGCAGCGCCGACCCGTCGGCGGTGACGCGCGACTACCACCTGATGCTCGACACCGGCGGGGATGCGTGCGGGGCGCCGCTCGTGTCGGTGTTCGGCGGCAAGATCACCACCTACCGCAGGCTCGCCGAGCATGTGCTCGAAGCGCTCTCGCGCTGGTTTCCGCACACGCGGCCCTGGACCCACACCGAGGCGCTGCCCGGCGGCGAATTCGGCGCCTCGGATTTCGACGGCCTGCTCGCCGACTTCAAGCGTCGCCACCCGAAGCTGCTGGTACAGTGGCTGGCGCGTCTGCTGCGCCGCCACGGCGTGCTCGCGGCCGAGATTCTCGCGGACGCAAGAACGGAGGCGGATCTGGGCGAGAATTTCGGCGGCGGACTGTTTGAGGCGGAGCTGCGCTACCTCATTGCCAATGAATGGGCGCGGGATGCGCCGGATGTGCTCTGGCGGCGCACCAAGTGCGGCCTGCACATGACCGCGGCGCAGCGCGGCCGCGTGGCGCAGTTCATGCACGACGCGGGCCTTACGGGCGAGGCCGCCTGATGCGCCAGCTCTCGGCGTTCCGCGAGGCCGGGCGCGTGCGCGGTGTGTTCTGCGACATCGACGACACGCTCACCACCGATGGCCGGCTCACCGCCCTTGCCTACGCGGCGCTGGAGCGGCTGCGCGCCGCGGGCAAGCTCGTGGTGCCGATCACCAGCCGTTCCGCGGGCTGGTGCGACCACATCGCGCACATGTGGCCGGTGGATGCCGTGGTGGGAGAGAACGGCGCCTTCTATTTTTGCTACGATGCCGCGGCGCGCAGGCTGGTGCGGCGGTTCCTGGACGACGAGGCGACGCGTGCGGAGAACCGCGCGGGCCTGGAAGCGGTGCGCGATCGCATCCTGCGCGAAGTACCCGGCAGCGCGGTCGCCTCCGACCAGCCCTTCCGCGAGACCGATCTCGCCATCGATTTCTGCGAGGACGTGCCGCGCCTGTTTGCGGCCGCGGTCGAGCGCATCGTGATCATCATGGAAGCATCCGGCCTGACGGCGACGCTCGGTTCGACCCACGTCATCGGCCGGTTCGGGCACCACGAAGCGCTGGGGACGATCCGCACGCTGATGCGGGAGCGATTCGGCGTGGACCTCGACCAGCCGGGCGCGCGCGCGGACTACGTCTTCGTGGGCGCCTCGCCGGATGACGCGCCGATGTTCGCGTTTTTTCCGCACTCGGTGGGCGTGGCCAACGTGCGCGATTTCCTGGAGCGGATGCCGGCTCAGCCGAAATTCGTCACCAAGGCCCGCTGCGGCGCGGGCTTTGCCGAGCTGGCCGAGATGATCATCCGCGAGGGAGCGAGCAACCCATGAACCGCGCGTTGTCGTCCGGGGGTTGAGATGGAGTGGTGGCTCGGCTATCTGGCGATCGGCGCGGTGGTGGGTTTTTTCGCCGGGCTGCTGGGCATCGGTGGCGGCGCGATCATGGTGCCGCTGTTGGTGATGCTGTTCGACGCGCAGGGGCTGCCCAAGGACCACATGCTGCACCTGGCGGTGGGCTCGGGCATGGCATCCATCCTGTTCACGTCGGTTGCGAGCGTGCGCGCGCACCTGCTGCGCGGCTCGATCCGATGGGACCTCGCCGGCCGCATTACGCCCGGCATCCTGGTGGGCGGCCTGCTCGGATCGGCGATCGCGTCGATCATACCCCGCGGGCTGTTCGCGGCATTGTTCGCCGGGGTCGTGTACATCGCCGCAACCAGCATCCTGCTCGGGCGCATGCCGAGCGCTACGCGCCAGGTGCCCGGATTCATCGGCATGTTCATCGCCGGTCTGGTGATCAGCTCGGTGTCGGCGTTCGCCGCGATCGGCGGGGCGTTCATGACCATCCCGTTCCTGATGTACTGCAACGTGCCGCTGCTGCAGGCCATCGGAACCGCTGCCGCGGTGGGCTTTCCGATCGCGCTGGCCGGCAGCGTCGGCTTCATCGCCACCGGATGGGGCGTGAGCGGCCTGCCCGAGCCGCACCTCGGATTCGTCTATTTTCCTGCTCTCGCCGGGATCGTGATCTCGAGCATGCTGCTGGCGCCGGCCGGCGCGGCCTTAGCGCACAGCCTGCCCACCAAGCGGCTGCAGCAGATTTTCGCGGTCGTGCTTTACCTGTTCGCGACGCGGATGCTCATTTCGATCTGGTGACGGGCCCAGCGTAGCGGTATTGACCAGCCGGGAATTACGTCACCGGACCAGCGTCAGTTGTCCTTGAATTCCGGCCGTCGCTTTTCTTTCAGCGCGGCGAGGCCTTCGGCGAGTTCGGCCGAGCGCAAGCTCATGCGGTAATCGGCCGTGATGTCGTCCGGATTGTATTTGCCCTGCGCGATGAGATTAAGGTGGCGCTTCATGCCCGCGAGGGCGGCCGGCGCGTTGCCGGCGATGATGCTCGCGAGGGCGTCGGTGCGATTCTTCAGCGCCGAGGGCTCGATCAGCTCGTCAAGGAATCCCACACGCAGCATTTCGCCGCAATCCATCGGCTCGCCGATGAGAAACAGCTTTTTCGACGCCGCGAGGCCCAGGCGCTCGACATAGCGGCGCATGCCGCCCGCGTAGTAGTGCAGGCCTATTCTCGGGGCGGGCATCACCAGGCGCGAGCCGGTGACGCCGATGCGAAAATCGCACGCGAGCGCGAGGTCGATGCCGCCGCCGTACATGCTTCCGTTCAGCGAGCAGATCACGGGCACGCGCAGGTTCTCGACCTCGTCGATGACCTGCTCGAGCGTCGGATCGTCGGGGCCGGGACGGGAGTCCATGTCCTGCAGCACGCTGATCGTGTAGCCCGAGCAGAAACTCCTGGTGCCGGTGCCGGTGAGCACGACGACCCGGATCCCGGCATCCGCGTCGATGCGCTGCAGTTGCGAGCGCAGCGTGTCCAGATCGCCCGGGGCGAGCCGGTTGTGCTCGGCCGGGCGGTTCAGCCGGATGGTCGCGCGCGCCCCGTCGATGGCGAGGATCGGCGCCGAATGGGTAGCCGTGTCTGCCTTGCTCATGACCGTCGCTGGAACGCTCGCGCGAAGCTCGATAGGAATGAAATATAAGGCGTATGGTAAATTAACTGCGCATTGCGTGACGGCCTGGGCGACCATTCAACCGGTGACCGGGCGATGCATTTGGAAAGCCCATGTCAGGACCTCTATCCCACATCCGCGTGCTCGATCTCTCCCGCGTGCTGGCCGGCCCCTGGGCAGGGCAGAATCTCGCCGACCTCGGCGCCGAAGTGATCAAGGTGGAGCGTCCGAAGGCCGGCGACGATTCGCGCGCGTTCGGCCCGCCCTGGATGAAGGACCCTGCCGGCCGCGACACCACCGAATCGGCCTATTTCATGTCCGCGAACCGCGGCAAGAAATCGATCACGGTCAATCTCACCCACCCGGAAGGCCAGCGCATCGTGCGCGAACTGGCGGCCAAGTGCGACGTCCTGATCGAGAACTACAAGGTCGGCGATCTCGATCGCTACGGGCTCGGATACCAGGACCTGTCGGCGCTCAACCCGCGCCTGGTGTATTGCTCGGTGACCGGCTTTGGCCAGACCGGCCCCTACCGCGAGCGCCCGGGCTACGATTTCATGGCACAGGGCATGGGCGGCCTGATGAGCATTTCGGGCGAGCCCGACGGCGTGCCCGGCGGCGGGCCGATGCGGGCCGGGGTGCCGGTGATCGACATTTTCGCGGGGATGTACGCGACCATCGCGATCTGCGCAGCGGTCGCGCACCGTGCGGAGACGGGACGCGGGCAGCACCTGGACGTCGCGCTGTTCGATTCCTGCCTGGCGCTGCTCGCCAATCAGGGCGAGACCTATCTCGCGACCGGCGAGAACCCCGAGCGCATCGGCAACACGCACCCGACCATCGTTCCCTACCAGGTGTTCCGCAGCGCCGACGGTGCGGTGATCCTTGCCTGCGGCAACGACAACCTGTTCGGCAAGTTCTGCGCCGTTGCCGGCTGCGAGGCGCTGGTGAAGGACCCGCGTTTCGCCGGCAATGGCGACCGGGTGAAAAACCGGAACCTGCTCGTGCCCGTGCTCGCGGAGATCTTCGGCAAGCGGACCACTGCAGACTGGGTGAGCGCGCTCGACGCGGCCGGCGTGCCCTGCGGGCCGATCAATACCCTGTCGCAGGCATTTGCCGAACCCCAGGCGCAAGCCCGGGGCATGAAGTTCACACTGCCGCATCCGCTCGCGGGTGAAGTGCCGTTGATCGGCAGTCCGATGAAGTTCTCCGGAACCCCGATCAAGCACGAGCTGCCGCCGCCGCTGCTCGGGCAGCACTCCGATGAGATACTGTGCGGCCTGCTCGGCATGAGCACCGAAGACGTAGCACGTCTGCGCGCTGCGGGCGCAATATAGCGGCAGCATTGGCGAACAATCTGGGTTTCAATACGTCTCCCGATTTTTGCGCAGTTGCAACTGTGCAAAATCGGGAGATCAGGGACGGCAAAGCGAGCGAATGCGTTTGGTACCGGCTATGCCGGTTCAGGGACAGGGAGGTGAAGAAATGAATTTGATCCGGTGTCGATCGGCAGTCCTGGCGCTGACGCTGTACGTGCTGGCGGGCGTCGCTTCAGCGGCGCCAGACTATGCGCGCGAGAAACGTCTCGCCGACGAAGTCGTGCCCTCGATCGTGGTGGGCGATGCGGTGACGCTCCAAACAGGCGCCGGGCGCAGATTTCTGGGTCTGCTGACGATCCCGGCCAAGCCGCGCGCCGCGCTGATCCTGGTACACGGCATGGGCGTGCACCCGGACTTCGGTCTGACCGGTGAGCTTCGCGCCAGGCTCGCCGACCGCGGTTACACGACGCTGTCCATCCAGATGCCGGTGCTGGCTGCGGATGCGGACGCGGCCGGCTACCCCGTGCTGTTTCCGGAGGCCGGCCAGCGCATCGCCGCGGCCATCGACTACCTGCGCGGCAAGGGGGCGACCAAGGTCGCGATCGTTTCGCACAGCGTCGGCGCGCGCATGGTGAACGAGTTCCTCGCCCACCGGCCCGATGCGCCGCTCATGGCATGGGTGCCCCTGACGATCTCCAGCGGCGGCTTTGAATCGCTCGACGGGGTGCACTTTCCGGTTTTCGACATCTATGCGGAAAAGGATACCGACGCGGTGCTGAAAGGCGCGCCGGCACGCGCCAAAGTGCTGCGCCGCATCCGCGGCTCGAAACAGGCGATGGTCTACGGTACCGACCACTACTTCGGGAAAAAGGAAAAGGAAGTGGCGGCGCTCATCGACCAGTTGCTCACGCCGCTCGCCAAATAAGAACGGCCATCCCCGGCCTGGTCACGCAGGGGCGGCCTTTCTGCGTCAAGCCGGGTCTATAGATCGATCTTCGCGCCGGCGTCCTTCACCACCTTCGCCCACTTGGCGATCTCGCTGTGCAGGAATGCGGCGAATTCCGCGGGCGGCTGGCCCCCCGCATCGGCGCCCTGCGAGGCCCAGATCTCCTTGATGTCCGGCATCGCAAGAATCTTGACCGTCTCGGCATACATGCGGTCGATGGCGGTCTGCGGCGTGCCCTTGATCGCCCACAACGCGTACCAGGTCGTGACGTCATAGCCGGGAACGCCCGCCTCGGCCATCGTCGGCACCTCGGGAATCAGCGGCGAACGCTTGAGCGTGGTCACTGCGAGCGGCCGCAGCTTGCCGCCCTTGATCTGCTGCGCCGACGTGCCCATGCCGTCGAAGGCCATGTCCACCTGTCCGGCGATCAGATCCTGCATCATCGGTCCCGCCCCCTTGTAGGGCACGTGCATCAACTGGGTGCCGGTCAGGGTCTTGAACAGCTCGCCGGCGAGGTGGTGCGAGGTACCGTTACCCGCCGAGCCGAAATTCAGCTTGCCCGGGTTGGCCTTCGCGTAATCGATCAGCTCCTTGATGGTCTTCATCGGTTGCCGGGGATGCATCACCACCACGTTGGGCACGTAGGAGAGCACCGTGACCGGAACGAAATCGCGCTCGATGCCGTAGGGCAGCCGCGTATAGAGACTCTCGGCGATGGCGTGGTGCACTGCGCCGGCGAAGAACGTGTAGCCGTCGGGCGCAGCCCGGGAAGCATTGGTGGCACCCACGGTGCCGCCGGCGCCGCCCTGGTTCTCGATGAAAAACTGCTGCCCTACCGTCAGCGACAGCTTTGCCGCGAGCGGGCGGGCGAATGCGTCCACTCCGCCCCCAGCGGGGAACGGATTGATGATGCGGACCGGCTTGGTGGGCCAGGCCTGGGCAAGGGCGCCCGCGGTATTCAATGCCCCGGTCAGGGCGAGTGCCAGAACGGCCAGAATGCGAAGCGACGTCGTCATAATGTCTCTCCTTTGGTAGTGGAGCCGCGCCTTGGAGTGGGGTGCGACCCGTGTAGCCGTATTCTTACCACAAGATCGTGATTACGCCACGGCGACCGCGCCCGCCATGATCTGCGAAAGTTCGATCACCTTCAGGCCGGCGAGCAGGCCCGTCATGATTACTCGCCCTTGAACTCGGGCCTTTTCTTGGCGAGGAAGGTGTCGCGGCCGATGCGGTAATCCTCGGTGCCGAAACAGGCAAAACTCTCATCGTATTCCTCGGGTGTCAGCGGCTTGGGATCCATCAGCCGGTTGATGAATTTCTTGTGCCAGCGCGCTACCAGCGGGGCGCCTTCGGCGATGCGCCGGGCAGTGGCGTAGGCTTCCTCCTCGACCTTGTCGTCTGGAACGACGCGGTTCACGAGCCCCTTTTCTTTCGCCTCGGCGGCACCGAACACGTGGCCCTCGAGCGCGATTTCCAGCGCGACCGCCTTCCCGCAGAGCTCGATCAGCCCCTGCAGTTCGCCGTAGGCCATCACCAGGCCGAGGTTCTTGACCGGCACGCCGAAGCGGCTCGACTCGCCGCAGATGCGCAGGTCGCACATACAGGCGATCTCCAGGCCGCCGCCGACGCAGGCGCCGTGGATCAGGGCGACCACCGGGTGCCGGCAGCGGGCCAGGCCGCGCAGGGTGCGCTCGATTGCGTGGCCGTACTCGCGCGCCTGCTCTACGTTCGCGCGCTCGCGCTCGAATTCGGCGATGTCCGCGCCGGCCGCGAAGGCCTGGGTTCCCGCGCCGCGGATCACTACACAGCGCAGGCTGTCGTCGGCGGAGAGTTCGGCGATCACCGCGTCGAGCCGTTCCCACATCGGCCGGCTGAGCGCGTTCAAGCGCTCCGGATTGTTGAGCGCGACCGTGGCGATATCGCCCTGGCGCGCGACCATCACTGTGTCTGGCATGGTTGGGCTCTCTTTTCCCGGCGGCATCAGCGATAAAACAGTTCCACCAGACCCAGGCCGGTGATGGGAACGTAGGTGACCATCATCAGCACCGCGAACAGCACGCCGATGAACCAGATGTTCACCCTGGTCACCTCCCACACGCTGGCCCTGGCGATGGAGCAGGCCACCATCAGCACGCTCGCCACCGGCGGCGTCTGCTGGCCGATTCCCAGGTTGATGGTGACGATGAGCCCGAAGTGCACCGGGTCGATGCCCACCGACCTCACCAGCGGCATCACCACCGGCACCACAAGGATGATCGCGGCGGCCGAGTGCAGGAACATGCCCAGAATCAGGAACAGTACATTCAACAGCGCCAGAACGAACCACTTGTTGGTGGTGAGTTCGGCGACCGCTTGCGCGAGTTTCTGGGGCGCCTGGGTCTCGGTGAGGTAGGCGCCCAGCAGCGCCGAGGTGGCTACGAGCAGCATCACCACCGCCGTCTGCACGCCGCCCTCGATCATCGCCGCGCGCAGGTGCGCGGAATTCAGCTCCCGATAGACCACCAGGCCGATGAAAAGCGCCGCCACCACAGCGAGCGCCGCGCCCTCGGTGGCGGTAACGACGCCGCCGAAGATTGCGCCGAGGATGATCAGCGGCAGCGTGAAGGCCCAGAAGGCCTCGCGGAAGGTGCTGCGCACCCGCGCCCAGCGGAACTTCTCCTCGATCGGCAGGTTGTAGCGACGCGCGAACCAGTACGCCATGCCCATGAGGCCGAAGCCCCCGATCAGACCCGGCACGATGCCGGCGACGAACATCTGCACCACCGAGGTTTCGGCCATCACCGCGTAAATGATCATCGGGATCGAGGGCGGGATGATCACCGCCAGCGTCGCCGCCGAGGACATCACCGCGGCGGCCACTGGCGCCGGATAGCCCTTGTTCTTCATGGCCGGGATAAGGATCGAGCCCAGCGCCGAAACGTCCGCCACGGCCGAGCCCGAGATCTCGGCGAAAAACATCGAGGCGCCGATCGACACCATCGCGAGCCCCCCGCGGATGAAACCGAGGATCGCGGAGGCAAAAGCGATGAGCCGCCGCGAGATCCCCGAGGCGTTCATGATCGCGCCGGCGAGGATGAACAGCGGGATCGCGATGAGCGGGAAGTTGGTCGCGCCGTTGTAGAGCACGATCGGGAGGTTCGGGAGCGTATCGACGCCGTGCGAGAACACCATCGCGGCCACCGCCACGAGGCCCAGCGACACGGCGATGGGCACGTCGATCAGCACGAGGGCGAGCACCAGCGCGAAGAGGAGCAGGATTTCCATCAGTGCGACGCTCCCCCGGTGATTGCCGGCGCCGCCAGCGCGTCCGCCAGTACCTTGGGCAGCGTGACGAGCTCGGCCGCGACGATGAGCACCGCGCTGATGGGTACCACCGACTGCACCCAGCTCACCGGGACCGACGGCAGGCTTATCAGGTTGTCGGCGTCGAGGACGCCGAGCACCTGGTATCCCACCCAGCCCATCAGCAGGAAGAACCCGATGGTGAGGACCTCGGCGATCATCCGGAAAATGAACTTGGGCCTGGGAGGCAGGAACGCCATCACTTCCGGACAGCCGATGTGCGCGCGCTTCACCGAGGCAAGCGCCGAGCCGTAGAAGGTGAGCCAGGCGAGCAGGATCGCGGCCACCTCGTCATACCACACGAGCGAGGCCCCAAAGGTGCGGAACAGCACGCCGACGGTCACCTCGACCGCGAGCACCGCCATGAGCGCAATCACCAGCCACTCGAGGGCGCGCTCATACCCCCGGCGGATCGCTTCCAATCTCACCGGCTACTTGCCCAGCGCGATGGCGCGCTCGATGATCTCCTTCGAACCCGCGACCTCCTTGGCGAAATCCTCGTAGATCGGCCTCGAGGCGGCGATGAACGCGTCCTTGTTGGCCGTGTTCACCTGCATGCCGGCGGCCCTGAGCTTGCCCAGCAGGTCGTTGTCGTCCCGCTCGGCAGTCGCGTAGACGAAGGCCTGCGTCTCCTTCGCAGTGTCCTCGAGTATTTTCCTCACGTCGGCCGGGAGCGTGGCCCATTTCTTCGCGCCGGCGGTTGCGTAGCCTGGGGTGTACACGTGGCCCGTGAGTGAGAGGTACTTCTGCGCCTCCTGAAATTTGCTGCTGTAGATCTGGGTGAAGGGATTCTCCTGCCCGTCCATCACGCCGGTCTGCAGCGCGGTGAACACCTCCGAGAGTTTCATCGGCGAAGGGTTGGCGCCGTAGGCCTGGAACATCTTTACACGCCACTTGCCCTCGGGCACGCGCAACTTGATGCCCTTCAGGTCGTCGGGCGTGTTGATCGGGCGCTTGGAGTTGGTGATGTGGCGGTAGCCGTTTTCCCAGACCGCGAGGATTTTCAGGCCTTTCTTCTCGGCCTCGGGCGCGAGTTTCGACCAGAAGATCTCCTTCTCGATACGCCCCATGTGCGCTCGGTCCTTCACGAGGTAGGGCATCTCGAAGACGCCGAACAGGTCCGCTTCCGAGGACATCACCGTCGAGGGCAGCGCCATGTCGACGGTGCCCAGCTTGAGCTTCTGCAGCAGCTCCCTGTCGCCGCCGAGCTGGCTCGATCCGAAAACCACCACTTTGGCCCTGGCACCGAGCTTTGCGTTGGCGCGTTTGGCGAATTCCTCGGCCGAGGCCGCGAACAGCGAACCCGGCTCGCCGACGTGGCCGAACTTGATCTCCACCTGTGCGAAGACATTCCCGCAGACAACGACAGCGAGCGCCGCCGGGCACAGCCATTTTTTCAGTTGCATGGCATTTCCTCCTAGTTGGTTTATCGCCTCAGGCTGCCTTGCGCGCGTCGCCGCTTCGCGCGCACTCGCCGAGGTAGTCCATCGCCGCCTGCACGCCGCCCTTCTGATGCGGCACGCCTGCCAGTGAGAGGCCCATTTCGACGCCCGCGAGTGTTCCGGCGAGCGCCAGGTCGTTGAAGTCGCCCAGGTGCCCGATACGGAAGATTTTCCCGGCCAGTTTTCCGAGGCCCGTGCCGAGGGACATGTCGTAGGCCTCGAGGATGATTTTGCGCAGGGCGTCGGCATCGTGACCCTGCGGCATCAGGATGGCGGTGAGCGAGTTGCTGTACTCCGCGGGAACGGCGCACACGATCTCCAGCCCCCAGGCGCGAACCGCGCGGCGCGTCGCCTCCGCGTGGCGCGCGTGGCGCGCGAACACGTTCTGCAGGCCCTCCTCGCGCAACATGGCGAGCGCCTCGCGCAGCCCGTAGAGCAGATTGGTGGCCGGCGTGTAGGGAAAAAACCCGTTCTTGTTCGCTGCGACTATTTCCTCCCAGCCCCAGTAGGACTTGGGCAGCTTCGCGGATTTCGACGCTGCGAGCGCTTTCTCGCCCACGCCGTTAAAGGACAGCCCCGGGGGCAGCATCAGGCCTTTCTGTGACCCGGCGACGGTGACGTCAACGCCCCATTCGTCGTGGCGGTAATCGATCGAGGCGAGAGAGGAGATCGTGTCGACCATGTACAGAGCCGGATGGCCGGCCGCGTCGATGGCCGCGCGGATCGCAGCGATGCGGCTGGTGACGCCGGTCGAGGTCTCGTTGTGCACCACGCACACCGCGCGGATGGCGTGCTCGCGGTCCTCCTTCAGTTTCGCTTCCACGAGCACCGGGTCGACGCCGCGGCGCCAGTCGGTCGGGACGATCTCCACTTTCAGACCGAGGCGCCCCGCCATCTTCGACCAGAGCGTGGCGAACTGGCCGGTCTCGAACATGAGCACGCGATCGCCGGGGGAAAGCGTGTTGACCAGCGCGGCCTCCCACGCGCCTGTGCCGGAGGCCGGGTAGATCACCACCGGCTGCCGGGTCTGGAACACCTCGCGCAGCCCCGCGAGGATTTCGAGGCCCATTTTTCCGAATTCGGGGCCGCGGTGGTCCATCGTCGGCATGTCGATCGCCCGCAGGATGCGGTCCGGAACGTTGGTCGGACCGGGAATCTGGAGGAAATGTCGGCCGCTTCGGTAAGTCATGGCGCAGTCCTTCGGGGAAGAAGCACTACCTTAATGCAAAGCAGCCGGCCTCACAATAACCAGGCGGCAGGCGGCGGTTCGCCGACGGGGCCGGGTTATCATTGCGGCTCGAGTCGGGAGGTTTGAATGGCGCTTCAGATCGACGTGATTTCGGATGTCGTCTGCCCCTGGTGCTTCATCGGCAAGAGGAAGCTCGCGCGCGCGCTCGAGCTCTACGCCAAGCGTAACCCCGATGCCGACCCGCCACAGGTGGCCTGGCACCCGTACCAGCTCAATCCCGACCTCCCCGGGGCCGGCGTGGACCGCCGCGACTACCTGGCGCGCAAGTTCGGCGGCCGATCCGCTGAAATCTACGCGCGCATAACCGCAGTAGGCGCCGAAGTCGGCATTCCGTTCGCGTTCGACAAGGTGGCACGGCAGCCGAACACGCTCGCGGCGCACAGCCTGATCGCGCTCGCCGGCGATACGGGGCTGCAGGATATCCTGGTCGAGGCCTTGTTTCGCGCTTATTTCATCGACGGCCGCGATCTGACCGCGAACCAAACGCTGTCGGCCATCGCCTGCGAAGCGGGGCTCGCCAGGGAAACGGTCGATGCGTGCATGACCAGCGCGCAGGTGCGCGAGCGCGTGAAGGCGGCGGATGCGCAGGCGCGGCGTATCGGCGTGGAGGGCGTGCCGTTCTTTCTTTTCAATCGCCGCCTCGCCGTGTCGGGCGCGCAGGACCCGGAAGTATTGGTCGACGCGATGCTGAAAGCCGGGCTCGAAGCATCTTCGGCGGACGACGACACGGCTTTTCCCCTCTCCCCGCCCGATCCGGTTAGCCATTGACCCAAACGTGACCCAAGGGTGACCAGCGGTGACCAAGGGGGAAGCCGGGAGGGGCGCGCACGAGTTTTCAGAATGAACCGCGATAAAGTCTTCACCGTCTCGTTTCACCCGCGCATAGGCGATTCCGCCCTTGCGCGCCGCCTTGCGCGCGAGATCGAGGGCGAAGTGCTGTTCGACCCCGCCAGCCGCGGCCGCTATTCGACCGACGCCTCGATCTACCAGATTGAACCGGTCGGCGTCGTCATCCCGAAGACCGAGCAGGACGTACGCGTCGCCATCCAGATCGCGGCCGAGGAGGGCATCCCGATCCTGCCGCGCGGCGCCGGCACCTCGCAGTGCGGCCAGACGGTCGGCGCGGCGCTGGTCATCGACGATTCGAAGCACCTCAACCGACTGCTCGAAGTCGATGCCGAAAACCGCGTGGCGCTGGTCGAGCCGGGGCTGGTGCTCGACCACCTGAACGCAAAGCTCAAGGCGCTGGGCCTGTGGTTTGCAGTGGATGTCTCCACCTCGGCCCAGGCGACCCTCGGCGGCATGGCAGGCAACAATTCCTGCGGATCGCGCTCGATCCGCTACGGCAATATGGTGCACAACGTGCTGGGTATCGACGCGCTCCTGGCCGACGGGTCCGAATTCCATTTCGGCCCGAGCGCGGCGCTCGACTCTGCGCCGAGCGCCCTTCGCGATCTGATCGGAAAAATCCATTCCATCGTCGAGCGCGAAGCCGACGAGATCGAAACCCGCTGGCCCAAGGTGCTGCGGCGCGTGCAGGGCTACAACATCGACATGATCAAGCCCTACGCGCCGCACAACCTCGCGCATCTGCTCGTCGGTTCGGAAGGAACGCTCGCCTGGTCGAGGCGCATCCGCCTGAAACTTTCGCCGCTGCCGCGGGCGAAGGCGCTGGGCGTATGCCATTTCCCGACCTTCTACGCCGCCATGCAGGCGCCGCAGCATATCGTGAAGCTCGCGCCGGTCGCGGTGGAGCTGGTCGACCGCACCATGATCGGCCTCGCCCGCGCAAACCCCGCGTTCCGGGGAACGGTGGACCGGTTTCTGAAAGGCGACCCGGAGGCGATCCTGCTGGTGGAATTCTCGGGCGACGACTCGGGCGAGCAGGTCGCGAAGCTCAAGCAGCTCGCCGAACTGATGGGCGATTTGGGCCTTCCCGGGAGCGTGGTGGAAATTCCCGACGCCGCGCTCCAGCGCGACATCTGGGAAGTGCGCAAGGCGGGGCTCAACATCATGATGTCGATGAAGGGTGACGGCAAACCGGTGTCCTTCATCGAGGACTGCGCGGTGCCCCTGGAACACCTTGCCGAATACACCCGCCGACTCACCGAGGTGTTCGAAAAGCACGGCACGCGCGGCACCTGGTATGCGCACGCCTCGGTGGGCACGCTGCACGTGCGGCCTGTGCTCAACATGAAGACCGACGGCGCCGGAAAAATGCGTGCCATCGCGGAAGAAGCCTGCGCGCTGGTGCGCGAATACAAGGGTGCCTACTCGGGAGAGCACGGCGACGGCCTGGTGCGCTCGGAGTGGATAGAACCCATCATC